>Ga0187893_10008185_pt1 | contig 16648 bp, 12 predicted proteins | sample MA1701074metaG_FD_139574 | JGI IMG/M metagenome (GOLD analysis project Ga0187893, IMG submission 139574) | White microbial mat communities from a basaltic lava cave in the Kipuka Kanohina Cave System on the Island of Hawaii, USA - MA170107-4 metaG ...
GTTCGAGCAGCTCTCCGATTCTTTTCTTAATTTCGTCCTTGGTGGTTGGCCGATCCAGGTAATGAAAGAGGGTCGAGGGGTTGCTTTTGAGAGCTTCTGAAATTGCCAACAGTGCCTCCAGCGTTGGTTGCGATTCGCCCCGTTCGATCTTTCCTATGTAGTTCGTAGTCAGATTTGATCTCTCAGCCAGCTTTCCCTGAGTCAATCTTTTCTCTATTCTCAGCTCACATATTCGCTTGCCTAGCGCCTGGAGTTGTTTGCCTTTGGCCATGAACCGGATGATAGCTACCGGTTCTCTGGATGGGTACGTACTGATGAGATGTATTTATCTATACAATAATTACTATCAGGAACACTAAACGCCGATAATAACTCAGGGACTTGAATCGGGACTCGCCGCATGTTGGATGAAACTAGTCTGTTCCTGAAAGATGATGGCGCTTGATCAAAAGGGGCCTGAAACAAAGAATTGGCGGTCTCTCAAACGATCAGCTACGGCAGATGATTTAATGAGGAGTTTGCTGAGTATCGAGAAGAAGCACTTGAGTTTGCTGAGAGGGAGCTCCAAAGCCGTGGCGTTCGCGCCATTCGTTTCTGGCATGGAACGCATCAAATGGTCAAGGAGTCGCCGAGAATGGGCTGCATTAATGATTGAGTCCGGCATCTGCTAACTTCTATTTGCAGGTCGCGGCGGGCGGCAAACACATTTTCTTTGACCTGAAAAGTAGCGCCGAAATCCGTAGGATTAGAGAAGTCGAGAAGACATTTCTCCTCTACACTACGGTCCCATGCATGGCCATTTCCGATTTCCGAAACGTCTAGTCGCGACGTTAACTCATGCTGGCTCCATCGGAACTGGAGCGACGGAATGAGTAGTACAGGAATTCAATCGCAATTCAAATATTCCATATGGATAGCAATCTAAATCAAGGGAGGCGCTGCATTATTTTCATGCTTGCTCTTGGTTTGTCGATCTATTTTGCCAATGCCCTTTGGTCTGCTCTGTTCATCGTAACTCCGAAGATGGATAGGGACTGGTGCAAAGAGGCCATAGACTTTGGAACTGGCGATGATGCGCTCAACGGTGATGCAGGTGCCGCTGAATGCATGGAGTTTAAGAGCGTCCTCGAAAGACTAAAATACGAAAACAACATCAGAATGCGGGATCGCAATCGCTACTGGGTTTACGGAACCTATGGAGCGGGCATGTTAGCGGGCCTACTGTTCCTTTATGTGCTACCCAAGAGGCGTGGGGCATCGGTTTTGTTGCAGGATATATCGGCGTCCATGACACTGGGTTTTATCGCAGTGTTGCTGGTGCCTCCAGTTCTCGCGGCGATACTGCCCGCCCCGTACAAGTGGGCTCCACGGGTGCTGACAGACTATGCTCTGCATAAGGAGGCAGCGTTACTTCAGCAGCTAAAGAAGCTCGCACGAGAATCGGATCAACGATAACGCTGTGGCTGCGGAGTGAAGTGAACGGAATCAGGGATCGAATCGGCAACAGCATCTATATCCGCCGCAGCGATGGTAGAACCTGCAACACAGATGTGATAGGCACGAACTACACAAGGTGCAATTAGCACGCCTCACACCCGTCTCTGAGGCCGTCCGACCTCTAGAACCGGCAGAGAAGGCGCGGTGCCCTTCCGACAGTAAGGTTAACAAGTCAGCCGACACGGCAGTTTCCCCCGAAGGGTTTCCAGTTGTAAGCTGCATCCAACAAACTTTGCTATAGTTAGCGCGTTTTCTCCTTTCGATAACCTCAAAGAATCTGGAGAATGTGGTTCTCGTGGCGAAGGCAGGTGCTGCGCGAATTGGAACGAGTGCCAAAGCGCGATTCTCTTAGTCAATCATGGGTGAAGTTCTCAAGTTGTTTCCCAGGACGAGGGAACAGGACTGACCTAGCCGTCGTTTTGCAGGCTCCGTCACCGCTTTGGAGATCCGTGATAACGAAACCCAACACTTCCAATTCCTTTTCTCTGAGCCAGCTGGAATCCCATCTCTGGGAGGCCGCCAATATCTTGCGTGGCCCGGTGGATGCGGCCGACTTTAAGACCTACGTCTTTCCGTTGCTCTTTTTCAAGCGGATCTCCGACGTTCACGATGAAGAATATGAACTCGCGTTGGCGGAATCTGGAGGAGATGAGGAGTATGCCCTGTTTCCCCAGAACTACCGGTTTCAGGTGCCTGAAGACTGCCACTGGCGGGATGTTCGGGCCGTAACTTCCAACGTTGGTCAAGCCTTGCAGAAGGCGATGCGGGGTATTGAGAAGGCGAATCCTGAGACTCTCTACGGCATTTTTGGCGACGCTCAGTGGACCAACAAAGACCGGCTTTCCGACGCCTTGTTACGGGACTTGCTGGAGCATTTCTCAGGGATCAATCTGGGGAATCAGGCGGCACAGGACGACATTCTCGGTCAGTCCTATGAATACCTGATCAAGAAATTTGCCGACCTCACCAACAAGAAAGCCGGCGAGTTTTACACGCCGCGTTCAGTCGTACGCCTCATGGTCAATATCCTTGACCCCAGGGAGGGGGAATCCATTTACGATCCCGCCTGCGGTACCGGCGGGATGTTGCTGGAATCCATACACCATGTTCGGGAGCGGCACGAGGATGACCGCACGCTGTGGGGCAAACTCTTTGGACAGGAGAAGAACCTCACCACCTCGGCCATCGCCCGCATGAATCTCTTCCTGCATGGCGCCGCTGACTTCCAAATTGTTCGCGGCGATACCCTGCGCCAACCCGCTTTCTTTTCAGGTGATAACCTTGCCACTTTCGACTGTGTCATTGCCAATCCTCCGTTCTCTTTGGAGAAGTGGGGTGACGAAGTCTGGGCAAGCGATCCGTTTGGTCGTAACTTCGCCGGCATGCCACCCGCCAAGACAGGCGACTATGCTTGGGTGCAGCACATGATCAAGTCGATGGCCCCCGCCACGGGCCGGATGGCTGTCGTGTTGCCGCATGGCGCGCTCTTCCGCATGGGGAAAGAAGGCGCCATTCGCAAGAAGCTTCTCGGGATGGACCTGCTGGAAGCCGTCATCGGTCTTGGCCCCAATCTGTTTTACGGCACGGGTCTGGCCGCATGCATCCTCGTCTTCAGGCAGCGCAAGCAAAAAGACCGGAAGAAGAAGGTGCTCATTCTCGATGCTTCCCGCGAGTTTAAAACGGGACGGGCCCAAAACGAGCTCTTGCCCGAGCACGTGCAGCGTATTTATGGCTGGTATCGCGATTACCAGGACGTAGAGGGTGTCGCCCGCCTGGTCACGTTAGAGGATATCGCGGCCAAGGACCACAACCTGAACATCACGCGCTACGTCGAACCAAAGGTCGAGGCGGAAGTTCCAACGGTGGAAGAAGCGATGCAGCGCCTGCGCGAGAGCGCAGATGCAGCACTTGCCGCTGAGGAAAACCTCATCAAGATTCTCCTGCGCGAGGGGATCCTGACTGACTCTCAATAGGTGTTATCGTCAAATGTTAATTGCTCTAGATGAACGAGACGAACTTCGAGCAGCCTACGAGCGGCTAAAGAAGAGCCTTTACAAAGGAGCACAGGTGCTCAAGAGCCCGATTGGCTGGCACGGCGGTGGGACAAAAGTTCCAGTCGATGTGCTGTGGCATCCAACTCATGGCATCTGGTGTTACGGAAGTGACCGTCGAACGCTCAATCGGTACTGGGTTGTGTTTGGAACCCAGAATCCAGCAACAGTTCCTTCTCTAACAATTGCCTGTGAGATCAATGTCCCGTTCGAAGGCGTGAATCGCCGTATTGCTGGCGCATTCCTCCGTGATAGCGATGATACCTCACCCGCACTCTATCTCGCGCACAGCGGGAAAGTCGGCGGAGGCCGCAAAGGCGTGGGCAAATCTGCGCTTCGACAGCACCTCCGTGGCAAAGATCAATTGACTGGCGTTCGGTGGACAGACGGTACAGTCTCCGAGATGATTCTCATTGGCGACTTGGAATCCTCTAATTTGGTTGGCCAGCTCGCCAACTTTGTGCGTGAGATTGAGCGGATCAAAGTAGTCATCGTCAACGGTGGCTCGAAAGAGGCTACCAACGTTAGGAAGGAGGGTTTTAACCGCATTTTTAGGCCCGAGTTCCAAGGCACTCGCAAGTCAGCGTCGATCGAACGTTCCGTCGCGGGTGAGTGTAATCACGGTCTTATCATTAATACTCTGAGCAACAGTCTTTCTAAGCACGGGTTGTGCGTCGCCAACGACCAGCGCGATCTTTACGCCTCCACGAGCAACGGTACGCCCATCGCTGTGTTCGAGGCAAAGACTGATGTCTCTACAACCAGTGTTTATGCCGGGATCGGGCAACTGTTATTCTTCACCTGCATGGAACCCGAGCCGCCGCTCCGATACTTTGTCCTGCCCGAGGTTCCCACTCACGCCACCGCGGAGCGGCTTGCACGAATGGGAATCCGTGTGTTGACCTATAACCTCAACGATGGTGTCGTTTCATTCCCGAGCCTCGACGATGTCATTGTTGCCGTTCACAACTCACGAGATTCTCGATGAGCTCCCGCATAACCCAACAACAACTCGAATCCTACCTTTGGGGCGCGGCTACGTTGCTGCGCGGGACGATTGATGCGGGCGACTACAAACAGTTCATCTTCCCGCTGCTGTTCTACAAACGCCTATGCGATGTGTTTGACGAGGAAACACAAGGCGCGCTGAAGGAGTCCGGCGGAGACGCCGAGTTTGCAGCCTACCCGGAGAATCATCGCTTCCAGATTCCGCTGGAAGCCCATTGGCAACAAGTGCGGCAAGTGGCGAAGAACGTGGGTACTGCGCTCCAGTCCGCCATGCGGACCATTGAGACAGCGAACCCGGACAAGCTCTATGGAATTTTCGGTGATGCGCAGTGGACGAACAAAGACCGGCTTTCAGACGCCATGTTGCGCGACCTCATCGAGCACTTCAGTAAGTTAGAGCTTACCGTAGCGAATCTGCCCGAAGACGAATTAGGGAATGGCTATGAATACCTGATCAAGAAGTTCGCCGACGACTCCGGCCACACTGCCGCCGAGTTCTACACCAACCGCAGCGTGGTCCACCTCATGACCGAGATGCTCGAACCGCGGCCGGTTGAATCCATCTACGACCCCACCTGCGGTTCAGGCGGCATGCTCCTTTCCTGCATCACCCATCTGCGCCGCCAGGGCAAGGAGTGGCGCAACGTCCGTCTCTACGGCCAGGAGCGGAACCTGATGACCTCCTCCATTGCCCGGATGAACTGCTTCCTTCACGGGATCGAGGATTTTCAAATCGTCCGGGGTGACACTCTGACTCAACCAAGGTTCGTTCAGGGCGACCGGCTCATGCGCTTTGATGTTGTCTTGGCGAATCCACCTTACTCGATCAAGCAATGGGACCGCGACGCTTTCGCCGCTGACCCGTGGGGGCGCAACCGGTACGGCATCCCGCCGCAAGGCAGAGCCGATTTCGCCTTCTGGCAGCACATCCTTTGTAGCCTTGCAACGAAGAACGGTCGCTGCGCGATTCTGTTCCCACATGGTGTTCTTTTCCGGCAGGAAGAAGCTGAGATGCGGCGCAAGCTCATCGCAGCGGACCTCATCGAATGTGTCCTCGGTCTCGGCTCCAACCTCTTCTACAATTCGCCGATGGAAGCCTGCGTCGTTATTTGCCGCACGGCGAAGCCAAAGGCGAGAAAAGGTAGAGTTCTTTTCATCAACGCTGTCAAGGAAGTCACCCACGAACGTGCCCAGAGCTTCCTCACTAAAGACCACATTGAGCGCATCGTCAAAGGTTACCAACAGTTCAAGGATGAGCCCGGCTTCACTTACTTAGCAACGGTAGAGGAAATCCGTGCGAAGGACGGCAACCTGAGTATTCCACTATACGTCGCACTCGCTGCCACGAACGGTGCAGAAAGCAGGAAGTCAAGGCAGACAGGCAACGAGGACTTGGCCGCTGCTTTGGGATCCTGGATCGATAGCTCCAAAAGAGTGAGAGCGACGCTAACCGTGATGCTGAGCTGCAAGACACCTGACTAGACTTTTGCAATGGGAACTCCCAAGGCATTCTACCCACCTCTATATTGGCAACAGTTCGAAGACCTAACCGAAGCCGCGTTCCAAAACGTCTTCGGTGACCCTTCTCCATCCAAGGTGGGTAGGCCAGGTCAATCTCAAAACGGGGTCGATGTATATGGAAAATGGAGCCGGAATGGAGACTTGATTGGAATTCAGTGCAAACGAAAAGATGCCTTAGATGCGAACGGCGAGCCCGCTCCTGGCGGCGCAATCACCAAGGAAGTTCTGATAAAGGAATACAAGAAAGCCCTGAAATTCCAACCGACCCTGAAGAAGTGGATTCTTGCAACAACTGCCAGACAGGACGCCCCGATTCAAGAAGCAGCCAGGAAACTTGATGCAAAGTCGAAAAAAAAGGGACACTTTGCTGTGGATGTTTGGTTTTGGGACAAATTTGACGCCTTCCTGAACAACTACGCGGAGATGAGGCAAAAGTATGATCAGTTGGGAATCAACACCCGATCTCCTCAAGAGAATGACCGGGAAATCCTGGAGTTTTTCGCGTTTGCATTTTCACGACCGGCCTTTCATGACCCATTTCCACATGAACAACGTGAAGCTCTGGTCACAGCCATTAGTGACACTCAGTACGCATTGATGAGTGGGGAGCTACTCAACCGGGAGACACGGCATGTGATTCGGCGAGCAGTCGGCGGCCTAGACTGCATACAAGACCTACTGCTCCGACAGAAGTGCCAGACCGTGAATGTAGCCCTCCAATTGCTCAAGGCGGCTCTCCGCCAAGGCGTCCTTGATGGGAAGATCGTCGAACGCGACGGATTCATGAGGGTCAAGGACAAAGTTTTTGGGGCTCAGTTGATCGAGTTGCGCAGAGACTGCTTAAGTAGAATGAATGCGACTCTCAATTCGATTGGTCTCCCAAGCGTGCAACCCTTTTGATCGACGAGCTGTATAGAGGATGACGGTCAACGGACCATTCAGCCAGGAGGTTCTGAATCGAAATCTTCACGGTTTCGCCAAAGCATCCTGATCGGTTGATATTCAAGGGAAAGCGGGTGGTTGGAATTCAAAGAGGCATTTGCGGTGGCATTCGCGAACGCCAAGGGTGGCTACATTGTTTATGGAGTCATGAATTCGGCCGCACAAATTGATTGGCTTGGAAGGATGACTGAGCCGTTCAGAAGAAACTAGAGATTCGTGACGTGCTACTTAAGAAGCTAACCCCTGCGTATCCGGACGCCCAATGTTTGAAGGACATGCTTGCAGTCATTCGCACTCTCGAACGAAGCGAACTTGACGCAGACTACGTGAAGAGCCAGTTGGAGAAATGGTTCAACAGGCACTACACCCCTGGGGATTCCGGGCTGAATCACGACATTCGAAGAGGTGTGTGCTATGTCGATTGGCTTCTGAACCGTTCAAATTTGACCCGAGATGAGGAGAGCGCCTGTGGTGAAAGTTGATGCCACTCGCCTAGCCGCTACGTCACCAAACCAGTTGAAGAAGCTCCCGCTCTTTGACCGCAAGGAGTGGACGGCTGTGCGGTTTGGCGCTGTAGTGCGGATGCTCAAGGAACAGGTAGACCCGGTGGCGGAAGGCGTAGAGCGGTTCGTGGCCGGTGAGCACATGGAGACGGAGAATGTTCACATCCGCAAGTGGGGCAATGTTGGCGACGGATATCTTGGCCCGGCGTTTATCAGGCGTTTTCGCAAGGGGCAGGTACTTTACGGCTCTCGGCGAACCTACCTAAAGAAAGTGGCGCTGGCAGAGTGGGACGGCGTTACTGCCAACACGACATTCGTGCTGGAAGCGGTTGAAGGTATGTTGCTGCAAGAACTCCTGCCGTGGCTAATGCTCTCAGAGCGATTCACTATGCACTCGATTCAAGAATCGAAAGGCTCAACGAATCCCTATATCAACTTCCCGGACATCGCAAAGTTTGAGTTCGCCCTACCGCCGCTCGAGCAACAGCGCCGCATCAGCGAAATCCTCTGGGCGGTGGATCAAGCTAGCGAAACGTATTCATCATTGATGGTTGACCTCGCGAAAGCGCGGAGAGCACAGATTGACGAACTCATCCCTGCGCCGGAAATCGCGACGAACAAAATTCAGTTCGTTCGGTTGGACAAAGTTGCATCCATGCAGAACGGGCGGCCATTCCCAAGTGCCGAGTATCAGGAATCTGGCGTGCGGCTAATACGACCCGGCAACCTTGCACCCGACGGTAGCTTGGACTGGTCATCATCCGCGACCGTTTGTCTTCCAGACCATCAACGCAAGAGGAACTTTAGCTGGCTGATTGGCCCAGACCAGGTTCTGATCAACCTTACTGCCCAGTCATTGGAAGACGGATTCATTGGGCGCGCCTGTTTCACCAGAGAAGGCGACGAGGGCCTACTGAATCAGCGCATTGGCCGCTTTGTACTCAGCAAAGACGTTCTTCCACGTTTTTTCTTTCGGTGTCTGCAGACGACCAGGTTTCGTTCCGTGGTGGAGAATCGCTGCGAAGGCAGCAAGATTCGACATCTCTACTTCCGCCATTTCGATGACTTCGCCTTGCCGGTGTTGACCAAGGATCAGCAGAACGGGATCTCGGAGGCCCTGGAGGCATCAGACATGGCTCTTGCGGGTACGACCAAACACATAGAGCACCTTGTTGACCTGCGCCAATCGTTAGCCAGTTCAATCCTAGACTGAACGAGAACGCATGAGCTTCACCGAATCCAACACCGTCGAGCAGATGATTCTGGATGCCGTAGTGAACGTGACCGGACGTCCACGGCCCGTGCGCGAGCGAGAGGTGGCCAGCTGGGGCAGCTCTCTTAGTGGTGAGTTCAAGCCTTCTCGCTGGGATTATTCGCCCGCTAATCAGCTTCGGCGACAAGGCAGCGACGTGATGGTGGAATCATGGGTACGCGAAGCGCTGATCAAACTCAATCCTGAGATTGCCGCCCAGCCCGACCGCGCCGACGAGGTCATCTACAACCTGCGCGCTTGCATCCTCTCTGTGCAAGGCGATGGGCTGGTACGGGCCAATGAGAACTTCATGACCTGGCTGCGGGGTGAAAAGACGATGCCGTTCGGTCTTAATGGGGAACATGTGACCGTGCGGCTGGTGGATTTTGCTGAACCCGGCAACAACCGCCTGACTGTCTGCAACCAGTGGACCTACCAATCTGGTGCCGTGGAAAAACGGTTCGACGTCGTCTTTGTGGTCAATGGCCTGCCCCTGGTCATCGGCGAAGCCAAGACACCCACGCGTAGCGCGGTGACTTGGTTTGACGGTGCCTTCCAAATCAACGAGATTTACGAGAAGCAGGTACCGGCCATGTTCGTACCGAATATCTTCTCGTTTGCAACCGAGGGACGTCTGTTCCGCTACGGGTCCATCCGAATGCCGATTAACGATTGGGGGCCGTGGCGGGATGACGACAACCAGGAGGAAGGCCAGCTTCATCACGTTCGGGCAACCTTTGAGAATTTGCTCCGGCCCCACGTGGTTCTGGACATCCTGCAAAACTTCACGCTCTTCGCTACGGACAAGAAGCACCGGCGAATCAAAATCATCTGTCGCTACCAGCAGTACTTCACTACGAACCAGATCGTGGAGCGTGTGGTGAAGGGCTACCCGAAGAAGGGTCTCATCTGGCATTTCCAGGGCAGTGGCAAGTCCCTCCTAATGGTCTTCGCTGCTCAGAAGCTGCGGATGCACGCGAGACTGGGCAATCCCACGGTGATCATCGTTGTGGATCGCATTGACCTAGATACGCAGATCACGGCCACCTTCAACGCTACTGACGTACCGAATATGGTCGGTGTGGGTACCCGGCAGGAACTTCAAACGATGCTTGGGCAGGATGTGCGCAAGGTGCTCATTACCACAATTCACAAGTTCGCCGAAGCCGGCGGAAGGTTGAATGAACGGTCGAACATTATCGTGATGGTGGACGAAGCGCACCGCACACAAGAGGGTGACCTCGGTCGCAAGATGCGCGGGGCGCTGCCAAACGCCTTTCTCTTCGGCCTCACCGGCACGCCAATCAATCGAGCGGATAAGAATACCTTCTGGGCCTTTGGTGCGGACGAGGACGAAAAGGGCTATCTGAGCCGCTATTCCTTCCAGGATTCCATCCGTGACAAGGCGACGCTGCCACTGCACTTCGAGGCACCCGAGGTTCGACTCAAGATCGACAAGGCCGCTATCGACGAAGCCTATGCCCAACTGACTGGCGCAATGAGCGAGCAGGACCGTGACGATCTTGCCAAGCGGGCCGCCAAGATGGCGGTGCTGGTGAAGAACCCCGAACGGGTTCGCGCTGTGGTGAACCACATCGTGAGCCACTTCCAAACCAAAGTGGAACCGAATGGGTTCAAGGCCCAAGTGGTGACTTTCGACCGCGAATGCTGCGTGCTCTACAAGGCTGTGATGGATGAGCTGATTGACCCCGCGGCTAGCGCCATCGTCATGACCAGTAACGCCAGCGACCCGCCGGAGTGGAAGCAGCATGTGCGCGACAAGGACGCCGAGGAAAAGTTGCTCGACCGTTTCCGAGATCCTGCGGATCCGCTCAAGTTCGTCATCGTGACTAGCAAGCTGCTGACCGGCTTTGACGCTCCCATCCTGCAGGTGATGTATCTCGACAAGCCGATGAAGGACCACAACCTGCTGCAAGCCATCTGCCGCACGAATCGGACCTTCGGCCAGGAGAAGACCCACGGTTTGATTGTGGACTACATCGGCATCTTTGATGATGTGGCACGGGCCCTCGATTTCGACGAAAAGGCTGTCCAGCAAGTCGTTTCCAATATCGATGAGCTACGGAAAGCCCTGCCCGTACAGGTGCAGAAGTGCCTTGCGTTTTTCGGTGGCGTGGACCGAACCGTGGGGGGCTATGAGGGCTTGATGGCCGCACAGCAATGCCTACCCGACAACGAGTTGAGAGACAAGTTTGCCGCCGAGTACACCATACTGGCCACGATCTGGGAAGCTCTCTCGCCCGACCCGTGCTTGAGCCCGTACGAAACCGACTACCGTTGGCTGACCCAGGTGTATGAGTCGGTCAAGCCCCCGAGCGGCAATGGTCGACTGCTTTGGCACGCGCTGGGTGCGAAAACAGTGGAGCTCATAAACCTGAACGTACACGTTGAGTCAATCCGGGACGACCTGGAGACATTGGTCCTCGACGCTCAGGTTCTCAGCGACATTCTCAAAGAGGCCGATCACGAGAAGAAGGGAAAAGAAATCGAGATCAAACTGATCGCCAGGTTACGCAAGCACCTCGGGAACGCTAAATTCACCGCGTTGGGTGAGCGTTTGGAGAAGATCAAAGAACGCCACGAACAAGGATTCCTGACAAGTCTGGAATTCCTCAAACAGATCCTGGAATTGGCCAAAGAGGTAGTTGAGGCTGAAAAGGAAACTGACCCAGTGGAGGAGCAGGACAAAGCGAAAGAAGCTCTGACTGAACTCTTCAAGGAAGCGAAGAACACCAACACCCACATCATTGTCGAGCGTATCGTCAACGACATCGACGATATCGTGAGGAAAGTGCGCTTCCCCGATTGGCAGCACACTTCACAAGGCGAACGCCTCGTGCAAAAAGAACTCCGCAAGACACTCCTAAGATACCAACTCCACCGCGACCAGGAACTGTTCGACAAAGCCTACGAATACATCCGGCAGTACTATTGAGTCCCAGCGGCTGGATGGCCCGCACCGATTCGGTGAGTATGCACGGGAGCCAGGCTGATCGTAGTGTTGATTTCCTGTTCTGAATTCGATCTATACGACCTCCGGTCATGCTCCACCATCATGGGCCTTGGACTGCTCTTTACAAGTTGCGATGAGCTTGGTCTTTTCGAGAAATACTGCCGCTTTCTGAATCTCACCACTGCTTACAGACCATCCGAACTGGGGCATTAATCCTGAGATTTCAGCGATGGTTGCCTCCTTCCGCAAGCGCTTGAAAGCAAAATATGCCTTTGCCGCGATCGAGAGTTCCATGTAGTTCAAATCGCCAGCTTGCTGAATCAGCCTGACGGCTCGCCCAATTTCCGATCCAAGCTCCGCGAATTTGTGCGCCTTCAAGTCAGCAGCGGCGTTCCCCTCGTCCGTCAGTGAAAAGTCATAACGTGCTACTTCAAAGCCTCGTTGATCGACGCCCCATCCAGCAGAGGACTCATTTAGATATCCTAAAAACCTTAGTTCAGAAACAGCCGAGGCGACCGCAGCAGAGTATGGCCCATAGTAGTGCGGACTGAATCCTAGATCGACGTCCAAGAGCACCGACACAAAGTACAATCGCTTTTGCAGCATGGTCTTCCCTCTGATGCTACCTCCAAACGCTTTGAGGACGAGCAGAACCACGTCCCTGATCGAGTGTTCGCTATCCATCTCCAAATTCCTCCAATGCCTTTAGAATGGGCTCCTCCACTTTCTTCTGGAGGTTGCGTTTTTGCGCTTTGTTTTCGTATTCGACAGGCGCGTATACAGCAAAAAAGGACTCGCCTGGTTTGCTACTGAGCGAACGGAAAAGGTCGGATTCGTTCTCAAATGTTGAAGGAAGGTCATTCCCTTTCCGTACAAGGATGGGAGCTTCATCGTTGCGAGACAATTCCTTTACCGCTTTGGCTGCATAGGAATTAACAACTACAAGGTTGGATGGGTCAGAGAGATTAGTCTGGAGCTTGATGCCACAATTCTGAATTGCTTCTGCCAACTTCTTCTCGAGACCGCGACGTTTGACCTTCTTCGTCGGTTTCGTGATGGACTCTATCAGTTCGCGGCAATTATTTGGAAGCACGTTCAACTTGGCATTGAACACCTGTTTTAGAAGGCGGCGTTGAATGAGCCGTTGGCATAAGTCATGACAATATTTGCCACGCAACGATTCGGCGCCGAACATCAGCATGAATCGGGAATCATCCCAGTGGACGTAGTTCTTGACGAAATCCTCATGACCATCGTAACAGTAGAGGCGGGACAATTCGTCAACCTGATCTTCTTCGATTCCAAGAACAATCCCTCGAACAAGCATTTGATCCGTGATGCGCCGTACTCTGTGATTGTAGACCTGGGCCGTCAGGTAGTGCTTTGCCAGAACGAATTGCTCTAGAGCGTGGACACCTTCTGGAGTAATCATCAGTTGTTTGCCGTCAATTCGATCTTCAGCAACGGAGAACTCTCGATGAAGCTGCTGAAGGTCGAAGATTCCGTACTTGACCCCACAATAGTAGCTGTCCCTCAGCAGGTAGTCTTGCTTATCTGCGTCCAGAGGGCCAGACACAACTGACCTCAACACAGGCTCGCCATAACCGGCCGAGAGCAAGGTCTGAATTTTCCCAAGCATTTTCTCGCCTAACAATCGAATGAGCTCTCGATCCGTTCTCAGCAGGTCTTGAGTTACGAGTTCGTGAATCTTAGATTCGCTCGTGATCCTGCTAGCCAACTTGTCTCGGTCAGCGAAAATATCGAGGGCGCCTTCGGACACATGAGAGAACGGACCGTGGCCGATATCATGGAGCAGAGCAGAAAGCCGGACTAGCCGCGTGTCCTCTTCGTTAAAATCGAACACTTTGCACAACAGACTGCTCACGTGAAACACTCCGAGAGTGTGCTCGAAACGTGTGTGCAAAGCTCCTGGGTAGACAAGGTTCGCGAATGCAAGCTGGCGAATGCCGCGCAACCTCTGAAAGACGGGCGCTGCGACGATTTCAGCTTCTTCTCCGGACAGCCGAATGAAGCCGTGAATTGGATCACGAATTGAACGGGGTTCACTCATTTCAACACGAATAGTAGGATTGTGGACCCAAGGGCTTCAGACCGCACAAGAAAACGATCATATTCAAAGCACAGACCGTATCGATTGTTGACTCAACCCACTCCCCTTATTGTTAGTTCTTTCAACCCATAGCAGCGAAGCGTAGTTGGATTGCCTGATCTGCGTATGTTCCCGGTCTTCGGTGTTCAGGAGGATTGAGAACAAAAAGGCCAGGAGGATTGCTGAGTTCGAGCTTTCTTAGCACTTGCACTTTGTAGTGGGTTTCGCGAAATGCAGTCTCCGCAAGGACAAACTTCTCAACCTCGCCAACTGTCGTCTCAACCCCTCCAAAGCGAGTAAGAATCTGCCGTTCGAGCAGATCGCAGTGCAGCTCCTTGGCAAAGAGAACCAATTGGTTCGGATCGGTAGCATCAGAGAACTTGAATTCGCCCGACTCATCCACTCGCCACATTGCCTCTTTCATCTTTTGAAGACCCTTGAGGCTGTTCGTGCAGTAGAAGAGAAAATAGTCAGTGACATCGTTCTCATTCCGCATCTCAAACGATCGGACGTACCTCACGTTGGCGGAACGTCGCAACTGCCGCAAGTAAAGGTCGTGAAGGAACCGATTGCGCTCTCGGGCATCGGCAATCCCAATCCCATTGCTCCAATCGTGACTGCCGAAAAAACGGTCAAAATTCGACCCCTGATCAGGATGCGCAATGAATCGGTTGACCTCTTCGTACATGAAGGTTAAGAGCACCTCGCAACTCGGGTAGCTCATGATAGTTTTCACCACGGAGAATGGAATTCCAACCCAACCAAAAGGGTCGATGAAAGCAAACGTCGGAGGAAGTGGCTTCCGTTTGTCGGAGTAGCGCTTCAGCAGGTCAGCAAAGGCCGTCTCGAAAGTCTCGCCGGACGCGACTTTAACCCGAAAGTTGGCAGGGTGCTGGATCCCCTCCAGTATCTGTTGTAGAACCCTGGCTCGCTCAACATCCTTTTCGACGAAGAGAAACCCGACCTTCGCTTTGATCTCCACTCGTTGAACAAGTGCAGCATGGAGTGCTATGACCGGAGAACCCTGTTCGCCTTTTGAATAACATCCAGGTCCTGCAAAACCATCGACGTAAAGAACTTGCGGAAAACCGCCAAGGGTTAGGATCGGCGTCCAAGCTTGGAGATAACGTTTCAGGATTTCATGTTTCGCTCTCGTATGAGGCTCCAGCGGCCAGACCGTCGTTTTCGGTGCTGCCATTTCCACGGCTCTCCTCGCGGTGACTTTGCATCCTTTGTCAGGAACGAGCGCGCAATTGTATGCCTGGAACAGTGGGCTCGACAACCGGTGGCGTTGGCCCGATTTTCTGCTTGGCGGATTTCCCCTCCTTTCGTAAAGACACTACGCTGTCAGGCGCTTCCCTAACGATTGAGTCGCTTCCATCAAGCAAGCAGTGGCAACCTTGGAATGGCAGCCCAAGGGCACGCCAGAGTGCTTGGTCTTCCTTGCAGAGAGCCGGCACAATACGCGGCCCTAGCTGATCAACCGCAAGCCGGAAGAGTTCCAGCTGCACATCGAAGGGCACACGATATTTGAATCCCGAAGGGTCACGCTCCTCCGCAAGATAGTCAAAGATCGTATCGTTGCGACCATTTTTCTTGGCTGCGGTGCGAAGCGACTTCGCAGACGTGGCGCGCAAGGCGCCTAACGTAACCATCTCCGGTTCCACGCGTCTGATCTCTTGAATAGCAGCGGCGTACCCAGACCGCCAATGGGTGTAGGGTACCATTGGGTCGAGACGAAAGCGCACAGGCCACCCGGCAGTCCTCATTCGGCGGGCTGCCTCAAATCTTTCAGAAGGCAGGGGCGTCCCGTGCTCCCAACGGGCAGCCACATCCTCGGCATTTACCGACCATGAGAAGACGACCTGCGAAGTGGGTGGCAACTGAATCGCCTCATCAATTTCAGTGGACTTGGTCAAAAAAATGAGACGGTGGCGCGATTGAGCGGCAAAACGGGGAACAATCCAGTGTGACAGCGGAAGGCCCGTCACTTTCTTGTAGGCTTTCTCGAACACGAGCCCGTCCTGGAGTTCCCCGACTATCATCATCTTTGGGATCGGGTCCTCAAGCCACTCATCGATTTCTACTAACATGTCATCGACGTTGGTATAGACAAGACCATAAAGTTGGTCCGGGTTGAACCGAAACCAGGGCGTGGTTTGCAAAAAGCAATAGGCGCACTGGTATGGGCAGCCTCCAGCTGGAACCAGCTGCCAGAACCTGAAGCAGACGATACCTGAGTCGTTCCCCGGTCCAGCGAAACGGCGGATGAACTTTGAAGCTCTACGCGCAGTGAGCATGATGGCTCCTATCTACTTGATGCCTTAGAGAGGCTCGGACCGTAGGTTTCTGCGAGTCTTGCAACGGCGCAGCAACCCCAGGACGACACCCTGAATGACAACTGACTCACTCCTAACTGCAAGTGGGGAATAGCTTGGATTTTCAGCGACCAGCGTTGTCCGATTGCTCCGCATGTGGAGCCTCTTGAGTGTGGTTTCCCCTTCAAGCGTAGCCACAACGATGTCGCCATCACTAGCGCTCGACTGTTGCCGCACAATCACTTGGTCTCCTTCAAGAATTCCAGCGTCTCGCATACTGTCACCCCTTACGCTAATAGCGAAACAGGTGGAACCACCCGTCCATTCTCTTGGCACAGGTAACTCTCCTTGGATGTTCTCCTCAGTAGTGACAGGTACGCCTGCAACAATACCACCGACCAGAGGCACGCGGGTAACGTCCCAAACCTGCGCCCTGAGACAAATCCCACGATGAGCCTTCCGGCCTGAGAGA
>Ga0187893_10008186_pt1 | contig 16645 bp, 6 predicted proteins | sample MA1701074metaG_FD_139574 | JGI IMG/M metagenome (GOLD analysis project Ga0187893, IMG submission 139574) | White microbial mat communities from a basaltic lava cave in the Kipuka Kanohina Cave System on the Island of Hawaii, USA - MA170107-4 metaG ...
AAGCCGCCCAGTCCGGCCTGCGGTCCCGCCTCTCGCAACGCGACGACGTTCGCTTCACCGGCGCAGTCCAGACCGTACTCAACGCTATCTTCGTACACGCTCCCGAGGAAGAAGCCGCCAACCTTCGCGGACTCCCTGGTGTTGCCCGGGTGGTCGAAATGGAACCTCTCCAGCGTCATATGGTTCGCGCCACCGACTTGGTCCGCGCCCAGGAAGGCTGGCGCAATGTCAACGGTGAACAGAACGCGGGCGCAGGGGTCCGGATCGGTATCCTCGATACCGGGATCGACCACAACCACCCTGCCTTTCGCGACCCTTCGCTGACTCCACCAGCCGGATTTCCCCGTTGCCGCCCCGCCGATTGCGACTTCACCAGTTCTAAGGTCATCGTCGCTCGCTCCTACGTCAACATGCTCGTCCTGGGCGACAACCCGGCTGACTCTCGTCCCGACGACCTCACTCCCCGGGACCGAGTCGGCCACGGTACCGCCGTCGCCATGGTTGCCGCGGGAGTGAGCCATAACACCCCCCTCGGTCCCGCCTCCGGTGTCGCGCCCAGGGCCTACATTGGCAACTACAAGATCTTCGGGTCGCCGGGGGTGAACGATGTTACCTTCGACGATGTCTTGATTAAAGCTTTAGAAGACGCCATTGACGATGGCATGGACATCGTTGTACTTTCCCTCGGACGCCCTGCCATCTGGGCTCCTGAGGATCGCGGTTCGATCTGTGACGTCCCCGCCATTGTCGCCTGCGATCCACGCGCCGACGCGGTCGAGAATGCCTCCCGCCGCCTCTTGGTTGTGGTATCAGCCGGTAACGATGGCGACATCGGCACGCACATCGAACCCGCCCTCAACACGATCCACTCCCCCGGCACCGCGCCGTCCGCGCTCACAGTTGGAGCCACCACGAATGCTCAGCGTTACTTCGCGACCGCGAGAGTCCAAGGCGACGTTCCCCAATCCCTTCGGGAATTCCGCGCGGTCTTCGGTACTGGGCCCAAACCCACGGAACCGCTGCGCGGGCCCGTTCGCGATGTCGCGGCGATTCAGCAAGACGAAGGACGGGCCTGCTCTCCCATCTCCGCCAATTCCCTTCGCGGCGCAATTGCCCTGATCCAGCGCGGGGGCTGCGGCTTCAATATCAAGGTCCTCCATGCGCAGCGCGCGGGAGCCGTCGGCGTCATCATTCAGCAGTTGGAGGAGTTCGGGGACTTCATTTTCAGCATGGAAGGCCTCCTCGGCACGGCAGCCCCGGCCGTGATGATTGGTACGACCGCGGGCAAAGCTCTCCGCGAACACCTCGTCAACAACCGCGATGCCGGAATCGTCCTCGATCCCGCTCCCCAAGCCTTTCCCCTCAATCCTGACTTCGTGGCCTACTTCTCGTCCTTCGGCCCCTCGATCGGCGGCGGAGCGATCAAGCCCGAAGTGGCCGCGGTCGGCTATCCACTCTACATGGCGACTCAGTCCTTCGACCCCAACGGCGACATGTACTCACCAGACGCCTTCATCTCCGCCCAAGGAACCAGCTTTTCGGCGCCCATGGCGGCAGGCGCGGCCGCTCTGTTCAAACAGCGCCTCCGGGATGCGACACCAGGGCAGGTCAAATCGGCGGTGGTCAACACGGCGAGCGCCGATGTGGTCGATGTCGGTTCAGACGGCCGGGAATTCCAAGCCAGCGTAACCGGTGTGGGAGCGGGGAAAGTCAACGCAGGTGACGTCGCCCGCACCACCATCACCATCGAGCCTGCCACGCTTTCGTTCGGTTACGTCTTCGGCAACAACCTTCCGATCTCCCGGACGATCCGTTTTAACAACCATGGCGATTCGAGCGTCGACCTGCGCATGGAGGCCCGTGGCACCACCGATCGCAACTTACGCCTGAGCGCAACGGAGACCAGCTTCACGCTCGGTGCGGGGCAGAGCAAAGCGATTACGTTTGGGCTCGAAGGAGGCCGTCCACTGGCCGGTGGACACGAAGGCGACATAATCGTGCGGGGTGGCGCTACAACCTTGCGAATTCCCTACCTCTACGTAGCCGGAGACGGCATACCCGCCAATGCCATTATTCTTCGTGGATCCAATTTCGAGGCCGAAGTCGAACAAGGCTTTCGGATAGCCTTCAAGCTGATCGACCGTTACGGCGTCCCCGTTCCCAGCATTCCCGTCCAGTGGCGCTCCACCATCGGTGATGGACAGATCCGCGTGGGCTTTCCGCGCACCGATGACCTGGGCATCTCGGACGCGTCCGTCATCGCAGGCCCACGCTTGGGTTTTCAACAATTTGAAGCCCGAACTCCCACCGGCATCAACATCCTCTTCGGAGGATTCGCTCGCCTCCGGCCGGCGATCAGCACGGATGGGGTCGTTAGTGCCGCCAGCAACCTCCCTGACCGCGGCGTAGCTCCAGGGTCCGTTGCCGCGATCCTCGGCCGCAATCTTGCCGACGCCTCCCTCTCCGCCGCTCAGGGCAGACTGCCGCTGGCCCTCGCCGGGGTCAGTGTCAGTTTCGATGTCCCGGAAAGGCAAATCAGCGCGGCGGGCCGGATTCAGTCGGTTAGCGACGATCGCATCGTGGTGCAGGTTCCATGGGAACTGCTCGGTCTCAATTCTGCGATTATGAAGGTCAGCATCGGCAACATTTCGAGTAGCCTCTATACCGTCCCGCTGAACGATCTGGTTCCCGCCGCCTACGAATTCGCCGACCCCTCCACCGAACGCCTGATTGCTTCCGCCCGCCACGAAAATGAAAATCGTGTAACAACTGATAACCGCGCGCGTCCTGGATCAGTAATCCTGCTGGCGGCCAGCGGTCTGGGTCCAGTCGACAACCAGCCGGCCACCGGTGAACCGTCTCCGGCGGAACCTTTAGCCAGTACGCGGGTTCAACCTACTGTGACGGTCGGAGGCCAGCAGGCGGAAGTCCTTGGCTCCTATCTGGAACCCGGCAGCGCGGGAATATACTTGGTCCGTATACGCGTGCCTGCCGGACTTGGTTCGGGTTTTCATCCCGTCGTCCTTACGGCGAACGGAATCTCTTCAAAACCCGCCAGTTTGCCGATGGATTAAGTAAACCAACATGATCAAGCCGAAAGCTTATTCGCGTTCGTTCGCGCTCATTCGTGGCTCTTGTATTTGGCTCGGACTTTTGTGCCTGGCCGCGGATTTTAACCTTCGCGCTCAACTTGTTCCCGACCGGTTTGTCGTCGAGCTCCAAAGCGATCCGAAATCCGATGCGCGCACCGCTTTGGTTCAAAAGGATTCTGTTCGTAGAGCCATCGAGGATCAGTCTGCCGAAGTGACCGGCTCTGTCGATGCTGTGATGAATGCCCTGCTGGTTCGCGGCACCAATGCCACAGCACTCCGTTCGCTCCCGGGCGTGAAGAAGGTGTATCCGGTCTATGAGGTGCAGCTTGAGCTCGACCGCGCTCCCTCTATCCACAATGCCCCAGCAGCCTGGACGCATGTCGGTGGCATCGACAATGCGGGCCGAGGCGCGAGGATCGCCGTGTTTGACACCGGCCTCGATCCCAACCATCCGGGCTTTCAAGACGACTCACTCACGCCGCCCGAAGGCTTCCCCAAAGGCAATCGCCAATCCGACCTCGCCGCCACCAACAAGAAGATCATCGTCGCGCGCAGCTACGAAGATCAAATCTCGTTCGCGTCTACGCCGGACCCGCGTGACTATGTCGGTCATGGCACGGCGCTCGCGATGGTCGCTGCGGGTGTACGCCACTCCTCACCGGTTGGAGAAATCTCCGGCATCGCTCCGAAAGCCTTCCTCGGCAACTACAAAGTCTTCGCCAACCGCGGCCGCTCGCGCACGGATGTGATCATTCGCGCCATGGATGACGCCGTTCGCGATGGCATGGACGTGATCAACTTCAGCTTCGGAACGATCCCCAGCCCCCGCCCGGAAGAAGACGCGCTCTCTTTAGCCGTTGAAAACATATTCGGTCGCGGCATCCTTGTGGTCAAGTCAGCAGGCAACGCCGGACCCGATGCCGGCACGGGCAGCACACCAGCCGGCTCTTCGTTAATTTCGGTCGGCGCCACCTGGAATGATCGCGTCCTCGGAGCTACAGCGACGGTCGCCGGAACCCCTATACTCGGCTTGCCGCCTGGAACCACGCTACCCAATGATACGATCAGCGGCCCACTCGCGGACGTCTCCAAGCTCGATCGGACTGGCCTCGCCTGCGAGCCGCTTCCCGCCGACAGCCTGCAAGGTCAGGTCGCTCTCATTCTTCGCGGATCCTGTTTTTTTGAAGTCAAGCTCAACAACGCTCAGAGCGCCGGCGCCATCGCGGCGCTGATCTACACCAATAACCAACCTGTCGCTGGCTGGGATCCTCAGACCGCCACGCTCCCGGCTCTGATGATCACCAACGAAGACGGAACAGCGATTAAGGAATTGATCGGCGTCAGGCCGGGTCTCGATGTGACTATCCGGTTTGCTCTCGCTCCCTTCCCAGTTGAAGCCAACCGGATCGCGTCCTTCTCGAGCCGCGGTCCCGGCTATGGCGCAACCATCGGACCCGACATGGTTGCTGTCGGACAGGATGTCTTTACGGCTGCCCAAAAGGAAGATGCCAGCGGGGAGATCTACGACCCGAGTGGTTACAGCGTTGTCGACGGCACTAGTTTTTCCTCTCCCATGGTCGCGGGCGGCGGCGCGGCGCTCAAAGTGGCTCGGCCGCGACTCACCCCTCCGCAATACAAATCGCTGCTCGTCAACACAAGCACTGCTGTGGTACGCAATGGCGTCACGGCCCCTGTACAGCAGGTTGGAGCCGGGCTCCTTGATCTCTCCCGCGCCCTTCGCGCCAATGCCACCGTCTCGCCGGTGTCCCTTAGCTTTGGCGGTGGCGGCCCGACCGCCGAGGTGACTCGCGAGCTGCGCCTCACCAACATCGGCCCGAGTCTCGACACTTTTAGCTTCACCACCAACCCGATTGGAGATTCGCCCGCTCCCCAGTTGTCTTCGAACTCTCTCCAGTTGCCAGCAGGTGACACAGGAACCATATCCGTCCGCTGGTCCGCCTCCGGACTCGCCCCAGGCGAGTATCAGGGCTTTTTAATTGTCCGGAGTACACAGAGCGACGTCGAGCTTCGCGTCCCGTACTGGTTTGGCGTTGAAAGCGATACGCCCCGCACGATCACGATTTTTCCTCTCACCGCGGAACCGCGCGCCGGCGGCTCGGTCACGTTAAACGTCCGGGTCAACAATGCCGCTGGTCTTCCGATCAGCTCCGCACCACAGGTCGTTGTTACTGGGGGTGGCGGCACTCTCCTTGGCGTCCGTGACGCCGATTTCGAATTCCCCGGCGTCTGGCAGATCGATCTCCGTCTCGGCGTCGACTTCGGCGTCAACAACACCTTCCGAATTACGGCCGGCACTGTCAGCCGTTCCATCTCGATCGCGGGGAATTGAGAATTGCTATTGCTCGGGCCGCGGCACGAGCTCCATTACGAAATGCCCGAGTGCCACGGAAAGCCTGATCTGCACCGGTACACGCTCCTCATCCCGCGTAAATGCCATCTCGAAACTCATTTCCGACGCCGGCCCTTTCAGCATTGCTGAAAAGCGGTCGACCTCAATGCGCGATTCCCCGACAGTCATCTGCGCCGCTCCCAGATGCTGCAACCTGATCTGATACGGTGCGCCGAAAAAAATGCGCTGTGGCACGGGGACACGCCCTGCCGCGAGCTCGTTCCGTAGAAAATACAAAAACGCCAGAGCGTCCCTAGCGCACGAATCCGCCTCTATCTCGCTTTTGCCGCCGCCAATCGTTTCGCGAACCACGACTCTTTTCTCGCGATCAAACGATGATTTCTCTCGTGCCCGCCGTTTGCCATGCAGACTGTCCTTTTCAAAACTCACCGAACAGGACCCTTTCGCAACAACCGACCGGAACACGCCCTTCACCGGAAACCCCGGAATCGTGGCTTCCATCGTCATCTCGTACGACCAGCCGTCTCCGCTGCGCTCCGCCTTCATCACCGCTTCTCCAAGACTCAATCCGCTCGGCCAGTTGATCGTGTAATGGAGCGTCTCCGTTTGACACCACGCCACCGGAGCCATCAACATCACTGCGAGCGTCCCGCGCTTCATGAACCCAGTTTGTGCCTGTGTGGGGCAGGTTTTCAACCTGCGCGGCGGTTTGTAACCGCCGCAAATCGACCCGCAGCTTAAGAAGCTGCCCCGCCTACCACGTGAGATGCATGGCCAGCTTGATGAACCGGGGCAGGTTGGCCTGCACGGGATTCAATTGGCCAAAGAGAGCATTGTTCACATCCGTCGAAGCCAGGTTCTGGTAAAACGGATGGTTCAGCATGTTCACCATCTCGAAGCGGAACTGCAGCCTCAGCTTCTCGTGGAGTGGGAAGTATTTCGAGAGCGACATATCCCAGTTTTGGTAACCCGGCCGGCGAACGTCACTGAACAGGAATGGGAAATTGCGCTGCGTAAACGGCTCCGGCAGGGCAATCGGTGTGCCGTCCGGTTTCTTCCACAGCGAGGTGTTGAACCACTGCTTGTTGGTCGGGTTGTCCAACTTGGCGCTACCCGGAGCGTTCTGAAGCGCATTAGGATAATCCACCACGTTGCCGCTTTGGTACGTCACGTCAAAGTTGAGCTGCCAGCCGCCTATGATCTGGTTGACGATTCCCCCCACATTGGAACCGAACTTCCGGCCTTTGCCGAACGGCAGTTCGTAAATCCCGGCAATGACGAACTTCTGCGGTACGTCGACGTTCTGGTCGGATTCTCGCACCAAGGGCGTGTTCTCAAAGTTGGTCAGTCCGGCAAAGTCCTGCGGATTCAGGCTGCGGATCTGGCGTAAGTTCTTGAGGATGCCGTAGCTCGACAGAAAACTCAGTCCGTGCGAGAAACGCTTGGTGACCTTGACATGCATCCCGTGGTATTGGGCGCTGCCAATCGGGATATCAAAGATCGACACGCCGCTAAACTGCGGATAGGTGTAGAAAAGGGTCTGCCGCTGGATAGTCGCCCCGTTCAAGGCCCCGTTGTTGGGGATGAGGCCGGCCATTGGGTTCGGAACCTGACCCGTGTAGTAGGCGGTGTCGATGGCGCCGGTAGGGGTGCGCCGCCCCAGCTCATTGGCGGGAATGTAGTTAGCCGGGTAGCACGTGCCCGCGGCCGGGCAACCGGGGACTCCCGCCGGAAGGTTTCTATTGGCGTTACCCGCGTACCCGACTTCAAACAGGATGCTTCCCGGCAGCTCTCGCTGGACATCGAAGGACCATTGGTAGGAGCGCGGCAGAGCGCGATTCCGATAAAACGCACTGATACCTTCGCCCAGGAAGCTGGCAGCGCCAAGGCTCTTGCCGATCGGGGTGAGCAGCCTTCCGCCGGGCAGGCCCACAAAAGGATTGGCCGTAGTCATGCCCTCGAGCGGCGTCAGTCCATTGGTAGACACCACAGCGTTGGTCTGCCGGCTGAAGCCGTTGCTCGAACCGATGGCATCCTCACCCGCCCAATACATACCGAAGCCGCCGCGGAGCACCCACTTGTCGCGCAGATTGTAGGCGAGCCCGAAACGCGGCTGGAATTGATTCCTGGGAGTATCCATTAGCTCCCTGGGTTGGCCGTTGAGTCCGGAAAACAACACCGCGCCCTTCAGGTTCAGACCGGTTACGCGATTCGCAATGGGGCTCGCGGCGTTGAAATCCAGACCGGTAATCTGACGATCATACCGCTCGACGTTGGCTGATTCCGCGTCCCAGCGGAGACCGGCGTTCACGGTCAACTTCGAGTTGACCTTCCAGTCGTCCTGGAAGAACCCGGCCCAGTAGAAATGATGGTAAGCCGGGCTGATGTTCAACTGCACCAGGGCGCCGCTTGGAATGCCCATCAGCATCGTGGCCAGACCGTTGCCCGACACAGCATCCGCTCTGTTGGCGTTGGCCTGAGTCCAATCCCTCCTGAATGAGTATTGGCCGGACGGAAAGCCTCCGCCCGCGATGTTCTTGTTATAACGTCTGCCTTCGGCGCCGAACTTTAGGAAGTGGCGGCCGATCACCTTGTTGAAGTTGGGCTGTACGCTGTAGGTGTCGCGAGTCCCGGGACTGACCGCCTGGGAGCCGATGGCTTGGTAACCCTCGATCTGGATGTTGGGGAACTGGTAGGCGGGAAACTGGGCCACCAGGGAGGGAGCGAAGCCGAGCTGTTTGGGATCGTACCCTTGGCCGAGGGTGCTGCCGCCTGCTTCTTCCCAACGGTTCACTCCGGCTCTGAGGTCGAAGGTCATGGTTGGCGAGATCGTCGAGGTCCAGTTGAACATCACGTTGCGGCCGTTGCGGAGCAGCGGGGCGTTGCCAGTTGGCTCAGCCGGGCTGGTCAGGCTGAAAACTATATTGCGGAACTCCCAGAATGGATTCTCGTTGTAGCGGAAAAAGACGTGGTTCTTGGAGTTGATCACCGTGTCCAAGCGGCCCACAAATTGATCGAAGCCGTTGAACCAGATCGAGGGGTATGGGTTGTTGTTGGCGCGCGCGGGTCCGACGCCTGTGCTCGAAGGCGGTGGGTAGAACGTGAGAAGCTTGACCGCGATCGGATCGAGTTGGCTGGCCGGAATCCGGTTGCCCGGGAGCGGCGTACGGCTTCCATCGGGGTTGGTGCTGAACGGGTTGTAAATGATTACCGGCTGTCCCGCGCCGTTGAACAAGTTAGTGAAGTCACCCCCGCGGATATCCATGATGGGGAATGTCGTCACACCCGGGTCCGCGCTCCGCTGGCGCATACCCTCGTAGGACAACATCCAGAACACCCGGTTCCTCGTGTTGATCAGTTTTGGAATTACGATCGGGCCAGATGCCTGTACACCGAATTGATTGATGTGGTTCGGCCCTTTGCGTCCATCGGGGTAGAACACCCCGGCGATCGTCTGAGGCTGATTGAGCTCGCTCTGGTTGGCGTTCAAATGGTCGTTTTGGAAATACTCGAATGCAGTCCCGTGGAAATCGTTGCCGCCGCCCTTGGTGACCATGGATATCACGCCACCGGTGGTGCGCCCATATTGGGCGTCGTAGGTGTTGGTCTGCACCTTAAATTCCTGAAGGGATTCGGTGGTCGGAATGCTGATCACGGTCCACTCCGCACGCACGTTGCTGATTCCATCAAGCAGAACCTCGTTTTGTCCCTCGCGTCCGCCGTTGATGGAAATACTGGTGGTGCCGGCGATGTCGAATGAACGCAGGTAGCGCCACGCCGTGCCTTTGATGACGCCCGACGCCGCCCAGGAGATCTGGAACGGGTTGCGACCCTGCGTGGGAACGTTGGCGACGATCTCGTTGGCGAGCACTTGGGAGCGGGTCGCCGTTTCCGTCTGCAACTGCGAAACAGCACCGCTCACGGTGACGCTGGTGGTCACTTCGCCGACCTCCAGGGCGATGTCGATGCGCGCCCTGTCCTGAGCCTGCAGCAGAATGTCCCGCCTCACGTACTTCTTGAAACCGCTGGCCTCGGCCGTCAACTCCCACCTGCCGGGAGCCAGGAAGGGTGTCAGATAGCTGCCGGTGGCGTTAGTTTGGGTTGTCACCGCCACGTTGGTGGCGGCGTTGGTGGCCGTCAGCTTTGCGCCCACGATCGGAGCGCCGCTTGGGTCGGTGACGACACCCGTTATGCTGGAGCGAACTTCCTGGGAGTAGGCGGCAGGCGCCAGCGCCAGCAGAAGTAAAACGGCAAGACGGCATCTCAACTGAGAAGACATTCAACTCCCTCCTATCGCTCATAAGATGATACATCGTTTCTTCGAGTGAGTGTAAAGGGGTCCATCGGGTACAAACCCGGTTCGACACAAACCCGGTTCGACCCGTTGCCGACTCCGGCCTCGTGGGATAAACTAAACGTGCAAGGACTGAGTGCCTTCCAGAGGAGTTTTTTATGTTTCGCCTGGATGCTGACAACCCCGTGACTTTCTGCGATGGTCTGCGCCGTCGCGACTTCCTGCATGCAGGCTCCATTCCAATGCTGGGATTGGGGTTAACGCAAATGTTGGGATTGAAGGCGCAGGGGGCCGTGGATTCTTCGAAGCGTGAGATGAACTGCATCCTTTTAATGCTCGTGGGCGGCCCCTCGCAGTTGGACACCTGGGACATGAAGCCCAACGCGCCCGTTGAGATCCGGGGTCCGTACAAGGCGATCAAGACAAATGTGCCGGGGATCGAAGTTTCGGAAGTATTTCCGAATATGGCCAAGCATGCCGACAAGTTCGCATTGGTGCGGTCGGTCTATCACACCGCGGCGGCGGTGCATGACACCGGTCACCAGATGATGCAGACTGGCCGGCTGTTTCAGGGCGGCGTCGAGCACCCGCATTTCGGTTGCGTGCTCGGGAAGCTGAAGGGACCGAAAGGAGACGTCCCGCCGCACGTATTGCTGCCGCGGCCGATTGGGAACACGGGCGGCAACATGCCGCATGGGCAAAACGCGGGATTCCTCGGCAAGACTTTCGATCCGTTCGTGCTCAACTCAGACCCGGCGGATCCAAACTTTCGCGTGCCGGATATGCTTCCTCCGGATTACCTGACTGCGCTTCGTGTGGACCGGCGGAAGAATTGGCGTGAGATGGTGGATCGCGCGGTGAGCAAGTTCGAGACTTCGCAAGACGCGCGGCTGCTCGATTCGACGTTTCATCAAGCCTACACTTTGATGAGCTCGCAGAAAGCGAGGGAGGCGTTCGAGCTACATCGCGAGCCGGAAAAGGTTCGCGAAAAATACGGACTCAACCGGTTTGGTCAGAGTTGTCTGCTGGCGCGGCGAATGATCGAGGCGGGTGTGCGGTTTGTCACCGTCAACATGTTCGAGACGGTATTTGATGAGATCACGTGGGACATCCACGGATCAAAGCCGTTCAGTCCAATTTCGTGTTACCGGGACTTGGTGGGCCCGATGTTCGACATGGCTTATTCGTCGCTGCTCGAGGATCTACAGGAACGTGGACTTCTTAAGGAAACGATGGTGCTGGGGATGGGCGAGTTCGGACGAACACCGAAGGTGAATCCGGCCGGAGGCCGCGATCACTGGCCCCAGTGCTGGACGGTGTTGATGGCGGGCGGTCCGTTCAAGGGAGGGCAGGCGGTCGGATCATCGGATGAGATTGGCGCCTATCCCAAGGATCACCCGGTAACGCCGGCGATGCTTGCGGCGACCGTATACAAGGGGCTCAACATCGACCTCGAGACAGAGTTGCCGGGAGCTCAGGGGCGCCCGATTCCGCTGGTCGATCGCGGAGTGGAGCCGATCGGGCCGTTGTTCGCGTAGCGGCGTGAACTTTAGTCTGCCGCGTCCCAACTCTTCGGGCGCTCGTCCGGACTCGTCACCTGTTCCATACGTCGCGACGGCCACGCACAGTGCGTATGCCAACGATCGGGGCTACAGCCAAAACAAGAAAGCCGCCTCACGGGAGGAAGGCGGCTCGCTTGAACTAGATTTGTGGAGGATTCTTCTGTGAAAGAGAGTCTTTGTCTGGTTGCGCCAGGCCTCCTTTGCCTTCACCCATAACGCGAGAAGGCTGGAGGATCGGGATCAAGAGATTTACACTTTGTTCAAAGCCAATACTCCCACTTGCCCACGCAGACGACGTAGGCGGAGAGGACGGCGTTGGTGACGCCGTGCGCGAGGATGCAGTCGCCTAGGGACTTTGTGCGGATCATCCACCAGTTGTAAATCACACCTGTGATCAGCCCGACGTCCCAGTAAGGGCCGTGCTCGGAGGCGAACAGCAAAGCAGTGATCCAAAAAGCGCTGGGAGCGTAGGAGCCTAAAGGGACCTGCTGGAAGTTCGAGTTGATCAGCCAGCGCATAAGCCACCCGCGCCAGAAGATTTCCTCGATGATCGGGACAAGGATGACGGCGCGGATCGTGCGAAAGATCAGAACCAGGGTCGAAGTCTTATAGTCTTCCGGGATCGAACTGGACACCTGGCCGGTGATCGAATTCTGGAACAGCCAGTGAGAGCGGTAACCGGGCCAGAGCGCATCGGGGCCGATCCAGATCGCGAATACCACGACGCCGACGCCGATGCTCGCCAGCCAATGCGGCATGCGCAGATCGATTACGCCACGCGAGACGAACCAGAGCACCGCGGCGAGAACGGCGGCGCGGAGCGGGAACTCCCACAAACCCAATCCCAAGCGGTTCCCCACGGCAAGAAAAATCAGAAACACCGCCATGGGGGCGATGTACGGGACAGAGGGATTCTTCATGAACGAAGATCAACTGATGCGGGATAGCAGCGTGTTGATCTTCTCGGCTTCGTCGGGCTTAGGTCCGTTTTTCAGCGCGGTTTCAAGTTCCTTCCGGGCCTGGAGCTTGTCGCCCTTCTGGAAAAGGGCCATGGCGAGGTGATAGCGCCAGGTCACATGACCTGGTTTCTTCTGGAGCAGGTCGCGGAAGATTTTGATGGCATCATCGGAAAGGTTCTTCTTGATGTAGACCCAGCCCAAGGTGTCGGCGATATCGTCGTTGCCGGGATGCTGTTGTTTGGCCTTTTGGGCGTATGTCAGGGCCTGATCCAGGTCCTGGCCGGCTTCGGCGAGCATATAGGCGAGGTTGTTCAGTGCGATGAAGTTGTCCGGAGAGAGCTTAAGAATCTGCTCGTAAAGAGGTCTCGTTTCATGCTTCTTGCCGAAGGCTTCCTTGGTCATGGCAAGCTGGAGCCATGGCGTGACGTTATTAGGCGCAAGTTGTTTTGCCTTTTCGAAGGATTGGATGGCGTCATCCAGTTTGTTCCATCGCTTGTAGGTCTCGCCCAGGCGTAACCAGAGCTCGGCTGAGTTCGGCGATTCCTGTACGAGATCTTTGTAAAGCGCGACCCCTTCGTCGTAGTTCCGAGTCCGGAGAGCCACGTTAGCCAGTGCGAGCTTGATATTGCGCGGGTTGGGGGGATTGTTCTTGAGCTCGCGGTCGAGGACCTGCTTTGCTAGAGCGGCGCGGCCGGTCTGCATGTAGACTTCGACCAGGCCGAATAGACCTCGTTGGTCGGGGGGAGTGGCGCTGTAGAGTGAGCTGAATCCCTTTTCGGAATCAGGCCACTTCTTTTCTCCAAAGTCCATCATCGTACGCAAGTAGAGGGCGTCGCGGTGATCGGGGCGAAGTTTGAGAAGCTCGTCGACCTCGGTGCGGGCAGTCTTGAGTTCCTGCAGTCCCATCAAGGCGGTAATCCGCATCAGACGGGCGGGAATGAGTCCCTTACTGATTTGGAGCGCCTCGTCGGCCATCTGCTGGCTCTTCGCCCATTCACCGCGGGCAAGGTGAATACGGCCGAGAGCCATTTTCGGCTGAACGTAGTTGGGTCGCAGTTTGATTGCTTCGAGGAACTGAACGCGGGCGGGCTCGAGATCCCCCTTGTTCAGGTGAGCCTCACCGAGGTTGAACCGGATCACCGGGTTGTCGGGCATTTGCTTGAGGACGTTGGTGAGCTCGGCGATGGCCGAATCGAGTTCCTTACGGTCGCCGCTCTGGAGGCGGAGAGCGGCGCGCAAGGCTTTAGCCTCCGGATCTTCGGGGTTTGCTTCGACAAGCTTTTGGGAGAGGGAAACGGCATCGCCACGGCGGCCCTGAAGCGAGAGCAGCTCGACCTGCTTCTTCTGAAAGGATACTTTAAGCTCGGGCTGAGTCTTGGCGCCTTCGTCGAACTCCTTGTATGCCGATTCATAGTCTCCGATGCGAACAAAGAAGTCTCCAGCCATGCGATGGGCATCGGGGAAGTCCTTGGTGTTGGAGGTGAGCTTGAGGAGAGTCTCCCTCATCTGATCTCTTTTCCGGACGCGGAAGTAGTGGCTGGCGAGTTCCAGGAGGAAAGCGGGAGATTTAGGGTTGCTTGCGGTCTTCTCGAGCAGAATCCTTTCGGCCTCGTCGATTTTCTTCTCACGGAGACGCACTAGGTAGAGAAAGTCGTAGAGGCCACCGAAGGACTTGTCGGAGGCGATGCCCTCGCGCGCTACCTTCTCCGCCAGTTCGGGCTGTTTGTTCGAGAGATGGGCGTTGGCGAGAGCGAGCACGACGGGTCCATTCTTGGGTTTGACTTCGTTGGCCTGGGAGAAGCTGTTGACGGCCTCGGCGAAATTCTGGTTCGCCATCGCCACGTAACCCTTCATGCGGAGACCTTCGAAGTGGCGTGGGTTTTTTTTGAGGAGCCGGTCGGAGAGCTCGGTGAAATCAACCAGGAACTGTTTGTTTTTCTTGGGGTCGGCGAGATAGATCAGGAGATAAAGCTCGCCGAGCTTGGCGTGGGCGTCGTCGTTGTTGGCCTGAAGCTCGGAGGCGCGGCGGAAGTAGCGGAGTGCATCTGCCGGACGTCCCATTTTCATCGAGGTGATGCCGAGACGGTAGTGAGCCTCTCCGAAGCGCGGATCCTTGGCCAGGATGCGACGGTAGATGATGCTGGCTTCCTTGAACTTGCCCTGGTTGTGATACTTGTTGCCCAGTTCGACCAGTCTTCTGTTCGATTCCTCGCTGCTGCCTGAGCAGGCGGCCAACAGTACGAGCAAGGGCGTGGCGATGAAAACAGACTTCCAATTCCGGCTCATAATACCTCGGATCATTCCTCTCCACTTCACCATATCTGAAACCGGCCTTGCAATCCCCCCGCAAGGCGGTTGAGAGGCTCCAAAAGTAATAGGAAGGAGGATAAGGCCGCAGTCTTCAATCGACGGCGACGTAGGGCACGACGGGTCCCGTGGTGGGACTGGAGACGCCGCCAATCCGCACTGTTACCGGGAGTTTGTCACCCCGCACATGGTAGCCCGGGACCCGGAGGTCGATCTGGTACAATCCCACAAAGCCCGGTACCAGGCTGCTCCGGTCGACGATTACCTCCGTGCCGTTGATCCGTGGGTCGCCGAAAAAGACTTGAACGTTCTGGGTCTCGAGGATGGGATCTGCTGGCGCCGCTATGCCGGCGGCCAGAGTGGCGCCGCGGGGAGTTCCCAGTCCAGTGGCGAACAGCATGATCGTGCGGTCGCGTTTTGCGGGATTGTCCTGATTCACGGGTCTTCCATCGGGATGGACAATCGCGGCTTGGCCGGCCTCGTCCACAAATACGGCCGGAGCATAGCGGCTCACCGTGATCTGGGAGGGTAGCGAGGCGCTCTTACGATCCAAATGCCGGACCACGAGCGGGTAGCGGCCGGCTGCCAGGTTGGGAGGAATCTGCGCATTGATTTGTTCGGGGGAAGTCATCACCAGCGGGACCGGGATATTGTTCACGGTGACGCAGACACTGCCCAGAGTTGTTGGAAGAGGATTGGACTTGGTCTCCGCCGAATCGGCGAGGTTGCGGCCGAACAAGGAAAGCAGACCGCCTTGGGCAAGTTGCGGCTGCCGGCTGGCCAGGTTCACAACTCCGTTGGGGTTGACGATCGGCCGCTGCGTTGGCGGTGGGACATCCAGCGGAATAACGCTCAAACCACTGGCGGTGAGCACATATGCCGTGGTCGCGGTGGGATCGACAACCATGGTCCGGCCATTGATGTTAGCGCGTTGGTTGCCGGTGGCCGTGGCAAGAGTACGCTCCAGGGCTGGGGCGGAACGCATGGTTTGCAAGGTGGTGGCATTGACCACTTCCACGCTCCCCGCGTCTTGCAACTGATTCACTGCATTTGCATTCTGAAGGAAGGGAGGGACAAACCGGGCATAGGTGGTCAAACCGATCGCGGCAACTCCCGCAACCGGACGATTCTGCTCAACTCCCCCGATGGGGGTTAGAGCTGGATTGAGGACGACGCCGTTCACCAGAAAGTACTGGCCGCGCGGGCCGACCGAAACGGGTCCATAGTAGCCGGTGATGGGCGCATTGATCACTTGGCGGGACTGTATGAAATCGTCCTGGGCGGCATCGTACAAGTAAGCCGAGCCATTGCCAGCCAGGACCAGGATGACCTCCCCGTTGGGACTGGCGGCCATGGTACGAGGCGCAGGCAGTATCTGTTGGCCTCCCGTCAGCGGGACCACTCCTTCATTGAAGCGGCGCGGGACGGCTTCATTGCCAACCACGCGCCACATCGAGCCATTGCTCATCATGACGAGAAGCCCGCGCTGACCAGCCGCGATGAGCTGCGGGGTCACCAGGGCGACCTGGGCATTGAAGGGGGTGGGCGGGAATTGCACACGGCCCACGGTCTCCATGGACTGGAGGTCGATGATGGAAATCGTCTCAGAGTTACTGTTGGCCACATAGAGAGTCTGGCCATCGGGTGCGAGGGCAAGCGAACGCGGAAGTTGTCCTACCTTGACCGAGCCCTCAAATTTGTTCGACCGCATGTTAAACATTTCGACGCGGTTCATGGCGGAGTTGGCGATGTAGAGACGGTCGCGGGCAGTGTCATGGACCATGTCGACAAGCCCCTCATTGGCCGACAGGCCGACCTCGACGGGCATGATGTCGCCGCGCGACTCGGCGTTGCGGTTGTTCTGGAAAACCTTGACCGCGGGTGGGATGTTGATGGCTTCGTTGGATTGAACGATGTAGGTGTGGTTGGGACTCACGGTTCCAAAAGCCCGGACGTTGGGGTTGAAGCCAAATTGCAAGGAGGATCCCGTGGCGCTGTTGATGGCCCGCGTTTGCGGCGCTGTACCGGCGATATTGGGGTTCGTGGGGGTCGGAGTGCCG
>Ga0187893_10008187_pt1 | contig 16645 bp, 16 predicted proteins | sample MA1701074metaG_FD_139574 | JGI IMG/M metagenome (GOLD analysis project Ga0187893, IMG submission 139574) | White microbial mat communities from a basaltic lava cave in the Kipuka Kanohina Cave System on the Island of Hawaii, USA - MA170107-4 metaG ...
CCGAGCGGCGGATGCGCCTCGATGCTCTTGCGCAGGTCCTCGACGTCGTAGCTCGGCATGCGCCACAGGTCGTCGAGCGTGCGTAGCTGCTCGGGCGAGAAGCCGGCGGCGTCCCAGCGCCGGCGGAAGAAGGGCACGCGGTGGGCGCGCGCCGCGCGCTCCCGGAGGCGCGCGAGCTGGACGCGCTCGATCTCCTCGGGCTCCGCGAGCCAGGCCGTCTCGAAGTACTCGGGCGGCGGCGGGTGCGCGCGGACGAGCGCGGCGAGATCGACGGCCTCGAACGGGCGCCTCAAGCGGACGCCTCCTCGAACCTGGTCGGGAGATGGGTCTCCGGGAAGCGATAGAAGTCGAGCGCGTTGTCCCAGAGGATCCTCCGCTTGCTCGCGTCCGAGAGCCTCGGCTGCGCGAGGAACGTCGCGACGGCGCGCGGGTATTTCGAGTCGGGGTGCGGGTAGTCCGTCTCGAACAGGATGCGCTCGTCTCCGAGCTCCTCGACCACGTGGTGGACGTGCGGCTCCTCGCACTCCGTCGTGATCCAGCAGTTCCGCAGGAAGTACTCGCGCGGCGACTTCGAGCACTCGGGCGCCTCGAGCCAACCGGCCAGCTCGAGGTGCTCCTCGATGCGGTGGAGCCACGACGGCAGCCAGCCGCAGCCCGCCTCCATGTACGCGACGCGCAGGCGCGGGAAGCGCTCGAACACGCCGCGGGCGAGCATCGAGAGCAGCGCCATCTGCGCCTCCATCGGGTGCACGCAGGTGTGCCACTCGACGAAGCTCTCGAAGCGGTCGGCGCCGGCGGAGGGGCCGGCGAGGCCCATGAACTCGTGCGTCGCGAACGGCACGTCGAGGTCCTGGAGCACCTCGTAGAGCGGATCGAAATAGCGGTCGCCGAGCGTGCGTCCGTTGAACGGGTTCGGCCGCGCCCAGAAGCAGCGCGTGCCGAGCTTCTCGTACGCGTACACCACCTCGTCCACCGCGCGCGTCACGTCCTGGAGCGGCACGGGGCCGGCCGCGAGCACGCGTCCGCCCGACGTCTCGCGCATCTCCTCGGCCCAGCGGTTGTACGCGCGCACCATGCCGGCCTGGAGGTCGGGGTCGATGCCCTCGACCCAGCAGTCGTAGCCGGGTCCGTAGAGCACCATCAGGTCCACGCCCTCGGCGCGCATCGATTCGGCGACGCCGGCGCCGTCGAAGCCGCGCGTCACCACCTCGCCGTACTTCGCGAGCATCGATTCCGGCGTCCAGCGCACGGCCTCCTGTTGGCGGCCGTAGAGCGTCTTCACGCTCTGCGTGTAGCGGCCGTCGACGAGCGCCGGGCGGAAGCGCTCCATGCCCGGCACAGGCTGCCGCCACGTCACGCGGTGCTTGTACCTCGGCTCGAGGAAGCGCTCCCAGAGGTTCTTCGGCTCGACCACGTGCGCGTCCGCGTCGAACACCTTGAAGCCGTTTCTCATCTCAGGTGCTCCTCGTGTCCTCGAGCCAGTCGGGCAGCTCGATCGGCGGGTTGGGCAGCTTCTTCGCGTTTCTCTCGGCGAGGAGCTTCTCGAAGCCGGCCGGGTCGGCGGGCCAGGAGCGCGGGTCCCCCATCATCACCTCGAAGAGCTCGCAGCCCTCGGGGCCCGCGATGAACGGCCCGAAGGCAGCGCCGTGCGGCAGCGCGATGTGCATCCCCGCGGTGCAGCGCACGTCGCCGCACGTCATCTCGCCGCGCAGCACGAAGACCACGTGATCGCTGTTGTGGCCGTGCTTGTGGATCATCACGCCGGGGTCCCACTTCGCGTAGAGGGACAAGAAGCCGGGCGTGAAGTCGAGCCATTTCTCCCAGACGGAGGCGCGCCGGCCCGCGACCTCGATCGCACGCACCTCGTGCCACTTCTCCTCGTCGGCGTGGCGGAAGCGGGGCTCGGGCTTCTCGTGCTTCGGCATCTCAGGCCTCCAGGAAGGGCTTGTCGCCGGCGAGCGTCACACGGTGCATGACGCGCCGCTCGGAGTAGTCGGGGACGGCGAAGTGCTGCGTGGGCCGGTTGTCCCAGAACGCGACGGAGTCCACCTCCCAGCGGAAGCGGCACTGGAACTCGGGCGAACGCACGTGGTCGATCAGGAGCGGGAGCAGCGCCGCGTTCTCGCGCTCGGAGAGGCCCACGAGCCGCGTCGTCGAGTTCGCGTTCACGAAGAGCGCGCGGCGGCGCGTGACGGGATGCGTCCGCACCACCGGATGCTCGACCGGCGGCCAGCGCTCCTGGATCTCGCGAAGATCCGCCGTGACGTGGCCCGCCGCGATGCCCTTCGAGAGCGGCTTGGTCACGTCGTGGACCGCGCGGAGCCCGTCGACGAGGCGCCGGATCGGCGCCGAGAGCGCCTCGTAGGCGGCGTACATGTTCGCGAAGCAGGTGTCGCCGCCGAGCGGCGGGAGCGTGACCGCGCGCAGGATCGAGCCCAGCGGCGGCTCACTCATGAACGTGTTGTCGCTGTGCCACGCGTCCGCGCCCTCGCCCCTCGGGCTCGCCTGGTCGAGCACGATGACCTCGGGCCTCGTTCCGTACTTCGGCGCGAACGGCGGCACGCTGATCTCGCCGAACTGCCGCGCGAACGCGACGTGCTGCTCGTCCGTGAGCTTCTGGCCGCGGAAGAAGATCACGAGGTGTTCGAGGAGCGCCCGTTCGAGGGCGCGCTTCGTCTCGCCGGAGAGCGGCTCGCGGAGGTCCACGCCGCGGATCTCCGCGCCGATCGTCGGCGTGAGCGGATGGATCTCGATCACTTCGCCTGCCGCGCCGGGAGCGCGTAGAGCGCGGCTGCGTTCTCCGAGAAGAGCGCCTGCTTCATCGGCGCGTCGAGGTCGGTGCGCTCTTCGAGAATCCGCACGGAGTCGGGGAAGGCGCAGTCCCAGTGGCAGTAGTCCGAGGCGTAGCAGACGACGCCCGCTCCGACGTTCGAGAACACGTAGGGCACCATCCGCTCCTCGGGCTCGGTCGTGAGGAAGCAGCGGCCGGCGAAGTACGCGGACGGGGGCCGGTCGATCGCGGGCGCCTGCTCGGGCATGTGCTCGAAGTGCTCGTCGAGGCGCTCGAGCCAGAACGGGAGCCAGCCCACGCCTGCCTCCATGAAGCCGACGCGCAGCTTCGGGAAGCGGTGCAGGATCCCGCCGACGGTGAAGCAGTAGAGCGCGTGCATCGCGCCCACCGGGTGCGTGATGGCGTGGATGCCGAGGCGCGTCTCGAAGCGCTCGACCACGAACGGCGTCTGGCCGGGCGCCTGCCCGCCCCCGTGCGTGCAGACCGCGACGCCGAGCCGCTCCGCCGTCTGCCACACCACGTCGAAGCTCGGATGGTCGAGGTCCTTGTCGCGGATGTGCGTGGCGGTGACGAGCCCGACCATGCCGTGCTCCGTGACGCAGCGCTCGAGCTCCTCGGCGGCGAGCTTCGGCTCGATCATCGGCAGCTTCGCGACGAGGCGGAAGCGCTCGGGCGCGTAGCTCGCGAACTCGGCGCGCGCGTCGTTCAGCGTACGGCAGAGCGCGGCGGCGAACTCGACGTCGCCGAGCGCCCACTCCTCGCCCGAGCCCGGCGGGTAGAGCACCGCGAGGTCGATGCCCTCGAGGTCCATGTCGGCGAGACGCGCCGCCGGGTCGTGCATGCCGGGCTGGAGCGGCGCACCGAGCTCCCAGAGCTCCTCGGCGGGCGGCGGCTCGCCGCCGGGCCGTGTCACGCGGAGCCCGCCCGCCTTCATGTCGCCGTACGTCCGGCGCATCGACTCGAGGTAGCGCCGCATCGCCGGCTCGAACTGCTTCGGGATGCGGCGGCGCCAGCCGAGCGGCTCCCCACCGTGTCCGTCGGCGTCGATCACGTAGTGGCCGTAACGGCCCATGGCTTCTCCTCTAGCGCGGTCCGTTCGTGAGCAGGCCCAGGATCTCGTCGACCAATGCGTCGCCGCGGCTCTCGAGCACACTCCTCTTGATCCCACCGATCGGGTGCGGCACCACGGCGACGCGCGCGCCGGCGAGGCCCTGCGCCTCCGCCTCCTCGCGCGCGAGCCCCGCGAAGCTCTCGGTCGCGACGACCACCGTCGGTACTCCCAGCTCCTCGAGCCGTGCCGTGTCGTGGAGACTCCACGACGTGCACGAGCCTCAATCCGCGGTTCCCGTGAGCGCGAGCTCGGCCTCCGCGCCGAGCGCGCGCAACAGCTCCACCTCGCACGGCGTCGCGGCCGTGCGCTTCCTCCGCACGCCCACGAACGTGACGCGCGCCCGCGCCGCGAGGCGCTGCGCGGCGCGCCCGAGCAGCACGTCCGCGCCGGGCTTGCCGTTGTCGAGCACGACGAGCCGGCGCCCGGCCAGCGTGTCGGGGAGCCGGGTGAGGGAGACGAGCGGCCGGCCGATCGTTCCGTCGGGCGCGAGGATCCGCATGGCTCAAGCCTCCACTGCGAGCGTCACGCTCTTGGTCATGCCCCAGCTCGGAATCACCGAGGAGTGCTTGCCCGGCCCGCCCGCGACGAGCACGCGGATCTGGTCGGGGTGATCGGTGAGCGGCATCGGGTCGCCGTCGGTGAGCGCCGCGAGCCACGGCCGCCACTGCATCACGCGGAAGGCGCGGCGGAGCGTCGCAGCCGGCAGGCGCGCCTTCTCGAACAGATAGCTCTGCACGTCGCGGCGGCTCCAGCCCGCCGCTGCGAGCGTGGCCGCGTGCTCGGGTCCGAGCACGACGAAGAACTCCGCCGACGAGACCGGCGCGTTGTTCGAGCCGAGCGTCGCCATCACGCTCGCGACCTTGTCGAGGATCGGCGCGGGCGTCTCGCTCTCCATGTCGTGCACGTTGTGCGGAGCCTCGCCGCAGGCGACGGTGACGGCGCTCGGCGCGGTGACGCCGACGCTCCGCGCGTAGCCCTCCCACGGCGAGGCTGCCTCGTTCTCCGCGATGCAGTAGCCGTACTTCGCGGGCCCACCCTGCGTCGAGGCGTCGCCCGCGCCCGGGCGCGCGCCCGCGGCGTGGAGCAGCACGAGGCGGAGCGCACGGCCGAGCGTCGCGTTCGCGCGGTTGCCCGGACCGAAGGCGCCGGCGCCGGGGTTCATGTCGAGCGCGGCGACGGCCGCTCCATGCACGACGAGGAGCGGCGCCGCCGGGTGGGTGGTGGCGTTGACACCTCGGAGGTTCAGCTCCGGCCGCGCGAGCGCGCGCACCGCCGTCACGAGCACGGGCAGCACGCCCGGTGGACAGCCCGCGAGCACGGCGTTCACCGCGAGGAGGCGGCGCGTCGCCTCGCCGTGGCGCGGCGGCAGCGTCGCGATCACCTCGTCTTCTCGTCCCGCGGGCGTCCCGGCGAGCATCGCCTCGACCCGCTCCGGCGTCGGCGGGACGAGCGGCAGGCCGTCGCCCCAGCCGCGCTTCTCGAACAGCTCCTGGAGCTCCTCGAACGAGCCGGTGGCGAGCTCGAGCTCCTCGAGGCTCATGTCGCGTCCTCCGGCGCGAGCGGGCGGAGCACCTCGCCGGGGAGCGCCCCCGTGAGCTTCCCGTCCTCGACGATCGGGACGCCGTTCACGAGCGTGGCGACGAAGCCGTGCGGGCGCGCCAGGAAGCGGCCCTCCCCACCGGGCAAGTCGTGTACGATGCGCTTCGTGCCGGGGCCGACGCGCGCGGGGTCGAAGAGCATCACGTCGGCCTTGGCGCCGGGCAGCAACACGCCACGTCCCGCGAGGCCCGCGAGCGCCGCGGGCACCTGCGTGAGCTGGCGGATCCCCTCCTCGAGCGTGAACGCGCCGCGCTCCAGCACCCAGAAGCGCAGGAAGAAGCTCGACCAGTCGGCGCCGTCGTCGCGGTCGAGGTGCGCGCCGCCGTCGGAAACGCCGATCAGCATCGCCGGATGGTGGAGGCTCTCGCGCACCGAGGCCTCCCAGCGCGGCGTGCGGTTCTCCCAGCGGAACTTCGTCGCGAGCCTCGACTCGAGGGCGAGGTCGAGCAGGACGTCGGCGGGCGCCTTCCCGAGCTCGGCCGCGAGCTCTGCGATCGAGCGCCGGAGGTGCTTCGCGTGGCGCGGCTCCGTCGTCTCGTCGATGAAGACGACGTCCCAGTGGGGCGGCGGCAGCGTCGAGCCCCGGGCCGGGTCGCGGTTCGGGTGCTCTACGGCGTCGCGCATGCGCGCGCGCACCTCCGGATCGCGGAGGCGCGCGAGCTTCTCCTCCGGCGCGAGCGCCATCAGCGCATGCCAGGCCTCGACGCCGGCGTAGAGCGGCGTCCCCTTCGCGAGGTCGATCGGGCGATCGAAGGGGTGGTTCCGGAGGAGCGAGAAGATCGCGGCGCCCTTCGCGGCGGCCTCGGCCAGGAACGCCTGCGCGCGATCCCAGCCGGCGCCGGGCGTATCGGTCTTGTCGCGGCCACCGAGGCCCTGGATCACGATCTTCGTGCGGCTCGCGAGCGCGAGGTCGATCAGGAGCTGCTCGTCGGCGGCGTCGAGGCCGCCGATCACGCTCTTCGGCAGGTACGCGACGCTGCCCGCGCCCGCGCGCCCGGCCTCCTCGACGAGCGCGAGGAGCTCCTCCCGCGAGGCGAAGCGGCTCGCGACGGGGCGTCCGTCGCCGTCGAGCTGCGTCGGCGCGTGCGACGACGAGAAGCCGGCGGCGCCGGCCGCGACCGCCTCGCGCACGAGGCGGCGCATCTCGGCGATCTCGTCGTCGCGCGCCTCGCGCTCGCTCGCGGCCGCGCCCATCACGAAGCGGCGCAGGCTCGAATGGCCGACGTAGCAGGCGAGGTTCACGCCGAGCCGCCCGCGGCGCGCCGCCAGGTACTCCGGGAAGCTCTCGAACTCCCACGTCACGCCGTCGAGCGCGACGGGCGCCATCCCCTCGACCGCCGCGAACAGGGCCTGCGTGAAGCGTCGGTCGGCGCGCCGCGTGGGCGCGATCGAGAAGCCGCAGTTGCCGGCGAGGACGCTCGTCACGCCGTGGTAGCAGGACGAGGTGGCGAACGGGTCGAAGGTGAGCTGCGGGTCGTAGTGGGTGTGGAGGTCGATGATGCCGGGCGCGACGACGAGGCCGTCCGCGTCGATCACGCGGGCCGCGCCCTTCGTGCCGACGTGCCCGATTGCGGCGATGCGCCCGGCCTCGATCCCGACGTCCGCGCGCCGGCGCGCGAGCCCCGTGCCGTCGACGACGACCCCGCCGCGGATCACGAGGTCGAGGGGCATCAGCGCTCTCCCGCCGCGGCAAGGTACTCCTCGAAGGAGCCGAGGAGCGCGCGCAGCGCGCGGTCGCTGGCGCGGAGCTTCGCGTCCGAGAGCTTTGCCAGGAGGTCCTGCGACGCCGTCAGGAAGGCGTGGAACACGCGGTCCTGGAGCTCGAGCCCGGCCTTCGTGAGGGAGACGAGGGAGCCGCGGCCGTCGGCGGGATCCGGCGCGCGCTTCACCAGGCCGCCGTCCTCGAGCCGCTTCAGGATCTTCGTCATGCCGCCCGAGGAGCGCTGGAGGCGCCCGTAGAGCTGGCTCGGCGTCAGCGCGTAGGGTGCGCCCGCGCGGCGGAGCATCGCGAGCACGCCGTAGTCGCCCGGCGTGAGCTCGAACGGCTCGAGCACGGCCAGCTGGAAGCGCTCGATCAGGAGCGCGAGGCGCGCGAGGCGCACGAGCGGCGGGAGTGCTCCGGTGTCGACGCCGCGGTACTCGCGCCGCCAGGCCACCCCGAGCTCGTCGATCCAGTCCATCGGCTCCGCCATGCCGGGCCTTGCCTCGCAGTGGGCAGCCGTGCCAGCCTATTCCCGAGAAAGCTTTCTGGCAAGCTAAATTTCGGAGCGCCCGTGCACCCCTCGCCCTCGAGCGCCTACGCCCGTTACGTGCTGGCCGTGCTCGTGCTCGTGAACCTGGTGAACTTCGTCGACCGGCAGATCGTCTCGGTGCTCCTCACGCAGATCCAGGCGGACTTCGGCGCGTCCGACGAGGCGATGGGGATCCTGACCGGCCTCGCGTTCATGCTGGTGCACGCGACGCTCGGGCTCCCGATCGCGCGCTGGGCCGACCGGGGCACGCGGAAGCACATCCTCGCGCTCGGGGTGGCGGTGTGGAGCGCGATGACGGCGCTGTCGGGCTCGGCGCGGAGCTTCCCCGCGCTGGTGGCGCTCCGCATGGGCGTCGGCATCGGCGAGGCCGCCGGCACGCCGCCGGCTCACTCGATCATCTCGGACTACTTCCCGCCCGAGCGGCGCGGCACCGCGCTCGCGTGGTACGCGCTCGGTCTCCACGCGGGCGTCGCGTTCGGGTTCCTCGCCGCGGGCTGGCTCGGCCACTATTACGGCTGGCGCGCGACGTTCGTGATCGTGGGGCTCCCGGGCCTCGCGATCGCGCTGCTGCTCGCGCTCACCGTGAAGGAGCCGCCGCGCACCACGCAGGTCGCGTCGCACCCGCTCGGCGAGGTGCTGCGCTTCCTGCTCGGCAGCCGCGCGTACGTGCTGCTCCTCTTCGCGGGCTCGTTCCATGCCATGGCGGGCTACTCGATGGCGCACTGGGCGCCTACCTTCCTGATCCGCGTGCACGGCTTCTCGCTCGCCGAGGTGGGGAGCTGGCTCGGCGGCCTCGCGCTCGTGGCCGGCGGCGGCGGCGCGCTGCTCGGCGGCCGTCTCGCCGACCGGCTCGGCCGCGCGGACCTCCGGGCGTACGCGTGGGTCGCCGCCGCGGCGGCCTTCGTCGCGCTGCCGGCGGGCACGGGCTTCCTGCTGATCGGCGCGCCACTCCTCGCGCTGGCCTGCTACGTGCCGCAGATCCTCGCCACCGGCCTCTACAACGGCCCGCTCTACGCGATGAACCAGATGCTCGCGAAGCCCCGCATGCGGGCGATGGCGGTGGCGGTCCACCTCTTCGTGGTGAGCATCCTCGGCGGCGGCGTCGGGCCCTGGCTCGTCGGGAGATGGAGCGACGCGCTCCGCGCGAGCCGCGGCGAGGAGGGCGTGCGCTTCGCGCTCCTCGCGGCGTTCGTGATCGGCACGGCCGGCGCCGGCGTCCTCTACCTGCTGGCTTCGCGCCACCTGGTGCGCGACACGGAGGCGGCGCGGGAGGACCGCTAACGGGCCTTGAAGCGGTCGCTCTCCTGAACGAGGACGTCGTCGACTACCGCCGCGAAGCACTCGGCGTTCGAGGTGTGCAGCTGGAGCGTGGCGCTGCCCGTCTCCGAGAGCGCGCCTGCGATGCCGCCGGGAAGCCCCGTCTGCCCCTTCCTGGCGCGGTTCGACGCGAAGAGCGAGAAGCTGGAGTGGCCTCCGGCGCCGGTCGCGAACGTGAGCGAGCGGACACCCGCGGCGGTTCCAGCCGGGTCGCCGTAACGGAAGCCGGTGGGTGCGCCGCCGAACGACCGCCAGCAGGGTCTCTCTCCGCAGCTCTCTCCCGCGCGATCCACTTCGAGCGCGGCGGTGAGAGCCCCCGCGTCGTCGTAGACACAGAACGCAACCGAGGTACCGGCCGTCGCGGTGGGATCCCCGAAGTCGAACGGACCGAGGCGAGGCCCCTTGCTGAACGTGGCGTGGAGCTTCTCCTTGCCAGGCCTCCGCTCGGTCACCCGAAGCGAGGCCTTGTGGAACCCGTCGATGCAGCTCGGGGCCGGGCTGGCCGGACAGGCGGGCAGGACGGCCAGTGCAGCCTGCGCGACGAGCCCGTGCCCCGCCGAGGTGAGGTGCACGTGGTCGAACATCAGGTGGTCGTCTACGCCGATGCCGGCCACGCAGTCGGGGTCGTTCACGCAGAGATCGAGGCCTGCGGAGAAGCCGTAGGCCGCGGGATCGGCGACGATGGGATCGAGGAGCCCCTTGAAATCGACGAGGTAGATGCTGACACCGGAAAGCGTCGAGAGCGCGGCGGGGAGCTCGGTCGCGTAGGCAGTCGCCCAGGCAGTCGCGTTCGGGGGAATCGGAGCGATGGAAGCGAGTGGACCCGTGCCGGGAGCAAAGGGGCCGCTGTCCTTGACGTTCCCGACCAGGAATCGCACGGCGCCGAGAGCGCTCAGCTGGTTGATCGCGGCGATCAGCCCGTTGGCGGCGTCCGAGGTGCTGCGTCCCTGCAGCATGTCGTTGCCACCCGCCCACACGACGTAGAGAGCTCCGGGGTCGGCGACCCCGGCGTAGTCGACGCTGAACTGAGCGATCTGTCCGGCGAGCTCGTCCGTCCGGGCGCCACCGCGCGCGTAGTTCGTTCCTCCGAAGGTCCTCGAGCTCGCGCTGTGCCCGAGCGCTGCCGCGAAGTGCTCGGCCCATAGCGTTCCACCTGCGTTCGTCCAACGATCCGCGTCGTAGCCGTATGACCCGACCAGATCGAGCCCTCCCACGTCGCCGGGACCGAAGACGCCCGTATCCGTCAGGCTGTCCCCGAAGAAGAACACGTTGGTAGAGGTCGCCGCCGTCGCAGCCGGGCCGCAGAGCGGGGGCACGAGGACGAGCGCCAGCGCGATTCTCGCTCGTCGGAATCCGCGAACGGGAGACAGAGTGCCGACCGGGCTCGGGCGCATGGGCGACCTCGCGCCGCGATTGTCGGGCGGCGCTGCCCCGCGCGTCTACCCCCGAATGGGGTGCGTCGGGTCGGGCGCGGCAGCTCACGGAGCGGGACCCTCGCCACTGCGCCATCGTCCCTCGTGGAGGAATCCGTGCGGAGCGCGTCTCTCGGCTTCCTGTCGTTCCTGCTCTTCCTGCTCAGCGCCGACGTCGCATCCGCGGCTCCGTTCTGGGGCGCCAAGGAATCGAGCCCGGTCGACACGCCGCCCGCGGCGCTCGCGCCCGGCGAGTTCGTCTGGGATCCAGGCGTCGCGCCGGACGGACCGATCGTCGTCGTGGTGAGCCTCACCGAGCAGCGCGGCTACGTGTACCGGAACGGGGTCCAGATCGGGTTCACGACGGTGAGCACGGGCAAGCAAGGTCACGAGACGCCGACCGGGATCTTCACGATCCTGCAGAAGGACAAGGACCACCGCTCCTCGAAGTACAACGATGCCCCGATGCCCTATCAGGAGCGCCTCACGTGGGACGGCGTCGCGCTGCACGCCGGCGGGCTCCCCGGCTACCCGGAGTCTCACGGCTGCGTCCACCTGCCGACCCGCTTCTCGGAAGAGCTCTTCGGCGCCAGCCACCTCGGCATGACGGTCGTGATCGTGAGCGCGAAGACCGCGCCCGCGGACGTCGTGCACCCCGCCGCGCTCGCGCCGGTGGACGCGGCCACGGGAACGAACGACGTAGAGCCGCGGCTCTCGGAGGGCGAGCCGTGGCGCTGGCAGCCCGAGAAGTCGCTCGCGGGGCCTGTATCGATGCTCCTGAGCATCGCCGACGAGCGGCTCATCGTGCTCCGGAACGGCGTCGAGATCGGCCGCGCGCGCGTCGCGCTCAGCGACCCGGCCACCTCGATCGGCTCCCGCGCCTTCATCGTGAAGGCGGGTGACGGGCCGGGCACGAGCCTCCTCGTGCAAGCCGCCGCAGCGCGCAACTGGATGGAGGTGAAGCTGCCCGGCCACGCCGGCGCGACGGACGCCCAGCTGGCGTCAGTCGTCGGCGACCGGATGCGACTGCCCCCGGACTTCGCGAGGCTCCTCTACCCGCTGCTCGCTCCGGGCACCACGCTGCTGATGACCGACGCGCCGATCCTCGAGCAGAACTCCGGCAAGCACCTGACGGTGCTGAGCTCCGACCAGCCCGGCTGACCCGGCCGGTGGAGCGCGGTATCATTCCTTTAGATATTTTGGGGTCCCCCATGAGCCTCCGACCGATCGACGCGGACAACCACTACTACGAGTCGCTCGACGCCTTCACGCGGCATCTCCCGAAGGAGTTCAAGCGGCGCGGGGTGCGCGCCGTGCAGTCCGGCAAGCGCGTGGAGCTCCTGATCGGCGATCGCGTGAACCGCTTCATTCCGAACCCGACCTTCGATCCGATCATCGTCGCGGGCTGCCTCGACCAGTTCTTCCGCGGGCAGGTCCCGGAGGGCACGGACCGCGCCCGGCTCATGCGGGTGGAGCCGCTCCGCATCGAATACCGCGACAAGGACGCGCGCGTCCGCATCAGCGAGGAGCAGGGTCTCGATGCGGTGCTCCTGTTCCCGACGCTCGGCTGCGGCGTGGAGGAGGCGCTCCGGAACGACGTCGCCGCCACGATGGCGAGTCTGTCCGCATTCAACCGCTGGCTCGAGGACGACTGGGGCTTCTGCTACCAGGGCCGCCTGCTCGGCGTCCCGATGCTGTCGCTCGCCGACCCGGACGCGGCGCTCGCCGAGGTGAGCTCGCTCCTCGAGCGCGGCGCGCGCGCCGTGCACGTCCGCCCGGCCCCGGTCCCGACGGGACGCGGCGGCCGCTCGCTCGGCGATCCGCTGCACGACCCGGTCTGGGCGCGCCTCGCGGAGGCGGGCGTCCCCGTCGCATTCCACCTCGGCGACAGCGGCTACAACACGTTCGCCGCGGCGTGGGGCGCCGCCGGCACCTTCGAGGCCTTCGGCAGCGTCGACGTGCTCTCGCGCCTCGTCGTCTCGGACCGCGCGATCCACGACACGATCGGCAGCCTGATCATCCACGGCGTCTTCCACCGGCACCCGAAGCTCAAGGTCGCGAGCATCGAGAACGGCTCCGACTGGCTGCACCTGCTCGTGAAACGCCTCCGCAAGATGGCGAATCAGTCGCCCGCGGCCTTCCACGAGGACCCGCTCGACACGGTGCGCCGGCACGTCTGGGTGACGCCCTACCTCGAGGACGATCTCCGCGCGCTCGCCGAGCTGATCGGCGTGGAGCGGATCCTGTTCGGCTCCGACTGGCCGCACGGCGAGGGCGTCGCGCAGCCGCTCGACTTCGCGAAGGAGCTCTCGATGTTCGGCGAGGCCCAGACGCGGCGGATCCTGCGCGAGAACGCCGTCGAGCTGCTCGGCTCGGCGCGGCGCTGACGCCGGAGGCCGCATGGCTCGCTCGCTCCCCTACCCCGTGTACGACGCCGACAACCACCTCTACGAGTCGCAGGAGGCCATGACGGCCCACCTGCCGAAGAAGTGGCGGAGGGAGTTCCAGTACGTCGACGTGGGGGGCAAGAAGAAGCTCGCGATCGGCGGCACGCTCTCGGAGTTCGTCCCGAACCCCACCTTCGAGGTGCTCGCCGCGCCGGGCAAGCACGAGAAGTGGTATCGCGCCGAGAACACCGAAGGCCTCACGCTGCGCGAGCTCACCGGGGAGCCGATCCCGTGCCCGCCGGCGTACCGCAACGGCGCGGACCGCTTGAAGCTCATGGACGAGCAGGGAATTCACGCCTCGCTGATGATCCCGACGCTCGCCTCCGCGGTCGAAGAGCGCATGAGCTACGACCACGAGCTGATGAACGCGGTGCTCCATTCGTTGAACGAGTGGCTGCACGCCGAGTGGGGCTTCCATCGCGAGGAGCGCATTTTCGCGGTGCCGTTCCTCACGCTGATGGACTTGGACCTGGCGGTCGCGGAGCTCGAGTGGGCCCTCGCGCGCGGCGCGCGCACGGTGGGCCTGCGTCCGGCGCCTGTGCCGGGCTACCGCGGCACGCGCTCGCCGGGCGCTCCCGAGTTCGACCCGTTCTGGGCGCGCGTCCAGGAGGCGGGCATCTTCGTCTCGTTCCACGCCTCCGACTCGGGCTACGACCGGTTCGTGCGCCTGTGGGAGGGCGGCCGGAGCGAGGCCCTCGGCTTCGTGCACACGCCGCTCAAGACCTGCGTCGCCGTCCTCGACCGCGCCATCTCCGACACGATGGCCGCGCTGATCTGCCACGGCGTCTTCGACCGCTTCCCGGGCGTCCGCGTCGCTTGCATCGAGAACGGCAGCCGCTGGGTGCGCTTCCTGTTCGAGCGCTTCGAGCTGGCCTTCGGACAGCAGCCGAAGGACTTCGCGCGGCACCCGATCGAGACGTTCCGCCGCCACGTCTGGGTCTCGCCCTTCTACGAGGAGCCTATCGACGAGCTCGCCGAGTGGATCGGCGTGGAGCGCGTGCTGTTCGGCTCCGACTACCCGCACCCGGAGGGGCTCGGCGACCCGCTCTCGTTCCTCGACGAGCTCGGGAGCTTCGGCCCCGAGGACCAGCAGCGCATCATGAGCGGCAACCTGCAGGCGCTCCTCGCGGCGCCGAAGTGAGGCAACGGCCCTCTGACTGGCCACGCTGCAAGCCGGGCACAGCCCGGCGCGCAGTGAGGCGAAGCCGAACGGAGTTCACGAGATGGAATACATCCTGTACGAGACCAAGGACCGCATCGCGGCGATCACGCTGAACCGCCCCGAGGCGCGGAACGCCCAGAACAAGCAGCTCCTCGACGAGCTCGATGCGTGCTGGACGCAGGCGGCGGAGGACGAGGACGTCCGCGTGATCGTGCTGAAGGCGAACGGCCCGCACTTCTCGTCGGGGCACGACATCTCCCTCAAGCCGGGCGAGAAGCCTCCGGCGGACGTCAAGGGCAAGGGGCTCGAGGCGATCTTCCACTACGAGCGCGTCCGCTTCCTCGGCTACTCGCGCAAGTGGCGCGACGTGCCGAAGCCCTCGATCGCGGCCGTGCAGGGCGCCTGCATCGCCGGCGGGCTCATGCTGTGCTGGCCGTGCGATCTCATCGTCGCGGCCGAGAACGCCTTCTTCAGCGACCCGGTGGTGCGCCTCGGGATCGGCAGCGTCGAGTACCACGGCCACACCTGGGAGTTCGGGGCGCGGAAGGCCAAGGAGCTCCTCTTCACCGCCGGCCGCTTCGATGCGAACGAGGCGCACCGGCTCGGCATGGTGAACCGCGTGGTGCCGACGGAGAAGCTCGAGGAGGAGACCTTCGCCCTCGCGCGCCAGATCGCCGAGATGCACCCCTTCGCGCTCGCCCAGGCCAAGCGCATGGTGAACCACACGCTCGACATCCAGGGCCAGTACATCGCGCTCCAGGCCGCCTTCGACATCCACACCATGGGCCACGGCAACGCCCTTTCGGTCTCGGGCAAGCCGATGCTGATGGACCTCGAGGGGATGAAGAAGGCGCAGCGGTGACGCCAGATCCAGTCGGCGGCTCAACGCGCCCGGAGCGCGTAGCGCACGGGGAGCTTCTTGAGCCCGACCACGAAGCTCGCATGGATCTGGGAGGGCTCGCCGGCCAGCTCGAAGCGTAAGGCGCGGGCGCCCAGCTCCTGGAGCAGCGCGCGGATGCTCATGCGCGCGACGTGCGCGCCGAGGCAGAAGTGCTCGCCGGTGCCGAAGCCGAGGTGGCGGTTCGGGCGCCGCGTGACGTCGAAGCGGAACGGCGCGTCGAAGACGTCGCTGTCGCGGTTGGCCGAGGCGTAGAAGAGCGCCAGGTAGTCGCCGGCCCGGATCTTCTGGCCGCGGACCTCGACGTCTTCCAGCACCTGCCGCTTCATGTGGTTGACGGGCGACGCCCAGCGCACGACCTCCTCCGTCGCCGACTTCGACAGCTCGGGGTGGCGCTTCAGCAGCTCGAGCTGGTCGGGGTTTTCGATCAGCGCCGCGAAGCCCGACGAGAGCGCGTTGCGGGTGGTGTCGTGGCCCGCGGTGAAGACGATCAGGTAGTAGCCGAAGGTCTCGATCGGCCCGAGCGGCTCGCCGCCGGGTAGCTTCGCGGTGGCGAGGAGCGTCGCGAGATCCTCGCGCGGTCGCGCGCGCCGATCCTGGATGATGCGGTCGAACAGCTGGTAGAGCTCCATGCCGAGTTCGAGCTGCGCCTGCTCGCGGTTCTCGCCCTTTCGCTGCAGGTCCGGGTCGTCGCCCGCGAAGAGCTGCTGGGTCAGATGGAGGACCTTCTCTTCGTCCTCCCGATCGATGCCGAGGAGGGTCGCGAGCACGCGGAGCGGGTGGCGCTGCGAGACCTTCTCGACGAAGTCGCACTCGCCTTCCTCGCCGAGCGAGTCGACGAGGCTGCGGGCGCTCTCGGTCACGATCTGGTCCAGGCGCCGGATGCTGCGCGGGGTGAAGAACGGGCTCGCGACCTGGCGCACCGTGCGATGCTCGGGCGGGTCCATCTCGATGATCGTCTTCATCTTGCCCATCGGGCTCGCTGCGCGCTTCGCCATCTGCATCATCTGCGCGCGGCTCAGCAGCATCGGGCCTTCGCGGTTGCTGAACAGGTGCGGCTTGCCAGACACGTCGACGATGTCGGCGTGCTTCGTGATCGCCCAGAAGTCCTCGAAGTCGCCGCCGAACTCGCAGCGGTGGACGGGCGACTCCTCGCGGAGCCGCGCCCAGACGTCGTGCGGCACTCCCCGGGTCCCGTAGTGCGACGGCGCGATCAGGTCGTACGGATCGATGGAGCACGACATGGGCTCTCCTCGCTGGAATCACCCGCTGGAGCGCTCATGCCGGCCGCTGGTCGCGCGGGAGGCCGAGCACGCGCTCGCCGATGATGTTGCGCTGCACGTTCGAGGTGCCGCCCGCGATCGCGAAGGCGAGCGAGAACATGTACTGCCCGACCCAGCGCATGGGCGTGAGCGCGCGCACCGCCATCTCGACGTCGGGGAGCCCCGGCTCGCGAAGGCCCGCCTCCCGGCTCAGGTCGAGGGCGAGCTTCGCGATCAGCTGGCTCACGTTCGAGCTGAGCAGCTTCGTCATCAGCATCTCGCTGATGACCTTCATGTCTTCGCCCTTGTGGATCGCGGTGAGCATGCGCGCCACCGCCCACTCCTGGGTTGCGACGAAGCCCGCGATCTCGGCGAGGCGCTGGCGTACCAGCGG
>Ga0187893_10008188_pt1 | contig 16643 bp, 23 predicted proteins | sample MA1701074metaG_FD_139574 | JGI IMG/M metagenome (GOLD analysis project Ga0187893, IMG submission 139574) | White microbial mat communities from a basaltic lava cave in the Kipuka Kanohina Cave System on the Island of Hawaii, USA - MA170107-4 metaG ...
CTCGGTCTGGCTGGAATTGTAGGGCAAATGGGGCATACCGGCCGGAATATAGACGAAATCTCCAGCTCGGGCGACTAACTGTTCCTCTAATCTCTCGCCATACCACATCCCCCCTTCACCACTAACGACATAGATGGCCGTTTCATGACGTTCGTGAAGATGCGCTTTGGCGCGTTCTCCAGGAGGGATTATCAACAAGTGCATACAAATTCCGTGTGACCCGGTGTTCTCGGCCGAGATACCGGCAAAATAGGTGAAGGCCTGCTTGCCCGTGTATGTTTTCCCTCTCGGAACCACGCTACAGGTTGCTTGGCGTTTCGTGTCCATAGTGGCGTCTCCTTTCACTCAAATTATGCACCGAATCAGCTTTTTGGCTTGGTGCGGGGTGCATAAAATTCTATGCACAGGTTGGGCGTAACATGCAGACCAATACCGGGTCTTTTCCCTCGACCAAGTACACAGGAATCAGCCAGTAAGAAAACTACTGAGGTTTCTTGGAAGAGGATAGGGATTCATTCGGTTGACACAGTAAAAACCACAAGGGTGGACACCAAAAGATTTGATTTGTTTGTTGGAAATCTGACCTCGTGGATGCAAACGAGAGCGAGAGCTTAACCTTGCTCATGATCATTAGGGGAACCTTCCGAGGCTCGCTTTTTGAGGCTTGTTCTTCAGTCATGGATTCTCCGGCTGGGGCTTGGTAAATGGGCATCGCTTGTCAAGGTGGAATTCTCCTAAGGCTTTTAAGACAATCAAGTGGTCTGCCAAAATGGTGCTCAGACCAAAATCCTGATCTAGCAATCGCAATTTCTTTTTCTGGTAGGAACTAAAGTGAAGAACTTTTCACACAAACAGACAATGAATGCACAGGTAAGCTACCAAGGGCGCGCGGAACCATCATCTGCAGGACAATGAAGACAGACGATGGATAGCAACTGCAAGCACCTGACTGTCCCTCTCGTACAATACAGCCAGCGTTTCTGACAGGGTGAAGCCTTCTGTGTTGCCTACGGTCAAAGGCCTTGGATAAAACACCACTTAATTCGCTTTCTGAGATGTCTGCTCGGCTTCAGGCTGCCGTAGTGTCCAGATACCAGGCCTCTTTGAACCGCAGCAGAATAGAGAATCCGCTCGACGACGGAGATGGGTCAGAACAGATGATCTGCGTGCTGCATGAGCAACTCGGCAGCGTGCGGCTGCGCCTAATGACGACCAGCGCCGTCGCCTAGCAGTGAGGGCCAAGAAACTGGGTCGGCGTGTGCCTGACGAACTGGCCACCATCGTTACGCCAGAGACGCTCTTGGCTTGGCACAGGACACTGATCGCCAGAAAGTACGATGGCAGCAAGCAGCGTGGCCTCGGACGCGCTCAGCAAAGCTAAAACTCGGCTAGGGCATTGAAGCCCACAAAGCGGGCGCCCAACCCAGTGCTCTCTTCTTACCTGAACCGTTACACGGGAGACACGGCGTGGATCAACTCTACATTCCGCTCATCCGGAAGGCTGGAGATTTTCGAACGGCGCTCACGCTCGCCCTGCCGACCCCGCTGCTCGGGCCAGGAGCCCTGTAAGGGATCAATACTCTGCGTGAACTCGATAGCACCTTCCGCTCGCCAGTTGAATCCATCGGCTCTGAAGATGCCCGAGCGATCCTCGTCGTCAGACCAAAGCATTTCGCCGGGCCTGAAGTTTCTGGACTTGACCACAACCCAGAGCGTGGCGGCGGTAAACGGATACCTGACGACGTGGAGGCGGTCCATTCAGGATTAAACAGTTTGGTCGAGACTGCCCAAGCGTCGCTGGTGGAGATCTTCCATGACGTCTTCCAATTCTTGACGTGGAATCTGTTTGATCACTTGCTTTGTTTCGGAGTCGAGAATCTTGATAACGATTCTCTTGGTGGATTGGCTCATAGAAACAGCCAATTCTGTCGAGATGCTATTTGCAGCGGAAAGGGTCGCCATGTGGGTTTCCTTTCTTGAAAATCGTTTGGGGTCACTTATGCTTAGCGCTGAGAATTAGGAAAACTTTAGGAAGGTTGCTAGTTCAACCTCGGGGAGTACTTACCAGTGGGCTACTGTCGTTTCGATCCTCAAGAGCTGCTTTCATTGCTCCAGGATTTGCCAGACAAAGCTGGGTCAGCAGTGGTCATTGAAGCTATTCGTATCTATCTTAGCTGAACGGCAGCCGGTCGGCGTTCAAGCTGCCGAGGCCTCCCGCGCCAAGACTGATTCGACGGTTTTCAAGAGAATAGAAGCTTTGAAGGGTTTCTGCAGGGTTGCTTGGACACCGAACACCTTGGCTACATACAAAAATTGTCCGTCGAAAGAGCCTGACATCGCCACAATAGGGAGTTGTGGATGCGATTTCTTAAGCAATGTGATGAGCTCCAGGCCTTCCATGTCGGGCATCACCAGGTCGGTTATGAAAAGAGAAAACTCAGAAGGGGAATCAAGATGCCGTAGGGCTTCTTTGCCCGTTGCGGCTTCGACAACCGAGTATCCTGCTGTTTCTATGATCTGGGCGACACAGCGTCTCAGCTTTTCATCGTCGTCAGCGATTAGGATCAACATCCTTGCTCAATCGCCAACCATCACCCAGACCGTGCGGGTGCACGGTTTTTTTGTAACCAGACAGTTTGATCACACCCTCAGACAGCACTACGGCTCATTTGAAATTTCACACGCAACCGAGTGCTGACGATAATGCTCGGCCATCCCTAATTCAGTCGCGACTAACACCAGCAATCTTATGGATCCACGGAAGTAACACACGGTGGTTAGGACACTCCATGCTTTCCCTTTCTTCCTCCAAACACAGTTGTTCGTAAATCTCGGAATCCTTCACACCCATTAGCTTTTCCAAAAGCTGCACTCTGAATCGATCAACTCTATCCCACACTGGAAAGTTTTCCACTGATTTGCTTCCCGCCATTTGGGAGCGGCTTGTCAGCAATGCTCTCAATAGAGGCATGTCACAGCGCAAGCCAACTCGAAGAGAAATCTGGTAGACGAATTGCACCTATCCTTCACGGTTGATTGTCCATTCAGTCGCCCTGAATAAGACAACCACAAAAGTAATCTTGCTGTCCGAAACGTGTGAACACGACGGCAGCGCTAGGCACACCGAGCATCGCCGAATTACTCGGGAGAATACTGCCGACTCTCAGTCGAAGGAGTCGAGGTATCTAGAGTTGGAGGCATCTATGCGTCGTACTGGATTTATATGGGCCGGTATTCTCTCGTTGCTGTCAGTTGTGTTTGCCTTAGGTACTCTGAAAGCCGAAGAGAGTCCGCTGAGGTACATACCTTCGAGAAGTCAAATACTCGATGACCCAGACGTCAAGGCCCAACTCGGGTGGTTGAATCGAGCATGTCCTGGCTGCGAGACCTATCTGACGGTTGGGGTGCTATATGGGCCGGGCGGTCCGAAGGATGAGATTCCTACAGGCTTTCTCTTTGTCAGGGATTCCGGCTACAAGCTTAGGATCTTTCAAGTAGAGACAACCAGAAAGTTGCGGCTGATAACCGTTTTGCTGCCTGGGAAGACATTGGATCTCGACTTCAGGAAATTTGCCAAAAAGCTAGTTCGGTGACGGAGAGTTTTTGCCCTCGCATAAGACAAAGCTCGTGATGCTCCGCCAACAGACGTGCCAACGACGAGGCTGGTAGATTGTTTCTTTCTACCTGCGCCTTCGTGATATGCCAAGCTCATCCCTCCACTGCCATAGTTCCTTTTCCTCAAACTCCTCTCTTTAAAAATGCTCAAGCTCGCGCTGTCTGACACCCTCACAGTGAAAACTCGAATTTCCGACCGGGAACTCACAGTTTGTGACTGCTCAGGCGACGGGCGACACGACGGATGTCAATGTCCAGTTTTGACCAGACGCGTTGTATTCCTGCGAGTATATGGATAGGACCACTGATGGGATTAAGTTCTCTCATCGGCCAACATCCAAAGCAACTCAGAATGGGTTCTCTTCTGCTGGGGTGTGCCGTGACTGAGATATTGCAAAAACGAAGACGGGGGAGAGAGATCTGTTTGAAATCAATCTGGAGTTCTGGGGGAGCGAGCGCCCAATCGCACCCAACTCGATTCGGGCCCTCTACAGAAACAGTAATTCAAGCGTAAGAAAAGGAGAAGATCGTCATGAACGTACGGACGTTTATCATCCAAATCCTAATCTCGCCCTTGTTCACGCACCTTTCCTGAACGGCGCATCAAGGCTGCACGTCGGCGATGCCCAGCCCTCTTTGAGGCAGCGCGTCGAGGAATTTGGCGTGGGCACAGAACTTAAGGTCAAACTTGCAGACGGAACGAAATTGCGAGGATTGGTCGAGAGGATCGACAAGGAAAGCTTTTTGCTTGCGGGAAAGGACGACGGAGCCTCACGAGAAATATCCTATAGCGACCTCGACAAGCTGAGTTACCCCAAACGCGGATACAAGACAGAGGGCACGCCCGATCCCGCCGCTGCCAAACGTATGGTGGTTCAACTTGGAGTGGGCGAACACATCATGGTGAAGGTTAGCCCGACCCAAAAAGTGCGCGGTCACATCCGCGAAATCAATAGCGACTACTTCGTCGTTCAGCCTGATGGGCAAACCCAGATTGTTCAGGTTCCTTACAACAACATTTTGAAGGTCAACAAGAATTTAAGCTTTGGGGCGACAGTTGCGATCGTTGTGGGCATTGCCGCAGCGGTAGTACTCATTCTCGTCCTGTCGGGTGAAGAGGATGTGGATTTGCTTCCCGACTGAATCTAGCGTGTGAAGATCGCCGACCCGCTTGATGGTTGCACGGGCCGAGCACGAGCGTCTTGAATTATGTTGGCAAGACGCGACGCCGGTTTCCGTTCTTGGAGGACAAAACACCCGACAAGGAGCTAACCACAACCGCTTTGGAATCTGACGTCACCCACTGTCGAGGCTTGTACCAGACACCGATCGTTGCCTGAGTCCGCGAAGACTTTGCTTCCTGTTGTCAAGGTGAACTCCGCAAGGCTAACTAATCGTCTCGGAGCCCCTAGTATAGGACTGATCGGCCGTTCGTTTTCCTGCCCGCGGGTGTGCTTTGAAAGTAGGGTTAACTTTACTCTTGCAAGCAGTGAGCAAAAGAATTGGTCAAGCTGTCAATTTGCCACATACAAGCTAACTCGAAATGAGAAGCAAAGGAAACCTTGCAAAACCCATGAGTCACTCTAGAAGTCTCTCAATCAAAAAGGCCGGGAAACCTTCCCAATCCCCAAAAACACCCATGATCGATCTGAAACGGTACGCCTTTCTGTTGCTGTCACTCACGCTAGCCACCATTGCGATGCTTCATTTGGCCTATCAGATCATCCCGGTCCACCGCTTTCAGGGAAAGTAACGCCAGCAGGTGCTCAAAGCCTCTCATCTACTTTTGGCATCCGGTTGCAGGCCGAATTCCGAATCACTCAATCAGCAGGCTGCCGGTGTCGCCGTCGGTGACAAAGGATTTGTTCGAGTGAATGAGTCTCTCGAGGCTAGCGTTCCCAGGATCTCCGCGTTAAGGTAACGTCAACGGCGGTCCGGCATTCACCCACATCCGGATCCGCAAGACGAATCGACATGCGACCTCGGCACCAACTCCAGATCCTGTGCACAACCGTGTCAACTAAAACCACGCACCACGCCAGTCCATACATACCGCCCGCTTGATCGCGTCTCATGACTCATCAGCAATTGGGGAAGGCCGCTCTGAGTCGATTCGCTTCATCGCACCTTCTCTCATGCTGTTCCTTTCTGGCTGCGAGTCGGGCTCGCCTCGTGCGCGTTCGCGAAGGATTCTGGACCCGCCCGCGATTCTGCAGCCTTCTTCCTCGCCTTCGACAGCGCTTCCAATTGCTTTTCACTTCTGCCCAAGGAACGGATATTACACACGCCACACCATCCTGAAGTGGAGCAGCACGACACTTCAACGCTTCGCAAGCTTGGCTGCTGCGGTGCTGGTGCGAGCGTTTGACAAGGCGGGCATAATTGGACATCAGGCACTGCACCCCATGAGGCAAAATGGTGGCCTACATTTCTTCAGTGAGGAATCAGGAAGAAAAGCAACCCGATGAAGAAGCTCTAAGGAAAAGTTCAAAGACGGAAGAAAGCCAGTTCTTGAAGTTTACGTGGGTAGCTGTCGTCTTGCCGGCGACCATTCTCGGTGGTGCTGGCTTGTTCTATATGACCTGCAAGCAAAGAACAAAAGAACCGTTGAGAGCCTGCGACCGGTTTGATTCCACGATTCGTCAGCCCCTGCTGACGCTAAGGCGAGGCACACTACACAATGGTTCTGGTGTTAAACCGCCAACGGAATTTAGTCTTCGACCCGATTGATGGGCAAGGTAATCTTCTCGAAAACGGAGGGCGGCGAGGAGCGTTGGATGAGGAGGAGACGGGGAAGGGCACTATATTTGTTGGCACTCGTTTTGATCGTGCTCACGTGGATCGCCTGCAGGCCTCCCCAAAAGCCAAAGGCGGAAGTTCACGAACGGGCATTGCTGCGTGCACTCGTTCCGGCAGTATGGATTCGCTGAAGCAGAGCAACGAATCGCTTCAGAGCGAGCTGCCTGGCACGGGATTGTGTATGCACTGCAACAAGGCTTGGTCCGCCACCGAGGACGTGGGAAGCGACTGTTTGAAGCTTGAGGGGGCGAGTGAGAGTTGGAGGTGTTTCGGACTGGCGGTGAAATGATGAATAGACAAGCAAAAACCAGTGCAGAAATTGCTGAGTGGTTCACGGAACAGGCTCGGCAACATGATAACGACCAAGACTTCAAATTAACCAGCGTGATTCCGCTCAAACAACCAGCCACCGATGGATGTAACTGGACTATCGACAGCGTCCTGACATTGCCACACCTTTGTGGGGTGGCCTGCGACACCACTGTGGCTGAGGCACGAAAGAGGTTCAATCTGGCTGAGCGCCAGAGCTAGATGATCACTCCAAGGGTGGCCTGCCTCGCACGTGATCCGTTTGACCGCGAGGATTGGCTGTTCGAGCTGAAGCGGGACGGTTTGGGGCGATTGCAGAAACAGATGGGGCGTGTCAGGTCATCCTCTACTCGGAACGAATTCATCAAACGATTCCCTCCTATCGTTGAGGCTCTTGCGGCGCTAGAACGGTCCGCTATCCTTGACGGCGAGCAGACATGTTCACCTGGACAGCTATCCAAAAACCTCAAGTTTCGCGTTCCTGGTCATCTGTTCAATTTTGAGCAGAGCAGGGACCGCAAGAGCACAATACTCGACTTGCGGCGAAATGATGGTCATACAGAGAAACTCGATTGCACTCTTCGGGTGGATAGGTAGGTCCGAATCAGGATCCCGCTTCTAACGTGTGGGAGGGTCAGGATCGGCCATCGGAGGAGAGCATGGACGAACTAATCTATCAGAGGCCGGCAGATTACGAACTTGAGCATGAGGGTGACACCGAGGACGTCGAATTCTTTGTCGCGCTCGCACAGCAGCTCAAACCAAAACGGATTTTGGAACTGGCTTGCGGTAGTGGGCGAGTCACGCAGCCTCTAGCGACCCTAGCTGCTCAGGAGGGTTTTGATATCGTTGGCTTGGACAATGCCACGGCAATGCTGTCAGAGGCTCGTCGCCGTTGTAGGGAAGCGTCGCAACAGGTGCGTGAGCGATTGACCCTGCTGGAAGGCGATATGCGCCATTGGAATGCAGTCGAAAAATTCGATTTGATCGTTTCGCCGTGCGGCTCTATGGCTCATCTATTGACGTTAAAGGATCAACTGGATGCCTGGAAACACGCTTACGACAATCTGTCCGACGGGGGTCGCTTCGTGGTGGATGTTTCGATGCCCCCGATGACTGCTTATGCAGATTCCTTCCAAATCCCGCCGCGAGCAATTTTAGAGATCGACAGAGATGTTACAGATCCCGAAACGGGGGATCGGCTAGTTCGATCCAAAACAACTCGCTATTTGCCTCACGAGCAGCGAGCGCAGGTTCGATTCCTTTACGACAAGTTTGCTACAGGCGTGTTATCTGATCACTACATAAGCGACTTTGAGAGCCACATCTATTTTCCCCGCGAGTTGCAGCTTCTATTCCTGATTACTGGATTTTCAATCGAGGCCTGTTACGGCGACTATCGAGGGCGTCCGCTGAATTCAAAATCTGAGCACATGATCATGATGGGTCTGAAGAGTAAATCGAATGAAACCGCTAGGCTTGCTAATAGAGAACCTCCCTGGAAAGTAAGTTCTTCTTAAGGTTTGTCGCCCACCAGAACAGATTCCGGATTGATGATCTCTGTGTGCTGCGGGACAACTCATCCGTCGAGGAGCCGCGATCGAACAGTAGCATCATCTCTTCCACCCAATCATGACCACTCCGACGCCAACCAAGACTACTCCCAGCCATTCCCGAGCACTAGGCCGCTCGCCGAGGAAGACGAAGGCAAATATCGCAACGAGAACAACGCTGAGCTTGTCCACAGGCACGACATTCCCAGCCGCTCCCGTCTTCAATGCCCGAAAATAACAAATCCAGGATGCGGCTGTGGCCAGACCGGACAAAGTGAGGAATAAAAGTGTTCTAGCGCCCAGTGCAAACGGATTCCTCCATTTGTCCAAGAAGTAGACATAGGCAGCAATGACCACAGCGATCACCACTGTAGGAATGAACGTAGCGTAATCCGAATCTATATCTTTCAGACCGACCTTCGTAAAGATCGCCGTCAGAGCGGCGAGTAGTGCAGAAAGAAGAGCCCAATAGAACCAACCGTCAATAGTTTGCATGCAGTCGTTTCACCAACTAATAATCACTGGTTAATGTGCAACACTAACTTTCCTACTGTTCTGATTGGGCGAAGGTGGATCCCCCACCGAGTGACGAGAGGAGCCAAACCCAGCCGTTCGACTCAGCGCGAATAACGGGAACGGAACAGCACAATCGAGCTAGTTCCACGTTGTTTGCAAATCTAAGTAATCTCCACGATTTCAATCCGTCTTTGTTGGATCAAATCGAGGGGTTCTTCATCAGAAGGTTCGACGCGTCATACATTCAAGATTCTCTCGCGCCAAGGATACAGACGACCCTGAAGGCGCTTCTGGGGTCTCGATCTGCGGTGCAGGGAGATCCCTCGACAGCGCTCGATGACGAGGGCCCCCCCGTTTAGAACATTCGAGCAAAAAAAAAGCCGAGCAGAGAGCGCTTGAGGAGCCTTGCTTCCTCTTTTCACGTATCTTGCTGCAACCGCCCCGGCTGGCTTTTCGTATTGGAAGAAGCCGTGTGTACGCCGAGACCATGTGACAGGTACACCCCAGAGCCCCACCACCGCCAGATCCCATTTACCCTCCAGATCTTCCAGCAGTTTCTTTAGTTCCTCGTCAATCTTCATCTCTCATATGCAACTTTCGACTTCGTACGTCCTTTCTTCTGTTCTCTATTGCTCATCAGGTCATCGAAGCCAGGAATAAGCTTCCATATGAGGCAGGTGCGAAGATCTTGGAGATTGTGGGGGGTGAGTAAAACTCACGGATCTAAGTGCGATTGATTACTCACATGTCCAATCTGCGGCACGAACATTTGGAGCACGTTTGATGACTCGTTACTCCATGCTGCATGCTAAGAAACCTTATGTCGGATGAACCAAGAAAACCCGAGTACGAGGTTCACTTCTATGTTCCGGCGCATCTTGAACCGCCGGAGCTGCGCGGGTTCACGGTGTTGGAGACGAACAGCGTCACGCTGACCGCGGTTTACTGGGATACATGTGATCGAGGCCTGCTCGGTTGGGGGCATACCGTTCGTCACCGAACGGCCTCCGATGGCGGCGAGTCAGGCTGGACCGTGAAGCTCGGCCAACACGGCGCAAACGGAGCTGTCGTACGAGACGAAATAGTCTTCGCAGGCGACCCGCGACAACCACCAGAGGAAGTGTGTTCGCTCGTACGAGCCTTCATCCGTGATAAACCGCTGCAACCGATAACAACCATTGTTACCGACCGGCGGAGCCAACGGCTACGACGGGACGACGAAAATGGGGTGGTGGAGGTTGCCAACGATCTTGTCAGGTCGTGCGTAGGCGGCAATGAGGGTCCGACCTTCCGCGAGATTGAGGTCGAGCTCATCGAGGGTGATGAGGACCTCCTCGTGGATGTCGTTCGGGTCTTGCGTGACACTGGCGTCGGAGAACCCGATCCAGCGTCAAAATTAGAATGGGTCCTCGGAGGGCGCCCTAGGTGCGATCTCGAGCCGGTCAGACTCAAGCGACGCGCCTCTGTCGGCGACCTCGTCTCGGCAGCATTCGCGAACAGCGCACGCCAGTTGATCCTCAACGATCCGTTTGTCCGCCTCGGTGACGACCCCGAAGCGGTGCATGACGCTCGGGTCAGCATCCGCCGGTTACGCTCGGACCTGAAGACTCTTCAACCCTTGTTAGACGAGTCGGCCGTGATTTTGCTCCGAAGTGAGCTGCAATGGTTGGGCGGATTGCTGGGTGCTGTACGCGACACAGATGTCCTCGCCGAGGGCATGTGCCACTTGGCCAAGAAGCTTCATTCAGAAGACCTTCCTCCCGTTGAGTCGCTCGTCGCACGAGTACGTCAGGAACGTCAGGAATCGTACGTGAATCTTCGTAACAACCTCAATGACGGCCGCTACCTCACTCTGCTGGAAACGCTGGTTCAGTTCGCTTCCCAAGCGCCGCTCGTCCCCTCTGTCGTCGCCCTACCTGCAGCAAGGCGGATCGGTGTCAAGCTCGCCCGCAAAGCATGGAAACGAGTACGGAAACAGGTTGATAAGCTTGGTCCAGACCCTCAAGATGCTGCCCTACACGAGCTGCGGAAAAGAGTCAAGCGAGCTCGCTATGCGGCCGAGCTAATCGACCCGCTAGTCCATGGTGACGCTAGCGATTTCGCTCTCAAGCTCGCGGATCTACAGGATGTGCTTGGCAAGTTGCAAGACAGCGTGGTCGCTGATCACTGGCTGCGTAGCCGCGTAGCTAACGAGGTCACGTCTCGCGAAGCGTTCGCCGCCGGTGCCTTGCACGCCCGGGAATTGCGCCAAGGAGCCGAGGCCCGCCGCGACTGGCGCCATGCGTGGGACAAGGGTCAGCGCGCGAAGCTCCGGTCCTGGATGGAATGACTGAGCCCTCCGACGTTGCGGTCCATGTGGCGGAATCCCAACGGCACTAGGGCTCAAGAGGGCATCATGAATTTGGTTGGGCATGGCATGAAAATGTCGGGAGAGGAAGGTTCAGTATTGCTGCCCGCGAGGCGGGCTCCACAGGTCTTGTTACGTGCGATTGAAAGCCAGCGGCGAAAGCTCGGGCGCGTTCCTCGGCTCTTGCGTATGCCGTCAACGCCATGGCCGGCAATAGGGCCATCTCCCGGTTGCGAGAATCTCCGCACCTTGCGGATGAGCTCATATCCAACCTCTCCCGGCATTCCGATGTCGGATACGAGAATGTCTGGTCGCGAGATGCGAAGCAGCTCAAGGGCCTCCCCTTTGGAGGCTGCCATTTCGACGGTTGCTCCACAGTCTCTGCCTCGGTGACCTGAACAGCTAAGGGAAGTCTTAGCTTCCTATCGCTCTCATGCTTATTGATCGTCTCGGCCAGACGGCTGTAGACAGGGTCATTCATAGGTGTTCTCCTGATCGGTGAAATTGTGTGCGGATGGATTAGTCCGCTGGCTCCGCATTTCAGATTCTTCCGTTTTGTCCCATTCGAGACGTGATATCGGAGTAAAGCGTGACACTATCCTGATGACAGTGGGGGACGGGATTACCAAGAGATGGGAGTTATTCATGAAAAACATTGCTGACTTATTACTGACACTCATTGTGTTATGCGCGGGTGGCTTTGTGGGAGCATCTCTGTTGGGATTCATTTAGACTGCATTATCCAGCGCCAAACCACACAACATTCCAAGACAGTCTGAAACCGTTGAACCCTTCTCCTGCTCGGCGTTGCGGCTTACTCCGACATCATCGCCGATCAGAAACCGAGCCGTTCGTGGCCGAACACGATAGTCACAGCGATCCATTACTAGCACTTCTCCATCTGTGTTGACTTTGATGGCATGGTCGAATCGAAGGTCCAATTCGCGCGCGCGGAAATAGGTGACTCGCTCATCTTCCAGATGATCACCCGTTGAGACGCGATTCAATAGACCCACAAACTCCAGCGTGGGCATAGTCTCCACCAAGCAAATGTCCAGCCAGCCATCGTCGATAGCTGTATGGGAAGCGATGATGCGTCCGCCTCCCATCAGGCGTGCGTTGCAGACGGCAAACATCTGCAAATTGGACTCCCGCTCGATGAGCTCTCCTTCTACAATCGCCCGGAGGCCTGCCTTCACAGGCTCACAGATCTTGAGCACCTCCGATGAGATAGGACAGCTTTCCGGCAATCGACTTCAAGGCAGGGTTCACGGCATCCGACACCTCCGCAATGAATCTGCCGGCCGACACATTGACAAAGTGGCGACCATTGCGAGATCGACGTCAATGCTCCGTCCCTTGAGGAGAAGCCCGATCGCTTCATCCACATTCTCCGGTAGCCCGAGTGTCGCAGCGAAATCATTGCCTGTCCCCAGAGGAATCACGCCGAAAGTGACTCGCGAGAACGCGTCTTGCACACTGGCCACGCCATTGAGAACCTGATTCAGCGTTTCCATTGCCCCCACCAATGAATAGTGTGTCATAACCTGCCTGATCCGCGTCTGCGGCAGCTGCGTGTGCATCGCCAAGGCTTACCGTGATGACGATATCCATGGCCCCAATGCGTACCCCCAGCTGCTCATTCAGAGAAGGCAACTGGGCTGCTCCGGCGTCTGAGCCTGAGACTGGATTGAGGATGAGTCGGGATTTCAAGGAGTTAACGCACTCGGGCAACAGCCCAAACCGCGCCGCTTCCTATTTTGCCTAACTATGAGGTTAGAACCTTAGGCTCAGCGAAACCGAGCAAGAAACCGCTAGCCCCTTGGACCGGGGTACACGATAACGCAGGCTTTTGAGCAGCCTCCTGCAAAAATCCAATGCTGCGCGACCTTTATGCGAGCGAATGTTCACTTCTGCAGACAACGGGTCAAGGGAATACTTCTTACTGAACAGGGCGACCAGCCGGGCGGTTGGTTACCCATGCCAGCAGGATGCCAGCAGCTGCAGCCCGTGGCGAGCGCGGTCAGCGGCTCTCGACGGGCGTAGTCAACGACCTTCTGTTTAAGCCCATCGCAGCCGACTCCCTTCATCTTGTTTACCGATTGCGCCACGCCACTTTTGGCTTTATCCACATAACCCACCGCCGCGTCTATTTTCTGGCCGGCATTTTCGGCTACGCTGCTAATTTTCTGAGCCACCCGCTGACCTAAGGAATCGCCTCCGAGGTCCAGCACCTTGTTCGTTTCCATAATTTCCTTTCATGAGTAGCCGATCGATTGGATGCGAGGCATCGCCCTATGTGCATCCCCGCATGAGGAAGAGAATGAGCAGAAGCGGGATGGGGACGCCCAAAGCCCATAGAAGAATCCACCCCACTTTTCCTGCCTGCAATTCGTTGACACGTTTCAATGAGTTGTTCATTTCACGGGCTCCTTGTGTCTCTCACTTAGCAGATTGGTTACCAAGCGCAAAGCCCCCCAATTCATGGCTCATGGAGTTAACAATCAGGTTCAAGAGCTAGGCAATACTTCGCGGAAATGTAGTTTGTTCCCTGTCCTGGGCTGCGATTTGGATGAAAGGGAACGGAGCTGTGGATGCTTGGGCAGCAGCGGTTTCATCCGCGCGTCTCGCCAAGCCCACCGCAATCCAGCTCATTGGTAAGTGCGAAACTAAAGTGAATGCGCTCGTGTAGGATTAGCTTCGGCAGGGGTACTGAAAGAGGGCAAGCCAGCGATCTGCTGCCCCGAGCTGCCGCTCTCGCTCACCCTCAGATGGGGTGCTAAGGCAACGTTTCAAGAAAGGATTAGAAGTAAATCGGCATCCATCATCGACCTCGTGCACTTTGCGGATACAGCGGGTATCCCGCAGGCTGTCCTTACTGTCTTGAACCCCTCCCAACGGAACCGCGATTGGCCCTTGGCAGTAGCAACTTGACCGGGCCCGCTTGCATTGGAGAAAGACAGGGAACGGATCAACAAGCAACACATAAGGTCTAACGCAGAATTGCAAATACGACCGTCTAATTCAACAGCGGACTCTCTCGGTCTAATAAGGATTCGGCTGTTCAGACAGGCCTCAGAGCATCACCGCGTAGAAAACGACCTAGCCACGATGAGGTCTCGGAATCATTGACGCTCAAAGGCGATCAGCGCCCCGATCAAAACTGTACATCCTGTTGCGACGATTCCTGGTAAAAACAGAAGTAGTTCTAATGGAGATTGCAAATGTCAACTGAGACCTTGTTAATCGTAGTCGTAGTGTTGTTACTTCTGGGCGGAGGAGGCTGGGGTTACTCTCGGTGGCGCGGTTAATAAGCCAACCTTCCTGGTTCAGAGGCCTTTCGCAACAGACAGAAAGAACCTCGGACCTCGATGACGCGTAGTTCTACTATCGCCACCGCGAAAATTCCGCATGGGGCTTCTGATCTGTCCTGCACCCGCAACACCTTCACTAGGTGTGCTCACCAAATAGTTTGAGCTGAATTGGCCTCATTCAATAGCTTCAAGCGTCGGCCCTTCATAGGCAACCAAGTAGCCTCCCCTCAACGAAACTAACCACTCAAGGAACCGGGAAGCTCTAACAATGCAGGGCACTTTACCGAGGGTGCGACTGGTAAAACAAACGTTCTACGACAGGAAACCGAAAGATGGCCAATAATCTAACGCCTCTCTGTGAATTTGATGGAGAAGACCTGATCTTACGCCTGGAGACGACTTTTCCAGCTGACGTGACGAAAATTTCGCCCGTCGTCGACCAGGTGATGGAACTTGCTCAAGAAATGGAGTGCACTACGGGAAAGGAATTCGAAATTGAGACGGCCTTGCGGGAGGCTTTGGCGAACGCTATTGTGCACGGATGCAAACAGGACCCCAGCCAGAAGATACAACTGTGTGTCGGATGTGACCAATCGAGGGGGATGCTTATCATTGTGCGCAATCCGGGTGAGGGCTTCGATCCAACTAGTATTCCAAATCCCACAATGGGTCAGAACATTTACGCAACTCAGGGACGTGGTATTTTCCTCATCAATCAGCTCATGGATGAGGTCCATTTTGAACAGGGGGGTACTGAGGTTCACATGAAAAAGGCGTGACTTGCTTGCAGTCCAGTCTGCCTCTTTGTTGACCGGACAAGCCCACACTGAATGCTTCCCCTCTGCCTCTGATTCACGAGCTCCGCTCGTTGCCGACGCACGAATAGAACGTCACTGGATTTTTGGTAGCGTCAATACAAACGCTTGCTTCTAGACGGACACAGAGATGACAAGAGGTGTTGGGAGTCAATCGGATTTATCGAAAGCGAAACGAAACCCCTAAAGAAAGGAAAGTCATGTTAGTCGAACTTAGTATTCTGCCTTTGGTGGGCGACGGTCATCTTAGCGATGAACTGGCCGAAGTGCTCAAGCTCATCGATTCTTCGGGCCTATCGTACCAGCTCACACCCACCGCAACTTGCATAGAGGGACTGGAACGAGGTCATGGAGCTCGTGCGCCAGTGTCACAATTGTGTTAGGTCCAAAGCATCTCACGTCGTAACTTTCATTAAGATCGAGGACGAGGATGGCGTGGCGGACAAACTGACTCGGAGTATCAGCTCAGTTGAGCAGAAAGCCGGGCGCCAGGTTTCCAAGCTGGTAAAGACTCGTTAAGGTGACACAGACACCCAGGCTGCACGAACGAGGGCGAGTTCGGAGCTAGCCGTAGCTTCTTCGGCACTGTGGAGTCAGGGTTGCGATGAGTGAACCTTCACAACGTGCAGTCGCGTATAAATGTGGCCCCAAACTCTCTTGGCTTGCTTGTTGAACGTCCTTTGCGCTGGCTGAATTTCGAATAATTCTTTAGCCTCGGGAGGATGCTGGCTCTGCTCTCCGCTCACTCCTCCTGAACCCAGAATCTAGGCCCACTGCTTTAAGCAGGAACAAAAACCTACCCATCAGCGAAGTATTCCCCCTTCCGCCTCTAGGCCTCTCAGCGCAAGCCATGGAATAGCACTCAAGATAGGACGATTTTTTGGGGAATGAGCCGCCAGAGGCGATTCGCGGCACTGAGTACAATTTTGACCATTCTTTATCGCTAATCGGTCCCATCCTCTGCCCTGCTGTCTTCAAACAATCGCCCTATCCTTTCTACAGGCGTTGCGTTTCGGCAGTCCGGTCTCTGGCTCCCTAGTCTGTCAGGTGAGCTAGCAGCAAAAGGCCAAAATTTGTCTGATCCAATTAGAGTCGAGGAGGCTCATATGAAACTTGATTCGTTAGAAACACTCTTGATCGAAGAACTGCGAGATCTGTACAACGCAGAGCGGCAGATATTGAAAGCCCTTCCCAAGATGGCTAAAGCCGCTTCGTCTCCCAACCTGCAAAAGGGTTTTCAAGAACATCTGCAGCAAACCCAAACCCAGGTGGAACGTCTCGACAAGATCTTTACAGACTTGGGAAAGTCCTCAAAAGGCAAGAAGTGTGAGGCCATGGAGGGGCTGCTCAAGGAAGGAGCTGAACTACTAGAGGC
>Ga0187893_10008189_pt1 | contig 16638 bp, 17 predicted proteins | sample MA1701074metaG_FD_139574 | JGI IMG/M metagenome (GOLD analysis project Ga0187893, IMG submission 139574) | White microbial mat communities from a basaltic lava cave in the Kipuka Kanohina Cave System on the Island of Hawaii, USA - MA170107-4 metaG ...
AATTTTTCTTCACAATTATGTTGTAACTAGCAAACAGGGGGTTGGTTTTAAGCGCGCTAGTACTAAAAAGGTGCTCGGGTAGTTTTAGCGTACCCAGAAAATTTTATTAATCTAATCCTTTGGAGGTAAGGGATTATGAACAAAATAGTGCAGTTTTCGGCTGTGGCTTTAATTAGCTGTGGCGTGCTTTCGGGTGCGGCATCGGCCCAAAGTAATTCAATAAGTAATACCGGACCGGATTCGAACAACAGCATAAACAACAACAATAACAACAGCTGTAACGTCCAAAACAATAACAGCCTGCAAATTACCAGCTATAGCACGCAAAGCTCGAGCTCGGGTAACGCCTCGGTGAGTGGTAACACATCAGGTGGCAACGCCACGTCTGGCAACGCCAGCAACAGCAACTCAACCAATGTTGGCGCCAACATTAAGAATAACGGTTGCAATCCATGTTGTGATCCTGGCGGCGGAGGTGGCCAGGGCGGAGGCGTTACTCGTGGCAGCTCAACAAGTGACCCAGGTGTCAAAGTTGCAGCCGCCCAAGTCCAGGCACCAGTTGGCGGGGTAGGTGCTGGGGTTGGCTATGCTGCCGGAATATCCTTTGGCGCACTAGCTGGACTAACCGGGGCGGTTGCCAGCCTTAGTGCTGGTTTCAGGCGCCTAAACTAAAGTAACTTCTTACTAAGATAACCAGTTAGCTAGGCTTGCTATATATGCCAAGAGCCAAACAGAAAAGGGCGTTACCCAAGCGCCAGCGGCAGAAACATTTGAAAACCCGAAGAGTTAAGGAGCTCTCACTGCCGTTGGTGTCTTCGGCGCGCCTACAAATAAAGGCCCGCAGATTTCATACAAATAAGGCCAGGCGTTCCAAGACATCTAGCTCATTGGTGCTACCAATTCCATTTTCGCCATATAAAGAGATTGCTTTCATCAAGGTTCGGGGCAAGGCGAGTCATAGCAGAGCAGTCTGGATCCGACAGCCAGCGGCAGTTACATTAGCCATGATAATAGTTGGCTTTGTTGGTTTTGTTTTCTTTCTCGGCCTCAGCATCAGCTCTGGCGAGCTAAAACCACCCGTAACACCGACGGCAGAGGCTCAAGAGGTTAGCCAGTCTAAGAAGGAGCAGCCACCGGCCTATTTGCCAAAGTCAGACCCGGTTTGGCTTAGTATCGCCAAGGTTGGCATAGATACCAAGCTGTCTCCGGTTGGTAAACAGGCTGACGGTTCTATGGAAGTGCCTAAGGTGTACGACAGCGCCGGTTGGTACAAATACGCTCCAACACCGGGTGAAAAGGGACCGGCGGTCATTGTCGGGCACGTTGATAAGCCGGGCGGAATAGCTGTCTTTTGGCGCCTGCGCGAATTAACCCCTGGAGATACATTTGATGTTGGTCGAGCAGACGGTAGGACCGTCACTTTTACTGTGACCGAGGTAAAGCAATTCCCACAAGACAGCTTTCCAACTGCGGAAGTCTACGGCAATCTGGAATATGCCGGCATACGTCTGATTACTTGCGGGGGCACTTTCGACCGCGCAGCCCGTCAGTACAGCCACAACACTGTGGTCTACGGTGTTATGAACAAGCCGTAAAACCTCCCCCTTGTTTACAAAAACAGGGGTGAAGTGCTAGTATTTGATAGCTTTAGCCCTGTTCCAATTTTGTAAAATCGTGCGCCCGGCAGAGCTTTGCAAAATTGGGAGGAGCAACCTAGCACTAGTTCGAAGCTTTTACCGAAAGGCAAAACGAGGCAAGTGCGTAAGTTGCGACGAGGGCCATTAGCTCAGCTGGTTAGAGCACCTGCCTCTTAAGCAGGGTGTCCGGGGTTCGAGTCCCCGATGGCCCTCCAAGAAATACCCCGACATACAGGGTATTTTTTGTTGTTTTTGGCCGGCAGGAATATACTGAAGTTAAGAATTAAACGAGGGGAGAGCCATGAGTTTATTCGCGCAAACTGACTCATTTGACTACACGTACGACACAACTTACCTAGAAACAACTAGTTCAGGGGTCAGCGCCGGGCTGATGCTTTTCTATCTGGCGATACTGGCCGTTGTTATTGCCGGGATGTGGATGGTCTTTACCAAGGCCAAACATGCCGGCTGGAAGGCCTTGATACCGATTTATAACACCTATATTCTGCTTAAAATCGTTGGCCGCCCCGGCTGGTGGCTGCTACTTTTCCTAATACCACTGGTAAACATAATCGTCGCTATTATTGTCTTCAACGACCTGGCAAAGTCCTTCGGTTACGGCGTCGGGATGACTTTACTCTTAATTTTCCTGCCATTCATCGCCTTTCCTTATCTTGGTTTCAGTAAAGACGCCAAGTATCACGGCCCATCGGTTGGCGGAAGCAAGCCGGCCGCTCCAACTCCAGCTGCAGCCTAGTTCTACCCAACCATACTTGGGCTGCCTCTGTTAGTATGGTGAGTATGAATCCCGTTAGAGGTAAGTATTTTATGGTAAATAAAGCCTGCCGATTTACTGGCAGTAGATCGGACCTCTAACGGGATGAAGTTGCTTAAGGGAAGTGAGCTGGCTGGCTATATTAAAGAACGCCACGCCAGACAGGTTCGTAGTCTGGCGGCCCAAGGAATCTACCCCAAGTTGGCTATTGTTCAGGCCAAGGACGACCCAGTAATCAATACTTATGTGCGCCTAAAAAAACAGTATGGCTCGGATATTGGCGTTGATATAGAGGTACATAATCCCGAGCAGGAGAGAATAGCGCGCCTGATTGGGGAGTTAAATAATGATAAGTCGGTGCATGGGATTATCGTCCAGCTACCACTGCCCGATGTTTCAGTAACTGATGAAGTGGTGAACATGGTTGCTCCCCAAAAGGATGTCGACGCGCTGGGTAATCAGGCCAAATTCGAACCAGCTACGCCGCTGGCAATAATGTGGCTGCTATCTGGCTATAACATCGAGTTAGCCGGCAAAAAAATTCTGCTCATCGGCCGCGGTAAATTGGTCGGCGCACCGCTTGAGCAGATCCTAAAAAAGTCCGGCCAGGATGTGGAAGTAATCGAAGATAAGGGTGAGCTTACAAGCCATACCAAGGAGGCCGATATTATCATCACAGCTACCGGCAGCCCGGCTGTTCTTTACCCAGGCATGATAAAGAAGGGAGCCGTGGTTGTAGATGCCGGCGTGGCATCGGAATCGGGTAAAACCGTCGGTGATCTATCACCGGAAGTTTATGAGCGCGAGGACCTAACCATAACCCCGGAAAAGGGCGGGGTCGGTCCGTTGACTGTCTGTGCCTTATTTGAGAACGTTATAAGAGCAGCAAGCAAAAAATAACATGAAAATTGGCGTATTTGACTCGGGGGCGGGTGGGCTATCAGTCGCCAGAGCCATCCAAAATTCTCTCCCCGAGCACGAAATAATTTTTAGAAACGATGAGACGCATGTCCCCTATGGCACCCGAACCGTAGATGAGATAAACGGCTTTACCGAACCGATCTTGCGTGCAATGGTAGATGCCGGCTGCCGGGTTATCGTGGTAGCTTGTAACTCAGTTACGACCAATCTGATAGAAGGCCTGCGCCGCCAGATACCCATACCGCTCGTTGGCATGGAACCGATGGTTAAGCCGGCCGCCGAAACTACAATCTCAAAAGTAATAACTGTTTTTGCCACCCCTCTAACTCTGACTAGCCAGCGCTACCAGTGGTTAAAAGCCAACTATGCATCAGGCATAACTGTACTAGAGCCAAACTGCAGTGACTGGACCCAGATGATCGAAGATAACAAACTCGACCGTGAGAAGATCGGGGGGACTGTTGAGGATATCTGTAGCAAAGGGGCTGATCGGATAGTCCTAGGTTGCACGCACTTCCACTGGATCGAGGAGTTAATTCAGCAGCAAGCGGGGGATAGGGCGAAAGTCCTACAGTCGGAGCAGCCAGTGATTGAACAGCTTAAGCGAGTCCTTACCCAGCTGCCCCAGCCGCACTAGCCTGCCGGCTGGCTAATTTAAAGAGTTGACTGCTTGCTTGAACTGGTCGCCGCGGTCTTTGTAATTTTTGAACAGCCCAAAACTGGCACAACCAGTGGAGAGCAGGACCACATCACCCTCTTGGGCATGCTTTTTTGCTTCGCTTACAATCTCTGGCATCGTTGACGGCCCCAGGGAATAATTGGAAAAATTGCGACTTTTTAGCAATTTTTCCAATTTCGGTGCGGTTTCACCTATTAATATAGCGTAGCGGACATTGCTGCTCGCCACTGTATCGGCTAGTTCATCAAAGGGAATTCCCTTATCTGAGCCACCGACGATAACTACTTTAGGTTCCTTGAAGGCCTTTAAGGCAACAATCGCTGTTTCGGGAGTGGTACCAAATGAGTCATCGTAATATTTTATGCTTCCTAGCGTCCGTACAAGCTCCAGGCGGTGTTCTAAACCGCTAAAGCTATTCAATATCACGCGTGCTTTGTCAACCCAACTGGAACCGCCTACGGCGTTCTCACGTGAAGTTCCAGGGGTTCGACCCTGTGAAATTCCACTCTCGTGGACTATTCCACTGGGGTCAAGGCTTCCTACAGCCTCAAAAACGGCTGTAAGGGCGGCACAGATGTTCTGAAGATTGTGCTCCCCCAGTAGCCTAACTGCAGTTTTAGATATTACCTCTGTCTCTTCATCTCCGATGACGACCATGCCATCTTCGCGGATATAGGCCCCGGGCTTACGGTAGTAAGATATTTTTTTACCCGGTGAGAAGCTAGCTATCTTGGCGCTTAAGTCATTTTCGGAGAAATAAACCGCCACATCACCTTTACCTTGATGCTTGAACAGATTAGACTTAGCACTAACGTACTCATCCATATCGGTGTGCCAATCCAGATGCTCGGGTACCACCATCAGGCAAACACCGATGTGAATGCGGCCGGTGAAAGTAATCAGTTGGCCAGCTGACATTTCCAGTACCACCCAATCGTCCGGTTGGATGTTTGGCAGGTCATCAAGAAGTGGTTTACCGATATTACCGCCCAGCCAGACCTTTTTGCCTCCGGCCTCCAGCATCTTAGCGATCAGTGTCGCAGTAGTGCCTTTACCCTTAGTGCCGGTCACACCTATGATATTGCGAGAGGGGCACTCTTTGACAAAAATATCGGTCAAAGATGTAACCGGAGTGCCATGGCCGGTTTGCCGAGGGTGGATGGCCGGGCCGCGGACAATCAGATCAAAACCCTGGAGGTTGTCTATCACAGAGTCCGACTCAATCTTAACCTTGTGGATGTCTTCGGGAAGGTGTGGCTCACCCCAGTAAAAGGCGGTTATTTCAGCGCCTTTGGCCTTGAAATAGCGGTAAACAGGCAGGCTCTCACTACCTTGTTGGTCCGAAAAACCTAAGATCGCAACTCTCATAACTCCATCATACCGCCATCCAAACCGTGACAGGTCAGACCTGTCACACCGCATAAGCACTTTTTATTAGGTTATTAACAGTCTAGAATTATGTGACAGGTCTGACCTGTCACATGCCTAGCTTAAATACCGTTCGTGAATTTGAGGGTGATCAGTTTTGCCATGTCTATAACCGGGGTGTCGAGAAGCGTGACATTTTTCTTGACGATCAAGACTTTACGGTTTTTTTGGGACTACTAAAAAAATATCTTACCGGAGAAAAAACTGATAAGCACAACAGGCGAGCCTTCACTCATCTAGGCGAAGATGTCAGTTTGCTTGCCTACTGCCTAATGCCTAATCACTTTCATTTACTACTGCATCAAAATACCAAAGACGGCACCACAAAACTTATGCGCCGTCTTTCAACTGGTTATGTAATGTACTTTAATAACCGCTATAACAGGGTAGGTGGCTTATTCCAGAGCAGGTATAAGGCCTCAGTAATTGACAAAGATGAATATCTTCACCACGTTTCTAGATATATACACTTGAATCCAAAGCACTATCAATACTGGCCATACTCTAGCTTTTCCTACTACGAGGGAAAAAAGCAGGCAGCTTGGCTGAAGCCCGAGTTATTGTTGTCATTTTTTGACGGAGGCCGGCAAGAATATATAAATTTTGTGGCTGATTACGAAGATTCTAAGAAGGAACTTTCCTCATTAAAGTGGCAGTTGGCAAACGGTGCGGAGATGTGACAGGTCTGACCTGTCACGGGGTTAGCCGAGTTGTTGTTTGACCAGTTCGGCGACTTGTTTTGGTGTCATCTCGGCTTTCACGATGAAAGCTGTTACCCCTAATTTTTTCAGTTTGTCAGGCGCTTCCTGTTCGCCAACATTGGTCAGAATAATAACCTTAATGTTTTTGCCCCATTCGGTGGTCCGCATCTTTTCCAGCATTTCGTCACCGTTCATCTCGGGCATCATCAGATCCAGAAGGACCACATCGGGCTTCATCTGCTCGCAGAGTTGCAAGCCCAACTTACCGTTTTCAGCTATATCTACCTTGTTACCACCGGCCTCAAATTTGAGGCGATACATCTGGGCAATTGCCAGATCATCTTCAACGATAGCAATCTTAGCCATTTTCTCAAATTGTACACTTTAAAATCTAGGCAGTCTAGCCACTGGGGAACTTATTGACGACTTAGAGATAACCTGTTATAATTGGCTAGTTAAAAAGCTTATGTTAGATATCTCTTTGTTTTATCAGAGCCGTAATGTCAGAATATAATACGACGATGACTATACAAATAGCCTCCGGAACGGGGCATGGACCAACTAAGCTAGCTGCCTTTGACTCAGCCCTACACGAAGCAGGCGTTGCCAATTACAATTTAATTAAGCTAAGCTCTATCGTTCCACCTGGCTCCAAGATAACTAACAATACAGGCGCTATCTCCTCAAAACCTGGTGAGTGGGGAGACAGACTTTATGTAGTAATCGCTGACATGCGAGTAGATACCCCTAATGCTGAAGCCTGGGCTGGTATTGGCTGGGTTCAGGATAAGAAGACCGGCAAAGGGTTGTTCGTTGAACACGAAGGCGGCAGCGAGGCCACAGTTAAGCGTGATATTAATCAAAGCTTGGAAGCATTGATGGCTCTGCGCAACGTAAACTTTGGCCCGATAAATATGAAAATCGTCGGCCGCACTTGCAGCCATGAGCCGGTCTGTGCACTAGTCATCGCGGTATTCCAAGCCTCTAGCTGGAAGACTGGCCTCAAAAACGCTATCTCGCTAAACAAAAGCTAAACGAATATGAAGAAGTACTTTCTGGCGCTGCCGGCGGCTGCGCTAACAGCTGGGCTATATTACGCCGACACCATAATCTTCGCAGCGCCCATCGTCGCCCTTGGTATCTGGCTAGGTCCCTGGCCGGCTTTTTTGATCTGTATACCCCTGTATTTTCTGTTCGACTACGCTCTTGGAAGGTTGGCTCTGGCCATCGTAAGTGGTCAGCTAAAACCGAAAAAAGTGCGCCATCAGGGTGGCGTTCTAGGGATATTGGCAACACCGCTTGGCTGGATCCAGTCCTGGTTTAGAAGGCTTGAACAAAGCACGCTGGGTACTCAAATTCAAAAAAGATTATCTTCAACCCAAGGCGGCCGGGCAGCTCGTTATGCCAGCTTCGTGGTTGCTTCGTACTTTGGCACAGCCTTTATAACCATCCCGATGATCTATCTTCTAGGTCAACGCAAATACCTGAGGTTACTAACGGCTTTCAGCGCTATCATCTACGCCGTCACGTTCGTTACGCCTTATGCTCTAGGGACCTTTTTAGTATTATCCCTTGTCGAGTGGCTGGCCGCGCAGTTCTAACCAGCTAACTGAACGGTGTATTTCTTTAGCATTCGGCTGGGGTGAAAAGAAATCTTTGATTTTCGCAGGCCCTCCAACCCCAGATCCTGCTCCCAGTTGACATACTTGCATCCCAGCGCCTGTACCTTTTCGGCTGTTTCGCTGGCAAGAAAAGTGTAGATATTTTCGTGGTGAACCTTCAGAGCTTTCTCAAAATGGCACATGGCGTAGCCGCCACCGATATCCTCATTAATCGAAAAGGCTTTCATATCTCCGTCAACGGTTATCTCGACTACCAGTAACTTAAAGTGAGCAGCGTTTTTCAGAAGTATGTCTAAGGCTCTGCGCTCAGACATAATATCGCCCTGGTTGCGCGAGGCATCACTTGCCCATTTACGGTCCAACTCCCGAAGCTTATCAGCGTATGCCGGGCTGATTGTGTTATGGCCCTCTACAACTAATTCATAATCTTCGTGGGCTCTTACAAAACTGTTAGTTTTGTTTCGCTTTTTTTTAAACTTCATGCCCGATAAGCGGCTAAGTTCTGACAGCTCGTAAATGTAGTCAAAACTATCCCTATCTTCTTCGATCGATAGGCCATCGAGCGCTCTTAGCTCACCCACAACAGGCGCTGGTACTAATTTTAGCTCCTTTGCAGTTTCTAAAAGCTGGCTAACAGACTTTCCGAGCTCACTCCTGCCAAGGATAGAGAAGACAGGATCGCCAGTTAGGTAATCAGGCAGTTTTATTACCAGGTTCCCGTTGAGGTCCGATAACTCGGTTTGCCCATCAGTGTTCCAGCAAAATAGGCTGGTGAAATTGAAGTCGGAATACGGTTCGAAGCTAGCGGTGAACTCATTGACCGGCTGCCTATGACTTAAGTCGATCTTGGAAAACTCAGGATATTTAGTTATCGGTGCCATTTGATAGGTTGCTTAAAGTATAAGTTATCTGTGGCCTTTCTGTAGCCTGATGATTGACGAAAGTGCCAGCCTAAGCCCATAATGAGCCTAAATAACCATGCTAGGTTTTTCCCGAAAACAAACAGCTGTAACCTTGGGCGTCCTTTTATTCCTCGGCCTATCCGGCTGGTGGTTAACCCTTCAGTTGATGGAAGCGCCCAGCGATTTCGCGCTAGAGTTGTTCAGTGGCGTTTACGGTGTCATGGCGCTATTCGGCGCAGTGGTCGGCTTCAAACTCTCCAAGGAATGGGGCGGCCGCAAAAGCTACGTTGGCCGGGCAATCATCATGTTCGCCCTTGGGTTGCTCGCCCAGGAGTTCGGGCAGATAACCTATTCTCTATATACCCTAATTTTCGAACAAGAAATTCCGTATCCCTCCATCGGCGATATCGGCTATTTTGGCAGTATCTTCTTCTATATTTACGGAGTTTGGTTACTAGGCAAGGCAGTTGGTGCTAAGTATTCGATTCAATCTCTGGGTAGCAAGCTGCTGGTGGTTCTAATTCCGGCTGCTGTGCTGGCAGTTTCTTATTGGTTCTTTCTCAGGGAGTACGAGTTTGATTGGTCCAATCCCCTAACAGTTTTTCTTGATTTTGGATACCCTCTGGGACAGGCTATTTACTTGTCTCTCGCCATATTGGTATTCACCTTGTCTCGCAAGTATCTGGGGGGTGTTATGCGCCCGGTCATCCTGTTCTTGCTATTTGCGTTAGCCGTACAGTATGTCGCTGACTTCATGTTCCTATACCAGACCTACCACGAGACATGGACGACTGCCGGCGCCAACGACTACGTCTACCTCGTAGCATACTTCTTAATGACGGTTGCCTTACTGCGCTTTAAATTTGTTGCCAATACTATAAGGGCCAGCGAGTAGCATATGGATCCATTATCTGAAGTTGTAGAAAAGATAGTCCGCGAGCAAGAGAACGTTATCGGTCCCTTGGCGCTAGAACAAGCCCGCAGGGTCCAGGGGCTAAAGATAGACTTAGATAAACGCCAGGTGAGTTTTACCGGCGACCGGACGCATGTTTTGGAGCATCTAGTCCAGCAGTATCAAAAGTTGTTCGGCCAAGCATCAGTTCAGGTTTGCAAGGATGCCGCCCGTCCAATGCTCGATAAACTGTCGCCCAAAGAAGTACCAGCCCTGCTAAAATAAAAACAAGCTAACGCTTAAAAATCATGAATCCCGCTAGAAGTAAGTATTTTGTTGCTGATAAAATCTGCCAATCCTATGGCATAGGATTGGACTTCTAGCGGGATGAAAATTGCTCGTAGGGGTAAGGTGGCCTCCGATCAGCTTGCGCATGTCACGCAAGAGATGTATAAGCAGAATCTCGAGCTGGCCGAGAGGAATAAAACCCTGACGCTGCTGCGCCGTATCGACGAAGTCGTCTTGGGCTCAGCCACCGAGGTAGCGAAGGTTACCCAAACTATTGCCGATGTACTGGTGGACGAAACCGACTTCACCTTCTCAGCCATCTTTGTTGCCGATAAGTACAAGACGCATGTGACGGCACGTGGAGTAGCATCCCGGGATCGCATGCCCAAGGAAACCCAAGAGGCCATCAAGCTACATCTGGAGAACCTGCCAGTCCACTCTTCTGGGCATAATACCCTAACGCATGCTGTCTCAACCCGTGAAGTCCAGATTGCTAAAGGCTTCGCAGAAGTTAAAAAAGGCATCTCTCCTTCAGATGATGAACAGCTTAAAGCAGGCCTGAGTACCAGTTCACTATTCATCTGTCCATTGCGGGCCACCAACCGTTTCTTGGGTGTAATGGTAGCAGGCGTCCCAATTGCTGAACCCGACATCTCACCCTATCTGAAAAACTTGGCTGAGCGCTTAACCAGCACGGTTAGCATTGCCGTTGAAAACCATCTGTTATACGAGGAGCTACAGGAGTTAACGGCTCGCTTAAGGGTCCAGAATCGCAAACTGCGCGAAATCGACAAGACCAAGGATGAATTTATCAGCATGGCCTCCCATCAGCTAAGAACACCCCTAACCGCTGTTAAGGGGTACTTGAGCATGCTCCTAGAAGGCGATGCCGGGGCTGTTAAAAAAGAACAACGGGAGTTTTTACAGAGGAGCTTCGATGGAGCCCAGAAGATGGTTTATCTTATATCAGATATGCTCAATGTTTCGCGAATGCAAACAGGGAAGTTCGTGATAGAGAACAAGCCCACGTACTTGCCGGATGTTGTCCAGGGAGAGGTAGACCAGCTGCAAGAACAGAGTAAGGCCAGGGAGATCGAGTTGAGTTTTGCCAAGCCTGCGGAGTTCCCGACCATAAACCTAGACGAAACCAAGATTCGCCAGGTGGTTATGAACTTTCTGGATAACGCTCTTTACTACACCCCTAAGGGCGGTAAAGTCGAGGCAAAGCTAGAATCTACCCCCGAGACAGTTAATTACACAGTCACCGATACAGGGGTAGGTGTACCTAAAACTGTCCAGCACCACCTGTTTTCTAAATTTTACCGCGCCGATAACGCTAAGCAGTTACGTCCAGATGGCACAGGGTTGGGGCTTTATATGGCTAAGAAAGTAGTGGTAGCCCAGGGCGGGGCAATCATCTTCAAAAGCGCCGAGGGCAAGGGTAGCACTTTTGGCTTTAGCTTTCCTCGTAGAGGGATGGAATCGACCAGTAATCCAGCGAAAGAAGTTACTAAGTAATCCACAGCTTTTCTTGCCCAGTAGTGAGCTTTCGAGACTATCTCGGCCAAGTGGCCGGGATACCAGGCTTGGCTTAATGCCAAGCAACTCGAAAGTCTACTACTGGGCTTGCGCGTTAAATAACATCAGTTTATAATTGGCGGCTGGTTGAGCTCCCCCGCTGTTTCTGGACTTATTATTAGGGGCAAAAAGAGAGATGAATCTGGAAACTGCGGGGTTGAACTCCCGTACCTTATAAACAAGAGATTTGCTTTTCGAGGCAGCAGGTTGCGAGGACGGGTCCAAAAAACCTAAGTCGCTGTCAAACGCCCTGCCTCAAGCGTGCCGGCCAAGGTGGCCATCGAACCGCTAGCCCGCACGCCGTACGGAGTCGTCGTGACTGCACAAACCCTTCCCCATTCAATGAGCTAGGATGGTCCCCGGACCAAAGAAATCCCCAGCTATGAGCCGTAAGGCTTCGAGGAACGGTGCAAGAGCTCACGTGGCTCCGTAGGATTAGGGATGGAAGCTTTCATCCCGGCAAGGAGTCCCGCCAGGGAAGGATCCACACACAACCGAAAGGAGGTGTGCAGGATCAACTGTAAAAAAACTGCCGCATACATTCCCTGGCGGGGCACTAGTTTCACAGGTTGTCGTCGGTGCCTTGGGGGTCGGAGCACGCGACGACAGGACGGGACAGAGAATGCCGAGCCCGACCCGACGCCACCGGGCTCGGCTGCCCGTCCTTCATCAGAGCTGGTGTCGCCCGCCCGACACCCGCAACCGCGCCCGCAGGGTGCGGTTACCAAGTGCGAGACCGGGTGCCTTCCCCCGCCAGGAAGACGGCCTGGCGCCGGTCACCCGGTCTCGCCGATTCGCAAATCTTTTGTTGCATCCTCCCTCTGCAATTAGCGGAGCGGAGGATTTTCCATTTTTTGGAGACTATTATTAATTTGCGCTTATGCTTAAAAATGGGGAAGTATATTGACTTTTTACACCTATTGTGGTAATGTTAATGCACCCTAAGCGGCACTGGGCGAACAGGTGGATCCCGTACATTTTACAAGGCGCTTTCGTAACCTGATTGCAGACTACTATCGCCCTGAAAATAAGCGGGACAAGGAAAACCTTCAAACAACCGACTGGGAGCTGTTTGACAACTTATCAAAACGTTCGTAAAATGTTTGTTTTTAAAGAGACAAACTAGATAGTTACGGGGTTTTAAACCCTAGAACTGACTACTGAACATTGGTCCATTCGGCTTTGCTGAGATCTCCTATGGGCATGGCGCTTTGGAGGTGACAGGTTCATCTCCAGTGCGTCATGCCCACTGATGGCACGATCCGGCGAGGTCGCAAAGGCCACGTGGCCTCGCCGGCCTACTACCCCACCTAAAAAGGAGGTGGATGTAATGAAGTGGAAGCTTCAGGCCGCCTTCGTGGCGGCAGTAGGCGTTCTCATGGTGCTCCCGAGTATGGCGGGCGCGTCGTCGGAGTCGGCGGAGAACGAGTCGAAGACTCTCTCGTTCAGCTCGACCGCGACAATTGCTGGCTCGAAGGCGAAGGCCGACGACATCGCCAGCGGCCGGGTAATCGTGTTGGGTAGCAACTCCGTGCGGGGTAGCGTCAACACCGATTCTCCCAGGTGCTTCTGGACGAAGAAGGGGCAGCTGTGGGAGAACTCGTTCAAGACAGCCACCGGCCAGACCGTGATCTACACTGAGAGCGTCCCTGGGAAGCTCTGCCCGTCGAAGGACTCACCCACCGGGTGGGTGAAGGTCGCCGGCGGTAAAAGCGGCATCCGGTGCAAGAATCCGGCTAAGGTCGGGTACATGCCCGGTCGCCACATTACCGGCCGGGTGATCTTCGTGCAGAACTTCAACCTCAAGATCAACTTGACCGTCAGTGCCCACGTCAAGGTCTGGTGCAAGGCCCAGGCAGCTGGAGCAACGGCTGAGGCCTCGGGCGAGGGCAGGGCAAGGTCGCGGGTCCGCATTTTCCTGCGGGCGTTCATTCGCTCCAAGGGAAACACTGCTGGTGGCGTCTATGCCGATGTGCTTACAAAGGCAACGGCGTTCGCAAGTGCCGATGCCAAGTGCATCGTACAGCCGCCGCCTCCTCAGCCTCCGGCTCCTCCGAGTCCGCAACCTCCACCTCCGTCTCCTCCGCCGGGACCACCGAAGCCTCCGCCACCGCCTCCTCCGGCGCCGGTTGGGTGCAGCGTCAATCTCATCCTGCAGAAGGATGGGAGAACCGTAGACGCATCCGTCACAACCAGCGGACCGGTCGCTTCGGCGACTATCAGCTGGGGTGACGGTACGTCATCGTCCGGGACGTCCGGCCGCCACTTCTATACGGCGGACGGAACCTGGACAGTGACGGTGACTGTCACCGGCGACAAGGGCCAGACGGGGACCTGCACAGCGCAGGTCACCACAAAGGCGGACTCCGGTCCGCCACCGCCTCCGTAGTCGGTTTAGGGGCCCCGCGCGAATTCGCGCGCGGGGCCCCGCCTCTTAACTTAAAGCTCAATAACTATCTAGTTTGCTTGCAATAGTTAACTAATTTCGCTTTTTCGAAAGGAGAATATCAATGCGTATATTCACTAAACGAAAAGTCGGTCTTATGGGCCTGGGTTTGGCCACTGCTTTAGCCGTCAGTGCTGTAGCTTATGCCGCAACCTTCGGTCCTTCGCGACCAACTTTCACTTGGCTGAATACAGCCAACTACATTACGTTCAACTCAATTACTGACAACCCCACATGGGGCGACGAGCGCTTTGTCGTAAAGGCCCGCGATGCCAGCCTTGGTTCAAGCGCCAACTCAACCAATGTCCAAGTAAAGGACGGCCAGGAGCTTCTGGTCACCACCTACTTCCACAACAACGCTGCAGCTAACCTAAATCTAGTTGCTAAGAATACCCGTGTTCGGGTTGCTCTGCCATCTAGCGACAGCTCTAGCCAAAGCATAAAAAGCCACATCACTGCCGATAATTCCAATCCGTTGGAAGTTTTCTCGACCGTTGATTTAAAAGGCACTGAGAACTTCACCCTGGACTACATTGAAGGCAGTGCCCAGTTGAAAACCAATAAGGTGACTACAGCGCTAAGCGACGCAGTCGTTTCTGGCGGTGTTCTAGTTGGCACCAACGGCCCTGACGGCAATGTGCCGGGTTGTGGTGAGTTCAGTGGATACGTTACTTTCAAAGTTAAGGTGATTAAGAAAGTCACTCCTCCGCCTAAGCAACATAAGTTTGCTTGCGATGCGCTGGATGTAAAGAAAATCGATCGAACTAAGTTCGACTTTACAGCCCGAGCTTCAGTTGAAAACGCAGTGATCCAAAGCTACGTTTTCACAGCTAAGAACAGCGCAGGAAGTGTTGTTGACACCAAAACTGTCACAACCAATGCGCTAAGCTCTGTTTACCAGTTCAACCAATCTACAGCTGGAACCTACACAGTAAGCGTAGTTGTTAACACCGACAAGGGCAGCACAGCTGTTAGCAACGTCTGCACCAAGCAAGTCACAGTTGACGCTGAGCCGGTTGTTAAACCGGAAGTTACCCCTACACCTACCAAAGAACTTCCAAGCACCGGTGCCGGTAGTGTAGTTGGCCTGTTCGCTGGCGCAAGTGCGCTGGGAACAATCAGCCACTACCTGTTCCGACGCTACCGCTAAACTGACCTGCCGGGTCGGCCTGCTTTCTGGCTGAGCCAGAAACTCCGCCGACCCTCTTGGCGCATAGCTTCGTTGCCAGCTCCGGTACTCACTCGATGTATTGTCAAAATACACCTCGTTAGAGTTCCTCGCTGTCGCCTCGCTCTGCATCCAAACAGGCAGTTAGCGTAACGCTAAGAAAAATAACAGAGAAGGTCATCAGTTGCCAAATCTGTCAAATTGTGCTAAGTTTAGGTTACAGAAAGAGCACTGACTGACCGCTCTCCTAAAACAAAAATAATCAACTAACCCTCGCGTGTTTATGAGGTGGGAGCGCGGGGGTTTTTTGATTCCTGCTACAAGGTTTAACCTTGTAGCATTAGCTGTTTGCGAGCATCTTCTCAATCTGTTTCAGGTCTCTCCTTACTGACCGATAATCATCAACGAATGAAGCATAATCACTTTTCTCATCTTCGTGCAAGCCTAATATTCTTTTGGGATTAATCCACTCAGCTCGCTTCCCGCCCAGGTAAAAAGGCAGGCTAGAGTAGGGGTAAGTTTTGTAATTCTTGCCGATATCCTGCGGATTTAAGTGTATATATCTACTTATATGCCAGAGGTAAGCATCATTATGTATCATGCTTGCCTTGTAGGAGGTTTCGAACAAAACACCACGCCGTTTATGTTTCTTGTTGAAATAAAGACTGTAGGCTGTCATTAAGCTATGCATAAGTCGGGGCAGGCCCAGACTATTCCTGTTATAGATTAATAAGTGGAAGTGGCTGGGCATTAAACAATAGGTGAGAAGTTCAATATCTTTTCTGTAGTGCGGGATTGTCCGTCTTACATCATCTTTCGCAGGCTCTTTGGACAGGTGTTTCTTAAGCTGATTTAAAAATGCGGAAGCGTCATCCTCACTAGTGAATACATCCTGGCCAAACACACCTCGATTATAGACATGGTAATAGCTTTCAGGAGCATATTGCTTCGTAACATTTCGCCTTGGCATCTGCTACAAGGTTAAACCTTGTAGCAGGGGAGTGTCAACAGGGAGAAAGTGTAGTAAAATAAGCCGGTTATGGCCATGTTAGGGCCCCTTCGTCTAACGGCTAGGACACCAGGTTTTCATCCTGGCAACAGGGGTTCGATTCCCCTAGGGGTCACCAGAATTTATGCTTAAATAAAAAAAGCAATTTACAAATCTCAATTATCTTTTTTCATTACAGCTATGCTAAAGTGAGCATAACAGTTACAAAAATACAAATATGCAACCTCAAAATTCCGAACAACTACCTGAACAGCCCATCAATCCCGAAGATTCAGCTAATCAAAATGTCGGACAACCATCTGATCCCGCAGCACCGTCTGTGAATACTGCAAAAACAAAAGTAGCACTTCCACCGAACAAGTCTAAACTCGGGAGGTTATTATTCATTTTCCTTGCAGTTGCTAACGTAATCACAATTGTTCTCCCTTTGGCAAGACTTCTTTGGGAAATTAAACAAGCTAATTCTGGTTATTCTGGTACTGAATATGTGGGCTTTGCTTTATTGCCTCTTTTATTTGCTGGCATTTTCGTGGCCGCTATTAACATCTTAACTATTAGTTTTTACCTTTATAAACATAAACCAAAGCGTCTA
>Ga0187893_10008190_pt1 | contig 16637 bp, 6 predicted proteins | sample MA1701074metaG_FD_139574 | JGI IMG/M metagenome (GOLD analysis project Ga0187893, IMG submission 139574) | White microbial mat communities from a basaltic lava cave in the Kipuka Kanohina Cave System on the Island of Hawaii, USA - MA170107-4 metaG ...
GAAAGCCATCCTGGTGTGTAAATTGTTTGATGCGATGGACGGGTTGTGAAAAGCCACCATGTACCAAAGCGGCCAATAGCAAAACCAGGTGAACTTTCCTGCAGGTATTTGTTTGAAGTTTCATCTTCAGAGCTTTCCTGGTTTCTCACTGAAAGATTGTTGTCTTTTCAAACAAGCCCGGTATGGGATTTGGCGTGCTGGCATTGACATTGATCTCAGTCAGTGCGTATAGAAACCGCTCCGGCAATTGGGTCCCCGTATTCGGTGGCAGACCCATCGCATTTCCATTCCGCCTCAGTTCATTGAAGCCTTCCACTTGTCCGTAGAGGCAAACGTACTTCTCCTCCAGGATCTCGCGCAGGAGCGCTTCGTCCGGAGTAAGCACCCCGGATACATTCTCGATCCCTGCCGGATTGAAGTCCGCCGCGACAAAGTCCACGTAAGTTCCCGTTGGAAAGACAGCCCTCAGATTGGCCCGATGCTCATTCAACTTGGCCAGTGCATTTGTAAAATCACCGGTCCGCGACAAACATTCGGCAGCGATAAGCTTGGTCTCATTGGCGGTATGCAACGGGAAGGGTGCAGACTGTGCAAAATACCCTGTGGCCGCAATGTTCGGCATATAAGTGGCCACCGAACTCCCGGAATAGAATTTTGCGAGACGGGCTGCTTCAATGGTCTTTGCGTGGTTTCGGTTCCCGGGCGCGCTGGCGTTTAACAGGTTCCCTAACCAGGTGTTTTCTGCAGTCATCGTCCCTGTCCATGCACCGATCTGAAATGCATAGTAAAGATTCTGGTCGGCAGCGGTGGTACCATGTTTTGCAAGGAGGTCATTGGCAGGCAGTTGAATTCCGCTGTTCGCGGCAAGCAACGCATTGACATAGTCCTTCTTATAAAGCAGCAGCCGCGCCTTGACCGAATTGGCTGCTGCGATCCATTGGGCATTCGTGGCGCCGGTGTAGAGAAAATCTCCTGACCTTGCAGCCGAGCTTGCCAGGTTAATTATGGCGCTGTCCAAGAGAACAATCAATTTATCAATCACCACTTCCTGAGGTTCGTACGAAGGATTCGGAAAATTGTCCACGTCAGCCGCCTCTGAGAATGGAATGTCCCCCCAAAGCGCGGCTGTGGTGCCGATCATGCTGGCTTCCATCACCTGACATATACCCTTTACGCTCTTATTGTCGATTGCCGTTGCTTTGTTTTGGGCAATTCTGAGATTCTTGAGCGTTGACGCGTACACAACATCCCATACATAGTTCATGGTTCCAGAGTTGACGTCGTACGAGTAGTAGGGGGCAACGGGAGATAGTTTTCCGAAGAAGTATCCGCTCCAAAGGCTGCTAATCCTGGCCGTGTTTCCTTCCAGGGCGACCATATATCCGACCTCTGCCGCCGATACGACAAATTTAAGATCGGCATCCTGGGCGCGGGTGATGTCATTCTCATCTATTTCTGTGACAAATTCACATGACGTCACGAGTAGCGTCGTGATCATCGTGAGAAAATATTTCGTTTTCATAGCAATGCGCTTAATAGTTAATAATGATTGTAAAGAGTAAGGACCGGGTTGCAGGGTTATTGAAATAATCCCGCCCTTGTGCGTTAGTCGGTCCAAGCAGATTTGTCTCAGGGTCGTTCCCTTTATATTCCGTCCACAATACGAGGTTCCGACCGGTAACGGAGAAGTCAACGGAGGTGAGCTTTGTTCGCCTTTGAAATGCCGGACTCTTCAGTGAATAGGAAAGGGAGATTTCACGGAGTTTCGTCCATTGAGCCGGTTCAAGAAATGATTCAATGTTGGGTGTATTAAAGCCGCCGCCAAGGCCTCCCCACCAGGCCTGGTCTATCAAGACTGTCCCTCCTCCAAAATCGTGCAAGTAACCCCGGACGGTATAACTGCCATCGCTATTGGGCTTATATCCATAGGTGTCTGCCGTACTCCCGGCGTAGTTTTTAATCGTGGCTGCTTCCGTCGGCGAAAGCGTTACCTCATGTTCTGTGTCTTTATGTGTCCCCATAGTGACCATCGTTGCACGGGTTCCGCCATGGACTTGACCACCATGCGAATGTTCAAACAAGACACTGAGAGAAAGATTCTTCCAGGCAAGGGAAGTTCCTGCTCCCAGGCGCCATTCGGGATTGGGATCGCCCACGACACTCGGTGTTAAAGCCGTCTGGGGGAATCCATTGGCATCGAGCACAAGGGGACTATCCTTGTTTCCTTGACGTAGAAACGGTGTGCCATAAAAAATCCCAACAGGATAGCCCACAACCGCTGTGAAGCCTTGACCAGCAAAATTCACCTCGTTTTCACCCAGGCTGGTTACTTTGTTCCTTATTCGTGTCCAGTTGCCGAACACCTTCCAGCTGAAATTACCGGCCCTCAGGACTTCAACGGAAAAGTCAGTTTCGAACCCATTGTTAGTGATTTCAGCAACATTGCCTGTCCTGCTTGTAAAGCCCGTGGAGCCAGCCATTGCCACCGGAATAATGGCGTCTTTAACGACATTCGAAAAGTATGTACCACTGAAGCTCACTCGATCCTTCAGAAATCTCAAATCAAGTCCTGCCTCAACTTCCGACTTTGTCTCCGGCCTCAGGTCCTTGTTTCCCTGCGTGGTTGACTCCTGATATCCTCCGCCATAAATCGCCGAATTTGCACTTAGTCCAGTGAAGCCGTCTCCGACGGAAGCCGGATTCCAATAGGTAATTGTATTGTATGGACCAGGAATCGTGCTTACAACGCCGTATCCGGCACGAAGCTTCGCAAACGTAAGCACCGTCGTATTGAGATTCAGAGCCCTCAGTAAATGCCAGTTGACGGTGGCCGAAGGATAGAAGAAAGTCGGGTTATTCGAGTGGCTGAATACGGACGAGTTCTCTGCACGCCCGGTGAGCGTCAAAAACAACTGCTCTTTGAATTCAAGGTCAGCAGTCGCATATAACGCTGAGGCCCGTATCTTGCTGTACCCGTTGAAAGGATCGTCAAAATTCGCAGTAGTGTTGTCGAGGCTGAACGGTGGCGGAGAGGTAACAATGAAGCTAGATATCTGACCTCCCACATAATCCATCGTGCGTTGATTTGCGTTAACTCCCAGGAGAAAGCCAGCTTTCAGGACACTGGAGAACTTAAATCGACCCTGGGCAAATGCGTCTACATTGAACTGCGCCTCTCTCGTAGTGCCTATGGCCAAAATACCGCTGCCCGGTGGATTTCCAGCTACTCCACCCGGGAGAAAAAATCCAATCCGGTTTTCCGAGTATTGATCCACGCCTGCCCGAACCCTGAGTGAAAGCCAGTCAAGCGGATTGGCCTGAACCTGAAGAGAGGCGATAAAGCGATCTGTCTCCCTCGTTTGCCGGTCATTGTTCATTGACCACACTGGATTGTCATAAACAGGGTTTTGGTTGCGTCCAATCTGATTCCTGTAGGCAAGCTGCCGGTTGATGAACGGTGTCCCATTGGGTGCATAATAAATACCTTCATATCCCTGGGCATTGTCCCAGTCGGGCGGGGTGCGCATCGCACCGATCATTGCTGCGACAACGGCGTTTCCAAAAATGACGCCTTGCTGCTTCAATCTCGAATACATAATTGAGGAACCAATGCGCAACCAGTCATTCATTTGTTTTTCCGTATTGATCCTGAAGGATGTCCTTCGATAGGTACTGCGCTCCTTGATAATACCTTTTTGATCAAGATCTCCGATACTGATGTAGTAGTTGCCATCCTTGTCACCCCCGCTGATCGAGAGGGTTTGATCATAGTAATGTCCCTTGCCGAATATGGCATCGTAAGGGTCATACGTCTGCCTGGAGCGTTTCCCTCCGTTCTCAACAATCGGGTAGACGGTCTTCCCACCTGACGTTACAAAGTACCCCTGATCCAGGAACACGGAATCCGGGGTACCAGGACGATTGGATATTTTGTCACCCCATGAGTCCCGGTATCCAGCGGAGGTGAGCACATCGGTTCGGTAAGCACCAAGCGTACCCTGGCCATAGGTGGTCTGCCTCGGGTGCTTCGTGAGGATTTCGTCCAAAGAATAGGTTCCGGAATAGGAAATATTCACTTTTTTCTGAGCGCTCTTTCCTTTCTTGGTAGTGATCATGATCACGCCATTCCCACCGCGGGTACCCCACAATGCGCTCGCGCTTGCACCTTTAAGTACTTCAATTGACTCAATATCATTGGGATTGATATCATTCATCCGGGATTGCTCCGCGATACCCGCCTGGTTGTTGGTACCCCAGTTGGTATTATAAATTGGAACGCCATCTACTACGATCAGCGGCTGAATACTTCCCGTGATCGAGCTTTGCCCCCTTATCTGAATGAATGATCCCGATCCGGGGTCGCCTGTGGTCCGGTTTATGATCAGTCCTGAAGACTTTCCGGAAAGCCCGTTGATAAGTGTCGGCTCTCCCGACTTGGTTATTGCCTGGCCTAACACCTTCGTAGAGGCACTGCCCACCTTGTCACGTTCGACCTCGTAGCCCAGTGCGGTAACAACCACTTCTGACAGTTGCTTTACATTCCCAATGAGTTCCACATCCATAATTGATCGTTGATTAACCGATACTTCAACTGTTTCAAATCCGATGAAAGAGAAGATCAAAATGTCGCCTCCGTCATTTAACAGTAGGCTGTATTTTCCCTCGGCATCAGTTGCTATTCCATTCGATGTACCCTTCACCAATACATTTACCCCCGGCAAAGGTTTCCCATCATCCTGGCTGGTTACCCTCCCGCTGATTGTTCTGTTTTGTGCATTTGATATAATTGCGGAGATCAGGAATACTAGTAGGAATACCTTCCTTAAGGCATGTGAACGGAAGGGAGTGATTGCACTTGTCTCAAAACTCAGCACCCGAAAATGAAACGCCCTCCTCACCATATCCGCCGAGTTCCTCGCCTCCATCTTGGCCAGCAGATTCTTCCGGTGTGTCTCGACGGTGTGTGCGCTAAGGCTAAGCGATCGTGCAATCTCGCCGGAGGAAAGTCCCTGGCTGACGAGATCCAGAATTCTCTTTTCTTGTATAGTGAGGGGTTTCATAGGCTTTCCGGTTTCTTCCGTTCCGGTGTACCAAAAGTCAGTCAATCACCACCCCCGCGGCTAGCCCCTTCGTTTCAATCTCTAACACTTTTGATACGTCTTAGGAACTTACCTCCATTACCAGACTTTCGCAATGCATTTATCGCAACTCCAAATGCCGTGTTGGTCCTTTAGGAATTTAACGGGAAATGCGGTTCCAAGCCTTTGCTTTTGGTGCCTGCAAAAACCCGGTTTTCAAGGGTTTCCCGGTCGTTTTGGACAGATGTATCAATTCTATCAAAGACTGTAACATCAGGGATAAGTCCAGAGGCATCTGGGAGCCCATCTTTGAACTATCAAAAATCACCCAAAATGGCCACCACTGGATTCAATTTCGACGTTTTCATCTCCTACCGTCAGAACGACAATAAATCCGCAGGATCTGGAGAAGAAGGTTGGGTTTCTGAGTTTGTAAACCATCTCACCAACGAACTCGAATCCATGGTCAAGGGCGGCGTATCGATCTACTTCGACAGCGATCCCAAACACGGCTTGCGCGAAACCGACCAGGTGAATGCATCGATCGACTCGCACCTGAAATCCGTCGTCTTCATCCCGGTACTTTCCCAAACGTACTGCGACACCAACAGCTACGCCTGGACCGAGGAATTTATGCGCTTCATCCGCAACTGCTCAGGCGACAACCTCGGCGCTAACGTCAAACTCCACACGGGCAATGTGGTCAGCCGAGTGCTGCCCGTGTGCATCCACGAACTTGATTCCGACGACCAGGCACTTGTTGAAAAAAACCTTGAAGGCAGGCTGCGCGCCATACCGTTCGTTTTCAAATCTGCCGGCGTGAACCGACCCCTGCGTGCCCGCGAAGATGACCCGATGAAGAACATCAATCGTACGATCTACCGCGACCAGGTCAACAAGCTGGCCATGGCCACCAAGGAGATCCTGGAGACTGTACGCAAACCTGAACACCGTCCCTCCGTACAACCGCGCGAAGTGAAGAAGAGCGCCATACTCGAAGGACTCCCGGTGTCTCCCCCACCTGCAGTCCGTTCCATTGCGATTTTCCCCCTTGTCTTTAAATCCTCACACCCTGAGGAAGAATTTCTATCGCAAGGATTCGCCGAAGACTTGTTCGGGTCACTGCGCCAGATCCGGACACTGCGTCTTTCCATTCATGGGTTAAGCAATACGAACGGCAAGTCACCCGTCTCTGAATCCGGCTCTCCGGCCTCGATGATCCTGAATGGGAACATGACGGTCCAGGATGAAAACATTACCGTCCAGGTGCGACTGGTGCAATCCAAAAACAGTGAGGTTATCTGGCACGAAGAATTTCAATGCACCCGCGATGAACTGTTTCACCTCAGGCCTCGCATCGTCCTTCACATGTGCGAAGCCCTCAACATCCAGCTCAAGGAAGCGGAAAAGAAGCAAGTGCAGCAGCCATCGGGCACAAGCGTGCGGGCACTGGAACTTTACTGGAAGGGGCGCTATCACTGGCGCCGTCGCGGCAACGATTTACTCACCAGCCTGGATTGCTTCCAGAAAGCCGCAGACATCGACCCCAACTTTGCGCAGGCATACGCGGGCATTGCCAATGCTGCCGTCCTTCTCGGATTTTACGAAATGATTCCCTTTGAGGAGGCCATTGCCAAATGTCGCGATGCCGCCATGGCTGCCTTGAACATTGACCCAACCGTCATAGAAGCGTACTACGCGCTCGCCTATGTGGCGCTCTGCTATGAATGGTCGTGGCCCGATGCGGAGCACAACTTCTCCAAGGTGTTTGAAATAAATCCAGCCAGTCCTGCCGCTGCAAGGAAATACCGGCTGTGCCTCACCCAAATCCTCTGCAATTTCGAGGAAGCAGAGAGCGAATCTCCTGGAACAGTACCGTACTTCCTCCAGGCGTACGCACTCCTGCACAAAGGGAAATTCGAAGAAGGTCTGCAGGTCGCGCAGATCGCTACGAAGAAAGATCCTAACTCCTTCATGGCGCAACGAGCCGCGGGACTCTGTTTCCTTGGGCTGGGCTACGAAAAGGAAGCCATCGAGACGCTTAATAATGCCGCTCAGCTTTCAAACCGCCACCCGCTGGTGCTCTTCGATCTCATCGGCGCTTACGCTACCCTTGCCCACAACCAGGGCGCACAGGAAATCATGGATGAAGCGCTGGCAAACACGAATTCGCTGCCGGCGAAGATTAATGATTACTATTTTCAGCCGGCGTAGTCCACCGGTGCCTTCGGGAGCCTCAGGCACCGGATCAAAGATTTCTGTTGCACTTCAAGGTGGCTATGGATCCCGATGATGACTTCGGGAACCTCAGCCACCATCTCACATATCCGTCTTCACCGGCTTGCTCACCACAATCTGCGGCATGTCTTTTACTTTTTCATTGATCTGGGCAATGTCTGCATCAAGGATCTTGCGGTAAGTGGTCCTTGCCTCAGCAAGCTCGGTCTCCAACTCCTTTATTCTGACCAGCTGCGGGGCCGTGGGCCTTGCATCTGCTCCATCGATGGTCCCCATCAATGACTGGACCTCTTCCCTCAGGCGTGGTCGGGTGCGGTAGTTCATCCCGCCGGGCGGACGACGAAGAACTTCATCACGGAACTCTTTTAGCTTTCTGGTAGCCTCGTTGACAAGGTCAGCCGTAGGCTTGTCGCCGGTGGTCTTCAACTTCCTGGAGACTTCGTCGAGCTGACGCAAAATGCTTTCTGAATCGTTGATAATTTTGTGCGTTTCTGAAAGCATGTCGCGAACCGCAATCGTTGTGGCTGCCTTCAATTTAAGGTCCTCGACAGGTACCTTGATTCTTGGATCTTGCTTGATTGTGAAAGGCACTTCCGTGGTCTGACCATTGGCGACGATCTTGACTTTGTAGTCTCCTGGTGCCGCCAGGGGGCCCCCACCTCCAAAGCCGCCTCCACCACCACCACCACCGCCTCCGCCTCCACCTCCGCCTCCACCCGTAAGCGGTGTAGCAGATGCATAACGGAGGTTCCAAACGATCCGGTTCACACCAGCCTTCGCTGTCGAGTCGCGCATGGTGCGGACAGCCTTGCCTTCCGCATCAAGAATCGTTGCCTCGACCCGGCTTTTCTCCTTGAGATCGCTCTTCAGGAAGAAATTGAAGTAGGCGCCGTAGTCCGGATTTCTTGCACGATAGGTCTCATTGCCGAGACTCTCTACCTGGCCGTACACCTTCCACATCGTGGCCGGTTTTACCGGGAAAGCATGAAGTTCCTTGCTCATGGCGCCTGCATCCATGTCCTCCAGCCAGCGAATGTCATCCATGATCCAGATGCCGCGGCCATGTGTGGCAGCGACAAGGTCGCGCTCCCGTTTCTGTATGCGCAGGTCCCGTACTGAAACAGGCGGCATGTTGTTGTTGAGTTTGCTCCAGCTTTTTCCCTTGTCCTGGGAAGCGAAAATGCCATGTTCCATCCCCGCAAAGAGCAGGTTGGCGTTGTGGGGATCCTGCCGCACAACATAAACCCAGTCTGCCGGCAGTCCTGTGCTGATCTTGGTCCATGTCTTGCCAAAGTCAGTGGTCATGAACGCGTAGGCGTTGTAGTCATCCATCCTGTGCTGATCTACTGTAACGAAAGCCGTACCTGCGTCATGCTCGGAAGCGTGAATCTTCGAAACCCATGAGAATGCAGGCATTCCTGTTATCGCCGACTTAACGTTTGCCCAGGTCTTGCCCCCATCCTTGGTCACCTGGACGTTGCCGTCGTCCGTTCCGCACCAAATAACATCTTTTTGAACCGGTGACTCAGCAATGGTGAGGATTGTGCAATGAAATTCGGCAGCGGTGTTGTCCTGGTAGATCGCACCGCCGGATGACGCCTGTTTTGACTTGTCGTTGGTGGTGAGGTCTTGACTGATCTCCTCCCACGAATGCCCCTTGTCGCGGCTGCGGAACAAAACATTTGAGCCGAGGTATACCGTGTTGCCATCGTGCGGCGACACATGAATTGGGGAATCCCAGTTGTAACGAAACTTATGTTTTTCGACAGCATCACCGGCCGAGCCGGGCTTGTTGGGATACGGGTGGATGTTGCGCACGTTGCCAGTGCGCGTGTCGACATGAAACGGTACGCCGCCCTGGAGGTTGGCATAGATCTCATGCTCGCTGCCCGGAATGGGTACGGCATAGTAACCGTCGCCGCCGGCCAAACCTTTCCAATGTCTTTTCATTATCCCGGCGCTCAGCAAAGAGTTGCTTGGTCCTACCCAGGTACCATTGTCCTGCAATCCGCCATAAATATTGTAGGGCTCAACATCATCCACGAATACCTGGTAATACTGTGAAAGTTCGATGTTGTTGATGATCTCCCATGTTTGTCCTGCATCCCAACTAATCTGGTAGCCACCGTCACAGCCATCGAGAATATATTTCGAGTTCATCGGATCAATCCACATGCCCTGCTGGTCGGCGTGAATTCCGCCGGAGATGCCGGTAAACGTCCTGCCGCCGTCGGTGGACTTACTCAATCCGCCTGAAAGTGTGTAAACAACCTCCGGGTTGTTCGGATCGACGCGCAAGTCTGAATAATAGAAAGGCCGGAAGTTGATCTGCCTGTTGTCATTAACCATTCTCCACGATGCACCCCGGTCGTCTGAGCGGAACAATGTACCGCCGTCCTTGAATTCAGTAATGAGATAAACAGTGTTGGGCTGACTTTGAGCAATGCCTACGCCGATGCGCGCCATGGGCTTGTCGGGCAACCCGTTCTGGTGAGAGATCTTAGTCCAGGTATCGCCGCCGTCCATGGATTTGTACAAGGCAGTCTTCTCCCCGCTGTCGTCGAAGCGCCAGGGCTTGCGGCGGTGTGTCCACATGCCTGCATACATGACACGCGGGTTGGCCCACTCCATCGCGATATCCGAGCAGCCCGTGTTTTCGTCGATGTATAACACTTTCTTCCAGCTCTTTCCACCATCCTTTGTCTGATACACCCCGCGATCAGGGTTCGGACCCCAGGTACGGCCAAGTGCGCAAACGCATGCTACATCTGGATCGCGTGGATCGACCACGATGCGCTTAATTCTGTCTGTTTTTTCCAGACCAAGATGCATCCACGTTCTGCCGCCGTCAAGGGATCGGTACACACCGTGGCCATAGCCGATGCTGTTACGGGGGTCGCCTTCACCGGAGCCCAGCCAAACCACTTCCTTATCAGATGGTGCGATAGCAATCGCGCCTACACTGTATGACTTTTGATCAGTGAACAACGCAGCGAACGTAGTTCCACCGTTGGTGGTCTTGAACAATCCGCCATCAGCGCCAGCAACATAAAACGTTGATGGATCTCCTGGAATGCCGGCAATGTCCGTCACCCGACCGCCCATGTTGGCAGGGCCGACCGGGCGCCACTTCATGTTCTTGATAGCTTTTTCGAGCGGGGTTTGTGCCCCAGCGGAGGCGCAGAGCAGAATGAGTATGAAGGCATTGATGTGTTTCATAGCATAAAGCGGAAGTTTGATTAGATAGTTAAGCAAGAAAATGGAGAAGGTCAATTGGAATTACTCGGCGTTTGGGCGGGTCAACGGGTTCGCTACCGGGTGACCTGTCAGCTGGAGCGAAGACGAACGACCAAGTACCAGCCACCAAGTACCAGGCACCAGGCACCAAGTACCAGGTACCAATTACCAAGTCGCGAGTACCAGGAAGTCTGCTGATACATTTTGCGGATATTATCGATAGCCACTGCGTGCTCCCTGTCCAATCTTTCCTTGAATGCCCGGAATCGCGCATTGTTGGCAAGCTCGAGGGTGAACGGATCTGTCAGTAGGTTAAAGGCCACGACCTGTGTCGAATCATAGCTTGTCTCGTAGTACTTTGCGGCCAATTCCAAATCATTTTCAAGGACGGCGATCCGCGCAAGTAGATGAAAATTTTTTTCCACGGTTCGCTGAGCTTTTAGCTGGGCAATGAACTCCGCCAATTTTTTTGACTCACCAGTCTTGTACAGTGCGAGGCCCATGTGAAGGTTATCTTCGTTATGGTTATCAATTAAATAATTCTTCAATTGCGACCATTCTTGTTTGAAGGCATAAATCCTGGCGATATGATCATTTCCGTTTCGCTTATCTTCTTCCTTGGGCAAGACCTTGTTATTGATATAGTTCAGTGCTTTATCAAGTTTTCCAGTTATCAAATACAAGTTGATAATAGGGCCTCTGATAGACTGATGGTCTGGATCGATCTCATGGCTCTTATTTAAGTAATGATTCGCGGAGTCATAAAGGCCAAGTTCCATGAGGTACCGGCCGCGGTTCGCGAAACCCATCTTGAAGTTATTGGGGCCTAGATCGGGCAATAGAAAAATCCTGTCACTGTAGTATATGGCGGAATCAAGCCTGTGCGCGGAAAGCATATCGTTTGCCAACGAACCGTATCCGCCAGGGCTCGGCCGAATTCGGACTGCCTGCAAATGATAAGCATAGGCGTTTCCAAAATCTTTTTTTGCATGAAATGCATCGCCAATTACCAAATAGGTGTCCGCTTCACCTGGATCGAGCTGCACGGATTTCCTGCCATAAAACAAAGCAGAGTCTAGCAATGTCTCATTCCGGGCAGGTAACAAGGTGTAGAATTCAATGACGTATGTGCGCGCCAATCGGCGGTAGGGCCTGGCATATTGTGGATCCAGGCTGATCGCTTTCAGCAGTACCTTCATGGCCTTCCGTCTCTCTTTCGACAATGAGCTTGCGATCAGTTTGGTGGCCTCTTCGCAAAGAACATAGGCCTCCAGGCTCGTAGTGCTGGTGTAACTCAGATGCCCGGGTGCGGGCGCCAGGGTTACCTTGAGATACTGGGCTATCTTTTCGGCCATTTCAGTTTGCATTGCAAAAAGATCAGGTGCTTCCCTCTCAATTGTCTCCGACCAGACTTGTTCCATCCCGGCTGCTTTAACCAGCTGAACCAAAATTCTCAGCTTGTTCTCCTGCCGCCTGACGCTTCCCTTTAGGATAAAGTCAATATCCAGTTCCTTCGCTATATGCGGAACTGACGTGCCCATTTCCTGGTATTCGACAACAGTACCTCGCGTAATCACGCGCAAATCCTTGATACTCTCCAAGCGGTCCGTGATGTCGTCTGTAAGCCCGTCACTGAAGTAGGTCTGATTCTTGTCATCGCTGAGGTTTTGAAAAGGAGGAACCAGGATGGCTATTTTCTCAGGTGGCCTGGTGTACAATTGCCATATGTAATACCCGGCCGTTGCGAGTGCCAGGAGAATAAGCAATGAATAGATTGATTTGCCCGTCCATGCCTTTTTTTCCACCGTAGCCTTCCGGGTTTCCGGTCGGGCTCCGTGGGGACTCCTTAGTCCGTCAATAATCTGTTTGATCGCGTTGGCCACCTTGTTAACCTGGTCGCGGTAATAAACGGCGTGCTTCGCTTCCTTCAATTGGTCATCCTGCGCACGAAGCGGCCGGTTGACGCCGGGAGCATTGAAAACAAAATCGATCGATCGGATGGGCCCAAGAATGTCCTGAAGCAGGGCTGAATCATTGGTATCAAGTTCGTGAATGCGAACCGGTAGTATCCGGCTGGCCACGTTTCCATTGCGCAAAACCACTTTGAGCCCAATGCTATCTTCGCTAGCCATTTTGTTAAACGCCAGCAGCTCATTTTTCCAGGCAAAACTGTTAGGATCACAATAGGTTTGGGATATGACGGGTATGAGTATTGCGCACTTGAGTTTCCTGTCCAACGAATCGGAAACATCATGCGTTTCGAGCAGGCCATCATGAACATTTTCGTCGAAATAGATGGAAACGTCCTCCTTGAATGTCGCCTCAAGCTCTTTCCTGAGGTTGTTGACAAACTCCGTCACCCAGCCGTCGTACTTGTTGTCTTTCTGACGATAGCTGATAAAGATATCGTATTCGTATTCGGGGATCAGGGAAGGCATGCGTTGCCGAAGTTACGTAGTTCGAATAACACTCGGTGCTGCGCACTCGGCACTGGGCGCTCGGGGCTAGGTGCTCGGCGCTAGGTACTCGGTCCTGGCCTATGCACTCGGAACTGGGCTTGCCCGCCGTCTTGCCTGCCCGGCCGTAGCGAAGCGCAGGCGGGTCCGCCGCAGCTTTAGCGAAGGCGGAAGCTTTAGCGAAGGCGGAAGCTTTTAGCGAAGGCGGAAGCTTTAGCGCAGGCGGAAGCCTTGGCGAAGGCGGGTACTCGGTATGGTGCAGCGAGAACCCCGACTCCGTGAGACACTCCGTCGGGGCAGGCCCCGCCTACGCTGAAACAGCTGCGTCGGGCAAGCGAGAACCGAATGCCCGAGAGCCTAGCCCCGAGGACCGAGTACCGAGCCCCGAGTTTTCAAACCCTCCTTTGTATCCATCATCAACTAATCCTCCCTTCCTATTTCATGCTCGCGAGTACAATTGGCTTTTGCAAGGGGATCAGCTTTGGCTTTGGCAGTCCAGCAATTGCACGGTTAAAGGGGCTGTATTCCTTCTTGATCTTGTCAAACTCGGGACTCTTAAGAAAAAAGTAGTTGCCATATTCCGGGAACTTCTTGGCCATTCCAATGAGAAGTTCGGTGGCTTTCGCATAGTTCCCAAGAAGGGCGTAAGCAGTGATAGCGCCCTCCATCCGTGCGCAGGCATCCAGTTTGTCCTTGAACATGGGCAGGCTTTCATCCCGATCGACAATGATATCTGTGTGCCCTGCGAGCGCGTAAGATGATGTACTCCAGAGAGACATTATGCTTCCCCAATTGTCCAACTCAATCCTTGCATTGATCCTCGACGAGTCACGCATATCCAATAAATGATACCCTAGGGCTACATAGTAATAGCGCCCAACCGATTCCCCAATGTGAATCATACGCCTGGCGTCGCGCTCGAGGATGCACTTTTCCAATTCATAGCTCTCTCCGGCATCATTCCTTGCCGCATCCGGAATATGTTGCCATTGGCCCAAGAGCCGGCCTTTATAGGTGAGGAACCAATCAATCTTCCATCCCAGTTCCCACGATTTCACATGCGACCTGAATGCGTTCACGCTGTCGCCGATACACTCAAGCGTAACAGCGAGCTCAACCCAACCCTGAATATTGTCCGGGCTCATGGTTGTGAATCTCTCGCAAAAGTAAAGGGCGTTAGCAAAATCCAAATTCCTCTTGTAGAGGGAGCTAATCCATTTGTTGGCGACCGCGTTTTCAGGGTCCTCCTCCAAAACCTCAGTGAACATCCTGGTGGCACCGTCAATGTCGCGAAGGCATAGGAAGGTGTACAACCCGTGCGCTAGCTTCGTTCCAGCCGAAACCGGAAAATGCGCATCAATAAATTTCAATCTTCCATCAATTCTTGACAACATGGCATTAGCTGATTCTGGTAAAGCAGCCAGACCTGGGTAAACACCAACCCTTTGTGGAGTCAACATGTTTGTGTACGCTCGCGATTCGATCTCAACCAAGGCCACCCAGGCATCCAGATAGAGGGAATCAATTGATATCGCTTTCTCAAACTGTTCGATAGCTGGTTGAATGCTGGCCGAGTCGGTCGCAAAAATATTCCACCAGAGCTGATGTCCCTTGTTCACGTGTGCAAAGGCGTCGAGGCTCCTGGTAGGGATGGGGGTGCCAGCAATTCGAGCCGTGGATGAAAACCGTTTTAGAATTCCGGATGCAATCCCTCGCTGAACTTCAAACACATTGCCCTTTTCTCCTTCGTAGGGCAAACTCCAGACTACCTTCCCAAGTGCATCCACCAGTTCTACATCCACTTTTATGGTGTCGCCTTCCAGTTGGTAGTAGCCGGATACGATGTAATCCACTCCCAACTCCTTACTAATTTCCGGTATTGTTTTGTAGGAATTGAGATAGTTGACAGTGGACTGAATGGAAGTTATGAAATCAAATTGTTTACTCTCCGAGAGTTTGGTCCTCACTTCCGACGCCATGCCAATACCATATTCGTCTTCATTTTTCTGGACAGAGACATCGCGAAATGGAAGTATCGCGATCTTCGATTTTTCCGTCTCAATGAACTCATCATTCGCCATCCACCAGGCGAATGCTGCAATCATCAACAAGAAGATCACTCCGCCAGCAAACCATACCTTCTTCATGGGAGGGCGCGCCAGTTTTACACTCATCCTTTCTGTACCCCCCTGACCTTGACCTGGCATCGGTTCATGATCAGCCCTCATCGCACCAAGGATTTCCTTGACGACATGAGCCACCTTGTTCACCTGGTTGGTGTAATCGGTCTTGCTGAGGTTTTGCGACCTGTTGTCCGCGGGCTTCAGCGGCCTGTTCACACCCGGCTCACGGTAAACGAATTCAATAGCCCTGATCTTACCTCCAATCTCGGTCTCTATGGTTCCCGTGTCACCCGGATCAAGGTCATGGATTTTCACCGGCAGGATTCGGCTGACCACATTGCCATTGCCAACCCTGATGTCTCGCCCGAATGCGTCTTCACCGGCCAGCTTGTTGAACGCGCAAAACTCATTCACCCACGCAAATGACTTCGGATCGCAGTAGGTTTGAGAAAGGACAGGGATGAAGATGGCTGACTTGAGCTTTCCTTGAAGGCTTTGGTCGACCTGGTAGGCTTCAAGCAGGCCGATTGCTGGATTGGTATCGAAGTAAACAGAGACCGGTTCCTTGATCGTCGCTTCAAGTTCTTCCTGCAGCGATTTCACGAATTCTGTCACCCAGCCAGAACGGTTGTCGTTCTGGCGGTAGCTGATAAAGACATCGTGTTCAAACCCTGAGATGAGGGAAGGCACAGTCAAAGATAGTTAACTTAATCCCTGATCCTGAACAGCCAGAATTCAAGCTTTGTACGCAGTATACCTTATCAAATAGTGCCGGTTGCCCCGCAGCGAGAACCGAGTCCCGAGCAACAGAGGGCCAAGAGCCAAGTTCCGAGAACCCCGACTCCGTGAGACACTCCGTCGGGGCAGGCCGAGAACCACCTCTACAACCCCATCAGCTCCCTGGAATTCTCACCCAGTATCCGCTCCCGGTCCGCAGGCGATATCGACAAACTCTGGAGGGAAGACTTCATCTTCGGCACACTACCGATCATGTGCGGGTAGTCGCTGCCGGCAAGGATCTGTCCCGGGCCGGCAAATGCAACGGCCAGCTGCAACGAGTCTTTGTCGAAGTTAACTGTGTCGTAGTAGAATTTCTTCAGGTACTCGCTCGGCGGCCGGGTGATGTGCTTGCGGTTGTCTTCAAAGGCTTCGTACCCGCGATCAAGACGCTCGGCAAGGTAAGGGATTGCGCCACCCAGGTGACCCAGTACCCAGCGGATGTTCGGGTATCGCTCGGGTACACCGGCAAACACCAGCTTCGCGGCGGCCAGCGTGGTGTCCATCAAGAAGCCGATCAACGGCATGAGCATGAAGGTCTCCATGGCCTCCACACCCTGCGGATAAGTCGGGTGAATGTGGATGACGGCATTGAGTTCATTAGCCTTTTTCCACAATGGCTCGTAGCACAGATCGGACAGCGCAACATAGCTCACGTTGCTGTACACCATGACACCAGGAAATCCCAGTACATTCATCGCGCGCTCCAGCTCTTTCACAGAAGCGGC
>Ga0187893_10008191_pt1 | contig 16631 bp, 6 predicted proteins | sample MA1701074metaG_FD_139574 | JGI IMG/M metagenome (GOLD analysis project Ga0187893, IMG submission 139574) | White microbial mat communities from a basaltic lava cave in the Kipuka Kanohina Cave System on the Island of Hawaii, USA - MA170107-4 metaG ...
CGAGACCAACACGGGCGTCTTCGTCTCCGCCGCCAACACGGGGACCCACCCGCTCGTCGCCGACACCGACACGGACGGGTTGCTCGACGGCGTCGAGACCAACACGGGCGTCTTCGTCTCGGCCGCCAGCACCGGCACGAACCCGCTCGACGCCGACACGGACGACGACGGCCTGTTCGACGGCGTCGAGACCAACACCGGCACCTTCGTCTCCGCCGTCGACGCCGGCACGAACCCGCTCGACGCCGACACCGACAACGACGGCCTGCTCGACGGCGTCGAGACCAACACCGGCGTCTACGTCTCCGCCGCCAGCACCGGCACGAACCCGCTCGACGCCGACACCGACGACGACGGGCTGCTCGACGGCGTCGAGACCAACACCGGCGTCTACGTCTCCGCCGCCAACACCGGCACGAACCCGCTCGACGCCGACACGGACGACGACGGGCTGCTCGACGGGGTCGAGACCAACACCGGCGCCTTCGTCTCCGCCGCCGACACCGGCACGAACCCGCACGACCCGGACACCGACAACGACGCGCTGCTCGACGGCGTCGAGACCAACACCGGCATCTACGTCTCCGCCGCCGACACCGGCACCGATCCGCACGACCCGGACAGCGACGACGACGGGCTGTCCGACGGCGTCGAGGTCGCCGGCGGAACGAACCCGCTCGACGGCGACACCGACGGCGACGGGCTGGCGGACGGCGTCGAGACCGACACCGGCACCTTCGTCTCCGCTGCCGACACCGGCACCGATCCGTTCGACGCCGACACCGACGACGACGGACTGCTCGACGGCATCGAGACCAACACCGGCATCTATGTCTCCGCCGCCGACACGGGCACCAACCCGCACGACGCCGATACCGACAACGACGGCCTGCTCGACGGCGTCGAGACCAACACCGGCATCTATGTCTCCGCCGCCGACACGGGCACCAACCCGCACGACGCCGATACCGACAACGACGGCCTGCTCGACGGCTTCGAGGTCGCGAACGGCACGAACCCGTTCGAACCGGGCGACGAGGCGCTTGATCCGGACGGGGACGGGCTCTCGAACCTCGCCGAGCAGACCGCGGGCACGAATCCCAACTCCGCCGACACCGACGGCGACGGGCTGCTCGACGGCTTCGAGGTCGGCTACGGGTTCGACCCCCTCGTCGCGGGCGACGAGGACGACGACGGCGACAACGACGGCCTGACGAACCTGGAGGAGCAGGCGCTCGGCACCGATCCGACCAACGAAGATACGGACGGCGACACGGTGGCGGACGGCGCGGACAACTGCGTGCACACGCCCAACACCACGCAGAGCGACGTCGCGGGCATCCTGGATCCCAACCCCGACGGCATCGGCGACGCCTGCCAGTGCGGCGACGTCGACGACGACGGCGACGTGGACTTCGACGACGTGGACACCTACCGCGACAGCCTGGCGGATCCGACCGGGCTCGCCCTGTCCCCCGCGGGCACGGCGAAGTGCTCCGTGATCGACAGCCCCGGACCGTGCGAGATCCTCGACGTGACCGTGATCGAGCGCGCGCTCGACGACCCGCCACTGGAGCCCGGGATCGCCCAGGTGTGCACGGCTGCGACACCGCCCTGACCCGGGGCCTTTCTCCGCATGCGCTTCACCCCTAACCTGCTTGGCGGGGGGAGAGAGCGATGCGGATGGCCGTCGCGTTCGCGGCGTCGCTGGTGCTCGGTTCGAGCGGGCTCGGCCGCGCGGACGAGTCCGTCCAGGACTTCGTCTCGCGCTACGAGCTCGCGCTCGACCGCGGCGACACCGAGCTGTTGCGCGGCGTGTACGAGGACTGGACGGTCGAGAAGGAGGTGCGGCTGCGCGAGTACTTCACGCAGACCGTGCGCGAGTTCAACGTCGAGTTCTCCGACCTCGAGGTCCTGGCCGCGGACGAGGAGCAGGCGCGGATCCGCTTCGTCCGGCGCGACCGCTTCACCGACGCGGTGAGCGGCCAGAGAGTCGAGCGCGAGCTCGCGCTCGACCGCACCCTGAACCGCTTCGGCGGACTGTGGCGGCTCGCGCCCGCTACTGGCTCACGCTCGCGATGATCCAGGAGTTGCCGCTCTTCTCGACGCGCGCCACGCGCCGCTGCGCGTCCTGCCGCTTCTCGGAGGCGCCGGCCTTCAGCACGCGGCTGTACTCGACCTGCACCTCGTAGGCGTTGGCGCCGGCCTTGGAGAAGCCCAGCACGCGGGTGCGCTGGGTGATCGCGTCGTTGTCGTCGAACACCTTGGCGAAGCCCTGCTCCTGCGCGGCGCTCAGTGACTGGGTCCGGCGCAGCAGGCCGACGTCGCGCTCCGACCACGCCAGGTCCCAGTTCGCGAACAGCAGCTTGATGACCTCTTCGGGGTCGGCCTCCGCGGCGTCGTAGCTCGCGGTCGCGGCGCGGAAGCCCTCGAGCGCGCCGGGCAGCTTGCCCGCCGCGAGCTGGGCCGCCGCGGCCTCGAAGCGCTGGGCGGCGGCGGCGAGCGGCTTGCCCGATGCGCCGCGTGCGAGCGCGCTCTCGCGCGCCGCCTCGGCGCCCTTGCGCGCCTCGAGCACGGGCTTGCCGGCGGCGAGCTGCTCGCGCGCCAGCGTGTTCGCGCGCTCGAAGGCGCTCGCGGCCTCCTCGTAGCGCTTGGCGTCGAACTCGGCCTGGGCCTGGCTGCGCGCCGCGGCCACCGGGCCGAGCGGCAGGCCCTGCGACTGCAGCTCGCTCACGCTGCGCGCGAGCTGATCGCGCGGCTTGCTGGCGGCGTCGCGGCGCGCGGCCAGCTTCTGTTCCTCGGCCTGCCGCGCGGCGCGCTCCTCGTCGCGCTTCCTCTCCAGCGCCGCGAGCTCCTCGGCCTGGCGCGCCTGCACCTCGCCGCGCACCTGCTTGTACGACGCGAGCGCGCCGTCGAGCTTCGCGCGCGCGCCGTCGAGGTCGCCCTCTGCCAGCAGGCCGGCGCCCGCCTCGCGCAGCCGCGTGCCCGACGCGAGCTCGCCTTCCGGGACGCCGGCGGTGCGCGCGGCGCGGAACTCCTTCTCGACCTGATCGCGCAGCGCGAGCACGCCCTTGGCCCGCTTCGAGAGCGCCTCGGCCGAGCTCTCGAGCTTGCGGTACGCGGCCTCGCTCTCGACGAAGCGCTGCTCGTCGAGCAGGTCGCTGGCGGTTCTGGCCTCCGGCTCGAGCGAGGCCGCGCCGATCTTCGCGCTGGCCAACCGCGCGAGCGACTGCTGTGCGCGGCTGCGCGCCGACTCGGCGGCCCTGAGCGCCTGCTCGCGCTCCGCCTCGGCGGCCTTGCGCGCCTGCTCGCGCTCCGCCTCGGCCTGCCTCCGCGCCCGCTCCTCCTGATCGAGCCGCTCGCCCTCCCGCCGCAGGCGCTCCTCCTCCTGCGCGCGCAGCTCGGCCTCCTGGACGCGGCGAGCCTCGTCTTGCGCCTTGCGATCCGCCGAGGCGACGAGCACCTGGCCGCAGCGAGCCTCGATCTGCTGATAGGCCGCGATCGCCTCGTCGAACTTGGCGGCGCCGAACTTCGCGCGCGCGTCGAGCTCCGCGTGCTCGATCTCGGTCACGTCCTCGCCCGAGCTCCGCGCCGCGACGCAGGCGGCGGCCTGGCTGCGCGCCACCTCGACCACGGGCGTCGCGGCCGCCAGCCGCGCCTCGAGCTCGGGCGTCAGGCTCGCGAAGCCCGTTGAGGCCTGCTGCCACTCGCCGGCGAGGAAGCTGCGCTGCGCCGAATCGAAGCTCAGGCGCATCGCACCCAGCGGAGCCTCGATCGCGTCGAGCTCTTGGACGAGCTGCTCGGCGCCCGCGCGGGCCTGGACGGCGCTGCCGATCAGGGCCGTGCGCTCGAGGCTCTCCTGCGCGCGCTTCGCCGCATCGAGCGCGGACCGCCACTCGCCCGCGGCCTGCGCCGTGCGCGCGCTCGCCAGCGCGTCCTCGCCCTCCCGCAGGCGCTCCACGTAGTGCTCGTTCGTGATCGCGGGCGCGCGCGCACGCTCCGCGGCGTCGTCGGCGGTCTGGATCGCGGCGGCGACCAGCACCGGGATCTCCTGCTGCGCCGTCCGCTGCACGTCCGCCGCGAGCTCGCGCACTTCGGCCGCGGTCTCGACGCGCACGCGCATGCCCTCGGCGCGCTCGCAGCCGCGCGCGCCGATCTCGGCCGAGAGCCGCTCGAACGCGGCGTCGAGCTTGACGGCTTGCTCGGCGGCGAGGCTCCGGGCCTCGTCGGTCACGCGCGCGTAGTCGTCGCGCGCGGCGCCCTCGGCGTCGGCGCGCGCGGTCTCGAGGTACTCGTTGGTGAAGCGGTCGCACAGCGCGGCGAAGCCCTGGTTGGCGCGGTCGAGCTGGCGCAGCGCGAGCTCCTCGTAGCCGTCGCGCAGGTCCGCCTCCGCCTCCTCCAGGCCTTCGTTGAAGCGGCGCAGGTCGCCGCCGGTCTGTGCGACCAGCGCCCGCGCGGGCTCGTCGGGCCGCGCGCTGAGCCACTCCACGAGCCCGGTGACCTGCTTGCTCCGGCCGCGCGTCTTGTCGCGCAGCTCGACGGCGGCGTCGCCCGTGTCGCCCCACGGCGGCCTGGGGATGCCGAGCACCGCGACGAGCCCGCCGAGCAGCGCGACGCTCGCCGCGCCCGCGACCGCGAGCACGAGCCCGCGCCGCAAGCGCGGCGGAGCCTCCTCCTCGTCGGGCTCGGGCCGCGGCCGCGGCGCGCTCGAGCGCGGAGGTGTGGGAATCCGCTCGGGCACGCGCACCTGTCCGGTCACGCGATGCGGCGCGGACAGCGCTCCCGCCAGCGCCTCGCGCATCTCGTGCGCGGTCTGGTAGCGCCCCGCGGGGTCGATCCGGCACGCGCGCCGGATCACCTCGTGGAAAGCGGGCGGCAGCTCGCCGGGGAACTCGAACTGGAACTCGCCCTTGTTCGTGTACAAGGCCCACAGGTGGCGGATCACCTGCTGGGTCTTCGTTTCGTCGCCGAGCTCGATCGCGTAGATCGAGCGCCCGGTCAGCACGCGGTACAGCGTGAGCCCGAGCGAGAACAGGTCGGAGGTCGCGCCGACCGTCTCGTCGAGCGACTGCTCGGGCGACATGTACTGCGGCGTGCCGGGCACGAGCCCCGCGCGCGTGACGCCCGCCTTGTGCGTGTCGCGCGCGATCGAGAAGTCCGCGAGCTTCGCGATCCCGTCCTGCGTGATCAGGATGTTCTCGGGCTTGATGTCGCGGTGGAACACGCCCTGGGAGTGCACGCGCGCGAGCGCCGACAGGATGCCCAGGAAGAAGTCGCCGATCTCCGCGAGCGAAGCGATCGTCACGCCGACCGTGGTCTGACCGGGCTCGATCAGCCACTCCGCGGCGACCTCGCCCAGGTGCGGCCCCTCGATGAACTCCATGGTGAAGAAGCGCGCGCCGGTCTCGGGGTCGGTGCCCTGCGCGTACACGCGCACCATGTTCGGGTGCTCGATGCGCGCGAGCAGCCGCACCTCGTCCTCGTAGCGCTTCAGCATCTCGCCTTCGGCGAGCACGTGCGGCTTGATCAGCTTCAGCGCGACGCGGCGATCGAACATCTCCGGGTCGCTGACCTCGAACACCCACGACATCCCGCCCTCGGCGAGGAAGCGCACGACCGGGTAGCGGCCGATCTGGGCGAGCGTCTGCGGGTCGAACTGGCTGGCCACGTCAGTTCTTCGGCAACCCGACGTAGCGCAGGCCCTCGGGGGTCTGCTTCACCAGGAAGCGGCGCTCTTCGTCGACGCGGCGCGGACCGGTCGCGTCCTGCGTCTCGAGCACCATCTGCACGCGCACGATCAGCTGGTCCGGCTGGCTCTGGCTGTAGTCGCGCAGCGAGAAGGCGACCTTCGCGCGGTTGTCGACGTAGCGGGTCTTGAACGCCTGCTCGCTGCCGGGCAGTCCGAGGCGCGAGTAGAGCGCGAAGTCCTTGCTCGCGATCGCGGCTTCCCAGTCGGACAGGAACTGCTCGACCTCGACGCGCGAGGGCACGCTCGGCGCGGGCGGAGCCGGGGCCGCGGCGACGGGCTCCGGTGCCGGAGCGCTGGGCTCGGGTGCGACAGGCGCCGGTGCGGTCGGGACGGGTGTGGTCTCGATCGGCTTCGCGGCCTTGGCCGCGACGAGCGTCGCCTGCGGCGGCTCGGGTGTCGGAACGGCGGCGGCCTGCTTCGCGGGCGCGGGCTTGGCGGGCTCTTGCTTGGCGGGCGCCGGCTTCGGCGGCGCGGGCTTCGCGGGTTCGGGCTTCGGCGTCTCCTTCTTCGCGGCTGGCGGCTTCGCCGGCGCCGGCTTGGCCGCGGCGACCTCGCGCGGCGGCGCCGCGAGCTTCTTCGCCTCGGCCGGCTTCGTCTCCGCTGCGGACGGAGCCTCGGGCTCGACCGTCTCGAGCTCGACGATCGTCTCTTCTTCCTCCTCCTCGAGCGGCAGCGCGGCCACGACCGGAGCGGGCTCGCTCGCTTGCTCGCCCTGGCGCAGGCCGTACACCGCGAGCGCGATCAAGAGCGCGGCGGCCGCCGCCGCACCACCCGCGAGCAGAGGGAGCGCCGGCGCGCGCCGCGTCCGCTCGCCGCGCGCTTCGGCGGGCGCCGGCGCCGTCGACGCCGCCGCGGGATTGCCGACGCTCGCGATCTGCGCGGTCACGTTGTCCGGTCCGCCGCGCTCGTTGGCCTTGGCGATCAGCTTCCGGACCGCGCGCTCGGGCGCCTCGAAGCCGAGCACCATCGCGATCTCGGGCTCGGGCACCGGGCCCCAGAGACCGTCGCTGCACAAGAGGAAGCGGTCGCCCGGCGCGTGCTCGATCGCCCTCGTCTCGGGCTCGACGTCCTCGTGCGGGCCGATCGCGCGCAGGAGCTCGTTGCGGCGCTCGTGGGTGTCGGCCTCCTGCTCGGTGATCACGCCGGCGCGGATCATCTCGCCCACCACCGAGTGATCGGTCGAGAGCCGCTCGAGCGCGCCGCCGCGGAAGCGATACGCGCGGCTGTCGCCCACCCAGCCGACCACGCCGGTTCCGTCCGGCGCCAGGATCAGCGCGACGGCGGTCGTGCCCATGCCGCCGAGCTCGAGGTCGCGCTGCGCGGCGTCGTGGATGCGCGCGTTGGCGAGCTCGAGCCCGCGGCGCAGGCGCTCCTCGGCCGGATCGTTGCCTTCGGTGAACGCGCGCCCGAGCGTCTCGACACACAGCCGGCTGGCGGTGGCGCCGCCGCGGTGCCCGCCCATGCCGTCGGCGACCACGAACAGGCGTTCGCCCGACGCGGAGGAGAACTCGCCGAACGCGTCCTGGTTCTCGCTCCGGGTGCGACCGACGTCGCTCTGGGCCGCGCTCGCTACCCGCGCGGCGTCGCCAGCGCTGGGCAAGATCTCGCTCCTCCGGCGGGCAAGCCAGAGTGACTCTACTCGCGCGCTCCGACCAGAGTCAACAAGCGCAGCAGATCCGGGAACTTGGCCTTGAGCGCGGGCGGGCTCGAACCGCCGACCGAGGGATTAAGAGTCCCTTGCTCTACCAACTGAGCTACGCGCCCGCGCGCATGATAGCGGGGTTTTCTCGCACGGCGACGGGCCCACGCTAGACTCCGGCCCGATGCCCAGCCGTTGGCGCCTTCCGTGGTCGCGCTCCGCGCGCGTTCTGTCCGTGGTGTTGCTCGCGTTCGCGCTCGGCTGTGCCTCCGCCGGCACGCTGCCCGCCGATCAGGCGCCCCTGGTCGTGACGAAGGACGCCCTGACCCAGACCGAGAACTTCTACCTGTGGCCCGACCGGCTCGACCAGCGCATGGTGGTCGGCGCGCTCGACGGGCTGGAGGCGAACTTCGACTCGATCGTGTTCGAGAGCGAGGCCGGGTCCGCCGAGGGCGTGCTGACGGTGAACGAGGCGTCGGTGCGCGTGCCGCTCGATCCCGATTTCGACGCCGACCGCTACCGCGACGTGCTGTCGCGCGCGATCCGCTTCACCGAGATCAACCTGCCCGACCCGATCGACCCCGACAACGACCTCGAGCACATCGCGCTGCGCGGCGCGCTCGGCGCGCTCGACCCGTACTCGACCGTGTTCTCGGGGCGCGGCAGCGAGGACTTCAAGATCCGCTTCGAGGGCAAGCTCTCCGGCGTCGGCGCGCGCATCGGCCGGCGCGACGGCGACCTGACCGCGATCCGCGTGTTCCCGGGCAGCCCCGCCGAGAAGGGCGGGCTCAAGGATGGGGACGCGATCCTGTACATCGACGGCGACCCGACCCAGCCGCTCTCGGTCGAGGAGGCGGTGAGCCGGATCCGCGGGCGCTCCGGCAGCCCCGTCTCGCTCGGCGTGCAGCGCGGCAGCGACGACAAGAAGGAGCGGCTCGACCTCGAGATCACGCGCGGCGAGGTGATGATCCCGAGCGTCGAGTCGAAGCTGCTGCCGGGCGAGCGGCGCATCGGCTACGCGCAGGTCTACCAGGTGAGCCGCGAGACCGCGCAGGAGTTCCAGGACCGCGTGAGCGAGCTCGGCCAGCTCGACGGCCTGGTGATCGACATGCGCGGCAACACCGGCGGCAGCATGGTCGCGGCCGCGCAGCTCGCGGACCTCTTTCTCGACTCGCAGATGATCGTGCGCACCGTGACGCGCGAGGGCCTGGCGCCGGACGCGCGCAGCCGCATGACCGCGGATCCCGACGTGCTGTTCGACATGCCGCTCGCGATCCTGGTCGACCCGCAGACCGCCTCGGCCGCCGAGATCATCTCGGGCGCGCTCGAGCCGCTCGGCAACGTGACGCTGGTCGGGCAGACCACCTTCGGCAAGGGCCTGGTGCAGCAGGTGATGCCGATGAAGGACCAGAACCTGCTCAAGCTGACGGTCGCCGAGTACCTGCTCTCGGACGACCGCGCGATCAACAAGAAGGGGATCGAGCCCGGCGTCCCACTCTTTCCGGTGTCGGACTCGCGGCTCGGCGCGCTCGCGAACGTGCCGGCCGACGCGATCCCGTACGTGCGCGGCGCGGGCGACGACGACGCCTTCCCGGTCGACGTCGGCGCGAGCCTCTTGCGCGAGCCGCGCGAGCCGGCGCTGGCGGGCGTGCGCGCGCGCTCCTACGCGGACATCGCCACGCACCTGGCGAAGCTCGGCGTGACCTGGTCCGCGCAGCGCGAGCCCGGCGACCCGCCGCTCGCGAAGCCGCTCGAGGTGGCGCTCGTGGCGCCGACGCTGGTCTCGGGCGAGCCCGGCAAGGTGCGCGTCACCGTCACCAACCCGAACGACTTCGCGCTCGCCGACGTGTGGGTCGCGCTCGAGGGCTCGGCGCAGTACCTCGACAACAAGGTCGCGGGCCTGGGCGCGATCGCGGCGCACGGCTCGGCCTCGGCCGAGATCGACGTGGCGCCGCCGGACGGCATCTCGGTCGAGCACCACCCGATCGACGTGCTGGTCGCGGCCGGCGACCGGCCGCTCGCGAAGGAGCGCCGCACGCTCCACGTCTCGGTGCAGCCGCCGCAGCTCGCGGTCGAGATCGTGCGCAGCTCGCCGCTCGAGCTGAAGGTCGTGCTGGTCAACAACGGAGCGCACGCGGCGCGCAGCCTGACCGTGGCCGTGCCCGGCGCGACGCGCTCGTTCGACGTGCTGGAGCCGGGCGCGCGCCAGGAGCTCGTGCTGCCGCTCGCGGAGTCGCCCAAGACGATCGCGATCGCGCAGCTCGGGCCCTGGGCGCAGCGGCGCATCGAGGTGCCGATCCCGCAGGAGAGCGCGAGCTACACCGCGCCGTTCGTGACGGTCGCCGAGTCGTCGCAGAACATCGGCCTGCGCGCGCGCACCGACGTGGGCCTGCGCGACGGCTGGATCTCGATCGACGGCCAGAAGAAGGCCTTCGTCGACTTCGCGGGCGCGCGCGAGGGCTCGCTCGACCTGCCGCTCGGCAGCGGCGAGCACGACGTGGTCGCGAAGATCGAGACCGCGGACGGCGTGTCGGTGATCGACGTGCGGCGCCTCACAAGAGAGGCAGCTGACGAGGCGCGTCGGTGACCTCGTCGAAGCTCTGACCGAGCTGCACGAGGATCGAGTCCGCGATCGGCCTCACCACCTTCTCGATGTAGTGCGCGCGGTCGAGGTCGCCCGGCAGCTCGCCGTCCGGCTCGACCGGCTCGGGCCCGCGCCGGGTCATCACGTAGTGCACCGTGCGCCCCACCGGAGAGGTCGAGCGGCGCGCGGCCTCGACGTGCGCGGGCGTGGCGGCGGTGTAGCGCTCGACCGCGCCCTTGCGCAGCCCCTTGCGGATCACGAGCTCGCGGTCGAGCCGCCCGGCGAGCAGGTCCGCGACCACCTCGCGCACGAAGTCCGCGACCGGCTCGTCGCGGAACATGCGCTCGAGCAGACCGCGCTGGAGCCGCCGCGTGACCTCGGGCCAGTCGCGCCGCACGGCTTCGAGGCCGACCACGTGCAGGTTCCCGTTCAGGAGACCCGCGTAGCGCTTGCGGCTGCCCAGCGCGCTGCCGCGCAGGCTGGGCTGGAAGAAGCGTTCGTAGACGTGCTCGAGCTCGAGCTCGAAGCGCGGCTCGACCTGCCACTCGCTCTTCACCTGCTGCGAGAGCTCCTCCTGCACGCGCGCGCGCAGGCTCTCCGCGATGGCCACCGCGCGCTCGAGCGGCGCGGCCTCGTCGACCTGCACGAACACCGAGTCGGTGTCGCCGTACAGCACGCGCGCGCCGGACTTCTCGAACGCGCTGCGCGTGCGCTCGAGCATCATGCGGCCGAAGCCGGTGATGGCGTTCGCGATCGCGGGGTCGAAGAAGCGGCACGAGGGCGCGCCCATCACCCCGAACAGCGCGTTCATCATGATCTTGATCGCGAGGTCAGCGTGGCGGTCGCGCCGGCGCTTGGCCTGCTCGCGGCGAGCCGCGAAGCGTTCGAGCACCTCGGGCAGCACCGCGACGTCGCGCGCGAAGCGCGCGCCGTTCGGCGCGACGATCGCGTCCTCGCCCGCGCAGGCGTGCGCGAGCGGGTCGAGGTTGAAGGTGCGCATCAGGCTCGGATACAGGCTCTTGAAGTCGAACACCGCCACGTTGCGGAACAGACCGGGGTGCGAGTCCATCACGTGGCCGCCCGATACGCGGCCCTCGGCGCGGTCGCGCCCGACCGACGGCGCGACGCGCCCGCGCGCGCGCAGCTCCGGCAGGTAGACCAGGTCGAACGAGGCGATGCTCGCGCCGACCCGGTCGAGCTGCATGCCGGTGAGCAGGCTGCGCTCGACCGCCAGCTCGAGCAGCGACTCGCGCGCCAGGATCTCGGCGACCAGCACCGCGTCCTCGCGGTTGTAGGCGACGAACGCCTCGGGGTCTTCGCGGTACATGCGCTCGATCTCGTGCCCGCGCCCGGCGCCCGCGTGCGCGATGCGCTTGCCGCGCCCGAGCAGCGTGCGCGACGCGGTCTCGAGCGAGAAGTCGTCGAGCGCGATCGATGCGTCGCGCACCAGTGCCATGCCGTCGAGGATCACGCGTCCGGGGATCTCGGCGCGCCGCGCTCGCGTGAACGAGCCGTCCTGGAGCATGACGATCGGCCCGGGAGCGCGGCCGATCTCGAAGCCGACCCCGAGCGCCGTCGCGCGCGCGGCCAGCACCGCGACGTCGAACTCGACCACGTTCCAGCCGGTGATCACGTCCGGGTCGAGCGCGCGGATGCGCGCCGCGAGCGCGCGCAGGAGCGCGGCCTCGTCGGCGTGGACCTGCGCGCCCGGAACCGGGCGCGCGCCGACCACGTGCACCTCGTCCGCGCCGGCGCCGTAGAGCGCGGCGGACCAGATGCGGCTCGCGTCGAGCGCGGTCTCGAGATCGAGCGAGAGCACCGACAGCTCGGGCCGCGCGCTCCCGGGCACGAGCTCGGGATTGCGGAAGCGCACGAGGCCGCCGTCGCGCGCGGGCTCGGGCTCGCCCGTGATCCCGATCGCGGCGCGCAGGCCGCGGTCGATCAGGAACCGGTACGGGAAGCGGATGTCCGCCTCGAGCGCGCGCGCGCCGCCGGCCTCGAGCTTCTCGCGCAGGCGCGGCACCGCCCCCGGCACGGGCGCGATCACGCGCACGACCGGCGCGCCGTGTATGTCCTCGAGCTCGCTCGGCTCGATCTCGACCTCGCGCTCGTCCGCGAGCAGCCGCGTCGCCTCCGGGTGGGTGAAGAAGTACGGACGGAAGCGGTCGTCCTCGACCAGGAACGCCTCACCGCTCGCGAGCCGGCCGAACAGCTGCACGACCGCGCGCCCGCCGCGCAGCCGGTATGTCGGGTGGACGATGAAGCCCGCGTGGGCCACCGCTAGCCCGGCTCTCCGAAGCCGCCACCGCCCGGTGTCGCGATGCGCACGCGGGCGCCCGCGGCGACCTCGAACGCGCTCTTGCCGCCGAGCTCGCGCCCGTCGTGCGTGTTCTCGCCCCGCGCGCCCGGCTCGCCGCCGCGCAGGCCGAAGGGCGCGCGCGTGCGGCGCTCGGACAGGATCGAGACGCGCATCGGCTCCAGGAACTCGAGCTCGCGCACCAGGCCGTCGCCGCCGCGCGTGCGGCCCGCGCCGCCCGAGCCGCGGCGCAGCGAGAACTCGACGAGCCGCACCGGGAAGCGCTGCTCCAGGATCTCGGGGTCAGTGATGCGCGTGTTGGTCATGTGCGTGTGCACGCCCGAGGCGCCGTCGAAGCCCTCGCCCGCGCCCGCGCCGCCGCCGATCGTCTCGTAGTAGCCGAAGCGCTCGTTGCCGAAGGTCAGGTTGTTCATCGTGCCCTGGCAGGCGCCGAGCTTGCCGAGCGCGCCGAGCAGCACGTCGACCACGCGCTGGCTGGTCTCGACGTTGCCGCCGCACACCGCGCGCTGCGGGCCGGGCGAGAGCACCGAGCCGGCGGGGATGTGCACGCGCACGGGCCGCAGGCACCCGGAGTTGAGCGGGATGTCGGTGCCGACCAGCGCGCGCAGCACATAGATCACGGCGGCGAGCGTGACCGCGCGCGGGGCGTTCAGGTTGCCGTCGAGCTCGGGACCGGTGCCGGTGAAGTCGATGTCCATGCGGTCGCCGCGCACGCGCAGGCTGACGCAGATCGGTGTGCCGTCGTCGAGCGCGTCGGCGAAGCGGTGCTCGCCGTCCGGGAGCTTGGCGATCTCGTCCGCGACCTTGGCCGCGGCGTTGTCCTGCACGTGGCCCATGTAGGCCGACACGACGTCGAGTCCGTGGCGCTCGACCATCTCCAGGAGCAGCCGCGCGCCCGCGCGGTTCGCGGCGATCGCGGCTTCGAGATCGGCCAGGTTCTCGCGCGGGTTGCGCGCCGGGAAGCGCGAGGCGGCGAGCGCGCCGAGCACGGCGGCCTCGTCGAGCACGCCCGCGCGCACGATGCGAAGCGCGCGCAGCACCACGCCCTCTTCCTCGAGCGTGTGCGAGAAGGCGGGCATCGAGCCGGGGGTGATGCCGCCGACGTCGGAGTGGTGGCCGCGGCTGGCGGTGAAGAAACGCAACGCGCCAGACGCGTCGTGGACCGGCGTCACGACCGTGATGTCGGGCAGGTGCGAGCCGCCGGCCGCGGGATCGTTGGTGACGAACACGTCGCCCGGGCGCGGGTCGGGGTGCGCGGCGAGCACGGCGCTCACCGACTCGCCCATCGCGCCCAGGTGCACGGGGATGTGCGGCGCGTTCGCGACCAGGCCCGCGTCGCGGTCGAAGACCGCGCAGGAGAAGTCGAGCCGCTCGCGGATGTTGGTCGAGAGCGACGTGCGCCGCAGCACGATGCCCATCTGCTCCGCGATCGACATGAACAGGTTGTTCATGATCTCGAGCCGCACGGGGTCGACCTCGGCGCTCAAGGGGTGGCGCGCGGACGCGCCGGCGACGTCGCGGAGCGCGATCCGCCCTTCCCCGTCCAGCTCGAGCTCGAAGCCCGGATCGACCACCAGCGTGCTCGTGGCCTCGAGCACGAGCGCCGGGCCGGCGAGCCGCGCGCCCGCGGGCAGGTCCTCGCGCGCGTACACCGGCACGTCGTCGGCGAACGCGCCGTCGCAGAACACGCGCGCGCGGCGCAGGGGTTCGGGGGCGGCGGAGCGCGGGGCGGTTCGCGCGGCGGGCGGCGCCGCGAGCGACGCCTGGCGCGCGAGCACCTCGACGCGCGCGACCACGGCGTCGATCGGGTGCCCGGCGCGCGCGTAGCCGAAGCTGCGCTCGTGCACCGCATCGAACGCCGCGCGCAGGTCCGCGCCGGACTCGAGCGCGAGCGTCTGCGCCGACTCCGTGCCGCGGTAGCGCAGGTCGAGCCGGCGCACGCACGCGAGATCGCCGGGCGCGAAGCCCTGCTCCGCGAGCGCCGCGCGCCCGCGCGCCTCGAGCTCCGCGAACACGGGCTCGAGCCCGGGCGCGAGCGAGGCATCGAGAGCGCGCCGGCCGATGTCCGCTTCGCCGTGCCACGACACGTCGGCGAGCCCCATCCCGTAGGCGGACAGCACACCCGCGAACGGGTGCAGCAGCACGCGCCGCATGCCGAGACGGCGCGCGAGCGCGCAGGCGTGCTGGCCGCCCGCGCCGCCGAACACCACGAGCGCGTAGTCGCGCACGTCGTAGCCGCGCGCGATCGAGACCTGGCGGATCGCCTCGGCCATGTTCGCGTTCGCGATCTCGACGAAGCCCGCGGCGATCTGCTCGCGCGTGCGCACCACGCCCTGCGCGCGCAGGCGCGCGGCCAGCGCGTCGAGCGCGCGCTCGACCGGCTCGCGCGCGAGCGGGAACGGGAAGCGGTCGCCGACCAGCCGCCCGAGCGCGACGTTCACGTCGGTGACCGTCAGCTCGCGCGCCTCCGGCCGGCCGTAGCAGAGCGGGCCGGGATCCGCGCCCGCGCTCTCCGGCCCGACGCGGAAGCGGTAGCCGTCGAAGCGGCACAGCGAGCCGCCGCCCGCGGCCACGGTGTGGATCGAGAGCATGGGCGCGAACACGCGCACGCCCGCGGTCTCGGTCTCGTACACGCGCTCGAACTCGAACGCGCCGCCGGCGGCCGGCTCGACGCGCGACACGTCGGTCGAGGTACCGCCCATGTCGAAGCCGACCGCGCGCTCCGCGCCCATCGCGCGCGCGACGTGCGCGTACGCGACCACGCCGCCGGCGGGTCCCGACAGGATCGCGTGCGGGCCGCGCAGGTGGGAGGCGTCGGTGAGGCCGCCGTCGGACTGCATGATCCGGATCCGGCTGCCCGGCAGCTCCGCGCGCAGGCTCGCCACGTAGGCGCGCAGCAGCGGCGTCAGGTACGCGTCGACGCACGCGGTGTCGCCGCGCGCGAGCAGGCCGATCTCGCTCGCGACCTCGTGCGAGAGGGCGACGTGCGTGAAGCCGGCCGCCTCGGCCGCCGCGCCGATCTCGCGCTCGAGCTCGCCCGCGCGGTAGGCGTGCAGCACGACCACGGCCAGGCTCGCGAAGCCGCGCTCGCGCAGGCGCAACAACTCTGTGCGCAGCTTCGCGGGATCGGGCCGCGCGAGCACCGCGCCGCTCGCGTCCGCGCGCGCGTCGAGCTCGATCACCTCGCGGTAGAGCTGCTCGGGCTTTCGGATATCGAGGTCGAAGATGCGCGGCCGCGCCTGCGTGCCGATCGCGAGCAGGTCGCGGAAGCCGCGCGTGATCGCGAGCGCGAAGTCGGTGCCCTTGCGCTCGAGCAGCGCGTTGGTCGCGAGCGTCGTGCCCATGCGGATGTCGCAGGCGGGGATGGGCGCGCGCTCCGCGAGCCCGAGCAGGCTTCGGATCGCCACCAGCGGCGCGCGGTCCGACGACAGCACCTTTGCCACGCGCAGCTCGCCGGTGTCGGGAGCGCGTCCGATGCAGTCCGTGAACGTGCCGCCGCGGTCGATCCAGAACTGCCAGCGCGGGGCTTCGGCCATCGCGCCAGAGCGTACTACTCGAGGAAGTCGACCGCCTCCGCGCAGCGCTGCTGCACCGTGGGATCCGTGGCCTCCGTGCAGCGCTGCGCGACGATCGGCAGCACGGTCGGATCGCAGGTGAACTCGAGCGACTCGAGCGCCTGCAGCACGACCACCGGCTCGCGGTCCTTCAGCGCGTCGAGCAGCGCCGCGCAGGCCATGTAGCCGTCCGCCTCGCCGACCTGCTCGACGGCCTTCTGGCGCACGCGCGAGTCGGCGTCGGTCTTCAGCACGTCGACCAGCACCGCGAGCGTCGGCCACTCCGGATCGAGCCCCTCGACGGCCTCGAGCCGCATGTCGGGGTTGCTCGAGCGCAGCTGCTCGATCAGGTCGGCCTCGCTGCGCACCTGCTCGTCGGCGCGCGCCGCGAGCTCGGCATTGCGGTCCTCGCCCACGCCGGCCTTCTCGCGCATCTCGCGCATCTGCTGGCGCAGCGTGTCGGCCATGTCCTTGCGCCTGGCCTTCTCGGCTGCGGCCGCCGCCTGGCCGTTCGCCGGGATCTCGCCCACCTCGAGCCGCACCAGCTCGTGGCTGCGCGTGCGCTCGTCGAACTTCCACTGCGCGCGGTACGGCAGGTCCGCGAGCAGCATCGCCACCAGCGACTCGATCGGCTGGTGCTGCACGTCGAGCGTGAGGGGCTTGGAGTCGATCTCGCCGAACAGGTCGAAGCGCGCCTCCCGCGCCAGCCGCTCCACCACCAACGCGCGCGGCGCCTCGCGACACTCGACGGTGACGCGCCCGTCGCGCACGCCGATCCGCACCTCGCC
>Ga0187893_10008192_pt1 | contig 16624 bp, 17 predicted proteins | sample MA1701074metaG_FD_139574 | JGI IMG/M metagenome (GOLD analysis project Ga0187893, IMG submission 139574) | White microbial mat communities from a basaltic lava cave in the Kipuka Kanohina Cave System on the Island of Hawaii, USA - MA170107-4 metaG ...
ATGGGAGCACCTGCTGGCGGCCTGCTCGGGGCAATGTTTTGTTGAATTAGCTGGGGTTTTCCCCAGTTACCAATTGTCCTGTGGAAGGGCTATAATCTTCCGTATTAGCCGGCAGTGATGCCAACTGCCCCAACACTGGTTTGAATTGGACGTCAGGAGTAGAGAGGGCTTCTAGACTAGTGGAACTTCCAAGGCAATCCGAATCAATGCAGCAGGCCTCAAATGGCCAGTGTGCCGAGAGACAGCGTCTGCTGGAGCTGGCTAGAATGGCGATCAATAAGATAATGTCCATCCACAACGAAGAGATGGAAGCGGTCATCCGAGGTGAACTGACCCCAGACGGATTGTTCGAACGGCGATTGCAGGAAGCACGGGAGTACAAGACTGTGTTGATTAACAAATACAAGACCCATATTGCCACGCATGGCTGCTTACCGAGCTTGGAGAAAACGGGTGATCCAGTGCAGCGTCAACGGTAGCGAAAGCGAACGCATCGCTTAGACCTTGGCAGAATCACTTTGACTTCGCAAGGGGCCAGGCGGGACACCGACCTGGACACGGCCCGGGGAAGCCAGCGCCGTATGGCATCCGATCCCAGAATGATCAAGTCCGCGGGCCAGATCTTGGCTTCGTCTACAATGGCTTCCACGGGATCACCGGTTCTCACCATCTGATCGCACGGCAAACCATTGGACGAGAGCGACTCAACAACCTGCCTGGTGACCTGAAAGGCCTCTTCGACCCCTGTCTTGCCTGTTCCATCGAGAACTGCGGGAATCCGTCCGGGCGCCGATAGTACGCGAAACATCGTCTTCTCCGGCCAGGGATGGTACATTACGTAATCAACCGCCGGGCAGGATGCGGTAGGTTCGTCGATGGCGAGAAGGACATTCATATACGGGTGGGGCGAGCGGCCCACCCCGGCGGGTCGCTGGCCAGCATGGAATCTTCTGAAGTAATGTCCACGGCGTCTGGAAGCTCACCATCGTGGCTCTCGGCGAAGCGGCGAAATCGGCGCAGGTCTTCCAGAATTCGATCTTCGAGGTCGGCCACGTAGGATGATTCTGGTTCCGCTTCGGGTTTGGCGGGCCGGTAGGACAGCTCGACGTTCAGGGCGGTCCCAGTGGACCCGCGGAGCGTGACCGACCCAGACGACATCAACCGGCTTCCCGGAGCCGACCGCCAAGCGAGCCGCCGGTCTGGAATCTCCTCCACAATCTCGACATCCCACTCGACCCGGTCACCCGCAGTGGTGGCACCGATCCAACGGGAACGGCTGCGGTTGATGGGAATCACTCTGTCCACGTGCTGGAGAAAGCGTGGAAGCCCCTCGGACTCCCGCCAAAGGGCGAATACCTCTGGAAGGGACCGATTGACCACAAGAGAGCGAACAACCGTGACGCCGCGCCTCCGAGCGGCGCGGCGCCGGTTTTGCTCGCCCAGGGAATCAAAGAATTTATGGCCGATCAGCCGTCGCAGAAGCAGAAACCCTCCAACGGCCAGGAGCTTGTGTGTCCTCGACTTTCTTCCAACGAGCAGGGCAAACAGGGCCCCCCCGGCCAGCGACGCGCCCCGCTGGAGAACGGTTGCCATCGATGGCCGGTTAGCTTCCAAGAGGCCCTGTTCCTTCGGTGATCGAGGCATCTACAGCGCCGCGACATTCACCATCTGTTCGGCAACTTCACTCAGCTTTGCGTCCGCCCTCTTCTCTTCGTCGAGGGTTTTCTGCAAAAGCGCGCCAGCTTCATCCATTCCTAGCTGGTTTGCCCATGCATGCAGAGTGCCATACGAGGCGATCTCGTAATGTTCCACCTTCTGGGCCGATGCAATGAGCGAAGCGTCCCTCACGTTGTCGTCGTCGCAGTCTTCGAGCGATACTTTTCCTTCCGAGAGAATTCCTTGGATCCCCTCGCACTTTTTGCCTTGGGCTTTGAGATCGAGCATTCCGAAGATTCTCTCGATCCGGGCGACGTGTTCTTCGGTCTGGGTAAGGTGATCGTTAATACCCTTTTTCAGGTCGGAATTGGTCGCGGTCTTAGCCAGCTTGGGCAATGCCCGGACCAACTGCTTTTCTCCGTCATACATGTCCTTCAGCTCTTCCACAAACAACTCATTCAAGGTATGTGGTTTTGTCTTGACAGGCACGATTGCACATCCTTTCCGATAACGATTTGTAGAGCTACACGACCGTGAAACTGTTACGACTCCACTCGTCTTTTTTCACTGACCCTTCTCATGTCCCTTAGCCTTGTGTTGCTTCATGATGGTTCGAGCCGCTACCTCTTTTGCCCTGCCTCCATAGCGGCCGGTCTTTTGAGCATCCTCGACAATGTGCTCGTATTGACGCTGCTCCTTGGCGCCGACACCCCGTAGATGTTTCTTATCCGGCATAATCCTGGACCTCCGCGCGTCCGTTGAGCAATCCTTGTGCCAACGCTAACTCCGTGCTGAGCCTCCGTAGCGCAAGCTTTGCGAAGCGTCCACACGAGTGTGGACGCGGCACGCTGATGCGTGCGCCACGAAGACGTGGCGCGGACACTCCTGTCTGCCGCGCCGAGACTCGTCTCGGCCGCTTGCGGCGGCCAAGTTCACAGTTTTCCAACACAGCAGTACCTTGGCGCTCATGCGGCAAAAGCATCGTGGGTGAATTCACCCGTGGCCGCACTCTCGAGCTCGATCGTGGTCTGACAAGCGACGCAGAATTCGGTCCACGGAACCGCCTTAAGGCGCTTAGGGGCGATGTCATCGCCGCAGCGCTCGCAGACACCGAACGTGCCATCTTGAAGGCGCTGGAAGGCGTCTTCGACGCGCCGCGCGATCGTGAACTTATTCTCAAACCGATGAATCGCGACATCCCTTTCCGAGGCGAGTTGAAGCCGTTCGACCTCATCTCCGCTGCTCTCCACGGCAATGTCCTCGCGCATCACGCGAATGCTCTCGATTTCGCGCCGTTTGTCTTCGAGTGCTTTTTGGAAGTGGTTCAATTCGGTGTTGCTCATGCAGCCTGCCTGGGCACGCTGGCGGCCACTATCTGGAACTTCTTGAAAAACAATTACGTCGGGCGTCCTGACGGTGCGCCGTGGCTCTTTTGCGGCGCGCCTGTCTTGAAGATTATTGAAACAAAAGAGACAAGGGACTTGGTAATGAGCGGCGCCAGGTTCAGCGTTCTGGACCAGCCGGAACCGGGATGTTTTCATCGGATGATTCCACGCGCGGTGTCTCCGCAATCAGCTCGGTCGGGAACAAGAAGGTAAACTGGCTTCCCTTACCCGGCTCGCTCTTGACGGAGATTGTTCCGCTGTGACACTCCACCAGGCGCCGTGTGATGGCGAGCCCCAACCCGGTCCCTTTCCAGCCTCCCGGTGTTTGCGATTCCACCTGATGGAACTCATCGAAGATCGCTCTCTGCTCCTCCAGAGGAATGCCAATTCCTGTATCGCTCACGGTAAACGTGTGAGACTCTTCATTCTTGCTGTAATCCAGGGAGACTTGTCCGCCCTCGTGCGTGAACTTGATGGCGTTGCTCAGAAGGTTGTAGAGGATCTGCTGAAACCGCATGCGATCGGCATACATCGTTTCCGTGCCCGGAACGTTTACCACCAGCCGGAGGTTTTTTCTGGCGGCCAGCGGGGCCATGCTTGCGATGGTTTCATTGACGGCTTCCGTGATTTCAAAGGTCTGGCGGTCGAGATCGAGCTTGCCGGCCTCGATCCGGGACAGATCGAGGATATCGTTGACCACACGCAACAAATGCTCGGTGCCCGTTTCGATGTTCTGAACATACCTCTTTTGCTTCTCGTTCAGAGATCCGGCGCGTCCTTCCGCGAGCAGCTCGAGGAAGCCCGTGATCGCGTTCAGCGGGGTGCGCAGCTCATGGCTCATGGTTGTCAGGAACCGGGTTTTCTGACGATTCGCCCGGGCAATGGTCCGGTTCTGAAGCTCCAGCTCGGTATTCGTCTTGGCCAGTTTTGCAGTCAATTGCTCCAACTCGGTCGCCAGCTTGCGAAGACCTTCCTCGCTCCGCCGCAATGCCTCTTCGTTCTCCTTACGCCCGGTAATGTCCAGGCTGGCTCCGATGTAACCCCTGAACACACCGCTGGGATCGTGTCTCGGCACGGCATGAACCAGCAGCCAACGGTAGCTACCGTCGTGATGACGCCGCCGGTACTCCATGCCGAACGGCTCCCGGGCATCGAAGGCCATGTGATAAGCCTGTAAGCACTCCTCCCTGTCGTCCGGATGTAATCCGCTAGACCATTCCTCTCCGACTTGTTCGGCAAGGATCTTTCCCGTGAACTCGATCCAGGCTTTGTTGACCCAAGAGAAACGCTTATCGGCGCCTGATACCCAGATCAATACGGGAGCGATGTCGGCCATCGTTTCGAACCGTTTTTCGCTTTCGACACGAGCTGCCTCGACTTCTCTTAGTTCGGTGATGTTATGGAGTACCAGAACCAAGCCATCGTCCGCGCCTTCGTCATTGCGGACCGGCGAAACTGTTCCGAGGATGGGAGTCGTGTCGCCGCTCTTGCTAATCAGGATGACCAGGGAGTGCTGGCCTTCCTGAGCGAAGGTCTCGATGAGACTAGGAAGGGGATTGCCCGTTTCCACATCCACCAGTTTCGCCACGGAATTGACCGGTTGCCCGGCCGCCTCCTCCAGACGGACGCCAGTCAGCAGTTCCGCCGCCGGATTCATGTAAGTGACTATGCCTTGGGCATCCGTCGCCATTACCCCGTCCGACATACCGCTGAGTGTAACCGAGAGTTTCTGTGATTGGAACCGCTCCGCGGCCTGCGCTCGCTTCCTCTTGGCAATTTCGTCTTCGTACTTAGCCAGCAGCGTCTGTGCCAAGTCCTGGTTGCGTTCAGCGAGTGCCTGGTGCCGCCGCTGGAGCTCGAACAGAACACTAATGGTCAGGGCAGACCCACAGAACACAAGCAGGGAAGCCACATCTTCCTGCTTACCCCTTATCAGAGAAAAGCGGGGGGGTATGAACAGAAAATCCGCGACGAAGGCTTCGAGACCGGTGGCCACTATGGCTGGGCCAAAGCCACCGTACCAGGCCACAAATCCCACCACCGCGAGCATGACGCCGAACAGAGAATGGAATTCCAGCACGCTCTCCAGGGCTAAGCCAAGTCCCGCCGACATTGCTACCACCAGGAGAGCGATTGAGTAACGCGCCAGCCAGGTTCGTCCTCGGATTCCCATTCCAGATTCGGGTGCCTATCATTCATGCCGCTGCCGGGCGGCCACTCAAAGCATTCGCCGGCTGAACGCCCACGCTATGATGCTGAGGACCAGCAAGAAGGAAAACGTTCCAGAAATCAGTTTCGCGACGAGCGTCGAAACATCACCGGCTCCAGAGTATCCGAGCCCACCGGCAAACACAGCGGTCAATAGGAATAGTAACATCCATCCACGCATACAGAAGCTCCAGGGATTGTTTTTAGAGCAGATCGTTGGCCAAAGCGTTACAGGCAACGCGAGCCCTGTGCTCTGGTCACGAACATGCATATGGATGCGCATATGACCGTGCGGGTGGGGTTACTTCGCCCAGGAGGCGGCGTCCAGAGTTTCTCTTCGCGTCCATCTGCTTATGCACAGGTCTGAGACATCGTGTAGAGTTTTTATACAGGGGAGCTATCCAGGAGCTCTGGAGGTCAGAATGGTCGAGGCTGACGCCCCGGTCATCAGGATACTGGTAGTTGACGACAATGCGATCAGTCGTGAGTTGATTCGAGCGGCGTTCGACGACGACGGATTCGCCGTTGACGAGGCGGCGGACGGCTCCGAGGCACTGGCACGAATGAGGGAGACTGTGCCTAATGTGGTTTTGATGGATATTCAAATGCCAGTCATGGATGGCTACACCGCTCTCCGGGAAATCCGGCGGAACCCGGGCTGGCAGCACGTGCCCGTGGTCGCGCTAACTGCTTACGCTATGCTCGAGGATCGAGAGAGAGCATTTGCCGCGGGCTTCAATGGGTACCTGGCCAAACCCGTGAACCTGACGGCGCTGCGGCTCCAAATCGAGCAACTCCTGAAGCATCGGCCAACTTGAGAGAATATTCCATGGCCTCTCCACTCGCCACAATCGTTGCTATTGATGATGATGCCCAGAATCTCGAGTTGATTCAGGAAGCGATCGGTGACTTTCCGGTCGAGATTCTATGCTGCTCCACTGCTGAACACGGCCTCGAAACGGTCTTGAAGACACGTCCGGATATCGTTCTACTGGATCTCGTCATGCCCGGCAGAAACGGCATGGAGCTGCTCGAGATCATGGCAGAAAAGCACCCGGCCGCGGACGTGGTGCTGATGACCGGGCACTATTCTACTGAGTCGGCTGTTGAGGCCATTCAAAAGGGTGCGTGTGATTACTTGACCAAGCCCATATCGATCGCCGATTTGCGGCAACGAGTGGATAAGCTGGTGAGCGAAGCCACGCGCCGCCAGAAAGCAGTGCGCCTGGAGAAGGAGCTCCTGGGCGCGAATCGCTTCGATACCATGGTAGGGCGAAGCCCGGAAATGCTGGAGGTATTCGCGAGGATCCGCCGGGTGGCTCCGCACTTTCGCACCGCGCTGATTTCGGGGGCGACGGGTACTGGAAAAGAGCTGGCCGCACAGGCTCTTCATCGAATGAGCCCGGTCGCTTCCGCTCCATTCGTCGTCTTGAACTGCTCGGCGGTCGTCGAGACCCTGTTCGAGAGCGAACTGTTCGGCTATGTAAAGGGGGCTTTTACGGGAGCGGCCGGAGACCGGGTAGGACTGTTCGAGCATGCCAACGGCGGAACGTTGTTTTTGGATGAGCTCGGAGACATGCCCTTTTCCATGCAAAGCAAGCTACTCCGCGCGTTGCAGAATCAGGAAGTCCGGCGGGTTGGATCGGCGGTGGTATCGAAAGTCAATGTGCGCGTCATCGCCGCGACAAATCGGGATTTGACGAAGATGATCGCCAAGGGGACCTTTCGTGAGGATCTCTACTATCGTCTCTCGATGTTACAGATCAAGCTTCCCCCGCTTGTGGAACGGAGGGAAGATCTTTCGCTGCTCATCCGGCATTTTCTGGATCACTTTGGCGAACAGTACAACAAATCGTTTCGCGGCCTGACGGCGCGGGCGCAGGCTCTGCTCACCCGTCATTCCTGGCCGGGAAACATACGTGAGCTCGAAAACGCTCTTGGAAGCGCTTGCATGATGGCCGATGGTCCAATGATCGATGTTCGGGATTTGCCGGAGCAGCTACGGGCTCCGCGTTCTCACGAGGGGGATGAGTTGCGAGGACCAATTCTTTCCTTGATCGAATTGGAGCGGCGTTACGCCCGTGACACTCTGAAACGCCTTGGCGGCAACAAGGTGAAAACGGCGGAAGCTCTCGGAATCAGCCGGGCTACACTGTATCGTCTCCTCGACGATGAGGTAGAGCGGGAGGAGGGCACTCCGGCCTCCCAAGTCAAAGATTAGCCGGAGTGTCTGCGGCGCCGGGATTCATCGTCGCCCGGCTTGGTAGACAATCAGCTAGCCGGCGGGTTTGGTTTAGCTTCGCCGCCCCAATGTCGATCAGCATGCGCTGCGTAAGCGGATCGTCGTCCCCCATCTGTTGAATCAGTTCCTGATAGGTGCGGTGGATCGCTTGCGTTGCTTTCAAATTCTCAGTAGACAACTCGGCGCCCGTGAGGTGACTTAGGACGACCGCTTCCCCATTCTCGGGGAACCACGCTGGTGTGAGGTTGGGATCCTTACCCAACTCTGCGATTCGGCTGGCAATCAAGTCGGCGTGCTCTGTCGTTTCCTCGGCAAAGCTGAGCCATATTTCAGCCGCGCCCTCCCCGCTCCGGCTTCCCTCGACATGAGCTGTGCGCTTGTAGCGAGTGGCGGAAGCCATTTCCAGTGCCAGGACGCACTGCAAGACCGCGGTGACATCGCGGCGGCCATTTGAACCATCCTTTGCCTTTGCCTTGATCAGGCGGCGAATCCTTGCGCCTGCTTCAAGGATGTCGTTCAAGAATGGAGTCTTATTCTTCATCTTGGTACTTCCCTCGTCCGTCGGAAGAATTTTCAGGTGGGGAGTCTCCAGTCGGTAATTTCTACTCATGGGCTCCGGAATCCGCGTGTTTAAATCATTGAAACGACAAGCTGTTGTTGCATCCACACCCCCAGAGGTGCACGGTGGGGACCAAATGGAAAAGGCGGTCCCGGGCGGGACCGCCTCGCTTTGGCTGGCTTTCGCAGCTGCTACTGCAATGATTTCAGAAGGTCATCGCGCTCTTGCGGACTAATGATGTTTTCCTTAGCAGCCAGCAGGATGATGAGCCGTTTTACATCGCGCAGATCCTGAGTTACCACGCGGTTGGTTTCCGCGGCGCACTCCTGGGCGCGGCGCGCGGCCGCCAGCGGCGACTCGGTCAACTGCCCGCGAATGTGTCCGCCTGGATTGGATTCCGTGTGAACGTTGACGTAGTATGAGCCGGGGCTCGCGATGATCTTCTGCAGCACATCCAGCGTGGCTGCATCGGTCACCTCGAACTGAGTATCGAGGTTTGCCCGCTGTCCGGCCGTGGTGATGGTCGACCCAGGCAAGTTAAAACCTACGACAATCGGGCCGTTAACGCCGATTTCTCCCCGGTGAATATGAGCCATGGTAATGGTCTCATTCTGCACCGTGGCCGCATCGATGTTGACCATCAGAATTGCTTTCATCGGCTTCGGATCAGTTGCGGATGCGCGCTCCAGCCGAATCGCAACCGTCGCCTCACCCGACGCATCCCGCCCTGTCACGGGTGGATTTTCATTCAGCGTGGCAAGCTCGGCATTGAGGACCACCGTACGTACCATACCATTGGGGTCCCCGAACAATCCTCCAAAGGTATCCAAGCAGGAAGTGAGTTTAGTTGTCGTTTGAGCGGCGCTATTTGTCTGTGGCAACACGGCCACGGCTGACAAAAGGCCAACCAAGACCACGCTCCGAATCGTGTTTCGTCCTGGAAGATTCATGGAAACCAATTCTCCTTTTTGCGAGAATTTGTTCTCGCATCCCGTTGATGCACCGAATGGTCCTCCTGTTACACAACGGTCACACAGCACCGGTAGGACGGTCCCCCCGGACCGTCCCGGACCGATGGCCGGCCCTTCAAGCCGGCCGTGGCCAACACTGGCCGCGCCACGAAATCTGTCACTGGAGGCTCTTCTCAACCATCCGTGCATGTTCCAGTTGATTCCTTGCAGGACGCTGGCGTTCTCTCTGTTCGCGGCTTGGAGTGCGCTTTAACATGCGCTCGATGGTTGCGTCGCGCCGCAGGACGGGATTGCTTTTGCCGCGGTCATCAACCATCCGCGGAGCCAAGTTTCCGGCATCGCTGTTAGCGGCCGTTTTCACGACGACCTGACTACGTTCCACGCCGGCCCTGCGATTCGTATCGCGCGAGTTGTTCGCAAACCGAGGAATTAGAATCATGCCGGCAATTATGCTGATGAAAACAACTTGGTCGAGCAAACGAGTTGGTCTGGTCACGTTTGTCTCCTTTTGGTTTTTAAACTCTTATCCACTGGAAGCTTGCAAATAGGCCACCATATTAACTTTTTGATGCCGCAAACCCACGAGTGTTTTGTCTGATTTTGAAACATCAAGCGCCCTGAGCTTGGCCTCGCACCCGCAGGTAGCTGTTTGTTCAATAGGATGCAAACCTGGTATCGCAATTGCTCCACAGCCCTTTTAGAGCCGTGAAGTGCAAAGAAGCTTACGGCGTAGACAGGTCAATAGACTTGACTCGCACATTTCCAAGACAACTCGGACACTATCGCCTCCTCGATCAACTGGCGAAGGGCGGGATGGGAGTCATATACCGGGGTGAGGATGAGCGCTTGGCCCGTCCGGTCGCGGTGAAGGTGCTGCGGCCGGAGTTGTGCGAGGAGCGATATCGGCAGCGTTTCTTAAAAGAAGCTCGGGCTGTAGCCGCCGTTCAGCACCCAGGAATTTGTCAAATATATGACGTCGGCGAAGAGGATAACACCCTCTTCCTGGTAATGGAGCTCCTCGAAGGCGAAGACTTGGCCACGCGGTTACGCCGCGGCGCCTTACCGGCCCTGGAAGCCCGCGGGTTAGTTCTCGAAGTTCTCGCCGCGCTAGAGGCATTGCACCAAAGTAGGATCATTCATCGCGATCTGAAGCCTTCCAATCTCTTCCTGACTTCGCATGGAGTGAAGGTCCTTGACTTCGGTCTTGCCCGAGTCATAGGTCCGGCCGGGGATGGTGAGATGATGGCTGCGCTCACGCTACCCGGTGTTGTCGTAGGTACACCCAATTACCTGGCACCCGAATGCATTCGTGGCGAGGAAGCAGATTCCTCCAGTGATCTTTACGCGCTGGGCGTCGTCCTGTACGAAATGTTGAGTGGAAGACGGGCGTTTCAAGGAGAAACACCCGTCGACGTCATGCACGCCGTTCTGCACAAGCCACCCGAGCCATTGGAGGGTTCTCCCTTGATCTCCGAGCTCAGCCGCATTATTGGCCGCGCCATGGCGCCTCGCGCGGATCGCTATCGGTCCGCCGCGGAGTTTTCCGAGGATCTACGGAATGTGCTGAAGGAAGGAAGCGCCGTCGATGGGACGGTCTTGAGAAGCGAGGCGCCCGTAGTCCAGGAGGGAACTTCCGTCCGCCGTCTGATCGTCCTTCCTTTTCGTGTCCTGCCGCCGGGCCAGCAATACAAACACCTGGGATCCAGCTTGCCGGAAGCGCTTAGCGCGGCCTTTACGAAGGTCGACAATGTCAGCGTCCGCTCGAGTCTGGTTGGGGTGAAGTTTACGCAAGAGCACTTCGACCTGGAGCGTGTCGCCAGGGAGGCCGGTGTCGATGTGGTGTTGACGGGCACCCTGTTGTGCGGCAAATCCGGGATTGGCCTGAACGCCCAGCTCATCGCAGTGCCTGGCGGAACACTGGTCGCGGCAGCGACGATGCAATTTCCGGGAAAGGACGCCTGGACCTTGCAAGACCAGATCGTAACGGCGGTGGTACGAGAGCTCACTCCCTCGTTATCTGCAACGGCAACGAAGGCTCCGGGAAAGGCTGACGGCGACGCCGGAGAAACATTGCAGCCTCTGCTCCTCGCGCTGCGTGACGCGCCTGGGTCGCTCCAAGTCCTGGCTGGCCTAGTTGAGGCTTGCCGGCTGGCGGGCCTGCTAGAAGAATCCCTGCGGGCTCACGAGGCCGCGCGCGCGGCGGATCCGAACGTGACAACAAGCGTCTGCCGGACTCATTTTGCCCGAGGCGAGTACGAGACCGCTCTTGCCACCAGCGTCGGCGACATCTATGTTGCCGCCTTGAGCCTCGCGATGATGAATCAGAACAGCGAGGCATTGGTGCTCTTAGAGCAGCGGGCGGAGCCGATCCTTGGGTCCGGCTTCGCGCTGGAGCAGTCTCTGCGCGAGTTTCTCCAGGACATTGATCCGGTGCCTTCGATCGAGGAGGGGTTGGCGCAGGACGCCTTCGGCCCCGAAGAGATGTTCTTTGCAGCCCGCCAGTTGTTTCGAGCCGGCGAGCCCGGTGGAGGGCTTCGCAGGCTGGGAGAGAGCATCGAAAAAGGCTTCGCATGTATTCCTGTCCTCTACAACGATCCTTGGCTGACAACGGTGCGAGACACACCTGAATATCTTCTCCTGCTCAGGGAAGCCGAGCAGCGGCATCAGCGGGCGGAAGAGATTCTGCGCACGCATGGCGTAGGCACGGTATTAACATCTAACACACTTCAGGAGGTTGCCATCTGAGCCGCACCCGTAAGCGAGCGTTCTGAACCTCGGGTTTCTACACCGGCGGAAAGGAGATTGAAAATGGATCGGCTGTCGCGGGTTCCCTTCACGCTATTGTTCACTGCGGCTCTCTTGGGTCAGACCTCAATCGGGGATGCGGTGGAGGCATCCCGGAGGAGCCGGGCGCCGAAGTTCGATTTCGACGAGGCGCCTTACATCGAGCGTGGCGCCGCCCGCATTGCCGAGCCCGGAATTATCGCCCCCGTCACGAAAGGGCTCCATGGCTTCCGCCTGAAGATGGGCAGCATGGTGCTTACCTCAGGATTCGCTCTGGGGCCGGAGTTCCTCACAGGCTCTCCTCGATTCGAGCGAATCCTATTTCGTACCTCCGCACGCTTTTCAGCGCCGGGATATCAACTCTACGACGCCGAGTTTGCGCTTCCCAGCCTGGCCGGCGACCGTCTCTTCTTCAACGCCCTGGCTGCCCATCGGAACTATCCGCGATTGCCCTACTTCGGACCCGGTCCTGATTCGTCAGCTAACAACCGTACCAGTTACCGTCTGGAAAATACTTCCCTCGACCTGACGGCCGGCGTCAGACCCTTCCGCCACATGAGGTTGGGCGCCACGAGCGGGGTTGAGATGGTGAACGTTGGCCGGGGTCGAGATTCGCGCTTCCGCTCGACCGAGCAGTTATTCGGCCCGAGGAGCGCTCCCGGTGTCGATCACCAGTCCGACTTCCTCACGGCCGGCGGATTTCTGGAATACGACTATACCGAGAGCGAAGGGACTCCTCGCCGCGGCGGCAATTACAGTTTGCGATTCACTAACTACGTCGATCAGACACTGGGAACCGGATCGTTTCGTCGCGTCGATGTAGACCTCCGCCAATACTTGCCCTTCTTTCAAAAGCAACGCATGATCGCATTGCGGGCGTATTCGGTCCTGACGGATACGAGCTCCCGGAAGGCGGTTCCCTTTTATCTTCAGCCGTCGCTCGGCGGCCCCGAAGCCATGCGCGGATTTCACGCATTCCGGTTCTACGACAATAATCTGCTCCTGCTCACCGCCGAGTATCGATGGAAGGTATCGAGCGGCGTCGAACTAGCGTTCTTCGGTGACGGCGGCAAAGTATTTCCGCGAAGGCGGGACTTCAATCTTCGGAATCTCGAAGGTTCCTACGGAGCTGGCGTGCGGTTCAACATTCGTAGGGAGGTGTTCTTGCGACTCGACTTTGGGTGCAGCCACGAGGGGTGCAATTTATGGTTAAGATTCCACGACTTCTTCTAGCGCCGGTTGCGGCCGCTCTGATCGCGTGGCCTCTTTGCGCCGGGAAGTTTCAGGATACTGATCCGGCGGAGACGCAACCTCCGCCGATTTCGGTCAGCAAGCTAAGGTCTGTTTCACCTGGCGAGTTTGGCGACTTTCTGTCCCATACATTCTGTAAACAAGGAGAGCGAAACAGCAAGTCCAAGGTCTACCCCGCCCAAGGTGTGAACACACTGGGAGAAGTGATCGACTCCGCCTGGTTCAAGGACAGGCATGCAAAGCGGCGGATGACTCTCGAAGAGTTGGCGCGGGGTCCGGGTAATTCGAAGGCTCCGTCGAAAGATCGGCCCTGGATGGTAACTTCGGCGAAAACAGAAGGCATCACTCCCGGCTTTCAGATCAAGGACTCAGCGGGGCGCAAGTACATCTTGAAACTCGATCTGAAACAGTGGCCGGAGATGGCGAGCGCCGCCGACGTCATTGGATCGAAGTTCTTCCATGCTCTCGGGTACCACGTCCCCGAAAACTATATTGTCACCTTCGACCGCGCGCAGTTGGCTCTCCCTGGAAATGCCGGCGGCTCCGTCAACGGCAGCGCCAAAAAGCGCCCGTGGCGGGAGAAGGATATCGATACGATTCTCGCGCGGGCGTACAAGAGCGGCGACGGCCAGTATCGTGCCCTCGCAAGCCTATATCTCGATGGCGAGCCGCTGGGACCGTTCAGCTATCATGGCGTGCGCTCAGACGACCCCAATGACAAGATTCCTCACGAACATCGCCGCGAGTTGCGCGGACTCTACGTGATCGCCGCCTGGCTCAATCATACTGATTGCAAGGGTGGCAACACACTGGACATGGTCGTGGAGGAAGGCGGTGTCCGCTATGTGAAACATCACCTGATCGACTTCGGCGCAACTCTGGGCAGCGCCAGTTTTGAAACCAAGAGCGCCCGCCAAGGCCACGAGTATCTCCTCGACGCCAAGCCAAGCGCGATCCAGTTCTTCACGTTTGGCTTCTATGTGCCCAAGTGGGCACGCGTAGAGTATTCAGATCTTCCTTCCGTCGGAAAAATTGAAGCTGAGGCGTTCGAACCGGATCAGTGGAAGGGAAACTTCCCCAACCCGGCTTTCCTCAACCGTCTTCCGGACGATATCTTCTGGGCAACGACGAGGGTAATGGCATTTCGGGATGAGGACATTCGTACCATCGTCACTACCGGCCAGTACAGCGATCCGAAAGCCGTCGAGTGGCTGGTCCGGACGTTAATCGCGCGGCGGGACAAAATTGTGGAAACGTTTCTCGAGGCCGTCCTGCCGCTAGACAACTTTCGTGTATCTGGCAACCGGCTCGAATTTGACGACCTGGGAAAGAAGCAACGCCAGACTCCCAGAACTCTCTCGGTCCAGTGGTCTCAGTTTGAGAACGGGAGTGGCAGGACGACGGCCCTTCCAGCCGCAGCTGCCTTTCAGATTCCCAATGATCTCGCGACAGCGGCCAATGGCTCTTATTTCTCCGCGAGAATCGCGGAGGGCAACTCGCCGAAGGCGGCGTTGGTGTATCTGGCCAAGCGTCGCGGGCGGATAGAAGTCGTAGGTATCGAACGCAAATGGTGAAACTTATGATTCCACTCTTTACCATCGCGGCATGTCTGGCCGGCGCGGCTCTCGCCGCGGCCGCGGACACTCTTCCCAAAGCCGATCCTTTTCCCAAGAAAGAACTGGATGATCACATCGCCGCCTATATGAAGGTCCGCAAACAGGCCATAAAGGCGGCGCCGCCCTTAAAGCCCAAGGCAGAGCCCGAGGCTATCGAGGCGCACAAACTCGCGCTCGCCCAGGCGATTCGCGATGCCCGGAAAGAAGCGAAACAGGGCGATGTTTTCACGCCGGCGATCCAGGCGTCCATTACCAGAATCGTCGCTAGCGAGACGAAAGGTAAATCAGGAGCTCCGGCCAAAGCTGCGACAAAACAAGGCAATCCCGCCATAGAAGGACCGGCTAAACCGGTCGTGTTGAAAGTCAACCAACCCTATCCCAAAGACGAACCACTTTCGACCGTTCCGCCTTCGATCCTGCTCCGCCTTCCAGAACTGCCCAAAGAATTGTCCTTCCGCTTCGTCGGACGCCACTTGATTCTTCATGACGAAACGGCAGGCATCATTGTGGATTTCATGTTGAATGTTACGAAATAGGAGGCGCACCTCATGTCACGCCGAATGATTTCTCTGGTTGCCCTGGTTTGGCTTCCTTCGTGGTCTTCCGATGTTCAGGTTCCGCTGAAGAGTGACTCCTTACGTTTCGCCGTAGTTGGAGATACGGGTACCGGTGGACGGCAGGCGATTGAGATAGGGAGTCAGCTCGCCAAGGCCCGCGAGAAGTTTCCCTTTGAGTTTGTCGTGATGATGGGCGACAACATGTATGGCGGTGAGTCTGCCCGTGATTATGAGAAGAAGTTTGAGCGCCCATTCAAGCCCCTCCTGGATGCCGGCATAAAGTTCTATGCCGCTCTGGGGAATCACGATGAGGCCAATCAGCGCTTCTATAAGCTGTTTAACATGAATGGGCAGCGATTCTACACCTTCAAGCCTCGCGCGGGGATCCGGTTCTTCGCACTGGATAGCAACTATATGGATCGCCAGCAACTGGAATGGCTGGAGAGAGAGCTGCGCAGCTCGGGAAGCGAATGGAAGATCTGTTTCTTCCATCATCCGCCGTACTCGTCGGGCGAACGGCATGGTCCCTCGCTCAACTTGCGCGCTGTTCTCGAGCCGCTTTTCATCAAACACGATGTGAGTGTGGTTCTGACCGGGCACGAGCATTTTTACGAGCGGATCAAACCACAGAAAGGAATCTATTATTTCATCGTGGGCTCATCGGCAAAGCTGAGAGCGGATGGAATCAGGCCGAAAAGCGAGATTACCGTGAAGGGATACGACGCCGACCGCGCATTTGCGCTCATGGAGATCGCCGGTGAAAATCTGAGTTTCCAGACCATCACCCGCACCGGAAAAATGATCGATTCCGGAGTGCTCCCCCGGCTGAAGGCCGGCACTGAGCCCACCATCATAACGAAGCCTTCGTCTACAGCATCAACTCAGCGGCGATGAAAAACCCGGCGCCGGATGTCCGGCCAAAATTCCTTGAATATGTTCGAGGCCGCGTCGTAGCCAAGAGAGATCGAACCCCTCGTCAGGCTGTCTGAAATCTGGGTTTGCCGTTCCGGCCGCCATGCGTTGGAGATAATCGATGCGCCGTAGTTACCCGCGAATCGCCATGTCGAAAACGTTCGGCCGCCACCATCGGTGCGCGTAAGGAAAGTATGAGTCAAGGCGTATCGCGAGCGGCGCCACCACCCCGATTCGCCGGAGCGAAGGTACCTGGGGTCTTGACGGAGCGGCGCCGCGACCAGAAATCCTATGCCGGCCTCAACGCCCCGGTTCGCGAGCTTGTAACCGTATCGCCGGCCATATCCAGCCACGCCCTGACCCCATTCCTCGGGGTTGTTTCGCCACTGGTTGAAACCGGCCGTAACCGCGGATTTGCCTAATGCAGACGGGCCTATGATCCTCGAACCGAATACTTCCGCTTTGCCGCCAACAGAAAGAGGC
>Ga0187893_10008193_pt1 | contig 16624 bp, 12 predicted proteins | sample MA1701074metaG_FD_139574 | JGI IMG/M metagenome (GOLD analysis project Ga0187893, IMG submission 139574) | White microbial mat communities from a basaltic lava cave in the Kipuka Kanohina Cave System on the Island of Hawaii, USA - MA170107-4 metaG ...
GAGTCGGGCTTTGGGGCCGACATCGGGTTCGAGAAGTTCTGGAACGTGAAGTGCCGTTACTCGGGCAACACGCCCAATGTGTCCGTGATCACCGCCACCGTGCGGGCGCTCAAGCACCATGGGGTCAACGCCGGCGCTCCGCCGGTGGTCCCGGGCCGACCCATCCCTAAGGAATATTTCGAAGAGAATCTGAAATGGCTGGAGGACGGGATGTCCAATCTCGTTCAGCACGTCAATACGGTGAAGAAAGCCGGCATCAACCCGGTGGTCTGCCTCAACCACTTCCATACCGACACCGACGCGGAGATCAAGCTGGCCAAGAAACTGTGCGAGCAGGCGGGCGCGCGGGTGGCGGTGTCCTATCACTGGTTAAAGGGCGGCGAAGGCGCGCTGGATCTCGCCGATGCCATCATCGACGCCTGCAACGAGAAGGTGGATTTCAAATTCCTGTATGACATGAGCACGCCTTTGCGCCAGCGCATCGAGCGCATCGCCAAAGAAGTCTACGGCGCGGATGGTGTCAGCTATGCCCCCGAGGCCAAAACCAAAGCAGAAAAATTCGAGAAAGACCCCAAGTACAACGACTACGCCACCATGATGGTAAAAACCCATCTATCGCTCTCACACGACCCCACGCTCAAGGGCGTGCCCAAGGGCTGGACCTTGCACATCCGGGACTTCTTGACCTACGGCGGCGCGCGCTTTATCTGTCCGGTGGCCGGCAATATCAGTTTAATGCCGGGCACGGGTTCCGATCCCGCATATCGGCGCATCGACATCGATGTCAACAGCGGGCGGGTCAAGGGAGTGTTTTGATGGCATGACGTTCGGTACCAAGGAATCATTGGGCTTATCAGCGCAAAGGTGATGGGAGGTGAATGATGGCAATCGAAGAAAACAAAGCGGCGCCCGCTTTTATCCTTGAAGACACCCAAGGAAACAAGGTCGCGCTCAAAGGCTTTAAGGGCAAGGAGGTCATCGTGTACTTTTATCCCAAGGATGACACACCGGGGTGCACCAAAGAGGCCTGCGGGTTTCGCGATTTATGGAAGGATATACAGAAGCTCGGCGTGGTGATCCTGGGCGTATCGCCGGATGATCCGGAATCGCACCGGAAGTTCGGGGCGAAGTATAAGCTACCGTTTACTTTGTTGTGCGATCCGGACAAGAAGATGATGGAAGAATACGGCGCCTACGGGGAGAAGGTGATGTACGGCAAGAAAACCAGGGGCGTCATCCGCTCGACGGTGTGGATAGGGTCAGACGGAAAGGTGAGAAAACACTGGAAACGGGTCTCCGATGCGGGCGAGCACCCGACTAAGGTGTTGGAAGCATTACAAGCTGGCGTTTGAGGTCCAAGCGCCTAGTGCCTAGTGCCTAGTGCCTAGTGCCTAGTGCCTAGTGCCTAGTGCCTAGTGCCTAGTGCCTAGTGCCAGGTCATCGCGCAAGTCTCGAGCTGAACCATGAAACTCGATCTTCTGAGCCTAAGAAAGGCCCTCGGTAACCTGGAGCGGGCCATAAACCGGTCGTTGGCCGCAGCGGAGGATGAGGAGCTCCGCGGTGCCGTGATCCAGCTATGAACTTTCCTGGAGGATGCAGCAAAGGGCGGGCGAAGTGTTGAACGGGAAGTGTTAGTTAGGCCATGCAACGCTCAATCCTGGCGTCAATTGGTGTTTTTTGCGTTTCGGGCTTGGGCGATCGGGAGACCTCGCGAACGGCTGTGCTCAACCTGCAAATGAATTGTCCGGTTCATCTCCGAGGACAAGTGAACATGAACAGCGCGCTACCGCGAGTATCTACCACTGCGATATGACGTTGAATTTTCTGTTATGATTTCCTATCGTTACTCACAGACGCGACGAATCCGCTTGAGGGCACTTCGATAAATTGCTTTCCTGCAATTTATCGAATCGCAAAGCAAAAAACGTGGTTTTTGCTTTGCTCCATTGGTCAATCACTTAAGGTGATTGACCAATGTCCTCACGTCCCTGTAAGGGGCGGGCGGGCACTTCGAATTAATCGAAGTGCCCGTGACATGCTGTGGGTTGGACCGAAACATCGAGAACGCAGGACGTGAGAAGTTGCAGCCGGCGCGTTCTCATTACACTGTACACTGTTCGTCTTGTTGCTACAGTGACGGATCGCAAATGAACGACACAATAATGGTAACAGGTGGAGCTGGTTTTCTGGGCTCTCACCTTTGCGACCGTCTTATCAGCGAAGGCATCAATGTTCTCTGCGTTGATAACCTCTACACGGGGTCAAAGGCAAACGTTCGTTGTTTACTGAGTTCTGAGCACTTCGAGTTTATGCGGCACGACGTGACGTTCCCGCTGTACGTGGAGATCGGCCGCATCTATAATCTGGCCTGCCCTGCATCACCTGTCCATTACCAGCGCGATCCAGTACAAACCACCAAGACCAGTGTGCATGGCGCTATCAACATGCTGGGTCTGGCAAAGCGGGTTCGTGCCAGGATCCTGCAAGCATCGACCAGTGAGGTCTATGGAGATCCAACGGTGCATCCTCAGCCAGAAGCTTACTGGGGGAACGTTAACCCGATAGGATTACGCTCGTGCTACGACGAGGGGAAACGCTGCGCGGAGACGCTGTTTTTCGACTACCACCGCCAACACTCGCTTGATATAAAGGTTATCCGAATCTTCAATACCTACGGACCTCGGATGCATCCGTCTGATGGGCGTGTGGTATCCAACTTTATCGTGCAGGCCCTTAATGGCGAACCGATCACGGTTCTTGGAGACGGGCAGCAGACGCGAAGCTTCTGCTACGTCGATGACTTGATTACCGGCATGATACTGATGATGAATACAGATGAAGGCATCACGGGTCCGATCAACCTCGGCAACCCTGTCGAGTTCACAATACTCGAACTCGGTGAAACGATTCTTAAGTTGATAGGCGGGAAGTCCAAGATCAACTTCAAGCCTCGCCCCAGTGACGACCCGCAGCAGCGACAACCCAATATTTCCGAGGCGAAATCCGTACTCGGTTGGGAGCCCAAGGTTCCACTTGAGGAAGGACTGAGGCCCACTATTGCATACTTCCGCCAACTCCTGGCCAAATAGTTCCCTGTACTCTATGCTGAGCCAGTGCCGATGACTTCCAACACCGCCGGCGTTGTTATCCTGAGCCCACATCGCGAGGCGTGTCGAGCGTGAACTTGAGCTAGCGCGACCTGGGGAGTTCGTGCTATTGGTGCCCGGCTTTCACAATGACACGCGGCTCAACACCCCCTCAATCACCAGGGAATCCAGCAATGTCACCGAGGGGTTCTGGGGTTTGTAGTAATTTTCTGCGAAAGGATACCGGCATGTTTCCGCGAACGTTTCGAATCGCGGCTCTTTATTCCCCTCACTGTCGGCGCAATTTTGTGGAATACCTCACGTCTGTTTTAGCTAAAGCAATTATAATCTTATCATTCGCGAAACGGAGCACGAACAAGCTAGGCGTTCGCTACAGGTCGCGAATTAATGCACCAAACAGATTAAGTTCATTCTATTTTTTAGAACAATGCAACACAACTTTTATACCTAATCGGTTTAGGAGAATAATGCTCACCATAGCGAGCATAATCGGTACATGCAAACTGAATCTAAGCGCTCGGATTTCATCTCCGGTCATTATCGAGGATTGCCGAACTTGACCGCAAACGAACGTAGATCCTCCAAGATCGCGTGGCTTGTTGCGGGGGGCGAAGGGTATGGTGTCGCGAGCACCACGCTTCGCATGCTAGCTGAACTGAAAAAGCGTGGATGGGATACGCCTGTTGTGAGCTTGAGTCACGGTTCTTTGGTGACGCGTTGCGAGAACCAAGGCCATACAGTTTTAGTCCTTAATGTAGGAAAAGTGAAAGTGCTCCGCGGCGGACTTTTTGATCGGGCGCTGGATTTTATCTCAAACCTAAGGTTTCAGCGCAAAGCAAGCGGCGCTGTGATATCGGCTCTTAGAGAAATACAACCTGATGCGGTGCACGTGCGTATTCCGACTTTCGTCGGGCTCGCCGGTCGCGCGGCAAAGGCGATCGGTTGCCGGGTGTTCTGGCAAATGCCTAACTGCATAAGCAATTCCTACCCTTTGGGGATTAATCGATGGATTTACCACTGGCTATGTCTGAGGTATGGCATAACAGTGGTCGCTAATTCGCATTTTACCGCCCGTACCTTTGGTACGTTTCCCGTAACCCCAGAAGTAATGCACTTGGGCGTCGATGCGGTTCGTTTTGATCCGAATGCGGTGAAGGCGGTCAGTCGAGCAGAATTAGGGATCCCAGATGATGCGATCGTCTTTGGAGTCGTCGCTAGTCTCAATTCAGTCAAAGGGCAGGACCGCGTGTTGGACGCGATCCTTCGCTTAGGGAACACTCAGCCGCCCTTACATTTGTTGTTAGTAGGGGGGCCAAACGATAGTGAGTATGCGTTGGGGTTGGTGAGGCGAGCCGAAGCCGCCGGCGCCGCGCATAGATTGCATATGGTGGGATTTACCAATGGGCCCGAGCGTTACTATGGCGTAATGGACGTAGCTATTAATAGTCGGATTGGTCCAGAACCTTTTGGCTTGTCTGCCGTCGAGGCCATGTTCATGGCGACGCCCGTCCTAGTCCACGCTCTTGGCGGACCCGCTGAGACCGTGATTGATGGAGAGACGGGGTGGCATATTCATGGTATGTCTGTTGAAAGGATCGTTGCGGCACTCAGGCGCGTCCTACAGGATCGTGAGAGATGGGAGGAAATGGGGCGTAATGCGCGTAGGCATGCTATGAACGGATTTACGGCGGCGCAGGAAATCGACCGGTATCTGAACATCATCCGCGCTAGATGCCGTGCCACCGTAGGAGCTGTACCGTGACGGCCTTGCTCATATATACGACTATCGTAGCGGCACTCGCGATCTCCACAATACGCTGGCCCGCTACGGCAATAGCAGGAATTATCTGCATGTTCGGTTTGGAGCAATGGGCGCAGGGATCGCACCCGCTGTTCCTTCAACATCGTGCCCTAACCAACTATGTAATTGGATTCATCGTCCTTTTAGGACTCGCAAAAAAAATATATAGAGGGCAGCCGATATTGCGAGCTTATCCGGCGGTAGGCATCCTTGTGCTCACCCTTTTTTTATATGCTCTAGTGTCGACAACGTGGGCTCCCTATCCCGATCGGAGCCTCGCGGCGTTATTGACACAAAGTCCGTATATTATAACCATAATAATCCTGGCTCCTCTGTTGTGCTCCAACACGGAGGATATCGAACGAGCATTTTTTGCAACGTGCGTGCTCGGTTTGGTGCTGCTTGTTCTTCTTATGTTTACAGTCGAGTGGAAAAACAGATCGGTTGTCTTTCCTGGTTCGAGCTTCCACGGGAACCCGGCCGCGATTGGAGCACTAGGGGGCACAATATCCATTATCGCAGCTTATTTTAGGTGGCCTAAGCTTAGGTTATTAGACATATTAAAATGGATCGTGGTGGCCCTCGGTTTGACTCTCGCAATAAGGTCTGGGTCGCGTGGACAGACGCTTGCGGCGGTAATGGTACTGGTTGTGTGCTGGCCTCTTGCCTACCGTTTGCACAGCTTTAAAGCCTACACCATCTTTGGGGCTGGCATCATTTTCATCGCTGCGACAACTTTTTGGGGATTAGACATGTTTTGGCCAGATTCCGGTCGTTGGGATGCGAATGCTATGGAGGATGCCGCAGACGGTCGGCTTTACCGTTCGTCTAAAATCTATAAGCATTGGTTTACCACCCCGGCTACGATTTTTTTCGGTGTGGGTAATTCCGCATCAAAGGATCTCATTGGAACTTACGCGCATGTGCTACCCCTGGACATTCTCTGCGAAGAGGGAGTAGCCGGCTTCGTTATGTTTATCGGTATCGTGTTGCTTTGTGTTAACAAAGGATTCAAAGGTTTCTTTCTCGTAAGAGACAACCCGCAACAGAGGACGCAGCTAGCCATTCTATGCGCGATATTTGCCTACTATTTTGCGAGCTCGCTGAAGCAAGGCAATTTGCTTGGCAGTCCCCTACTGTTCCTGTGCGCTATATTAATCGGAACGTATTACAACAACCTCGTTTCAAGTCGTCGTCAGCACACTGAACCCCCTCGACGAAACTATTCCATCGCTGGCTTCACGCGACCTTAACGTGTGGTCTTTTCTTTCTCCTAGAATACGTTTGTCACGGCGTGATTCTTGTTTAAATGAACATCCTTTTTGTAGGAGGGGCGGAGTTCAAGCCCAGAGTAGGGGGGATCGCTCAATATACACATCGACTCTGCAAACACCTGCAGGGCATGGGTCACAATGTGCTGGTTTATGCTGCTGCCATGGACAATGGTCAAGCATTTGATAAAGGATGCAACTATAGGATTAGTCGTTTTGACTATAACAAATTGATGTCCGGAGGCAAGTTACTCAACATCATCATGCGCCTTTTCGCCATTTTCCAAATCGCCAAAAAACATCATACACAAGTAATCATCTGCAACGTTCTGCAAGGTGAGGCTTTTATATGTTGGATGGTCGCTAAGGCATTAAAAGTGCCTTTTTGCATATGTACTCATGGCCGTGAACTGACCAAAAAATACCGTCCTCTTAGACGTATCTATACAAAGCCTATTCTAAAATGGGCCAACTGTGTTTTCGCAAATAGTCATTTCACCAAGAGTGTGCTCCAACGATTAGGCGTGATTTCCCATAAGATAGTAGTTGTTTTCCCCGCCGTCGACATCGAAGAGATGAACACAGAAGTAACCGAATCGGACCTTAAGGCAATTCGCAGTCTGGGATTCAAAGATAAGAAGGTCATATTAACGTTAGGCAGATTAGAACAAAGAAAAGGATTGGACACGACCATAAAAGCTATGCAGATAGTACCAATGGAGGTCCCTAATTCGGTATATGTTATTGCCGGAGAAGGTGCTTATCGGAGTGCCTTAGAAGATTTAATAGAGCAGCTTAACCTACACAACTGCGTGAGGTTAGTTGGCGCCATCGAGGGTTCGCAAAAACACCTCTATTACAAGGCAGCAGACCTATTTGTGATGCCAAACCGAGAGCTTCCGAATGGGGACGTCGAAGGATTCGGCATAGTATTTTTGGAGGCTGGGGCATACGGAAAACCCGTGATAGCGGGTAACTCAGGCGGCGCCGTCGATGCGGTGATACACGGACAGACCGGGATCCTAGTCAATCCAAATGATGTCCACGAACTGGCGCGTGCGATCGTATCAATCCTAAAAAACGACGCTTATGCGCGCGAACTCGGCGGTGGAGGACTGAAACGCGTGACAAAAAACTTCTCCTGGCGCAACTCCGCGTCGGCCATGAGCGCGGCTCTACGAGCCTTGGTAACTGTGAGCAAAGGTGGGCCGCTATGACAATGACTCTCTTCTCGGTCTAGCGAAAAGAAGCCCAATGACTTCAATAACAAGCGCTTTTTGGAAGACGAATGATAATATTACATACGCACATATTCCAACTGTCGCTGCCAGTGCAAAAGAGAGAATGTCGGAATTTATTGGAACGAAACGTGTCACCAAAGACATTAGTGCGCCCATACACAGAGCTAAGATAAAGGGTTTCGCTATAACTACGAAGTATTCGGAAAAACATGGACCGATCAGATTACGTATAAACACTCTATAGTGTAGGAGGAAATGAAAAAGATGGAGCAATACGAGCGAATAACAGATGTCAATGATGCTGCCCATCTTGGCCGCTGCGAAGATGGTCGGTGGAATCAACAAGGTTAATGATAAGTTCCAGTAAAACGTCCATTTCGCTTTTCCTTTCGCGATAATGAGACTACCCGCGGCGTTGCCGAAAGACCGTAACAAAGAATAAAACGCCAAGATCTGAACTAGCGGTATGGCAGGATGCCACTGTTCGCCTAAGAATATGGGTACAAGCAGGGGCGCCACAGCCGCCATCCCAACGAGGACAGGCGCGTTTGCTGAGGTGACAAAGCCAATCATCTTCATGAACCCCTTTTTTAATAACGCCGTGTTGTCTTGAACCGTGGAAAACGCGGGGAAGGCAACCGTTGTTAAGACACTGTTGATCTTCATGATCGGAGCGATCACTAAACGAAAAGCAATATGATAGTAGCCCAATGCGACTGGGCCTAGGAGAGATCCGATCAGTAACTGATCGATCCGCGAATTAACATGATTGATAAACAAAGCTGCCGCACGATAGATACCAAAACTTAAGTATCCTTTTTGATCTTCCCAGTTGAAATACAAAGACGGTAGCATGTTTGCATGTTTGGCCCATGCAATCCTCATAATAGTGAGAGAAAACGTGACGCTAAGACTTCCACAAATCAATGCCCATGCGTTAGGATCGTGCAACGCTAGCGCTACCGAGACGGCTATGCCAACTAGGGAACTGGCGATATTGAATTTTGTAACGACATCAAAACGTAGCTCTTTTTGGATTAGCGCTGAAAATTGAGCTCCAAAGGGGGCGATAACGAACGAAAGTGCCGCGACCGACAACAGCGTTGCGAGCTGTGGTGAACCGAACACGGTGGCTACTAGAGGAGCGATTAGGGCGAACAAAGTAAATATCGCAAAACCGCTCAGTACATTTATCCAATACAAAGTTGATAACTCTTTATGAGTTGGGGACTTTCTTTGGATAACAGCCGAAGATAGCCCTAGATCTGAGAAGACACTTGCTAAGCCCGTTATCACGCTGATAATAGCGATTAATCCATAAGCCTCAGCCCCTAATAGATGAGCTAAGACAGCGAGTTCAATGAAATTTATAGCGGTCGTGCTTATCGTGTTAATACTAGTCCATCGGACGCCACGGGTGACTTTTTGGCTAAGACTTGCCATGGCTCCTTATACTTCGAAACCGTTATTCTTCATTTCTTGCCCACAAATCCGAACGAAAGTTTCTCTTTGATACGGTTCCCAATCAGTCCAAGGCACGATGGTATGTTGCCTCGTTGCGTTCTTTGGGTTGGTCACGGCCTGTTCCCAGAGTTCTTTAGGCAACTCAATTTGACATGGCTCCAATATGTTTTTAAAAAAATAGTCATAATCACTGATCATCTTTTCGAAATGAACCGTTTTCCCGATATTCGTACGCAGGTAGGCATTCTCTATTTGCCAATACCAACATAGCCGTGCAAAGCGATCCATGTGTTGCCATTGGCTGTGCCAGGGATCTCCCGGCTGTGGAGCTATCTTTGACGTGATCTTATCTTCTGGCGTCATCGTCCGCCTCGCCGCCATAGACCTAATTACATTTCGGCCGTCTCGAACTACGTGAATCAACGTTGCGCTTGGGAAACACTCTTCTAAAGCTTGTGCGTGTCGTCGCAACCAACTATTAACCTCTCCATAGGCGGTTGTGTCCGCACCGCCCGCACGTAGGAATATCTCTTTTCTCCGAAACGTTCGAATATACCGGGAAGCCTGCTCAAAACTATGAAACGCCTCAGGATAGGCTCGGCGGTCAGCGTCTACAGGTTCGTGATATACCGAGACGCCGTTCGCCCGGTTCAAAAGGTGCGCTAAAAACATTGTGCCTGACCGACCAATTGAAAGGATAAAAAAGAGGTTCGTACGATCCAGCCATCGCGTAATTTGCCGTTCGGTAACCCAGAAATGCAGCTTGGTTTTAATAATATACCGAGTTAAAAACATTCCTACCGTGAATAAGTAAGGGGATAAAGCTCGACCATACTGTTGTTATAGGTCCCGATGTAACGAGGCGGGCCAATTGCTATGTCTTGATGTCCCCGGATGGCGTTTAGTGCGTATCTAGATGCGCTTGTGTCGCTATGCAAGAAATATTGTGGCTTGATTTTGTAAACCGCGTCGGGCGGATTAGATACCTTGTTTGTGTACAAGGCTCGTATCGGGGTGCCTAAGGCAAAAAATGGCGCCCAATCACCTGCAATAATAATCTCCTCGCTATTTATCCTCTTAACTAGCTCACGCCTTACCCGCTCTGCGCCGAACGACGGGTTGGCTAAGAACTCTGCTATGCGAATTAAGCTTTGTGTGAAACCCAACGCTAATAAAACCAATACAATCGCGACGCTAGTTTTCTCAGAAAATATGATCCGACGAAGCACCCATATCAGCACCACGATGCAAACCACAGCTATGGCGAGTAAAGTGATATCAACTTCGTCCTCAACACCCGCCGCGGTGGCACAATAAGAAGTAAAAAGCATGAGCAAAAACACAGCCAACACTGCGCTAACTAAGTTGGGTCTAACAAAGACAACAGGATGGTTGCGGAGAGACAGCCACTCGATCGACATGAAAATATACGCAGGTAAAAGCGGCACGTAATAGCGCAGCGGGTGATACGCAAATAGCGCGATCGCCATCGGTCCAACGATAACTAAAGCCATCAAAGTCAATCTATAAAGGCTCGTAAGATACAAGAGCGGATGATAAAGGATTCCATGTATGGTGCAAAATAACCCCGCCAGAACAATGAAAGGGGACACATTCAAGAGGGGATTATTGACCAGACGTCTAAGATAATCTTGCGGAGCCAAGTCCAGCCGTGGACTCCAAGTGGCATAAGTTACGCCTAGTAGAATAGCGATCCCAATTAGCGATATGGTTAAGTAGCCTACTAGCCGCATGGAAACGACAAGCTTGTGCTGAAATAACAGCGAAATGCCGATCGCTACGAACACGGGGCCGATGTAGATTAATGCTGATTTCTTTATCGCAAACGCAAGTATGGTAGCTATTACGATGGCAAAAAGAACAATGATGACACCGGTTTTCTCTCCAGGTATTCTTGCAAAAGACAGCACTAAGGCGTAAAAAAACGTCAGGAGGGGGATCTCAAAAAGAGCGATTCGGGAGAAAAAAAATAATGTGCTTTCTAAGCCAAAGACCATGAGCCCACCGAAAAAAACAGCGGGGGTATAACGCGAATACAGAAGAGAGACGTAAAGAACTAAAAACAACGCATAGTACACAATACTGACAGTACGCGCTGCTGCTATATCTGGCTTGAATGCTAAAAACGAGGCGTAATAGGACCATTGTGTCAACGGACTTGCCTTTAGCCAACCATGATACGTGTCGGCGGGATCCCATTTAGCAGCGCCGAACAACAAAACGTTTCTCGCTGCTAACGTCTTGTAGCCTTCGTCTACGTACTCTCCGGCACTATGAGATAGCCCAAGAGGGATATCCGCCGTAATATGAACAGCGCGGTTCGCACATGCTGTGGAAATAATCACAGCAGCAATGAGGAATGTGCCAACACGGCCTCTAGTATAACGATTCATCAATTAAAGGTGTGACCAACATCACAGCCTATGATCACGATGGTATAGATATTTTCTAATGACTCAGCCAGAACCACAAGTACGTTAACCGGTTTTTCCAACGACTCAGATTTGCGGCAAGCCACATTGGTATTTTCAGGATAGATAATATTATTACGCTGATTTTCGGCGCGGCTGGCTGGCGCACAAATCCTGCGCGTTCAATTTCTTTTCCAGCTATCAAATTCATCCAAAAGACATCGTCTGATCCCAACGTGGGCCTAAACGATGTTACGAAACTCGAATTCTCTTTTAACAGGGGTTTCTGGATCGCCGGTTCTACGTCGAAAAATACGCAGACCTTGCGCAGCACCTCTTTCGGGTCATTATTAATGTCAACGAATGGTATGATAAGCATGCTATCGGGATATCTATCCTTGGCTTGTAATAACGATCTCATATAACCTCTCCATACTATCGCAGCCACCAGGGGGTGATATTGGCGTCTGAAGACCTCGCGTATCCGCTTGTTCCTTTGGCTCCCTTGATGCTTATAGGACAACATGAATCCGTAGGGATCTCTATATGTGGCTACGAATTTTGCGTTTGGCAGCGCCTCGATAATGCGATTTATCCAATTTATATGATGTGGTGTCTTTTCCACGGCCACCCTTTTCCCTTCCGCGGCGCTGACCGCCTTTAAAAGCTGCTTAAATAATTCTGCCGGGGAACGATGCTTACCCGTTAATTCCGAAAAACTGCTATTGATTATCTCTGACCACCCTTCTACTGTCTCTTTTTTTAAGCACCCAGCGCTATTACCCCGTGGGCTGGGCCGCATGCTAGCGAGCCTACTAACTACCTTTGTCAATTGTTGAGGCGTATAATTTCCCTGAGCGGAAGGCTGTATATATCCTCTCCCCCAGAACAGCGTTTCGCCGAATGCCACTATGTCTTCATGATGATTTAGGTTTTTAACCAACCATTTTGTGCCGCTACGCGACATACCCACGATGAAAAATACATGGTCCACGTCATAATCCGTTCATAGACAGAATGTTGCTCGCACGCGCCCAGCCCTGTCAGAGACCTATTATTACCGTGATTCTGGTTGACTCGACAGGCCCCCTACAGAACAGAGGACTTCTCGTAGGCTCCACGGACCGGGGTCCTGGCAAAGATCGCTGCGCATGCAAATTCGAACGCACCGGGGGACCATTTCCCTGCGACATCCCTTCAAGCTCCGCCCTCAGCATGGGCCGTCCGAGAGATTTTCAATGTAGTCGGTAATCGCTCCCTAAGCGGAAGCTATATAAGCGTTGTCTCCCATGCCCCGAGCAGGCCCGCCCTCCAACCCAATACCCAGCACCTCCGGTGTTGGATGCGATTAGACACGACATTCAGCCTCGACTTTACGACGTATGGATCAAAAGTAAGCCGGCGATTCCGCGCTCACTGTGATCCGGATGTGCGGCGGCCATCAGAGCCCTATTTAGCAAATGCCGGACACTTCCTGGAAAGCCATCTGTCTTCGAGTTTCTTATCGAGCAGCTCTTGCAGTTGTCTTATATCGTAACTATAGATCTCGGCTAGGCGGTCGTGAAGCGCCGGGTCCAACGTGATTCGTGGATCGGGCAATAGCTTCGCCAATATGACGTTGTCGAATGCATGGTAGGCCATGCGCACGGCCCTTGCGAATATCCAGTTACGCCTATAGGTTCGTGTCCTGTCCTCGTTATAATAAGTTGTAAGGCCGCGGACAAGGCTAGCAATCCGCAACCTAGTTAATGATCGGACAGTGGCCATCGGTCGCTTCCCTTTGGTGCGAGGCTTAAAGTCATCCGCGACATCTAGGAATCGATATACGGATCGTATGGCTGCGGCTGGCATCTGCGTGATATCGTCGAAAAGTAGCGACAGAATCGAACGCTCTGGAAAAAAACGCAAGTACCTTTGTAAGTGTGTAGCGTAGAAGCCGTATTCGAGGATGTCTGCACTAGCCGGATACGCACTATCGTATTGGCCATTTAAGATATCGGCCAAACCTGTGTTAAGGTCGCGTATAGGAATCAACCCGGCTCCCATGTAATGATAATATCCGGACACGGCTCTCTCTATTGGGTTTCGGTAAATAGCAATTATTCTTACATTCGGAAGGAGCGAACGAATCCTCTCTGGGCATTCTGGTTTTGCGAGATAATTTGGTCTCTTAAAACCAACCGCTTTTTTCCCCTCTCCTTTCTTAAAAAGCTCACAAAATTTTCCAAAACCGCACTCTTTGTAGTCCGGATCTTGAAAGAACGGCACTTCTGTCGGGTAAATAAAGATATCCGGGTGCTGCGAAAGAAGCTGCGTAATATACGTAGAGCCTGCTTTTTGTGCACCTATTACCACGAAGTTAGGTGTTATTCTTGGCATCTGCTTAAACTGCGGCCGGCCCAGTAACAGCTTCTTCGTGGAGCGCCCTACGGTACGCAGAAACCATTTGGCTCGCTACCATGGACCATGTATATTTGGACATTACTAGCTTGCGGCCGGCGTTTCCCGCTTCTCGGGCTAATTCTCTAGAGCCGACATATTCCCACAACGCTTCGCAGAGGACTTCCGCATCCAGCTTTACAACCTTTCCGGCGCCGATTTTGGAGATTTCCGGAAAATTGCAGTTTTCCGTCACGACCACTGGTACGCCACTTGCCATGGCTTCTAAGATCGCCAGGCTAAAACCTTCTTGACGGCTCGGAAGGCAAAAACATGTCGCGTTCTTTATCAGAGCGTATTTCGCTATGCCGTTAACCGGTCCTAATATGTGGACCCGATTTAATAATCGATACTCTGCTATTTGCCTAACAAAAGCCTCCTTCGCGCCATCGTCAGGACCTACTATCACCAGATCCGTGGTGTCGTCTCGGCCCGCAAAACGCCGAAAAGCAGCGGCAAGGTAATCTAACCCTTTCTTAAAATTTAACCGGCCTAAAAACAATATATAAGGTCTAGAACCTAACGATGGGAAACTCCAAGCCAATCCTCTCCGGTCTTCTTCTTCATAGCAAATCTCTTCGAAAAACACACCGTTGGGAATGGTGGCTAATCTACACCCGAATCCGAGATTGCCCAGCTGTTGAGTCTCATGGTCATTTAATACATGTATAAACAGTGAGTTGCTGAGCATTCTCTCAACCCAGGCCATCAAAGCCAACTTCTTTTTCCATCGTTTGTGCGCTAAACACCATGCGTCTAACATTCCATGGGGGGTCAACACATAGTTTGCCCTGTTCTTTTTGGCTGTATGAGCGGCCAACCAAAGCAAAGGTTCCCAAACACCATGTAAATGCAGAATATCCCCTCTTTCGAGAATTCGTTTTAAAGCCCTCCCTGCCTCGCCTATTCGGAGTCCAGCGGGTAGAGACACGAATTTAATGAGGCTCGCTTGAGGCACTGCGGCGATAGATTCAGCCATGCTCTCTCCATAACCATGCAGGTCTCGTGCACCCACGAAGACTTCGTATCCGAGAGCCGCTTGAGCCGCCGCCAACCGGAGAGGGACTGCTGACGTACCCCCCTTTTGTGGATCGACCGTCTCTATTACATGAACTATCCTCATTCGTGAATTCGAGTCGATTGGTCCCCGTCAATCAGACCGGGATGGGCCCTGGCTGCACCGGTACTCGATTTGGGACCGAGATTTAACTCCGTTCACCATCGAAGCCTCCAATCAAGAACCACAGTTGCGTTTCACGAAAGTGTAGTTTCCAATCTCCTTTACGTAGGCTAATGAGTACCCGGTTTCAATAATCTTACTAACCGAATCTTTTATACGTCTATTGTAATTTTCATCCATTGGATTGAAACACTCATCAAATTCAATACATAGGATTCTAATATCAAGGTTATCCTCAATTATGGAGTTAACGACTCTGTATTCGGCGCCTTCTATATCCAATTTAAGGAGATCTAGTTTTTCGTGTCTGTTTTCTCGCATAATATAACTTAAGCGCTTCACCTCGGCTTCAAAAAAATGCTGTGTTTTCTGCAAGTTGACTACAGAGTGTGAAACGTGTTCCGGGTTTCGCGGGGCATAGAATTTCAAAACATCTTCTCTATCCCACAGGCCTACCTGCGAAAGATGGTATTTGTGGTATTGTTTGGTGTGCTCTTTAACATATTCGATAGCGCGGGGTGTAGGATCAAATCCAAACACGTCGCAACCAAATTGATTAATCAAGCCTAGGTCAAATGATATGTCTTCCCCGCAACCCACACAGTAGCAAATAGAGTCACAATCAAGTAGGCTCTCCGGGATAGTCCAACCGCCATAACTTGTTCCTATTTCCTTTAAATCGTGGCGTGGCACCACCTTCGTGAAGGTGGTGCTATCTCTGCCCATGGCGCGAAAGATAGGTTTAGACGCCTTTCTAAGAACGCGTGAAATAAGGTGGCGCTGCATATTTTCCCCATAGACCTTCGTGTTTGGGTCAAGTCGCTTGGTTGCTGTAATTTTCTGAGCGGGATGCGTGTTTCAAAGGCACGGCGTTATGTTCATTAAACTGTTGTTCGAGCTCCTCGCGTAAAGATCTGTAGTTGGATATAGGTTATGAGGTTTGGAAACCGCGATCCGTAACAATTCCTTCATACGCATGTCGTTTCTCCGGGCAAAACTTACGCTCAGAGAGCCCGTTGGGGGTGCATAGAAACTGTAGAAACTGTCGCTATAGGCGCTAGGAACTCCATCAGTATCAGGTCCTCGTTTTTCCTTATACCATTTTTTTATCTGTTCTTCAGTAAAATCATCGGCGTTTCGATTTAATTCTGCCCGGCGGTAACTGTCACTCACCCAAAATCGGGTCGGCCTTGTCCACTTGATTTAGTGCGACCAGGACAGGCTGGTCGAGGAATGGGGTATGTGATGACTCTATGAAACCTCGTGTGTCGTCCAGTGGGCGCAAAACCCGCCCGGCCCCTCCCCCTCGTGCCCGAAGACCACTCGAAGGAGAAGCGCTCCGATGCACCGCTGTTGACTTTGGCGTTGATCATCGACGAGGCAGCCGGGGCCTACCAAGTACCTTATCTGCTCAGAGACTTAGCAATTGATCGCGTCAACCAGGTATGGAGCGCCGACATCACGTACATCCGGTTGGCCCGGGGCTTTGTCTCTCTGGTGGCGATCTTAGACTGGTTCAGTCGCGATGTGCTCGCTTGGGCGCTCTCGATCACCCAGGAGACGGCCTTTTGCCTGCAGGCGTTGAAGGCGGCGCTCCAAGGAGGTAGACCTGAGATTTTCAATATCGACCAAGGGGGGCAGTTTACGAGCCGGGATTTCACCGCTACGTTGCTCGATGCCGAGATCCGC
>Ga0187893_10008194_pt1 | contig 16623 bp, 7 predicted proteins | sample MA1701074metaG_FD_139574 | JGI IMG/M metagenome (GOLD analysis project Ga0187893, IMG submission 139574) | White microbial mat communities from a basaltic lava cave in the Kipuka Kanohina Cave System on the Island of Hawaii, USA - MA170107-4 metaG ...
CCCATGCTGTGGCCTGTCAATCCTTATCCAGGTAAAACCACCAACTGGAGAGCCGTATGCGGGAAATCCGCCTGTACGGTTCGGAGGGAGGGGGAGCAGGACGCTCTCCCTACCCCTATCCAGCGTGGCTTTGCCGCCTCCCAAGAACGTTCAATCTCCAGATGCCCAAGAAGTACGCATCCAGTGCGGCTTTGAAATGTCGGAAAGTTCATCCATGCGGCGAGTGAACGAAGCGATCTCTCTCATTTGATTCAAATCCCGATGCCGAAGGCTCTTGAATTGCTGAACGTCGTGCTCTCAATCTGGCTCTTCGCCGCGAGTCTGCTCTTATTCAGCGGCTGCACGCTAAAGCCCACAGGGCCGCCGTTTGCGCCGAAGGACGCGCTGACAACATTCCATCTGCCGAAAGGGTTCCGGATTGAGCTGGTGGCTGCCGAGCCTGATGTGGCTGATCCCGTGGCGTTGGCCTTCGACCCGCAGGGACGGCTCTATGTAGTTGAGATGATCGACTACCCAGACGAGCGGGAACCAGAAGGGCGAATCCGTCTACTTGAAGACCTCGACGAAGACGGGTGTTTCGAGAGAAGCTTCGTCTTTGCTGATGGGTTTCATTTCCCGACGGGAGTCATGCCGTGGAAAGATGGAATTCTGGTCGCGGCAGCGCCCGATATTTTCTACCTGGTCGACACCGACGGAGACCATCGCGCCGAGAAGCGACAAATTCTCCTCTCGGGATTCAATCCATTCAACCCGCAGCTTCGGGTCAACGGGCTCCTCTACGGGATCGACAACTGGATCTACGGCGCCTATCCCAAATATGGACCCTCGAGGCGCAATCCCGAGCAGTTCGGAAAACCGGGGAGCCCGTTGCACTTTCCAGATCATCCTGAAGCGCCGCATGTGGACATTGCGCAATTGGGTACCGATTTTCGCTTTCGACTCGATCAGCTCATGATCGAGCCCGTAGCCGGGAATTCGCAGTATGGCAATACCTTCAACGAGCGCCAGCACCGCTTCGGGCTTTGGAACAACAATCACATTCGCCACATGGTGATCGAGAACAAGTATCTGGGACGCAATCCGTACCAAAGCGTTGCCTCGGCCATGCAATTTCCGTCCGACCACGAGAACCAGTCGATCGTCTATCCGATGACTGAGCGCCCGATCTATATCCACGAATCTCAGGTCGGGATGTTCACTTCGGCCTGTGGCAACACGGCCTACACCGGTGGGAACTTTCCGGCGCCGTATGATCACTCATACTTCGTCTGCGAGCCGGTCCACAACTTGGTTCACAGCGACCGACTGACACTACACGGGGCCACTTACCTCGCGGGGCGCTCTCTGGACAAGGCCGAGTTTCTGGCTTCGACCGATGGCTGGTTCAAGCCGGTCTTTACCACAGTGGGGCCCGACGGCGCGCTTTACATCGCTGACTACTACCGGAAGTATGTTGAGCATCCCGATTACGTACCCGAAGGGATGGAGGGGAAGTTCGACCTGCGTGCGGGCGCCGGCCAGGGGCGCATTTACCGCGTCCTGCACAGCAGCAGCAAAAAGGTGCCTAAACCTCGATTGAAGGACGCCAGCTCCACCGAGCTGGTTGCGCAACTGCCAAATCCGAACCTTTGGTGGCGAACAACGGCGCAGCGGTTGCTGGTCGAACGGCAGGATACGTCGGTAGCACCCCAGTTGGAGGCCCTGGCTCGCGAATCAGCCACGCCACAGGGACGGGCGCACGCGCTATGGACACTGGATGGGCTCGGCCGGTTAAAAGCCGAACGAGTGCTGGCAGCCCTGGAGGATCCAAGCCCAATGGTTCGCGAACAAGGCATCCGTCTTTCAGAACAAGTGACCTCCCCGAGAGTCCGGCAGAAGCTGCTTGGGATGACCACTGATTCCGATGACCGGGTGCTTTTTCAACTGCTCTGCACATTGGGAACGAACGTCGATGAGCCGGCTCTCGTCGCTCTGACAGATATCGTGCTCGCCCACATCGAGGACCCGTGGTTCCAAATTGCGGCGCTATCGGCAGCCCCTGTCGCAGGCAGTACTTGGCTTCGAGCGGTCCGGCGTGAGCCCGGCTTCCTAAGTAGCCCTTCCAAGGGAAAAGAAGACTTCCTGAGGCGCGCCGCATCCATTGTGGGCGCCAGGCAGGATAGCCGTGAGATGGTGGCCGTGTTGTCCGAGGTCAATCGCCCGACCGGCGCCGACTGGTGGCGCGTAGCGACTCTCGTGGGACTGTCAGAAGGCATCCAGCACGGAGGCCGGAAGCAAGCCGTACTGTCACCGACAGCTCATGCCGCACTCTCCGGCTTACTCGACTCTTCTCCAAAGGTTGTGTCGGCCACGCTGGATGTGATCGAGAAGGCAGCGCCTTCCAACTTGCCAGGGCTGCACAGCGCGATCCAACGCTCGGCGGCGATCGTGCGCAATGAGAAGAATTCCCTGGAAGTTCGTGTTAACGCCGTTCGGTTGCTGGGACTGGACAAACCGAATGGGTCCCTGAGCCTGCTGGACCAACTGCTAGCGCCCCAAGAACCGACCGAGGTCCAGCGGGCTGCGGCCAACTCGCTGCTGGCGCGTGGCGACTCAACTGCCACTCAAATTCTCATCGACAAGTGGAAAGGTTTTCCTGTGCCCGTCAGCGAAGCCGTCTGGAACGCATTCTTGCGGAACACAGACCATTTAAACCGACTGTTTAATGCGATCGAAGCCGGCAAACTTCAGCCGTTCAGCTTCAACGTCGGCCGCGTTAATCAGTTGCTGCGTCACAGTGACGATAGCGTTCGCAAGCGGGCCAAGACACTCTTTGCCGAGGTGGCCAGCGATCGGCATAAAGTGATTTCAAGCTACCATGACGCAGCCAGCCGACGAGGAGACGGCGCTCGCGGCAAGGAAGTGTTCCGCAGAGTCTGCAGCGGTTGCCACCGCATTGGCGAGATGGGGTCAGAAGTCGGACCCGATCTTGTCAATCTTGGCGGCCGCCTAACTAAGGGCAACCTACTGACGCAGATTCTTGATCCCAACGCTAGCATTGCAGCTGGCTACGAAGAGTACGTCATTGAAACCGCTGACGGGCGTACCATCACAGGCATTCTGGCGGAAGATAGCCCCACGTCGTTGACGCTGCGCCGCAAGGAAGGACACCAGGATACCGTGCTGCGCAGCAACATCGCTCGCATGCGGACGAGTACCGTTTCTGCAATGCCCGAGGGACACGAGCGCGAAATTAGTCCGCAACAGATGTCCGACTTGCTTGAGTACCTCCAGAACCTGGGTTCGCTGTCCGCACAACGGGCCGGAAAGTAACGGCTCCGTGTGAAACGAAAGTGCGACTCCCCTAGTTGAATGTGTGGGAGAGAAGACACCCAGGTTTCATCCAAGTATCCATGTTTTGCTGTTGCGTTCGATGTGACCAGACAAATCCAGAAGAACAGGGAAGCAGGCGCCTGCTGAGGCTTTTGAGAGCCAGCATTTGGATGGAGATGTTTGCGAAGCTGCCAGATCTGCGAGGTAGTGCTTTGGGGAGTCCGAGTGATGGGTCCAGGCCCCTGGCGGAATGGCTTCTGTCTGTTTTCATCATTTGGATTGGACTGCAGTCTGCGATTTCACTTTCAAGAGACGGAGAGCCGTTCAATGTCCGATTCACCAATGTTGCCCGGGACGCGGGGCTGAATGCCGTCACGGTGTTTGGTGGCAAAGAGATCAACAAGTATCTGCTCGAGACGACGGGTTGTGGCGTGGCGTTCCTCGACTATAACAACGATGGCCTTCTGGACATTTTCCAGGTAAACGGATCGGTCTTGGAAGGTTTTCCGAAAGGCCAGGAGCCGACCAATCACCTCTACAGGAATCGCGGTAAAGGCGCCTTTGAGGACGTCACACAGCAAGCAAATCTCGCGCACAGCGGCTGGGGACAGGGTGTCTGCATTGGTGACTATGACAATGACGGGTATGTCGATTTGTTCATCAGCTATTGGGGACAGGATCAACTGTACCGGAATCGAGGGGATGGAACCTTTGAGAATGTGACGCAAAAGGCAGGTATCCTGCAAGGCCGCAAACGCTGGGGCACGGGGTGTGCTTTTGTGGATTTCGATCGAGACGGCTATCTGGACCTTTTCGTGGCTAATTACATCGATTTTGATCTTGAACTAGCGCCGGACTCGAAGTCCGGCATTTGCCACTATAAAGGGACCAACGTGGCTTGTGGCCCAGCCGGGCTACAGGGTGGGAAGAACATTCTTTATCGCAATCGACACGATGGAACTTTTGAGGATGTCTCCGAGAAATCGGGGATTGTCAATGCCAGTGGCACTTATGGTCTAGGTGTCAGCACATTGGATTTCGACAATGACGGATGGATTGATGTTTACGTAGCCAACGACTCAAGTCCCAGCGTCCTCTATCGCAACAATCGGAATGGCACATTCACAGACATTGGAGTGCGGGCCGGATGCAGCTATAGCCAGGACGGCAAAACCCAAGCAGGTATGGGCGTGGCCATAGGCGACTATGACCGGAATGGCTTCATGGATATCTTCAAGACCAACTTTGCCGGAGATACTTCAACTCTCTACTCCAACATGGGAACTGGTCTCTGCGAAGACATGACATTTTCCGCCGGCCTTGGCGTCAACACCCGTTGGTTGGGCTGGGGCGCAGGCTTCATGGACTTGGATAATGATGGTTGGTTGGATCTTTTCCTTGCCAACGGACATGTCTATCCAGAAGTTTCTCAACTGCAGACCGAAGCGGGTTACCAGCAGCGCAAGGTCGTTTACCGGAATCTGAAGGGCCGTCGATTTGAAGATATCTCGGATCAGTTGGGCCAACCGATCACTACTCCCAAAGCCAGCCGCGGATGTGCATTTGGGGATTTTGACAACAACGGGAGCACTGACATCGTCATTAACAATGTCCATGATACGAGCGATCTTTTTCGTCTGGTGAATTCACACCAAAACCATTGGGTCACGATTCAGCTGACCGGCGTTCAATCCAACCGAAGCGCCATCGGAGCGCGGGTGCGCTGTGTCGCTCAGGGCGCCACGCAGGCCGACGAGGTTCGTGGTGGTGGTAGCTACCTTTCACAGAACGACCTCCGGGTACACTTTGGTTTGGGCCAGGCCTCCTCAATTGAACGCTTGGAAGTGCGTTGGCCGAACGGGCTTGAGGAAGAGTGGACCGGCTTGCAGGTTGATCGAATTCTGGCTCTCAAGGAAGGGAGCGGTAAGCGTTTGAGACCCTAGGACGGCGGCTCTCTTTCCAAAAGCTCGTCATGAAAGTGGTATCTGATGAGAGATTCCTCGAACTCGTCGCGTCGAACCTTCCTAGCCAATCTGGTTCGTTCCTCGCTGGCGATGACCAAATCGATTTCGGCACAGCAGGCCACCAAGACCGGCAGACTTGACCTGAAAGTTTTTGACAAGAGAACGAGTCAACCCATGCCGGCGAGATTTCACCTGCAGCTTGAAGGCGGGTTGCCGTGGACTCCGCTTGCCCGTCCGGCAGGGCATCATCATGGAGATTCAGTCCCGACGCTGCTCACGGGGCATGACTTCCAACCGATGATTGCTCCCATAAATACTGCAGTGCTTTCCACTCACTTGAGTCGTGGCGAAGTAGTCTTGGAGCTTCCTGCCGGTCGTCATCGTCTCTATGTGTCGCGGGGTTTTGAATACAAGCCGATTCGTTCGGACGTAACCATCACATACGACCGTACGACGCGACAGGAACTGGCCCTCGAGCAGTGGGTGGACATGCCGGCCGAAGGCTATTTCAGCGGGGATATACACCAGCATTTCACACGGAGATCTCCCAACGAGAATTCCTACTGGGAGGCGCTCGCCCGGGCTGAGGGCCTCCACCTGATCAATACAATGGTGCTCAAACACGGAGAACCGACGACGCGCTATTCTCAGTATGCTTACGGACGAGACGGCACGCATCAGAAGGGCCACTACGTGATTGTTCCAGGGGAGGAGTTCCGCGATAACGACATGTCCGGCCATGTAACTATGGCCGGCATCGAGCGGGTTATCGAACCGGTGAGCACCGGGAAGACTCTCGGGCTGCGAGAGAATTATCCACCGTTCACGGTTGCTTGTCGGGAGGCTCAACGCCAGGGAGCCATCGTCGGCTGGGCCCATGGTGCAGTGTCAGGGTCCTGGGGAGGTTGCAAAGGAATGGAATCAGTCGCTGTTGAAGCGGCTCTTGGGCTCATCGACTTTATCGAAGTCGTTCAGTTCATGACTTTCTTTGGGGCGACCTTTTGGTATCGCTTGCTTGGTAGCGGACTCAAAGTGGCGGGAGCGGGCGGGACTGATTTCCCCTTCGGTATCTGGCTGGCGCCGTGGTATCCAAGCTTTGGTCAAGAGCGCACCTACGTGAAGGTTGATGGTGAGTTTGGAGTAAAGAATTGGTTTGATGGGATTCGACGGGGCGAAGTTTTTGCTTCGAATGGTCCCGTGCTCTGGTTCAAGGTTGAAGGACAACCTTCGGGCGCCACACTGCACTTGAGTCGAAACAAAAAGGTGCGCCTCGAGGCTACGGCCCGATGCTCTTACCCGCTGGAAGTGCTGGAGGTTGTCATCAATGGGCGGACGGTCGAAACCGTAAAGCCCGAGGAGCCCGCAACAGAGCGAATCCAATTGGTTCGAGAGTTCAGCTTGGACGAGAGCTCGTGGATCGCTGTCCGGGTGAGGGGCCTGGTGGAAGAAGAAACATTCGGCGGCGCTCGGAAGTGGCCTCTCTTCGCTCATAGCGGACCGGTTTTTGTGTGGCTCGCAGGCCAGCCAGTGCGCATCGAGCCGGATTTGGAGTTCTTGCTCGACTACACAAGCGGCTTTCGCGAATTTGTCACGAAAAACGGCGTCTTCGACACATCCGAGCACAAGCAAGTGTTTCTCGCCAACATTGACGAGGCCCTCAGCCACTACCGGCAGCGCTTGAATGGCCGGTGAATCCTAGTGCAGATTTTCAGAAACTCCCTCTCCCGTTTGTGGGGAGAGGGTGGCCAAAGGCCGGGTGAGGGGACAGGAACCAACGGAGCTGTATGAGGTTGTTCGCTACCGTTAGTTTCTTTTTCTCGAAGTTGACTGAAGCTTCGTTGACTGCAAGCGAACACAGTGGTACACCCGATCATTTCTGTATGGCTGCTGCGTGGGGACGGGCTACTGTCATGCGGAAGGGAGCCGCAACACGGGTCATGAAGACTCGATTGTAGGTGATCTGGCCAAGTACGACCATCTGTTGATTCTCAAAAGGCACGGCATGGGGCAAGGCTCTCAAGGTGACTTGGCCCTCCGTCTCATTTTCGCCGAGCGAGGTCTTGCTGTGCAACTCATCGAGCGCAACCCCATCCGGTAGTTTGTTCAGGCGTTGGGTGAGGTTCCAAACAATGACGTTCAACTCCAGGGGTCCTTTGTATTTGTTTCGCGTGATCTTAACCTTAATGGTTACGGATTCCCCCGGATGGAGGGTAAGCTCTCTCGGAGAGCATTCCAGAATCAGGTCGCTACCGTCGGCCACGGCGACTGTCGCAGTCCGCACCGGCGAGTAATTTGTTTGACCACCCTCGCCAAACGTTTCGAAAGGCTTGGCAATGCGCTCGATGGTGTGAGGTCTTCCATCCGAGCTTTTGATCGTCGCGGTGCCTACGACCTGCACATCTCTTAGGTCCGTGGGTGCATCGGCTGCGGCGGTAAGAACCAAATTCGCCTGCTTCCAGCCTGTCGGCACCGCGCTTTCAAGCGCCTGAACTCCCTTCGGCAAACCCCTGGCGCTCAGCTTGACTTCGCCGTCGAAACCGTTGCGACGCTCGACGGTTACCACCCGGGCGATCGATTCGCCGGGACCCAGTGGTATTCGGCCATCATCCAACACTACGGTAAAGTCTTCCTGCTGGAATTTTGCCGCAAGATGATAGACATGATCCTTGCTGCCAAAATAGTTGGCATCCCGAACGCGAAGCTCGTATTCGCCATCCGTCGGAGCAATCCACTCGATTCGCGAGTCTTTCTCTACGGGAAAAGCATAGTTACCGAACGCCGACATACCCTCGGAGGTCGTGAGCATGTCATCACCTGCTGCGAGCAGCTTGCCATTGCTGTCGTGAACTTCGAGCAGCGAATCCAACGCTGATCCATAGCGGTATGCTTCAACTTCAAACTCAAATCGCTGCCCCTTCCGTGCCCCGAAGCGGTATCTGTCCACTTCCCGGTCTGCAGCAATACACCCATTAATTCCGATCGGGAGTTGAATCCTTTGCGCTCCGCCCGGCCTTTCCTGTCGAGCAGGTTCGAGCATCTGTGGAAGGTCGCTCACTCGCAGTGTTACCAGGTTGCTTGCGCCGCGCGGCGACTTCAGTTGAAGCTCCTTCTTTTCCACTCCGTCCTTTGGTACATCTACCTCCACCTCTTCGAGTCCTTCCAGATTAAAACCTCGCGGATGCAATTTCACTTTGGCGCCGGCATTAACGACCAAGGGAAGCGCTGAGGTGACATAGGGGCTCTTGAGAATCGAGAGAGCGTACCACCACTTCAATTCCTTCCCCGCCATGCCAGACTGGTATGTGGCCTCACGCAGGTGCAGGTAGTAGGTGCCATCCCGATCGAAGGTGTAGAAAAGTAGGGGATCTTGTCCGTGGTCGTCGTCGGCACTGGCGAGTTCTTTGCCTTTCTCATCTCGCAAGCTGATTGTGATGTCGGCAAAGCTGCCTTCCAAATGGGGAATCGCATTCTGCAGGCGAGCTGCATGAACGACGAAGCTCACTCTGTCGCCTGCCTTCGCGCGAAACTTATAAACATCCTCATCGACTGCTTTCTGAAGCAGCCCGTTGATGGCTCGAGGAATCTCGACGTTCTGTGCCTCCTGCGTCGAATCATTGGGTTCTACTTCCTGACTTGTTTCCACATCCGTGACGAGAATCTGAGCCGTCGTAGAGAGACTGCCCTTCGTGACGATCCGGAATTGCCTGACTCCCGGCACAGCGTCCTTGGCTACGGCAATCTTGAGGCGCAGTCCCTCCAGCTTGAACTGAGCGGGAGTACTTCGAGTCCTTTCCTGTCCTGACAGGTCCATCCATTCCCCAACTTCGGCCGAAAGGCCTTCACCCTCAAACACCACTTTGTAAGCCTCTTTCAAATTGTAGTGGCCGGTGAGCGTCACTTCGGTGGTTGTGCCTTGACTCACTGCCCCGGGGAAAACTGTATTGATACGAGGATAGCCCCTTTGGGCAAGGCCTGTAGTAGCGCCAAGAAAGAGCACCGTTATCGTTTGCGCGATTGTAGAGATTTGCATCGTTCTACTCTCTCTTCTTTCTGTCGTCAGTGTCACGTTTGTTGACTTCGGTCCCCCTCGCCCCAACGTGGGAGAGGGGCTAGGGGTGAGGGGGGGCACACAGCTGGAGCTCCTCACAAGTGTTTTAACACCCTCGTCCAGAGCCGAGTTCCGGGAGTTGATCTGCCCGAGAGGTATCCCCCTCACCCCCGGCCCCTCTCCCGCGTTGGGGCGAGGGGAGCCGATCGCTTTGGTAAGGAACAATCAGTTCACAACATCACGCTTCGGTCGAACTTGCAGAGATTCGCCAAGTAAACCGGGTGTGTGATGAACTCTTCCGACCGAACCATTTCCACGTGCGCGTACGAGCTTTCTGAGTTCTGGGGAACCGTCAAGGCGGCCATCGGGACTCACCGCTAGCCACTCAGTCCGCCCATCGCGACTTAGGGGTTTCTGCACGAGGGTGATTCTTAGTTTGCCGGAGCTCACATCCCAGATTCGGACAAACCCGTCCCAACTTCCGGCCGCGAGTAGCTTGGAGTCAGGACTAAACGCAACTGCGTACACGAGGTTGTCGCAATCAACCAGTGTTGTAACGAGATGGCCCGTCGTGCCGTCCCACAGGCACACGCTGTGATCCGCGCTCGCAGTCGCCAAGAGCTTTCCATCTGGGCTGAAGCGCATCGCCTGAACCGGACCTACATGGCCTTCCATTTTCCGCGTCGGCCTCCAGCCTCCTTCTGTCAGGTCGTCTGCTACAGTCGCCAGCTCCCACCATCGAACCTCCGGCGATTCTCCCGACGTCAAGACATACTTCCCATCCGGACTGAAGGCCAACGCAAGAAACCCCTTGATCTCCGGGTTAATGGTCATCTTGCCCTTGGCGGTCATGCCGTCTGAGATTTTGATAGTGCGATCCATTCCGGCTGTCGCCAGAAGATCGCCCTTCGGGCTAAACGCGAGACATTGGACAGTATCAGAGTGATCCGCCATCTCCGCAGTTTTCTTTCCCGTGAAGACATCTCTGATTTCCACAACCTTATCGAGACCTGCAGTTGCTAACCTCTGGGAGTCCGGACTGAAGGCCTGCGCAAGAATCGTCTCCTTGTGAGCTGCAAAAGATGAGATGAGGCGCAGCCTGGCCTCTGCATCGTAAACAAGAATCTCGCCTTGAGAAAAGGGTTTGCCGCCGACCAGTGAGAGCAACTTGCCATCAGGGCTAAACTGCAGGTCATTGACGCTGCCGGCGACATCATTGAGTTCCTGATCGATGCGGCTTTCCACCAAATCCCACACAACCACGCGTCCGTAAAAACCCACCAGAAGAGACTTGCCGTGAGGGCTGAACGCCAGCGCGGTGACCGCCGGAAGAGGCCCAATTTTCCCAGTCAAACCCTTGGTGTAGGGTTCAACAACACGATTGGGTGCTTTGTCAGTATCCCCTTCGACGATCAGGACTCCAGGAAGCGGCACAACGGGCACTGCCGCTTGACCTTTCTCCACAGAATGCCCAGCCTCGATCGCCTTGCGCCCGCCATAGGGAACGAACACATCACTGGGTTTTATCGAGATCGGTGGAGGTGATTCTGGGGTACTTGCAGTCGCTACTTGGGTGCTATTCTCCCCTTTGGCTCCACTATCGATCCAGTTTCGCACTGCTTCAATGGCCTCAGGAGCAAGCCGTTCACCGCCTTTGGGCATCCGCACCTGCGGGTCGGAGGATTCCAAGCGCTTCACTAACTCGCTGGCTGAGGCGTTGCCAGGAACGATGACCGGCCGCTTTCTCCCGATCACTCTGTCGTAACTGTCGAGCGCCAACCCGCCCGACACATCGACTTTGTCCAGGAAAGCGTGATTGTGGCAGCCGACACAATTGCGTTCAAACACAAGCTGAATCGCTTTGGGAAAACTCTGCTGTGCCTGCGCCGCTCCGATCAGGATGCAGAGAGAGAAAAGTGCTGCGTGTAAGGTTCTACTCATTGCGCTCTTCGCTGGGGATTAAATCTATTATGGAGGATCCGAAGATCGTGACTTTAAGGCCGAGTAGAGTCGGCTCCCCTCTCCCCAACGTGGGAGAGGGGTTGGGGGTGAGGGGGCACTTCGCAGCCGAATAAGTTCCCGAAACCTTGCAGAGAAACCAAGATCTCTTGCTCCACACCCATCTAGATCAGTTCCGCAATCGGTTCGCCGCTATCCAATACCTTAATAGGACGATTGCTGACCGTGGATAAGTATTCCAGAGAGGCAGGAATGCCTAAGGCGTGGTAGATGGTGGCGCCGAGATCCTGGATCGAGAGAGGCCGTTCGATTGGATACTCTGAGCGCGCGTTGGTGGCGCCGACGACCAGGCCTCTTTTGATACCGCCACCACCGATGGCAACCACCTGTGTCGAAGGCCAGTGATCCCTTCCGGCTTCAGCATTGATTTTGGGGGTACGGCCGAATTCACCCATACAGACAACCAGCGTTGAATCCAACATGCCGCGATCCTGCAGGTCCTGAAGCAACGCGGCATAGGCGTTGTCCAACACTGGAAGCAGGTCCTCTTTCATTGTTTTGCAGTTGTACGTGTGGGTGTCCCAATTCGGCATTCCAACGGTCACAAACTTCACGCCCGCTTCAACCAGTCTCCTCGCCAGCAGACAGCTCTGCCCGAACATGGTTCGGCCGTAAGAATCCCTGAGAGTCGTGGGCTCTTCGTTGAGACTGAAGGCCTTCTTTGCCTGGGGCGATGTGACCAGCGAGAAGGCCTTTTCATAGTAGCTGTCCAGATCCTTGAAACGCGCGGCTTCCGTCTCAACGTTGCGCTGGTAGCGGTCGAACAATCCCAGCATCTTTCGCCGGTTCATCAAGCGTTCGTAATCCACTCCCTTGGCCAACGTCACGTCCTTAACACTGAATTCGGGATCATTGGTGCTGTCGCCGATTTCCAGCGGATTGTGCGAATCGCCCAATGCTCCACCATCCAATGCCAACCGCTTTCGTATGCCGTCCGGTCCTCCCATCTTGCCCACGAAAACATAGGGTGGAATGCCATTGCGATAACCGAAAACATGGCTGACGACGGAACCCTGGGAAGGGTATTGCACACCTGCAGCACTCGGAGCGTGGCAGCGCAAGATTAATTGATCGGCCAATCCGTGGGTGCCCTGATTGTGGGTCAGGGAGCGAATCACCGAAAAGTTTTTGAATTGTTTGGCCACTCTCGGCAGGTATTCGGTGAAGTGGACGCCTGGCACGCCGGTTGAAATCGTCTTGAATTCACCTCGAATTTCCGCCGGCGCATCCGGCTTTGGGTCAAAAGTTTCCAACTGGCTCGGTCCGCCGCTCAGCCACAGAAGTATGCAAGACACACCGTTACCCTTCGGTTTCGTACTCTCTGCCGCCTGAGCTCGCAAGACCTCTGGGAGGCTAAGACCGAAAACGCCCAAGGTGCCGATTCGCAGATATTCGCGTCGGGACCAGCCGTCACATCGTCTGCCGCTTTCGGTCGGGATGTTGATCATTTGTGCTTCCGCCTCTGATGCTAATAACTACTTATTGCCATACTTGAGATGGGTTCGTTGGTCTCTTGCCTCCACGACCGCGTGAAGTCTTCTCAAGACTTCACCTTCGGCCCCCCTGGAGCTGTGAAAAAATTGAATTGGGCTTCTGGCCCATTACGGTTCTGAATCCACAGCCGAAAACGCGCGGCGGAGCGCGCGTTCCACCAGGTGGAGCGGGCGCTCCCGCGCACGCTTCTTGCCGGAAAGAGCCGATTGTCAATTCCTTCGCAGATCCCCTCTCACGAGAAAAGGGAGGATGGTTTCTTGAATTCCCAGCAATCAACCTCAATGGTTAAACAAGAACTCCCTGGAATTCAGCAACGCCCATAGCAAATCTTCGAGAACCTTCTTCTTTGAGTCCGTCGAATCACACTCTGTTAAGAACTCCATCGCTTGGCGATATTCTTCCTGAGATGGCGGCCTGGAAAGAGTAGCGTAATAAACATTCGGTACAACCTGCGCAGTCGGTAAGAGCTTTACAAGAGTTGCAACCCGACCTGAAGGTGCGCTCAGCTTTCCCTGGAGGTAATCGCTGTTCATCAGATGCAAGACCTGTGTGACGTTTGTCTCGTTGTTGCGTGTGGCCTCGCCGACGACTTTGCGGTTTGGCCGTCCAAACGTATTCAGAAAGTACGAAGTCACTTCAGGATCGGGAAGTTGGATGGGTCGCGTGCCCTCCGGTAAACCTTCAAACTTGTCGGGAGTGTTGGTCGCGAAGTCTATCGCCTCCAGCAGTTGTTCGGCCGATAGGCGCTTTACATTGTAGTAGGTGTAAAACTGATTCTCCGCAGGACTGGCCGGAGGTGGCTCCGAATCCAGCTGGTAGACACGGGAGTTCGCGATCTTTCGCAGAATATGCTTCTGATTGAACCCATGAGTGATGAAATCTTTCTCCAGCGCAGTGAGCAGCTCTGGAATCGAGGCTGGGTTGGTTTTTCGCAGATCGTCCAGAGGCATCACCAGCCCGCGACCCATCATGTAACCCCAGTAGCGATTAACCAGGTTTTTTGCGAACCATGGATTGGCACTTGCGGTCAACCAATCAGCTAGTTTCTCCCTGGGATCGCCATCGTAACTGAAAGTCTTTTCTCCTAGCACAGCCGGCTGGACTGGCCTTTGGGTCTTTGGATGGCGGACGGAACCGGTTGGCTTCAGGCGAAGCGTTGCGGGACGTCCCATATGGCCATAGTCTCTGTCGGCCTTCAGATCGAGGCGGGCAAAGAAAGCTGCCATACCGTAGTAGTCGTTCTGGCTGAAATTTTCAAACGGATGCTGGTGGCATTTCGCGCACCCGAGCCGCAACCCCATAAATGTCTGGCTTACAGTTTCAGCCAACTCCTCAGCCGACTCCGGGATCCTGTAGAAGGCCGCCGGGCCATAGGTGTTCGGTTGGCCCCGGGCCAACAGAATCTCTCGAACCATTTGGTCGATCGGTCGATTGGTTTGAATGTTGTCCCGAAGCCAACTGTGAAACTTCCACATTCCCTTTGCGCCCATTCCGTTGCGGGTCACCCGCAACAGGTCTCCCCACTTCAGGACCCAGAAGTCCACGTATTCTGGCCGTTCCAGCAAACGGTCGATCGTCTTGGAACGCTTCTCTGGTGCGGTATCAGCGACAAAGCCGACGACTTCCTCTTCGGTGGGAAGCGTCCCGATCAGGTCCAGGTAGACGCGTCGCAAGAACTGTGTGTCGCTCGATAAACGACCCGGCTGCAGACTCAGTTGCTTCCATTTCTTTAGAACAAGTTCATCAACGTAGTTTTGTACGCGGAAATCACTGTAATCCTGGCTCATGGCATAGGGAACCACCACTTCAACCATTGCCACGTTACCCATGTAACGCGCTAGGATGGCGGCTTGCCCACCAGCTCTCGCAGTGATCACTCCCTGGTTCGACACCTCGGCAACCGAATCATTCAGGCTCTCCAGACGCGAGGATTGCGTCACATCTCGAGTTCGTCCGTCACTGTAGTTAGCCAGGACCAGTACCTGCTGTTGTTCCTTCTGCTTCATGATGCGCGAAGCGGGAAGCACCTTCAGACTTGAAAAGACAGCTTCATCGGACTGAGGACCAGGAGCCCCCGCGACGATCCAGGAAAGCAAAAGATCGTAAACCGGCGAACCCACGCCAAACCGTTTTCCACCACCGTGAGGAATCGAAAGAGTCGGTTTTCGCAGGATCAAGCTTTCAGTCAAAGTGGAAAACTGAACACGGCGGCCCTTCAGATCTTTGACTATCGCGTCGTAGTCCGAGTCGGGGTCAAAACCCAGCAGGGACAACTTGAAACCGCCCTTACCATATTGTGAGCCGTGGCAGGCGCCTTGATTGCATCCCATTTTGGTAAGGGCTGGCATAACCTCATTTCGGAAACTCGGTGGCTTGGCTTCTTCCATCCCTTCCACGTGGACTTCAACCGTCGCGTTCAGCGCAGGACTTGCCTGGATCCTAACCCTACCGATACCATCCTTCACTCCGGTCAACTCGCCAGCAGCGGAGAATGCAACCACGTTGGGGCTGAGGCTCTCGATCTGCACCTTCTTGGTGAAGTCCGCGGTAGTGCCGTCAGCGAATCTCGCGGTCACCAGCAGGCCATGCTTCGCTCCTGGACCGGTGAGAGTGACCCGAGCGGGAAGGCACTCGATCGAAATCGGAGAGGAGACACGATCTGCTCTTGAGGTGAATCCAAGAGAGAAGAAAAGAACCAAGCCGAGGAGATAGGATTTGCTTCTTTGGTTGGGTTCCAAAGTTTCGAACCCTCCCTTATTCGTCCACGACGGTGACGAAGGAGTACTTTGGCCTGCAGGGTATTCTACCGGTTTACTTGCGTGGAAGAAAGATGCCTTCCGGTTGGCGAGGAAAAACACTATCAGATCAGTCAACTCTCGAAAGTCCGCTTTGAATGTGGGTTTTCGGCATGCGCCGCCAGCACGTTGTTTCTCGGCGAACGGCTGGCGGCAAATCCCGCTCCCGAGAAAATCCCCTCCAGCGGAGGGGAGGCTGCCGAAGTGACAGTGGTCGTGGAGGTCAGCCGGGTGAGTCTTGCGGCACAACGCATCACCCACCACCCCCAGCGCCTTGCGGCGCTTACCCCTCCCAAGAGAGGATTTAGTCCGATTCTCGAATCCACCTCACACCGCGCCCCCGGCGGTGTTGGATCCTCCTTAGAACACGTATCTCAACGCGATCTGGATCTGTCTGGGTTCTCGCGTACTGGTAATGCGTCCATAAGTCGCGCTTGTTAGATTTGTGCTTGCTCCGCCCAATTGTGTATGGTTGAAACTATTGTAGGTCTCGAAGCGAATTTCCAAGCGACTCCCCTCGGTCAGCGTGAGACTCTTCGCAAGGGAGATGTTCCAGTTGTTGATGCCTGGATCAGTCATAACGCCTCGTGTCGAGTTCCCGAAAAATCCGAAGGCTGGGTTAACAAAACAACTCGTGTTGAACCACTGAAACCGGTCTTTGGCGGCTGCATCGACATCGCAGTCAGCCAATCGATTGGGCAATTGAACACCGAGTGCGGCACCGGTGTTGTCGCCGGTTTGGATCGTTCGCGGGCTTCCCGTGGAAAATTCTGTAATACCGCTCACGTTCCAGCCGCCAAACACTCCATCCATGACTCCCGTCATGTTGTGAGTTTTCCCCTTGCCGAAAGGCAGTTGATAGGACCAAGCCGCGACAAACCGGTGAACTGGACTAATCTCCGCAGGTCCAGCCCAAATGTCGTAATATCGCCAGTGCACATTGCCCTGGTCACTGCCAATGATCGTACTGGTGGTAATGTTCTTAACAAAA
>Ga0187893_10008195_pt1 | contig 16620 bp, 16 predicted proteins | sample MA1701074metaG_FD_139574 | JGI IMG/M metagenome (GOLD analysis project Ga0187893, IMG submission 139574) | White microbial mat communities from a basaltic lava cave in the Kipuka Kanohina Cave System on the Island of Hawaii, USA - MA170107-4 metaG ...
CCATGGAGGACATGCCATGAATGAACCCAATGACAGGCCCGGCGACGGCGGGCCTGCGGCGCCCGACGGCAAGCTGAATTTTACCCGGTACTTGATCGGCGGATTGTGCCTGGTGCTGTTCCTTGCGTTGACCGCAGTCGGGTACGTGCAGGTCGAGGAGCGACTGGGCGGCGGGCTGCGGCCATTCATTTCCGCTGCCAACAAAAAGTGCATCGACTGCCATATGGCGAAGGACATCTCCGTCGGCGGGATCAACGACTGGAAATACAGCCGCCATGCCCCCAAGGGGATCGGGTGCATTGAGTGCCATCGGGCCGAGAAGGGGGAGTCGGACGCCTACGACCATTACGGCTCGATGGTGTCCACGCTGGTCACGCCCAAGGACTGCATGCAGTGCCACGACAAGGAGGCGAAGGAGTTTGCCAAATCCCACCATGCCAAGGGCGCGCAGTTCACGAATTCGCTCGACAATTTCCTGGGGAACGTCGTGGAGGGACCGGAGGTGATCACGACCGGCTGCGCGGGCTGCCACGGCAGCGTCGTCAAGGTCATGGACAACGGGAAACTCCATCCGTCCACCTGGCCCAATTCCGGGATCGGGCGGGTGAATCCGGACGGGTCCAAGGGAACCTGCGCAGCCTGCCATGCGCGGCACAGCTTCTCCATCGCCCAGGCGAGGCAGCCGGAGAGCTGCGGCCGCTGTCATATGGGCCCGGACCATCCGCAGATCGAGGCCTATTACGAGAGCAAGCACGGCGTCATGTTCAGCGCGAACAAGGACAGGATGAAGCTGGGGCAGCCGAAGGAACAGTGGCACCCGGGGAGGGATTATCTTTATCCCACCTGCGCGACCTGCCACATGAGCGCGACCCACACGCAGGAGGTGACGCATGATGTGGGCGATCGGATCAGTTGGACTCTGCGCCCTGTCATCTCGACGCGTCTTGAGAACCACGGCGCCCGTCGGAAAGAGATGCGGCAAGTCTGTGCCTCGTGTCACAGCGAGCAGATTGTGGAGCGATTCTTTACGTCGATGGACCAAGGAATCAACTTGTATAATGAAAAATTCGGCAAGCCGTCCAAGGCGGCGATGGACAAGCTGCTCGCAATGAAGAAAATCACGCCGACTCCCTACGATGAAGAGATCGAGTGGGTGTTCTATGAACTGTGGCACCATGAGGGACGACGAGCCAGGCACGGACTTTCCAAGATCGCGGCCGACTTTGTCCACTGGCAGGGCTTCTATGAGGTGGCCAAACATTTCTACACCAAGTTCCTTCCCATGGTGCGCAAGCTGTCGCCGAAGTGGCGAAGGAGTTGGTCTCGCAGGAGAGCCACAAGTGGGTGGAGAAGGGCATGACGAAGGAAGAGATCGCCAAGATGATCGAGTTCTACGACAAGGAGATGCAGGGTAAACGAGGCGGTGAATAATGCCGGGTCTTCCAATCCCGGTCTAACATCCCCCTTGTTTCTCGGACAGGCGGTGCGGTACTCTCCACCTGCTTTTTTTAGGGGGCTGTATGGGGAAAGCTGGCAGCAGAAAGCAGGGCACGCGGGCCGTCGTGACGCATGACGTCGAGCGGTTTCGCGACCTGCTGGTCCGTTTCCAGCCGCTGCTTTCAAGACGAAAATCGATGGCTTCGCTAGAGGAGTTCGATGCCGAGGCCGAAGCGTTGATTGGAGAGATATTCGGCGAGACGTCCGAACTTCGCGAAGTCTATGAATATGCGACCGTGGGCGAGGCCGCCGCGCTGTTGAATATGCAGGAAGAGGCGCAGGAGGGCGGCGCCCAGGACACCCACCGCGAAAGTCTGCAGCAGCGCAAACAGGCGCTGGAGAGCTGCATCGTCGCGCTGCAAACGGGACGGGCCGGCCGGAGCCCCCTCGCCAACGCCTGCGTGGCCGATTACATGTCGAACGACGTGCGCAGCGTGCACAAGGACGCTCCGCTGAAGGAGGCGGGACGCCTGCTCCAGAAGTGGAAAGTCGGCTCGCTGCTGGTGGACGACGGGTCGCGCTATCTGGGGATCATCACGGACACGGATCTGAGCCGCAAGGCCGTGGCGAAGGGGATGGATCCCAACACGGCGGTCGTGAAATCCTGCATGAGCAAGCCGGTGATCTCGATCGAGGACGACGAACCGCTGGCCACGGCGATCGCGCTGATGAAGAAGAAGGCGATCCGGCATATCGCAGTGACGGAGGACGGCACGATCATCGGCGTATTGTCCGTGTCCGACATCCTGCGGGCCTATGCCGAACTGGCCGGATTGAGTGAAGAGGGGCAGAACGAAGACGACGACTGAACCATCGAGCGAGGGGGGACTGAATGCCGACTTTCGTGTGTTTGTTCAACTGGACGGATCAGGGCATCAAAAACGTCAGGGAGACGACCAAGCGGGCCGAACGATTCAAAGCGGCCATCAAGAAGGCCGGCGGAACGACGAAGGGAATTTATTGGACGCTGGGTCGCTACGACGGGCTGTTCGTGTTCGAAGTACCGGACGAGGCGTCGGCCACAGCCATCATGCTTAGCGGCGGGATGCTGGGGAGCGTCCGGACGGAAACCTTGCGCGCCTTCGACGCGGCGGAGATGGACAAAATTCTGGAGAAAATGCGGGCGTAACGGCTACCTGTTTTCTTTGGCGAACCGGTGTGCGTAAATCATGCGGGCCTGTTCCATGTGCCGCGCGATGTCGGCGGCCAGTGTGTTGGCTCCTCCCTGCCAGTCATCCTCCGTGTAACCCATCCGTCTGGCCAGAAAAATGAACTCGTCCGAGCCTGTGTCCGGGAGCACCAGGTCCTTGGCATGGCCGCGGACGATCCGCAGCGCGTCGATCACGCTCCGTAAAAAGAGATAGGCCTCGCGCAACGCGCGGGCCTCGCCGGCGGGCAGGATCCGGTGACGTTCCGTCGCTGCCAGGGCTTCCAGCGTGTTCGGCGTGCGCAGATCCGTGACGGCATGGCCCTGCATCACTTGCAGATATTGGGCCGTGTATTCGATGTCCACGATCCCGCCGGGACTGTATTTGACGTTGATCCGCCCGGGCTCCGTCAGCTCCTTGATTTGCTGCCGGCGTAGCGAGAGGGCGGCGGCCAGGTCCCAGGGCTGATTGCTGTAGACGAAGGCGTCGCGATGGGTTTCCACCTGCCGGCCTAACGCCGGGTCCCCGCACACGAACCGAAGCTTGGTCAGGGCCTGCCGTTCGAAGGGAGCGGCCAGTCCCGACTGGCTGTAGTAGCGGCGCAACTCCTCCAGCGTATTGGCCAGCAGACCCTTCCCGCCGTGCGGCCTGAGTCGGACGTCCAGGCGAAAAATACCCTCCTGTTTCGATTCGATCCACTGGAACAGCAGATGGACTAGGCGCTCGTAGTACTCGCTGAGATCGAGCGGCTGCCGTCCCGATGTCCGTCCGGCCCCCCCATAGACGAAGAGCACCTCGATGTCGGAGGCGTAGCCCAGCTCCCGCCCCCCGAATTTTCCCATCGCGAAGATGGCCAGGGGGCAAGGTGTGCGGAGGCCGAGCCTGGGCGCGCCGTGCCTGCGCACGAGGCTGGCGGCGCAATCGGCGACGGCCTGCTCCAGGATGGCCTCCGCCAGATTGGTGAGGGCGCGTGAAAAATCCGGCAGCGTGGTCTTCCGGTCCAGGAGATGCTTCATGTCGATGCGGAACAGTTCCTGATCCTTGAACCGGTTGAGAATGGTCCGCCGCCGGTCGTCGGTGTTGGCGCGGGCCAGTTGCCGGCGGAGAGCGAGCGCCAGTTGCCGACGGGTGCGGACGAGCGGCTGGTCGCGGTAGGCGTCCAGAATCGGCAGCAGATTGGCGTGCTGCCGGCGCACGAAATCCTCCCAGAGGTAGTCGCTGGTGCCGAGCAGGCGCGCCAGGAGCGGGAGCGTCGCCTTCTTGGAGAGGAAGGCCAGCGTTTTCTTTCCACGGGCATCGCGGAACAACTGGTCCAGGAACTGGTCGAAGGATTCCAGGGCCTTGGTCGGATCGGGCGCCCAGATCAGGTGTTGCGTGAACTGCTTGGCGAGCGTGGCGGTCACGAGCAGTTCCTGCTGTTCGGCCTTGCTCTCGATTTTCCGGCCGTGCCGGCCGCGGACGAAAAAGCGGTCGTGCAGCTCGTTTCCAACGTGCTCGAAGCGGGCCTGGTGGATGTAGAGCCCGCGCATCGAGAGCGCGAGGGCGAAGGCATAGAGAAATGCCGGCGTATCGGTGGAGCGGATGTCCATGGCGGTGCTGGTCGGCGAAGCCTGGTTGTCGAACCGGATTTGAACGGGCGCCAGGAGGCCGTGGAAGGCCCCGCGCGCCTTGCCGAGCGTTTCGACCAGCCGTCGGTTGACGAACCGGCGCGCGTCGGTGAATTGCCGGGCATCCAGCAGGCGGATGACCTGCTCGAGCTCGTCGGTCAGCAGACGCTGCTCCGCGGGGCCGAAGGCCGAGCCGGGGAGCGGGCGGACGCGGAAGACGTCCACGATTTTTTTCCGTGACAGTCCGGGCCTGACGGGCTGGCGTCTCGAGGGAGCGGGCGCCCGCGGCCCCGGCACTCCCGTGGCGTCCGTGTAGGTGTAGAGGGCTCCCTCTCGGATGTCCAGACGATGGCTGGACAGGAGCCCGGCGATGGCCGCGAACTCCGAAAAATAGTCGTAGGCCACGATGATCAGCAGCAATCCGCCGTCGCGTTCCGTCACGGACACATGGCAGGGACGGTCGGGCGTCAGGCGTTCGACGAGCATGAGGTGGAAAACGATATCGCCCGGCTGAAACCGCTGGAAGTATTCATCGTCCATGCGGAAGACGAAGTCGCGCACCACATCCGGAGGAAGATCCAGCGCCAATGTCAGGAGACCGTTCAGGATGGCGTCGCGTCGAATGACCGGCTGCTCCATGCCGCCAGTATAGCGAAAGTCCGCGTGAATGTACGAGGTGAGCCCGCTATAATGCCGGTCCATGTCACGCGCCTCATCCACGCGCCCGCGGCGTTCCCGCACGACTGGGCCGAAACCCACGAGCCACGACCCATCCCCGCTGCTACTGGCCTCCGGATTGACGTCCCAACGGGTCGGCCGCCTGCTGGCGCCTTATGGGCTGACGGATCTCAAGCTGGCCGATGCCAATCTGCAGTCCATGGCCGGCGAGCCACGCACGCGGCTGCTGCTGGCAAAAATCCTCGGTGACCTGCTGGTCCTGCTCGCCGAGACCGCCGATCCGGATCAGGGGCTCAATCACTGGGAACGCTTCCTCCAGGCCGGCCTGAATCGAAGCCAGTTGCTCGATTATCTCGGCGGCCATCCGCGCATGCTGCATGTGCTCTGTACGATCTTTGGAAACAGCCCGTCCATGGCCGAGACATTGATCCGCGATCCGCTGCTGGTCTACTGGCTGGCGGAACAACAAGTATTGACGCGCCGGCCGTCCCGGGACATGCTGGCGGCATCGCTGCGCATGACGCTCTCGAACGTCAAGTCGACCGAGCTTCAACTGGACGCCCTGCGGCGGTTCCGGAGGCGGGAGACGCTTCGCATCGGCGTGCGCGATTTGCTGAAGCTCGAGAAAGTTCCGGAGACGACCGCGGCCCTGACGGACCTAGCCTGCGTATTGATTCAGGCCGCCTGCGAGGTGGCCGGCGACTCGTTGAATCAGGAATACGGCAGGCCGCAGCACAGGGATTCAGCCGGGCAGCTGATCGAGACGGGCTTTGCCGTCATCGCGATGGGGAAGCTCGGAGGGGGCGAACTCAATTTCAGTTCCGACGTGGATCTGCTGTATGTCTACGCCTCCGACGACGGCGTGACAGTGCCGGCTGGACGGGCAGGCGTCAGGGGATCGAGTCGCGGGATCTCCAACGAGGAATACTTCGAGCGCCTGGCGCGTGACATCACGAAGGCCCTGGCGGACGTGACGCAGGAGGGGCATGTCTTCCGCGTGGACCTGCGGCTTCGCGCGGAAGGGACGAGCGGCCAGCTGGCCCGGTCGCTCGACCGGTACGAACAGTACTATCACGCGCGGGGCGAACAGTGGGAGCGGATGGCGCTGCTGAAGGCCTGGCCTGTGGCGGGCGACCCATCGGTCGGCGAGGCCTTTCTGAACCGGATCCATCCCTTTATCTATGGCACGACAAAAATCCATGCGCCCGAGGCGGTTCTCGCGCAGGTCAAGGCCGTGAAGGACATGATCGACGCGAAAATGGCCGGCCGCGGGCAGGAGCGCCGGAACGTCAAGCTGGGGCGGGGCGGCATCCGCGAGATCGAGTTTATCGTGCAGGCGGCGCAGATTCTCTGCGGCGGCAGGCTGCCCGGCATCCGGGATCGCAGCACGATGGGGGCCTTGGAGAGGCTGGCCCGCCACAAGTTTCTCTCGTCAACGGACAAGACAGCGTTGGAGCAGGCCTACGTCTTTCTGCGCGACGTCGAGCACAAGCTCCAGATGGTGCACGATCTGCAGACCCACGCGCTACCCGAGTCGCCCGACGAACTGGCTCGCTGCGCTATCCGGCTCGGCTACGATGCCACGGACCGGCGGGCGGCGGGGAGAAAGTTTCTGGCCGACCATCGCCGGCACACGGCTGGCGTGCATCACATTTTTGAGAGCCTGTTCAACGCTCCGGCGCGATCCGCATTCGTCAAGGCCGCCCGCAAACTGTCCTGAAACGACGAGGGCCGGATGGCTTTTGCCATCCGGCCCTCGCTGAGCGATCAGCTCTTCGTGTCGCTTAGTACATGCCTTCCATGCCGCCGCCGTGGCTGTGGCCATGACCACCGGCTGCTTCCTTCTTCTCTTCCGGCAGCTCGGTGATCATGACTTCGGTCGTCAGCATCAGGCCCGCGACGCTGGCCGCGTTCTGCAGCGCGCAGCGCGTGACCTTCGTCGGGTCGATGATGCCCGCTTTCAGCATGTCCACATACTCTTCATTGGCCGCGTTGAAGCCGTGGCTGTTGTTCTTGTCCTGGCGGACTTTGTCCACCACGACCGAACCCTCGACGCCGGCGTTCTCGACGATCTGCCGGATCGGTTCTTCCAGCGCGCGCTTCACGATGGTGACACCCACCATCTGTTCGGCCGGGATGCCCTTCAGGATCTCCAGCGCCGGGATGCAGCGCAGGAGCGCCACGCCGCCGCCGGGCACGATGCCCTCTTCGACTGCCGCCTTCGTGGCGTGCAGGGCGTCTTCGACGCGGGCTTTCTTTTCCTTCATTTCGGTCTCGGTCGCGGCGCCGACGTTGATGACGGCCACCCCACCGACGATCTTGGCCAGACGCTCCTGGAGCTTCTCCCGGTCATAGTCCGAGGTGGTCTCCTGGACCTGGGCCTTGATCTGCTTCACGCGGGCCTCGATCTTCTTCGGATCGCCATGTCCCTCGACGATCGTGGTGTTGTCCTTGTCGATCGTCACGCGCTTGGCCCGGCCGAGGTCCGTCAGCTTGACGTTCTCGAGCTTGAGGCCGAGGTCTTCCGAGATCACCTGGCCGCCGGTGAGGATCGCGATGTCCTCCAGCATGGCCTTGCGGCGGTCGCCGAAGCCCGGAGCCTTCACGGCCGCCACGTTCAGCGTGCCGCGCAGCTTGTTCACGACCAGGGTCGCCAGCGCTTCGCCGTCCACTTCCTCGGCGATGATCACCAGCGGACGGCCCATCTTGGCCACCTGCTCGAGCAGGGGCAGGAGGTCCTTCATGCTGCTGATCTTCTTTTCGTTGATGAGAATGAGCGGCTCCTCCACGGAGGCTTCCATCCGCTCGGCGTTGGTGACGAAGTAGGGGGAGATGTAGCCGCGGTCGAACTGCATGCCCTCGACCACGTCCAGCGAGGTCGTCATGGACTTGGCTTCCTCGACGGTGATGACGCCGTCCTTGCCGACCTTCTCCATCGCCTCGGCGATCAGGTCGCCGATGGTCTTGTCGTTGTTGGCCGAGATGGTTCCGACCTGCGAGATCTCCGTCTTGGCCTGACAGGGCTTGCTGATTTTCTTGAGCTCGGTCACCACGGCTTCGACCGCCCGGTCGATCCCGCGCTTGATTTCCATCGGGTTGCCGCCGGCGGTGATGTTCTTGGCGCCCTCGCGGTAGATGGCCTGCGCCAGCACCGTCGCGGTGGTCGTCCCGTCGCCCGCCGTGTCGCTGGTCTTGCTGGCGACTTCGCGGACGAGCTGGGCTCCCATGTTCTCGTAGGGGTCCTTGAGCTCGATTTCCTTCGCCACGGTCACGCCGTCCTTGGTGATGGTCGGCGCGCCGAATTTCTTGTCGAGAATCGCGTTGCGTCCCTTCGGGCCCAGCGTCGCCTTCACGGCGTTGGCCAGCTGGTTGACGCCCCGCAGGATCGCCGCACGGGCCTGATCGCTATACAACAGTTGCTTCGCCATTGTGTTCCTCCTTCAGAACAATTTGTCGTATGTGAGTTGGGTGAATTAATGGGAGAAGATGCCCAGAATGTCCTCTTCCTTGAGGATGAGGCAGTCTTCGTCATCGATTCTCAGCTTGCTGCCCGAGTACTTGTCGAAGAGCACCTGGTCGCCGACCTTGACGTGCTCGACCTTTTTCCCGACGGCCTGGACCACCCCGCGCTGCGGCTTTTCCTTGGCGGAGTCCGGTACGTAGATGCCGCCCGCGGTCCGTTCCATTTCTTCCGTGTAGGTGACAAACACGCGATCGCCGAGGGGTTGGAAACCTTTCGCGGCCTTGGAATCCTTCTTCTCTTTCGTCGCCGATGACATAACGCTGCTCCTCCTTGCTGGTGATGAGTGACGTTCTATGATTGTGATTGGCTCGGAACGCTCGAAGCTATCACAAAGAACAGGAGGAGAGATAGCGCTCTTCCGGTCCAAGTCAAGGGGAGGAGGGGGTTTTCTTTATCGGCGGAGCGCTTTCTTGAAAATGTATAAGCTATTGAATTTACTATGCTTTAACTTATGAACGGAGGTGGTCGAAGTCAGCCACATCCTTTTTAATATAGTTCCGGAGGCGGTCGATCAGGCGGGCTTCAAGTTGGCGGGTGCGCTCCTTGGTAATGCCGTATTTCCGGCCCAGGTCCTCCAGCGTAACGGGCGTTTCCGACAGGACGCGGTTTCGGAGGATATCCTCGTCGCGTTCAGGGAGCGTCTTGCTGAATTCCGCCAGCTTTTTTTTGAACAACTGCCGAAGCTGCAGACTGGCCAGTTGCTCGTCGGCCGGAACCTCCTGCGCGGGAAGAATGTCGAGCAGGGTGCCGCCGTCGTTGTCCTGCGTCAGGGGCTGATCGAGGGACACTTCCCAACTGCCCATACGCTGGCCCATTTCCACCACGTCGCGCTCGCTGACATGGAGCCGGTCGGCCAGCAGCTTCGTGTCCGGCGCGAACCCTTCCCGTTCGAGCCTGGCCTTTTCCTTGCGCAGATTATAGAAGAGCTTGCGCTGATCCTGGGTCGTGCCGACCTTGACCAGCCGGTAGGTGTTCAGAAGATAGCGCAGGATGTAGGCGCGCACCCACCAGGCCGCGTAGGCGTGGAACCGGACGTTCTTCGCCGGGTCGAACTTCTTGATCGCCTGCATCAGTCCGACGTTGCCTTCCTGGATCAGATCCATGTGATCGGCGCCGGTATGCAGGTATTCCGCGGCGATCGAGACGGACACGCGGAGGTTCGAGAGGATCAGCCTGACCGCGGCTTCGCGGCTGTCCGTCGCCTGGTATTCGCGGAAGAGCGCGAGTTCCTCCTCCTTCGACAGGAACGGGTAGCGGCGGACTTCGGCCAGGTACCGTTGCAGGGTGGTGACCGGCGTAACGGCCGTGGAGGAATCGGCCGTGGCGCGCGCTCCGGCGGGGCGGGGGGATTTTTTCTCGAGTAGATCATCGACGAGTTCCGGCGCGACGGCGCGCGCGGGCTCATCGTCCGTGTCAACGGCTTCGGGATCGGGCTCGGGAGCGCGTTTCGGCATAGGTGCGTGGATTATAAACGTAACGCGGCGCGGGCACAAAACATGTTGCATCCTGTGCTATGCTGCGCGGGTCACGGAAAAGGAGCGGTATGAAGGAAATCGTGCGAGCCATCCGCAGCGGGCACTGGCCGTCACTACTCGCGGCCTGGCTGCATTTCGGGGTCAGCTTCATGGTCTGGCTGCTGGTCGGGGCGCTCGGCATCATGATCTCAGAGGATTTCGGTCTGACCGCCACTCAGATGGGGTTGCTGGTCACGGTTCCGCTCTTGAGCGGCGCGCTGCTCCGGATTCCCGTCGGCATGTGCAGCGACCGCTTCGGGCCGAAGCCCGTGGGCCTGGCGCTGCTGGCCGTCGAGCTGGTCGCGGTGTGCTGGGGTTGGCTGGGCGCGACGAGCTACCTGCACATACTGGGAGTGGGGCTGGGTCTCGGCGCAGCCGGGGCCAGCTTTGCGGTGGCGATGCCGCTCGCCAGCCGTGCCTATCCGCCGGCGCATCGCGGCCTCGCGATGGGTGTGGCGGCGTCGGCCAACGGCGGCGTCGTCGTCGTGGCGTTTTTCGCCCCGCGTCTGGTGGAAACCGCCGGCTGGCACGGCGTGTTCGGGCTGATGGCAGTTCCGATTCTCCTCACGCTCCCGCTGTTTGCCCTGCTGGTCCGCCAGGACATCGGGTGGTCAGCGGGAGGAGCGAGTCTGCGCTGGGGGGATGAAACGGCCCGACTGCTCAAAAATCCGCTGACATATTGGCTCTGTGCCGCCTACGCCGTGACATTTGGAGGGTTCGAGGGACTCGCCAGTTTTTTGCCGATATTTTTTCACTATCAGTACGGGGTTGATACGGTCATGGCGGGCACGCTCACGGCTGCCTGCGGACTGGCCGGCAGTGCGATCCGGCCCTTCGGCGGGCATGCGGCTGACAGGCTCGGCGGTTTCGCCATGCTGGCCGTCGTCTTTCCGGTCCTCGTCGTGTTGATGATTGCGGTTGGTTTTCTACCTGTGCTGCACTGGGTCACGCCATTGGCAGTGACGGCTGCCTTGGCCATGGGTTTTGGCAACGGGGCGGTTTTTCAGATTGTGTCCGACCGCTACCCCAAGGAGGTGGGGACCGTGTCGGGGCTGATCGGTGCCGCCGGAGCGCTGGGCGGATTTGTGCTGCCCGTGAGTCTGGGCGTATTGAAAGATGCGACGGGGACGTACCAGAGCGGATTCCTGGTATTTGCCGCGCTGGCCTGCGCGGCCTGGATCGGCACTCTCTTTTTTACGCGCCGGCGCAACAGGGCCTCGTAAATCCTGCTCCACAGCCTTTTCTTCGTTGACAGTCGGGCTCAAAACATATTATATATTAAGCACTTATCGAATCTCTCACCTCTCCCAAACAGAGCAGGTACATGGCATCGCCGTTCAATACAATCGAAGAAGCCATCAAGGAAATCAAGAAGGGCCGGTTCGTCATTCTTGTCGACGACGAAGATCGCGAGAACGAAGGCGATCTGGTCATGGCGGCCGAGAAGGTCACACCCGCCGCGATCAACTTCATGGCCAAGCATGCGCGAGGATTGATCTGTCTGGCGCTGACACCGGAGCGTGTTGAGGAGTTGCAGCTGCCGCCTCAGGCGCCCGTGAACACCGCGACGTTCGGCACCGCCTTCACGGTTTCCATCGACGCGCGCCACGATATCACGACCGGCATCTCGGCCGCCGACCGGGCCACCACCATCCGCACGGCGATCGATCCGAAGTGCAAGCCGGCCGACTTGGCCCGGCCCGGCCACATCTTTCCGCTCAAGGCGCAGAAGGGCGGGGTGCTCAAGCGCGCCGGCCAGACCGAAGGCTCCGTGGACCTCGCGCGGCTCGCCGGCCTGTCTCCGGCCGGCGTGATCTGCGAGATCATGAACGAGGATGGCACCATGGCCCGCGTGCCCGAGCTCACGGAGTTTGCGAAAGAGCACAAACTGGCCATGGTCACGATCAAGGCGCTGATCGAGTATCGCATGAGCCGGGAGACGTTCGTGAAGCGGGTGGCGGAGGCGAAGCTGCCGACCACCTTCGGCGAATTCGAAGCGATCGTGTTCGAGAACGAAGTGGACGGCGGCACGCATGTGGCGTTGACCCGGGGGCGGGTGGATGCGGGGACGCCGATGCTGGTGCGTGTCCATTCGGGCTGCCTGACTGCTGATGTTTTTGGCTCGCTGCGGTGCGACTGTCGCGATCAGCTCCATCGGGCGCTGGAGATGATCCAGAAGGAAGGCCGCGGGGTTCTGCTCTATCTCAATCAGGAAGGCCGCGGGATCGGACTGATCAACAAGCTCAGGGCGTACAAGCTGCAGGATGAAGGTCACGACACCGTCGAGGCCAACCTGAAGCTGGGTTTCAAGCCGGACCTGCGGGATTACGGAATCGGCGCGCAGATTCTGGCCAATCTGGGGCTGCGGCAGATCCGGCTGATGACCAACAATCCGCGCAAGATCGTCGGCATCGAGGGATACGGCTTGAAGGTCGTCGAGCGGGTGCCGATCGAAATTGCGCCGCGCGACGACAACGAGCGGTATCTGCGGACCAAGAAAAACAAGCTGGGGCATTTGTTGAAGAAGGTCTGAGGCCTTTCACAAGGAGCACCGAAACCGATGGCGACACTCGAAGGAAAGTTGGATGCCAAGGGATGCCGGTTTGGCATCATCGTCAGCAAGTACAACGAATTCGTCACAAGCCGCCTGCTGGCCGGCGCGATGGACGTGCTGGTCGAGGCCGGCGCGGACAAGGATGCCATCGACGTCGCCTTTGTTCCCGGCGCGTACGAAATTCCGCTCGTGGCCAGGGAATTCGGAAAGTCCGGACGCTACGACGCCGTGATCTGCCTCGGCGCGATCATCCGCGGCGAAACGCCGCATTTCGAATTCATCAGTTCGGAGACGAGCCGGGGCATCGCCCGCGCGGCGATGGACGCGGCGGTGCCCGTCATTTTCGGCGTCCTGACGACGGATACCGGCAAGCAGGCCCTGGAGCGGTCCGGCGAGCCGGAGCGCAACCGCGGCTCGGAAGCGGCCCGGACCGCCGTGCAGATGGCCGATTTGATGCGGCGGGTGCGCGGTGGAGCCGGCAAGTCTGGAAAAAGCAAGGCGGCGAGCCCTCCCGCGAAGAAACGCAAGAAATGACCGTCATCCCGGTCGGGTAGCAGCGTGTTATGGGTATTCGCCGTCAATCGCGGGTCTGCGCGCTGCAACTCCTCTTTCAGTGGGACATTCATCGGTCCACGGAGCATTGGCTGGCGGATTACTGGGCGCAGCATCCCACCGCTTCCGACGTGCGCGAGTTTGCCGAGCAGATCGTCGAGGGCGTGATGGCGCGCCACGAGGAATTGGATGCGCTGATCGGCAAGCTGGCCGTCAATTGGAAGATCGGGCGCATGCCCATCGTGGACCGGAACATTCTTCGCATCGGGCTCTATGAATTATTGTGGCTGCAGGATGTGCCGGCCAAGGTCACGGTGAACGAGGCCATCGAGCTGGCCAAGCAATTCGCCGATGACGAAACCAGGAAGTTCGTGAACGGCATCCTCGACAAGGTCCTCAAGGACGATCCGCGGTTGGCCGACAAGCGCGCCGAGTTGGCGGAGGCGGGAAAGTGATCGAACGTTACACACTGCCTCGCATGAAGGCAGTCTGGGACCTCAAGCGGAAATACGAGATCTGGCTTGAAGTCGAGCTGCTGGCCTGCGAGGCGCTCGAAAAAGCGGGGGAGATCCCTCGCGGGGTCGCCGCCAAAATCCGCCGCAAGGCGAAGATCGATCCGGACCGCATCGCCGCCATCGAACAGGTCACCAAGCACGACGTCATCGCGTTTCTCGACTCCCTCGCCAGGCCGGTCGGCAAGGATGTCCGGTATCTCCACACGGGCCTGACCTCCTCCGACATCGTGGATACCTCGCTCGCGGTTCAGATGGGCGAGGCGCTGGACCTCATCCTGCTCGATCTGGAAGTGCTGCTCTCGGTGCTGAAGAAGCGTGCCTTCGAGCACCGCGACACGCTCATGGTCGGCCGCTCGCACGGCATCCACGGCGAGCCGGTGTCGTTCGGCTTTAAGCTGGCCATCTGGTACGAGGAGACCAAACGCCACCGGGACCGGCTGCGAGTTGTTCGGAAGGAAGTCGCCGTCGGCAAGCTGTCCGGCGCGATGGGGACCTTCGCACATCAGGGGCCGGAAGTCGAAGAGTATGTCTGCAAGAAACTCGGCTTGCAGGCCGATCCGGTGTCCAATCAGATCGTCCAGCGGGACCGTCACGCGGCCTATGCCTCCGCGCTTGCGCTGCTCGCAGCCAGCATCGAAAAGTTCGCCACGGAAATCCGGCATCTGCAACGGACCGAGGTTCTGGAAGCCGAGGAATTCTTCTCCGAGGGGCAGAAGGGCTCGTCGGCCATGCCGCACAAGCGCAACCCGATCGCGTCGGAAAACCTCTGCGGCCTCGCGCGCGTGGTCCGGGCGAACAGCCTCGCGGCGATGGAAAATGTCGCTTTGTGGCACGAGCGTGATATCAGCCATTCCTCGGTCGAGCGCGTGATCATGCCGGACAGCACCATTCTGATCGACTATATGCTGGTGCGGGTGACCGACCTCATCCGGAACCTCATCGTCTATCCGCAGCGGATGAAGCAGAACCTCGAGCTGACCGGCGGGCTGGTCTACTCGCAGCGGCTGCTGCTGGCGCTGATCGACAAGGGCTCGCAGCGGAAGGACGCCTACGAGGCGGTGCAGCGCTGCGCCATGTCGGCATGGAAGGGGCGGGCCGGCTTCCACGACCTGGTCAGCAAGGACCCCTTCATCACGAAGCGCCTGACGCACTCCCAAATCCAGTCCTGCTTCGATCCAAAGTATTATCTGCGGCATCTCGATAAAATCTTTAAGCGTGTATTTGGCGCAGCGGGCAAAAAATGACCAAATTAATTTATGAGGGCAAGGCCAAGAAAGTTTTTGCCACCGACAAACCCGACCACGTCGTCCAATACTTCAAGGACGACGCCACTGCCTTCAACGCGCAGAAGCGCGGCACGATCGTGGACAAGGGCGTGGTCAACAACAAGGTGGCCTCGCGCCTGTTCCAGTTGCTCGAGGAAAACGGCGTCCAGACCCATTTCATCGAGCGGCTCAGCGACCGCGAGATGCTCACGAAGAAAGTCGCCATTGTCCCCATCGAAGTCGTCGTGCGGAACATCGTGGCAGGCAGTCTCGCCAAGCGGCTGGGACTCAAGGAGGGGGAGAAGATCGAGCCGGCAGTCGTGGAGTTCTATTACAAGCACGACGCGCTGGGCGATCCCCTGATTGCCGAAGAGCACGTCCGCCTGCTCCAGCTGGCGACACCGTCGGTGGTCGAGGACATCAAGAAGCAGGCACGCCGGGTGAACGAGGTGCTCAGGCCGTTCTTCAAGGAACGCGGCATGGTGCTGGTGGACTTCAAACTGGAGTTCGGCATTTATCACAACAAGCTGATTCTCGCCGATGAAATCTCTCCGGATACCTGCCGGATTTGGGATGCCAAGACCGGCGATGTCATGGACAAGGACCGGTTCCGCAAAGACATGGGCAAGATCGAAGAGGCCTACCAGGAAGTGCTCCGCCGCGTATGCGGCGGATAGGCAATAGGTGATGGGCATTTGTGTGAGTGATGAGGAGAGCGAACAGTGAATCGTCTCCTTCAATGGTTCCTTCACTATGGTTTGATGGCGGCGATCCTGGTGTGGGCGGCCGCCATCGGGATGATGGCGTATCATCTCGCGGATTCGGAGTGGCGCTGGGCCTTTGCGGCGCTCTCGGTGGGTGGAATTGCAACCATCGGGGGGATTTTCTGGATTCGCAGCTACATCGACAGGCTGACCGACCCATCGCAGAAGGGGAATGAATCGTGAAGGCCAAGATTCACATCACATTAAAGTCCGGCATCCTCGATCCGCAGGGCAAGGCCATCGAGCACGCGCTGGAGACTCTTGGTTTCAAGAACGCGAGCAACGTGCGGATGGGGAAGTATCTTGAGGTAGAACTGCAAGAGACGGCACAGGACAGGGCCGAGGCCGAGGTCAAGGCCATGTGCGAGAAGCTCCTCGCCAATACCATCATCGAGGAATATCGGTACGAACTGGCTGGTTGAGGGAGTCCCTTGAGTTCGCCCGTCACTTGTCACCTGTCACCCGTCACGGCGTTATGAATTTCGGCGTCATCGTTTTTCCCGGCTCCAACTGCGATCACGACTGCGTCCACGTCATGTCCAGTGTCCTCGGCCAGAAAGCCGTGCCGGTCTGGCATAAGGAAACCTCGCTGGCCGGCCTGGACGCGGTGATCCTGCCCGGAGGCTTTTCCTACGGCGATTATCTTCGCACAGGCGCCATCGCCAGATTTTCTCCGGTGATGGGCGCGGTCAAGACATTCGCGTCTGAGGGCGGCATGGTGCTCGGCATCTGCAACGGTTTCCAGATCCTGCTCGAAGCGGGACTGTTACCGGGAGCGATGCTCAGGAATAAGTCATTGTCCTTCATCTGCAAAGATGTCCACATCAAGGTCGAGAACGCCGCCACGCCCTTTACCGGCCTCTGTGAATCGGGACAGGTCCTCAAGATTCCCATTGCCCACGCGGACGGGAACTACTACACCGATCCGGTCACGCTGGCGGCCTTGCAAGCCAACGCCCAGATTATTTTTCGCTACTGCAGGCCGGATGGAAAAGTCACGCCG
>Ga0187893_10008196_pt1 | contig 16620 bp, 13 predicted proteins | sample MA1701074metaG_FD_139574 | JGI IMG/M metagenome (GOLD analysis project Ga0187893, IMG submission 139574) | White microbial mat communities from a basaltic lava cave in the Kipuka Kanohina Cave System on the Island of Hawaii, USA - MA170107-4 metaG ...
GGCAGGATCGCGAGCCGGTTCTGCGACATGTGCTCGCGCTGCCAGCCGGCGTCCTTCAGCCCGCCGCCGAGCAGATGGTAGAACTCGACGATGTGCGCGGGCCGGAACATGTCGCTGTCGCCGTACACGAGAAGCACCGGGCCCTTGAGCGTCCTGACCTCGTCGGCCCAGTTGTAAGGCGTGCGCATCCACTCGCCCATCGCGTCGAGCAGCTTCGGAAACTCCGCCGGGTCGGGCGCCAGCGCCATGTACGACTCATGCATCGGCGTGCCCTTCATCTGCTCGGCCATCGCCGCGCCGACCGCGGCCTGCATCGGCAGCAGCTCCGGGAAGAAGCCGTCCTGCGCGAAGCCGGCGGATACCAGCACCAGGCGGCGCACCTGCTCCGGATGCTGGATCGCGAGCCGGAGCGCGATGCAGCCGCCGAAGGAATAGCCCATGACGTCCACCTGCCGGTGGCCGAGTGCGGCCAGGAGCTTCGCCAGATCGTCGCCGATCTCCTGGCAGACGATCTTGCGGTTGCCGAGCGGCGTGCGGCCGTGGCCGAGAAGGTCCACGGCGATGACCTGCCGTTCCTGCGCGAGCACCGCGAGGTCCGGCTCGAAGGTATTGATGTTGCCGAGCCCGCCGTGCAGCAGGAGGAGCGGCTCGCCGTGGCCATGGATCTCGTAGTAGTAGTGGACGCCGTTCACTTCCTGGCGGCCGGATCTGGCCGGCGATTCGCCCATGGCGGGCGCGGACAGCAGCAGCAACGAAGTGGCCAGTAGGCCCAGGGAATGCCGGTTCGGGTTCATGGAAAGCCTCCTTGTTCGCCCTATTGTCGAACGGGAGGGGGTGGAATCGACAAGTCAGCGGCGAATCCGCGGTCGAACAGGTGGTCCGCGGTCGGCGTCAGCAGCAGCCCGTTCTCCCGGTCCAGGCACTCGTCATTCGATTCGCAGTCGCGCCTCGGCGACCGTCGGGTCGACCACCGACAGCGAGAAGCCATTCTTGCCCCGGGTACGGCTGATCCCCCATCCAGTCGGAGGCCATCAGCTTGCGGCCCTGGATCTCGACGCAGGCGTGCAGGATGGCGTCCGGACTGGCGCCGGGGCAGCCCGCGCCGGGCGGGGCTTCGGAGGACTTCAGCATCAATTCGAGCTTGCCGCCCAGGGTGCGCTCGTAGAAGCGCATGGCCTAGGCGCAGGTGCCATCGAAAAACAGGTAGGAATCGAGCTGGCTCATGGGAATCCTCGTTGGGACTGGGGTGTTGTGCACTTAGTCGAACGGGAGGGGGCGGAACCGACAACGCCGCGGCTCAAGGGCCAAAGTTCACTTGATTAGATGACGTTATTATCTTGCCGTACCACGGGAGGCGCTTCCGTGAGAGGTAGGAAACAAGCCTCAATCAGGCTGGTACACAGGGGACGTGATACCTCGCATGTTCGTTGGGATGCTGGAATTGCAGCTGGGGCACGTCATGTGAAGCCAGAGGCCCTTGTCTGGGCGCGGCTGAAGGATCGAGCGGCGACCATCGTCGAAACACTTTGTGCATATCCAATGCGCTGGTTCGGAGCCTTTGCGCGACTCCTCTACTCCATACACAAATCCGCCGTTTCCCCATGGCTCGGCCAACTTGTAGCGCTGCTTTTGTTCTTCCCAGTTGCGCATCTTAGTAATTTCTTCTTCAAGGCCGCTTACACGCTGAATCAACGCAGACTGCGCTGCTTGTGCAGCGAAAATGTCGCCTTGGGCGGCAATGATCTTCTGATTCAAATCGATCGCCACGGATTGAACCTCAGCCAACGTCTTAAGGCTCATCAAGCCTTGAGCGATCTTGCTCGCCGTATGAAGGCTATTGACGGCGGCGCTAATAGTTCCGAGGTCTAGCATGAGTGTCCCTTAGACGGACGTTGTATGTGGCAGGGAATGCTGACCGGTGATCAGCCGCTACAACCAAGACTCCCGCCACCCTAAGCAGCCGAAGTAGCCGTGGCCGAGTCCTCGGCAGGCGTGAAATCGAACTCTTGCTGCCCTCCGAAGCGGCGAATAATCCGCGATTCGTACTCGGCCCGCGTCGAGGAATCATCGGCCATTTCCCACACGCGGCCAATTTGAGTGCGAAGTGCGCGGGCACCCATATCGTTCAGAAACTGAAAGAGCTTGGTTCTCCTGTCGTTGCCCTTGGCTTTCAATGCGCGCAGAAGTTGCAACAGTCGCCCATTGCTATTGGCCAGGGGAATGTAAATGTGGTTCACGGTCAGGTGCATGAACTGCCATGGCTTGCCGCGCGTCTGAAGGGGCGCAATTTGATAGAGCCGTTGCCATGCTCCGTAAAGTTCATTAGGAAATTCCTTCTCGTACTTCTTCGCTTCTTCCTGAACATAGAACTTGAACGCTTGAATGACTTGATCGGCTGTCTGGTCGAATCCCGCAAGGGCATAGACCAAATCTCGAATGCCGGACTTCGCGGAGGCGGCAATGATGATTGCCGCATTGGTGGCGAGCTTCTTCTGTTGTGGCTTGAGTTTGCCGGCTGCTTCAGCGTCAACGATGGCACGGCACAGGTCGATCAAGTCCGTCGCAACGAAGCCGTGGACGTCTATTGGCGGCTGCTCCGCGCCGCCCGATCCCCATTGAAATCTAAGGGGATTTTTGAACTTTGCGGCAAGATCCGCGCCGACAGCCTCCACCATCGCCTGACTACCAAGAAAGCGCGGCAGAGCGTTCCCGCGCCCCGTCAGACCAATTGCTCTCGCCATGCCTGTCTGGCTGACTACAGCCGTGCGGATGGCATCGTCGAGGACGTAGCAGTCCACATCGACTCCAAATTGCTCCATGAAATTGCCGCGATTCGTAGCCTTCAGAGGCTTGCCCCATCGGGCAGCGGCAGCCCATTGGGCTTGGGACTTCAGTTCCACTGGGCTAAGGGATTTGGCCCGTTGCAGCCCCCCGAGCTTCCCGGCTTCCATCTTGGCTTCTTGGCTCACCTGCTAGGCATCCTCACGAGGTTGATGCTTGACATCTTCCGGGGCTTTCGAGAGTATGTCAAGCATAACGAAGACGCGCATGCCTAGCAGGAAGCTTCAAGTGTCTATTCTCTCCGTCCAGTACTTAACTTGGCGTGGAAGTTGCAGGGCGCGCCGACAGACTTTTGTAGGGCGTGGTCGGGAGCGGCGAGGCATTCCAGCGGGCACTGGTCAAGCTTGTCTCAAGATAGGGAAAGACCGATGGCAACAAATAGATCTGGTCCCGAAATAGATGAGGGGAGTCTTACGCCAGAAGAAGAGCAGGCTTTGGATCGCCTGCTAGCGGACTACAAAGCCGCGACGGTCTACGTGCCGGGCTATACGGGCGGGCTGGCTAGGAAGATTGCCATTGCCCTGATTCGGGATGGATGGCGGAAGCGGACCGGCTAACCCCGTGGTAGGGCCAAGCTAATAGCGTCGATCAATTGGGTTTTTCAGCGGCATGGCGGAGAGCCACATGCAATCAAGACGAACTGCCAACGCGTTTCAGGAGCATGTGGACCTGTTGTCCAACGAAGATCCCCAGGCACTTCTCTTGGGTTGGTGGTGCCGCCTGGAGCGTGCCCTCAACTACTACTACATTGCCTATCTCGGCGAACACCCCAGGTCCGCATTTCAGGCAACTCAGTTGGTCGCGAAAGACGTGCGGATTGCCCCCGCAAAAGTGAGTGCCTTGCATGTGCTCCGCATAAAGCGAAATCGCCTCGCGCACGGACGAATTGCCGCGCCTTCCGCGCAAGAAGCCGCAGAGTACGCGGCAGAGGCGAATGCATTGATATGGCACATTGGCAATTGCGTCCCGGATGACCTTGCCATCACAAGCGGCGCTGCAGTAGACGTCTAGACGGGCAACCTTGAATCGAAAACTCTCTTTCGATAGGGAATCCATTAGTAGCCTCGACGCGTTGCTTTCATACTACCGGCGTTCGGAGTTTGCATCCCCTTATCGGTCCACGATCCCACTGCTTTCACTCTTCAAGGATCGTTGCGACCTTTTCGACGCGCTTGCACGCGATTGCGGACTAGATGCGACAGCCGGTTTTGCGTTCGAGTACAAGACTCACTCGATGCGGAGTAGTGGACGAGCGTCGCAAACGGATGTCGTACTTCAGAATGGCACGAGGGCGTTGGCGATCGAGGCAAAATGGACAGAGCCACCATACGAATCCGTCAAGGCAAGGCTCAAGAGGCTGCCATCGAATAGTCAACGCAAGCTTGGCTTCAGTAGTCAGCGTTACTTTGCTGAGCAACGGGAGTTCGCGGAAGGCTGGCTGGATTACCTTCGCAAGGCAACCACACAGGACCTAGACCTCGACGACTTCACTGACCTCGCCTATCAAGTACTCCACCGGGGCGCGTCGGCCTGTGCCGTTTCCAAGAATCCCGCATTGCTCTACTTGCACTTTGCTCCACCGATGGGACCGGAGGCCGCGAGGGCTGCGGGTATCGACTATTACGCTAATGCGCTTATGCGCTTGCACTCTCTATTGAAGTATTCGGCGAAGCTCCGCGTGTTTGTTGCGGAGGTAACTATCCGACCAACACCAGCCTTTCACGCCATTGCCAATCTCCAAAGGGGCTCGGCGGATACGGCGGTACTGGTGCGACAAGCACTCCTATCAAAGGCCCTTTTTGAGTTTGGTCAATACACGGTTCGAAGGATCAGTAACTAGTTGCTCCGCATTCCTCTATTGCTCACTGGTGTCTCGGTCTGCAGTTTCCGGACCTTGACATGGCCGTGATTGGCTTCAATGCTTGGCCGAAAGTATCATTGGGGGCGGGTCATGAAAAGCGACATTCGACGATCGAAGAAAGGCGGTAATACCGCTTACCTGAACGTTGGAGTCTGGTATCGACAAGATACCGACGAAATTCATCTAACGCTTCCAAACTCGGGTTGGTTTCACACGACCGTCAACTGCAAACCCAACAGCAAGCGCGCGCACCCCAATCTCTTCAACAAGCTGGCTCGTGCGCTCAGGGAGAATGGAATTCCCGGACCAGTCGTACGAGTCGAGGCCGACTAGCACCTCGCGGACCAAAGAGCGAGAAGCGCTCGGCCGATGTTGTCGGACTGCAGGTTATAGCGACTCGCGACCAGGTGTTGCGGCCGATCTACCCAGTGATCTGGCGGGCGTAGGCGCCATGAGGCGATCCCGCATTAGGCGCAACTCACGGGTTGTGACTCAACTACATGTCTGGATTTCTGATTTCTTCCGCCATGACAATTCTGGTCAAGTGATACGAGATAAGCGATACGTCTGAGTCGTCGATGCTCGTGGGCTCGTTCTCAATCCACTTCGCGAGCGCCTTTGGCTCTAGAACCCACACTGGCGCGCCGCGCGCTTCTGGCGGAGTTTCAACAAACCAGCCGGGATACACGACCACCGGATGAACCCAAAAACGCCTGCCCGTCGATTCTGCAATTTGCGTGCTTAACCACTTGGCTGCAGCCGTGACCTGCTTGATTGGATCGCGGTCTGGAGCAATGCCGTCTACGAGCACTCGCCGGCCGTTGTAATGGACGATCGCATCTTTGCGGTGTTTTCTGATCGTCTTCGTCTCTATGCAGTAAATGCCGTGGCTGGAAATGACAACATGATCAACATTGAAGCGGTCACCCTGAATGTCATGCAGTATGCGCGCGCCACCAACACGCAGACCTTCTAGAAACTGCCCGACAGCTCGTTCCCCAGCCAGACCAAGCTTCATCGCTTTGACACGAACTCGTGCGCGGTAGATGCGCCTCACCCCAATCACGGTCACGATCATTGCCGCGGCTGCAAATGCCCACGGCTGCCGACCGATGTCATTAGCCTTGGCCCACCATTCCAAGGCAGCAACAGCCCACAGTAGGAGTGGCAAGAGAATCCATAGAGCTGTGACAGCGTCTACTTTTCCATGAATGGCCGCCTCAAGTGATTGACCTGGCACGCGGAGGGCCGGTGCTTTCAGCGGTGGCCGAGATTTTCTTCTCTTAAACATGAAGCGAGTCCATCACCATGCGATGCAATTCCAAAGCCCCTTATTCGGTCAAACAGTTCATGTGGCTCATGGCGGCGCCTGACAATCGGCAGGTGACAGCTATGCTCTAAGTCTTCACTCTCGCTTCCAAGAACACCGCCTCCCGGTGAAACTCCAGATACCGCCTCTGCCCCTCCGAAAACGCCCCCACGTTTACCCGCCCTGCGACCTCGATCCCCATCCGCTTCAGCGACTCGCGATGCGCCACCGGCGATACCAGCACATCGCCATCGTTCTCGAATGAGACGAACCCGCGATCGAACAGGTGATCCACCGTCGGTGTCAGCAGCAACCCGTTCTCTCCATCCAGACGTTCGTCATTCGTTTCGCAGTCGCGCCACGGCTTGCAGTGACTCGCGATCAGGTGTTCCGGCCGATTGACGCCGGTGATCCGGCACGCGCGCTCGATCTGCGAGACGCGCTCGCGGAACTTGCCCTGCCCGCGGCGCGCGAGGATGACCTGCCGCTTTTCCGTCACGGTGAGACCGGTGCTCGCCTCGACCTGCTCAGCCAGGTCCTGCTCCCACTCGGCCTGAGCCAACGCCGGAGCATCGGGTGCCGTGACATCTGATACCCAGGACTGCGCCATGTTGCGAGCATGGCTCGCTTCGGATCCAATCAGGTTGATCAACTCGCTGGCGAGGCTGTCCGGCACGTGAGTCAGGTAAACGCTTTGCAGGCCAGCGCCGGACGGTTGCAGCGGCGAGTACTTCTTTGGGAGATACATGGCAATCGTTGCCATGTGCTCTGCGGGCTTGATCTGGTTCTTCAGCTCGAGCCAGCGAACGTCCACACGCCAGCCTGACTGGCCCCACACCTTGCCCGCTGGCCCAAACTCCGGCGGCTTCGGACAGTCGTAGCAAGGCGAGGTCGCAATGCCCACCGCCTTGATCAGCGTATCGGCGAAGGAGAACACGAGATCACCCGGCGCGACCTCGCGCATGAACTCATAGAACGGGTTGAGCTTGCCGTTCTTGTTGACCTTCGGCGACCACATGTAGCCGCCGCCGATTTCCTGGCGGTAGGTTTGGTTTTGGTTGACCCACCAGTGCCGCACTTTCTTCAGGCCGCGACGGCCGCAGAGCGAACGGTTTCAAGCACCCTAACCAGTGCGTCGACCTCCGACGACTGGAAAAGGCCTTCCGGCCCGCGCGGTGTGAGATCGGTAAACGGCGACTCGTAAAGCCGCGCGGGATGCATGACACCATGTTCGGTCAAGTGGTCGACAACCAATGTAACGAACTCGAGCTGATTTGAGGCCAGCGTCCTGCCTGCAATGAATCCGTCAAGCGCCTCTTTGGCGGCCTCGCGGTCCAAGCCGACTAGGCCTCTCACAAATAGGCCGAGCCCATTCGACTCTTCCGCAGCTTGCCGAATGTCATCCGGACCACCCGTTCCGCTTTCCTGCAGAATGCGCTCCAGCGCGGCGAGGTCTGCCTTGGTGAGCGGCCTGTTGCGACGGAGCTTCTGTATCGCAATGTGGTCAAGATGCTGACGGAGAAACGCGCGCACCTTGGCGCGAAACCTCCCAAAGTCAGTTCCAGTCCCAAATCCGGGTAACTCAACTCCAGTTTCGCTGCCGAAAAGGTCTTCGAAATCCGCATAGACCAGCTTGCGCCGAGCTTTGTCGATGAACTGCACAAGCCCGCGAAGGCGACGCCGTGCGGTTTCAAGCATCGGGACAGTCACATTCTCCCACCACTCGACGGTCTGGATGTCCTGAATCAATGCCATCTGCGCTCGAACCAATGGAATTGCATCCTTCTCGGTCAGTAGGCCCGCGATCTCCTTCACGCGATCCCGCAGTCGCTCAAACCCTGGCTCCTCCCGTAACAGGCCAAGCTGAATGCATAACGCGAGGAGGTCGAAGCGCTTGGCCTCCTCGTTCTCCGGATCGAGTTCGGTCGGCAGCCCTGCCACCTCATGCGCAAGTTCCGCCAATGCATCACTAGTTGGCGAAATCCAGGCGTCAGATTTCGAGTACTTCTCCACCAGTCGGCGGTGCGGGCGCACGACAAAGTTGCTCACATTCATTGCAGCCACCTCGCACTGCAAGAGATTAGCCGCATCACGCTTGACTTCTGAGTTCGATGTCGGGTCGCGAAGAGCTGCATCGGGCCTTCTGTCGACATCAGCGACAGCACCCGCAGGCAGACCCGGGATCGTGGCAATCAGCTCCAGTCGCGCATTGAACAGGCGCTTCCCGAGCGATTCCCCAGTTGAACCTTCCGTGGTGTCAATTTCCTGGCTGAAGTACTCAAGATTCTGGCAGTAATCGAAGACGTAGAAGAACTCCTTATCCTGTCCCGGCGCGAACAAGTTGGGGCAGAGCCTCGTCCCGCGCCCGAGCATCTGCCAGAACTTCGTCTTCGATCGCACGAGTTTGAAGTAGACGAGGTTAACAATTTCCGGCACGTCGATACCGGTGTCGAGCATGTCTACCGAGATCGCTATGTGTGGATCCTTCTCTTTGCTCGAAAAGGCATCAATCAGGCTTTGCCCATACTCGGTCTTGAACGTGATCGCCCGAGCAAAGGCGCCCTTCAAGTGCGGATAATTGGTATCAAAGCGCTCGGCGACGAATTCGGCATGCTCGTGATTCTTGGCAAAGATGATGGTCTTCCCGAGTCGGTCGCCGCCGGCGACTCTAATACCTCGCGTCATCAGATGCTCGAGTACCTTATCCACCGTGTCCTTGTTGAATAGCCAACGATTGACGGCCTGCGCCTCAACCCGAGCAGGAATATTGCCTTCCTCATTCCATTCGATCGCATCCCATTGGTCCTTGTCGTCCTCAGACAGGTCGTCGTACGTAATCCCTTCGCGCTGAAACTTTAGCGGCACTGAGACTGCCTTCGCCGGAACCAGGTAGCCGTCTCGCACAGCCTCCTCCAGCGAATACGCATCGGTCGGCACGCCGTCTTCCAGATCGAAAAGGCGGTAGGTATTCCGATCAACCTCATCCTTGGGAGTGGCCGTAAGTCCGACCAGCATGGAGTCGAAGTAGTCAAAAATGGCACGGTACTTCTGGAACACCGATCGGTGCGCTTCGTCGATTATCACAAGGTCAAAGTGCCCCGGACCGAAGCGCCGCTGCCCGTCGGCCGTGTCGTCGATGAGCCCCATCATGGTCGGGTAGGTCGAGACGTAGACGCGCCCTGCTGCCTCCTTCTCGGTCACCAGGTTCACTGGTGAGGCGTCCGGCAAGTGGGCCTTGAAGGCATTCACGGCCTGATTAACGAGCGCTACGCGGTCGGCGAGGAAGAGCATGCGCTTGGCCCAGTTGCACTGCATGAGTAAGTCGCAGAGTGCAATCACCGTGCGTGTCTTGCCAGCACCCGTGGCCTGCACAAGAAGGGCCTTGCGAACGCGGTCGCGCTCGAATGCCTCACAGATTCGTCTGATAGCCCGCGATTGGTAATGGCGCTCTACAATCGTCGAACTGATTGGGGCCTCGGCAAGCGATCGGCGCGTCTCGCGCCGCTGGATCATCAGCTCCAGCTCCGCCTTCTTGTAGAACCCCTGCACCCGGCGCGGCGGATAGCGGGTGTCGTCCCACAGCCAGTGCTCGTAGCCGTTCGAGTAGAAGACCACCGGCCGCCGGCCGAACTGCTTCTCCAGGCAGTCGGCATAGAGCTTCGCCTGCTGCTGCCCGGCGCGGGGGTCGCGGCGCGTGCGCTTCGCCTCCACCAGCGCGAGCGGCTTGCCATCGTCGCCCCAGAGCACGTAGTCGACGAAGCCCCGGTCCTTCTGGTTGGGCATCCCCGCGACCTCAAACTCGCGGTCGCGCGCTTGGTCGAGCGCCCAGCCGGCCTCCTTGAGCAGCAGATCGATGAAGTAGTCGCGGGTTTCGGCCTCGGAGTAGTCGTGCGTGTCGGGCTGCGCGGCTGCCGCCTGCTTGGCCTTGGCGACCTCGGCGCGCAGACGCTTCAGCTCCTCGTCGAGCGCGGTCTTGTCGGCGAGCAGCGCCGCGAGATTCTCGTCCCGCTCGCGCAGCCGCGCTTCCAGCGCCTGCAACTGCTCAGCGCTCTGCGCCGCGGCCCGCGCGGGTCGCGGCAACACGGCGGGATCGAACGTGAGACCCGGCGCCGGCCGACCCGTGCGCCCATAGGTGCGCGCGAACCAGTAGGCAACGTGGAACAACTCGCGCACCGCCGCCAGCGCGTCCGATTCCGGCACCGGACGGTGGCTGTGCACTGCGCGGTTGCCGAGCGTGTTGATCACGCGCGCCTTACTGAACACCGCCTCGCCGGCCGTCTGTTTGAAGCTTGGTTCGTGAATCAGCGCCGAGAGGTTGTCCTGATACGGGAGCCTGAGCCCGGCGTCGTGCTTGAACGCCCAGCTCACCGCCAGCTCCAGCGCGCGGCGGGCGTAGAAGCAGGCCGTCCGCGCATCGGCGTGCACCGCCGTCTCGGCCTTCGATGCGGCCTCGAAGACGGCGGCCCATTCGCGTTGGAGGAAGGCGAACTGGCTCATGAAACCAGTCCACCTCCGAATGCGCGCTGTTGCAATGAGGCAAAGAGCGCGCGGAACTGCGCCTCTGCTGCGCGATGACTCACCCTTAGTGCCTCAACGGCCACAGCCTTCTGCGCGAACTTGCGCTGCAACTCGATTCGAGGCAGCCCGACCTTCAGGTCACGTTGAGCAGTAATCGGGACTTGGTTGCGCGTTGTTTGCCCCATGTTCTTCTCCAATTGCCGTTGAAATGCTCGAGCGCGCAGTGCCGCCGCCAGATAATTGGAGTCGAGCGCTTCTGGGTTCGGCCGGAATGCCGTCAGCGAAGTGCCGATGAGAGCTCTTTCAAAACGCCCGTCATAGAGTGCGACCTTGCCAACAGACGCGTTATGGGCAAGGAGCACATCGCCCTTCGATATCCAGCCAATCTTGAGTCGATTGGCCCTCTCTTCGCGAAGGTTCTCAACGAGCCCATCGTCGATTGCACCATCATCGGAAACGGCTTTCGCTGATACGAAGGGAATCCCCTCGTCGCCGAAGTCATCCGCACGCGGGTAGAGGCTCCCGTGGTTGCCGTCCTTGTGGGAAAGCAAGGCACCAGACTCCAAGAGCTGGCCAACCGTCCTAGTTGGAATCGCCGGGTCGCCGAACATCTCGAAAAAGATGGATTGGGTAAGGGTGTCGAGCTGGGCGAGGGCGGCCTGACACTTCACCCGCAGTGCGTCCGCCTCGTCGAGGATTTTGGCAATGTACTTTTGTTGTTCTACAGTCTCAGGTATTGGTATTTTGAATACCTTGAGATTTTCGATATTAAATCCAGGTTGTGCAGTCTTAGATGACACCCGCCACATCTGCGCCTTAAAAGCAGGCGACTGCATGAACCTGTACACGTACCGAGCATCTGCTTTTGCCGGGTCTAAGGTTACCTTTCCAACCGAAGACGTTGTATTAGCCTCTCGAATACTTTCGGGAATGATCGCCACCTTTCCGATGGTCGCGCCAGTCTTTGCAATTACGATATCGCCAGGGAGTAGTCGACTTTTTGGATTAGCCATGTGAACGTCTTCAGGTATGTATGCCATCTGACTATTCACGATTTCGTCATGGACGATATCTGCCACCCTAATGTAAGGAATACCGTGTTTCTGATACGTGGATGGCTTTATCGCCCCGTGGTCACCGTCCCCGATTGGATACGCTGATTGGGCTGCTAACTCTGACAACGTACGGTGCGACCAGCCGCGGGGCAATGCATCCCTAGTCATTGAGCAAATTCCCGAATCGCTCCAAATCCTTCAAGATTCCCTCTTCCAATCTCGCCAGGTCGGCGAGGATCTCCTTCGGCGGGCGGTGCTCGACCGCCTCGTGCACCACTTCCTTGTAGCGGTTGAGCGAGAGGTCGTAGCCCTGCGCGGCGATGTCGGCCTTGGGCACGCAGAAGCTCTGCGCGGTGCGCGGGCGCTCGCGCTCGGCGCCAGCGCGCGCGGCCCAGCGCGCGAGCACGTCGGGCAGGTTGTTCTTCGCGTGCTCGTCCGCGGTGAGCGCCGTCTTCGGCACCGGGCCGAGCTTGTCGTCGGATAGCAGCGGCGTGCGCTTGTCGTCGAGACTCCAGCCGTCTTCGTCGACGTCGTAGAACCAGACGTGGTCGGTGCCGCCGGAGTTGGTCTTCGTGAAGACGAGGATCGCGGTGGAGACGCCGGCGTAGGGCTTGAACGTGCCGCCGGGCAGGGACACGATCGCGTCGAGCTTCTGGTCCTCCACCAGCATGCGGCGCAGCTCCTTGTGCGCCTTGCTCGAGCCGAACAGCACGCCGTCAGGCACGATCACCGCCGCGCGCCCGCCGGGCTTGAGCAGGCGCAGGAACAGCGCGAGGAAGAGCAGCTCGGTCTTCTTGGTCCTGACGATCTGCAGCAGATCCTTGGCGGTGTTCTCGTAGTCGAGGCTACCGGCGAAGGGTGGGTTCGCCAGCACCAGCGTGTACTTCTCCTCCTCGCCCGCGTGGTCCTGCGCCAGCGAGTCGCGGTAGCGGATGTCCGGGCTCTCTACGCCGTGCAGCAGCATGTTCATGCTGCCGATGCGCAGCATCGTGTTGTCGAAGTCGAAGCCGTGAAACATCCGGTGGTGGAAGTGCTCGTTCTGCCTCTTGTCGTGCAGCAGGTTCGGGTGCCGCTCGCGCAGGTACTCGCCCGCCGTCACCAAGAAACCCGCAGTGCCGCAGGCCGGGTCGCAGATGACGTCGCCAGGCTGCGGCGCGGTCAGCTCGACCATTAGCCGGATGATGTGGCGAGGCGTGCGGAACTGCCCGTTCTGGCCGGCGGTGGCGATCTTGGCGAGCATGTACTCGTAGACGTCGCCCTTGGTGTCGCGCTCCTCCATCGGCACGTGGTCGAGCAGGTCCACCACCTTTGCCAGCAGCGCCGGCGACGGAATGGTGAAGCGCGCGTCCTTCATGTGGTGCGCGTATGTAGAGTCGCCGTTGCCGAGCTGGCGCGCGAGTTCGGTGCGCAGATAAGGGAAGAGGTGCTCGCCAACCACTGTGAACATTTCGGCCGGGGCGAAGTGTTTGAAACGGGACCAGCGATAGTCTTCATAGGGCCGCTTCTTCGCATCCTTGCCCTCGGGGAAGACGCGCCGCGCCATCGGCTGCTTGAGCCGGTTGGCCTTGTTCTCCTCGAGGGTGTGCAGGTCGTCGAGGCGGCGAATGAAGAGCAGGTAGGTAATCTGCTCGATCACCTCCAGCGGGTTCGAGATGCCGCCGGACCAGAACGAGTCCCAGATGCGGTCGATCTGGTTCCTGATGTCGCCGGTGATCATTTGTCACTACTCTGTATCGCCATCCTAATCTTCTGCTTCATCGGGAGCGACAACACGCAGACATTCGGCACGCACCTCTCCCGTCGACCGCCGCATCGAATAGTCGAGCGTTACGGCCGCCGCCTACCAAACTGACTCGAGCGCCGACCGACACTACCCCTAGACGGTGTTCCCCTATGAGCGGCGCAACGTGGACGACTGCGGCTTGGAACCGGATTGGAGGTTGAGAACACCGACCCACATTCCTCGCAGCGATAGACATGTGCACCGGCAATCAGCTTCACAGCGCTATCGCGGTTCTGCATAAAGAATGGCGGGACGTGAAAGTCGAAATCCACTAGTGCAAACGCGGTCTGGCGATGACGAGGATTAAGCTCATCAGGATGGGTCGTGCATATGAAGACGTTCCTAGTAAACTCGGGGTAGGCAACTCTAATTGCCGGCAATATATCTGCGTCGCCCGTGATGACCGCGTGATAATCATCGCCGCGCGTTATGGCGCTGCGCACGAGAAGTGCGACAACTGATGAGTCGACCTCCTTCTCTTGGTACTTCCGTTCCACAAGTCGACGGATGATATGGTCTCGAATCGGTGGATAGTAAACGGCATCAGTCTTGTAACCAGCTGCAATGGCGTCTTCTACAAAAAGCTCCCGAGCCCGAACGGCACTGCGAACCTTCTCAATCGATTCACGGGTAATGTCGTAGTACTGGGTTGGCCACTCGTCAAAATCAGGTGGTAACGCAAAAATCGATGTCGAGATCTGAGCTTCATGGACGCTGTCGCATGCTGCGCCATGGCTATTAACATGCTCCAGCAAAGCTGCGTTGAGTCGCGAAAAGTGTAATGGGAAACGGCGATCGGGAGCATCCGTCGAATTCGCCATGCTGCCGCCAGCTGCACATTGAACTAGCAGCCAGGTGCCATCGATGAAGATGTTTAGCTTTGACACGAATCCGATCCTAGTGACGTCTAACTATAAGTTGTACGTCACCGCCGCCTCCGTCCCCGCAATCAACCCCGTCTTCAGCAGGTGCTCGACCGCCTGCTTGATCTCCTCCGCCGTCAGCTTCTTGTGGAAGTGCGTCGCCAGGTAGTTGGTTAGCGTCGCCCGCTTCCTCGGCCGCTTGTTCTTCTCGGACCGCCGAAGCAGGTCCACCACCGCCTGCGCGTGCGCCGTGAGCTGCGGTTTGGGCGCAGGCGCTGAACGCGCCTGGCCGTCGCGTCGGCACTTGAATCCGCGCGCCACGAGGTGCCGCACGAGGGGGTCGAAGCCCTTGTCGTTCGAAAGGACGACGAACTCGGCCTGCGGGATCTTGCAGACCCCCTCGCCCAGGTAGCAGGCGATGTGAAAGTCGAGCGCATTCGGGCCATTGCCCTCGATGCGCACCCATTCGACGCGCGAGCCCAGCGCCTGCGCCTGCTGGACGAGCGCGGTCGGGATCTTCGACTGCAACTGACCGACGAAAATCTTGATTCGCGCCTGGGCCGAGAGCCGCGCCAAGTCGAGCTTCTGGACGTTTTCGAAGTCGACCAGGACGAATTGTTGTTCCTTCATTATGTAGTCAGCTCCCTGGCGCTCCCTGCCTCCCGGAATACTACTGTCGCGAGGCGGCCGGAAGTCTCACTTCCGCGACGTCAACCGTTACCCCCGTCCCCCGTTCCCTGCCCATACTCTCCAGGGATTCGGGAGCGACCCATGCTTGCCCATGCACTGACTTCCTTATGTGAAACAATCACTTGGGCGCGCATGCGCGCGCTCATGTTGGCGCCGCTCGCGGCCGCCGCGCTGGCATTGACCGCCTGCGGCGGTGGTGGAGGCAGTACGCCGCCCCCGGTCGCCAGCCCCAACTGCACCGCCCAGACCTGCGGCACGCTGCTGGTCGGCCTGACCGACGCGGACGGCGACTTCCTCTCCTATTCCGTGGACGTCGTGGCGCTCACGCTGCGCAAGGCCGACGGCACCGTGGTCCAGGCCCTGCCGGTGCGCCAGCGCGTGGACTTTGCCGAGATCGTGGACCTGACCGAGCTGGTCACGGCCGCGACCATCCCGAACGGCGTGTACGTGCGCGCCGGCATCACGCTCGACTACTCGAATGCGGAAGTGAGCGTCGAGTTGAACGGCGCTCCGGTCGCGGCGAATGTCGTGAACGCGGCGGGCCAGGCGCTCGGCACCGTGACGCTCGACCTGATGCTCGACAACCGCAACCACGTGACGATCACACCGGGCCGCCCGGCGCTGCTCCAGCTCGACTTCGACCTCGCGGCTTCGCACGACGTGGACCTCTCGACCATGCCGGCGACGGCGACCGCCGAGCCCTTCATCGTCGCGACCATCGAGCCGGTCGAGGACAAGGAGCTGCGCGTGCGCGGGCCGCTGGTGTCGGTGAACACGAACGCCTCGCAGTACATTATTGATCTGCGCCCCTTCGACCATACTTCGGCGCGGCTCGGGCAGTTCACCGTCAACACGAATGCCTTCACCGCCTTCGAGATCAACGGCGTGGAGTTCGAGGGCGCGGCGGGCCTGGCGCAGATGGCGGGCCTCGCGGCCGGCTCTCGAACCGCGGCCTTCGGTGTGCTGGACCTCCAGTCGCGCACCTTCACGGCCTCGGACGTGCTGGCCGGCGACTCCGTGCCGAGCCCGAGCTTCGACGTGGTCCGCGGCAGCGTGATCGCGCGCGCGGGCGACGAGCTGACGGTGCGCGGCGGCACGGTGGTGCGGCGCGACGGTAGCATCCGCTTCTTCCGCGGCGACATCACGGTCCTGATCGGGCCCGACACGATCGTCACGCGCGATGGCGGCGGGCGGAACCTCTTGCGGCCTTCCGCGATCTCGGTCGGCCAGAAGATCCATGCCTTCGGTGAAGTGACGGCGACCTCGACCGTGGCCGATACGCTCACGCTCGATGCCACCGACGGCCGCGTGCGCATGAAGCTCACGCATCTCCTTGGCGCCGTTGTCTCCGCGATCCCGGGCCAGGTGACGCTCGACCTGTTCGCGATCGACCGGCTGCGGCCTTCGGCCTTCGATTTCGCCGGCACGGGCTCTTCGGCCGCGAACGACGCGGATCCGGAGAACTACGAGGTGGCGACCGGGCTTCTGCCGCTGCCGATCCTCTCGCTGACGCCCGATTCCCCGGCGCGCGTGTTCGGCTTCGTCACGCCCTTCGGCCTGGCGCCGCCGGACTTCGTCGGCCGCACGGTGGTGGACTTCAACGGCCTGCGCGCCGTCATGGGCGTGGGCTGGACCGAGGCCGGGACCGCGGCGCCCTTCCTCTCGATGGGCGATTCGGGGCTCGTCGTGGACCAGAACAA
>Ga0187893_10008197_pt1 | contig 16619 bp, 20 predicted proteins | sample MA1701074metaG_FD_139574 | JGI IMG/M metagenome (GOLD analysis project Ga0187893, IMG submission 139574) | White microbial mat communities from a basaltic lava cave in the Kipuka Kanohina Cave System on the Island of Hawaii, USA - MA170107-4 metaG ...
CCCAAGCACGTGCAGCAGTTCCAGGAGGAGGGGTATCTCCGCTGGGACTCACTGGGCGAATTCCTGGCGCTGGCCGCATCCCTGGAGCACCTAAGCAAGGCCTTCAACAATTCCGCCGCGAAGATCCTGGCGGATACGCTGGACAAGGCCAACGCCAAGTTCCTGGAGAGCAACAAGTCGCCGGCACGCAAGGTGGGCGAGATCGACAATCGCGGGAGCCATTTTTATCTGGCGTTGTATTGGGCGCAGGCACTGGCGGAGCAGACCGAGGACAAGAATCTGGCGGCCAGGTTTGCCAAAGTCGCCAAGCAGATGGCCGACAGCGAAGCCAAGATCAACGGCGAGCTGCTTGGAGCCCAGGGTAAGCCGGTCGACATCGGCGGGTATTACCACCCCGATGACGCGAAGGCGACGAAGGCGATGCGCCCGAGCCAGACTTTGAATGCAATCGTGGACACGATCGCTTAATAGGCAGGAAAGCCATCAGCGGTCAGCCATCAGCCGGGACAACCTTTAAGCTGAGATCTGACGGCTGAAAGCTGTATGCTAGGTGTTCATGCCCGACATTGACAAAGATAACGTCATCGATCAGGAGGAAATTCTCCGGCCCAAAATGGTCTCCGTGGAGATCGCGGGGAAGACCTATCAAGTGCCGGAAGGGATCACGGTTATCAAGGCCCTTTGGTACACGGGGCAGGAGGTGTTGCGCGGGGCCGGGTGCCTGGGCGGCTTCTGCGGGGCCTGCGCGACCTATTACCGAACCAAGGATGATCCCAAGGTGAGGACCTGTCTGGCCTGCCAGACGGCGGTTCAGGACGGCATGTCCTTCTCGATGGTGCCGCCGTTCCCGGCGCGGAAAGCCACGTACCAGATGGCGGAGTTGAAAGATCCGAAGCAGGATCTCTTCAATCTCTACCCGGAGGCGCCGCTCTGCCGCAACTGCAATGCCTGCACGGAAGCCTGTCCCCAGACCATCGATGTCCGGGAGGGGGTGTGGCGGGCCGTGTTCGGAGACTTCAAGGCGGTCTCCGAGATGTTCATGGACTGCGTCATGTGCGGGCTTTGCGCCCCTGTCTGTATCGCCGATATCGCCCCGAACCTGGTCGCCCTCTACGCCAGCCGGGCTCAGGGGGCCCATTTCACCGAGAAACCGGAGCGCCTCCAGCAGCGGATCAAGGAGATCGAGGACGGGCGGTATGACGCCGAATGGAATCGCATCCTCGGGATGAATGAGCAGCAGCTCGTGAAAGTCTGCGCGGAGTTGAAATGAGGAAAGCCATCAGCGATCAGCAATCAGCCTGAAAGAAGAGAGAGAAGAAAATGCTTTCAGATGGTTCGTGCTGGCGGCTGAACGCTGAAGGCTGATGGCTATTCGATATGGACATCCACGTCCTACAGCAGATCGTCCACAAGACCCGCGATGTCCGGCGGACTCAAACGCTCCCGAAATACTCCCCTGCCGACCGCGATACCCTGATCAAGAAGTATCACCCGGATTTTCGTGAAAGCGCCTACCGGCCGATCCGGTTCGGGCCCAACGCCGGTGAGACCACCGTGCGCGAGTTGGCCGCTTTACTCGAGGGAGAGAGCCCGGTTCCCGAAGACCTCGACCTGACGCCGGCCCTGACTGTGGACGTGCTGGTCGTCGGAGGAGGGGGAGCCGGCTGTGCGGCGGCGCTGCATGCCTATGCCAATGGCGCCAAGGTGTTGCTGGCCACAAAACTCCGTCTGGCCGACTCCAACAGCGTTATGGCGCAGGGGGGTATGCAGGTGGCGGTCACGGGCGAAGATTCGCCCGTCCAGCATTTCCTGGACACCCTCAAGGGCGGGCACATGAAAAACGATCACCAGCTCCTTAAGGTGATGGTGGACGAAGGCCCCTCCATCGCCAAGTGGCTGCTGGAGCTGGGGGTCTTGTTCGACCGCGATGCGGACGGCAACCTGCACGTCAAGAAGGGAGGGGGCAGCTCCAAACCGCGGCTCCTGACCTGTTCCGACTATACCGGGCTGGAAATCATGCGGGTGCTCAAGGATGAGGTTTTGAATCAGAAGATCCAGGTCATGGAGTTTGCGGCCGCGGTCGAGATGCTGAGCGACGGCACCGGGACCTGCACCGGCGCGGTGCTGCGGGATCTCGACAACCATCGGTTCGTCGTGGTGGCCGCCAAGACGGTGATCCTCGCCACCGGCGGGATCGGCCGCTTGCACATCCAGGGCTTCCCGACCAGCAACCATTATGGGGCGACCGGCGACGGCTTGGCCCTGGCCTATCGGATGGGGGCGAAGCTCCTGCAAGTGGACACGTTCCAATATCACCCTTCGGGCGCCGTCTATCCCGAGCAATTGATCGGCGCGCTGGTGACTGAAGGGATCCGTTCGGAGGGCGGACACCTGGTGAACGCCAAGGGGGAACGGTTCGTGAATGAGTTGGACACGCGCGATGTCGTGTCGTCCTCCATCATCCGCGAGTGTGAAGAAGGGCGCGGCGTCCGCACAATGTCGGGGCGAATCGGTGTCTGGCTGGATACACCGCTGCTGGAAGTGGAGCAAGGACCGGGCACGCTCGAGAAACATTTCCCCGCCATGGTGCGACAGTACCAGCGATTCGGCCTGGATATCGCCAAGGATCCCGTGCTGATCTACCCCACGCTCCACTATCAGAACGGGGGCGTGCAGATCGATGTCAACAGCGAGTCCGGCGTGCGGAATCTGTTTGTCGCCGGCGAAGCCTCCGGCGGGCTCCACGGCCGCAACCGCTTGATGGGCAATTCGCTGCTGGACCTTATGGTGTTCGGCAAGCGGTCCGGCGCCACCGCGGCCTCGCGCGCGAAAGCCATGCCGCAAGGGCAACTCACGCTTGGCCACCTCACGCGCTTCAAGGCGGAAGCCCGCAAGCATGGAGTCACCGGCGGGGTCCAGTCCCCGATGATCCTTCCTGCGTATACCAGGAAAGAGTGACGAGTAATCGGTGATGAGTGACCGGTGACAAGTGACTATTTCCTGACACTCCTTCTTTTAACTGGTCACTGATCACCTGTCACTCGTCATTTTTTCATAGGAGAGATATGAACATTCACGAGTTCCAGGCCAAACAGTTGTTTGCGCAGTTTGGGGTTCCCGTGCCTAAGGGCAAGGAGATCAAAACCCCCGTGGCCGCGGAAAAATGGGCGGCGGTGCTGAACAGCCCGGTCTTCGTGATCAAGGCTCAGATCCACGCGGGCGGGCGCGGCAAGGCGGGCGGCGTCAAGATCACGAAGGATCGCGCGGAAGTCCCGGCGCTGGCCAAGGAACTGATCGGAAAAACGCTGGTGACGCACCAGACCGGTCCGAAAGGCCGGAAAGTCCGGCGCCTCCTGATTGAGGAGGGGGCCGGCATTGCGAAGGAGCTGTACCTCAGCCTGCTGGTGGACCGCGATTCCGGTTGGCCGGTCTTTATCGCGAGCACGGAAGGCGGGATGGAGATCGAGGAGGTAGCCGCGAAGACGCCGGAGAAGGTGTTGAAGGAGGCGATCGATCCTGCGGCCGGGTATCAGGCGTATAACGGCCGAAACCTCGCCTTCGGGCTCGGCCTGCCCTCCCTCGAGCCGGCCGTGCTCAATCCGTTTGTGGCCATGCTGGGCAACCTGTACCGCCTATTCATGGAGAAAAATGCCTCGCTGGTCGAGATCAACCCGCTCGTGATCACGACCGACAAGAAGTTGATCGCGCTGGACGGCAAGGTCTCGTTCGACGACAACAGCCTGTTCAAGCATCCCGATGTGCAGGCGTTTCGCGATCTTCACGAGGAAGAGCCGTTGGAGATTGAAGCCAGCGGCAACAACCTCAATTACGTCAAGCTGGACGGCAACATCGGCTGCATGGTGAACGGGGCAGGCCTGGCAATGGCCACGATGGACGTGATCAAGCTGGCCGGCAGCGAGCCGGCGAACTTCCTGGACGTGGGTGGTGGCGCGACCAAGGAGACGGTGGCGGCCGGCTTCAGGATCCTCCTGAAAGATCGCAACGTGAAGGGCATCTTCATCAACATCTTCGGCGGGATCGTACGGTGCGAACGGATCGCCCACGGGGTGATTGACGCGGCCAAGGAAGTGGGGATCAAGTTGCCCGTAGTGGTCAGGCTCCAGGGGACGAATGCGGAAGAGGGCCGGCAGCTTCTGTTGGACTCAGGCCTCAAAGTGGATGTGGCGACCGATCTCTGGGAGGCGGCGCAGAAGATTGTGGCGATGACGGGTAAAAAGCGGAAGAAGGCGGCAACGGCCGAGGGGGAGGCTGCGCACGCGTGAAGGCGGAGAACGGGCTGCCCGGCCCTGCCCTGCTCAGACGCTACGGCTCGACCGCACTAAGCCTCACATCTGCTCGGCTGCGGAACTTGTTCCGTTCTGTGCTTCGCTCGAACGGAACCTCGAACAGTCCTCGCCGTCCGCTGACGCAGACCGCATCTGTTCGGCAAGTGCGGTGACCCGAGCCTCCGCGATTCGCGACGCAGGCCCAGCCAGCCCGCTGAACGGTCTTGGAGCTCGCTTCAGGCATTGCCAGAGTGGCCTTCGCCCGGTTGGGGAGAGGGGAGGGTGAGGGGAAAGAAACGGTGAGGGGAAAGAAAAAGAAAGGGTGAGCCGTGAGCATTCTGGTAAATAAAAACACGCGGGTGGTGGTGCAGGGGATTACAGGCAAGGAGGGGTCGTTCCACGCGACCCAGTGCAAGGCTTACGGCACACAGGTGGTCGCCGGTGTCACGCCGGGCAAGGCCGGGCAGGAAGTCGAGGGGATCCCCGTCTTCAACACGGTGCGCGAGGCGGTCAAGAAGACCCAGTGCGACACGTCGCTGATCTTCGTGCCCCCGCCGTTTGCAGCCGACGCGATTCTGGAGGCGGCCGATGCAGGCATCCGGCTGATCGTCTGCATCACGGAAGGCATTCCGGTCAATGACATGGTCAAGGTGAAGCGCGCGCTCCGCAATCGGGACGCGCGGCTGATCGGGCCGAATTGTCCGGGCATCATCACCGCGGACGAGTGCAAGATCGGGATCATGCCGGGCTTCATCCACAAGAAGGGCAAGGTCGGCGTGATCTCGCGCAGCGGGACCCTCACCTACGAGGCCGTCAACCAACTGACCAATCTGGGCCTGGGCGAAACGACCTGCATCGGGATCGGGGGCGACCCGATCATCGGCACCGGCTACATTGACCTGCTGGCCATGTTTGAGAAGGACCCGGAGACCGAGGCGGTCGTCATGATCGGTGAGATCGGGGGCGATGCCGAGGACAAGGCTGCAGCCTTCATCAAGCAGAATATCCGGAAGCCGGTCATCAGTTTTATCGCCGGGATCACCGCTCCTCCTGGCCGGCGCATGGGCCATGCCGGCGCCATTATCACGGGCGGCAAGGGCACCGCAGGCGAGAAGATGGCCGTCCTGGAAGCGGCCGGTGTCCGGGTGATTCGGAACCCTGCTGAAATCGGCGATACCGTGAAGTTCGCGTTGGGCCGGTAGGTGCTAGACCGAGATGCCCCAGAGGCTCCTGGCCGCCATCCCGATCGCATAGGTGATCCCTACGGCCGCCGTGATAATGACCAGATTGAGCAGAATCCGGCGCTTGATATCCATGCCGGAGAGGAACGCCAGGATTGTGGACACCACGATGATCATGGTGCCGGCCGTGATGAGTGAAACGAAGGCGTCCTTGGTACCGAACAGCACCGGCAGCACGGGAACTATCGCCCCCACGATATAGGCCCCGCCCACGAGCATGGCGGAGTGGAGCGGCTGCTCCTCCATCTCCACCGCGTTCGCCCCCTCTCCCAGGAATCGCTTCCTGTCCGCCTCCGTTTTCTGTACTTCCTTCTCCGAGCTCAGGGCAACATAGGCGCCGGCTGCCATGGAAAGCGCGCCGGCCACGGCCGTGGTCGAGGCGGCGATCAGGACGGTGACGGCATCGCTGAAGGCGGCGAAGAATCCGCTGACCGCGCCCAGAACCTCCACGAGGCCGTCATTCAAGCCGAAAAAGATGTTCCGGATGCGTTCCGGGTTGATTTTCCGTTCGGTCAAGTGGGTGACCATGACATCTTCGTGCTTGAACTCGTCCAGCAGGATGCCCCTGAGCGCCGTCCCCAACGGTTTGTCGTGGTAGCTCTTCCACAGGGAGAGATATTTCCGCACCCCGTGCACCTCGATGGCCTCCAGCACCAGGTGGACGGCGGGCACACCGAAAATGCGGCACACGAGGACCATGAACCGGAGCTTGAGGCGGCGGGGCAGATCGAGGGTAGTCAGCTTCAGGTCGAAGAATTTTTGCCAGAAGGCAAGGTGCTCCGTCTCGACCAGGATCAGCTTGTCGAGTACTGTCTGTGAGTCCCTGTCCGTGATCTCACGCAGGGCCTTGTAGAGCGACAGATCGAACAGTTCGTCCAGGATGAGGGTTCTGCCGAGGGACTTGTCCTGCGAGGGGACTCTTGGCATGGGCCAGGACATTCTAGCAGACGAGACGACGATTCTTCCCTTTCCGGGCGAATTGGGCCGCCCTCCGCGCCACACACCCTTCCACGGCAATTCTGCAAAAGTGAGCAATTTTGACCAGACTGGAAACCGCCTTCGAGGCAGAATTTCGCTCGCGTTATGGTCCGTCCGTCGAGATTCCAGGGAGGCACCCATGAGTATCAAACGTATTCTCGTGGTGGACGATGATCCTGTCCTCCGAGGCTTGCTGCAGGAGATCCTGGAAGATAGGGGGCATATGGTGGAGACTGCCGAGAATGGCCGGGAAGCTCTGGCCAGGCTGGACCATGCCGGCTACGACGCAGTGCTGCTCGATTACATCATGCCTGAGATCAATGGCTTGGCGGTCTTGCGGCACATCCGACAACACCATCCGGCACTACCGGTGGTGATGATGACAGGCGAACGAGGTACCCAGGTGGCTGCCCGGTCGCTACTTGCGCTGGGGGCGCGTGCCTGCCTGTTCAAGCCCTTTAATCCTCGAGATTTGGAACAAGTCCTGCAGTTTGGGGCAAACCCTGGAGTGCCGGTGAGACTGTTTACGACAAGTGAGTCACCGGCAGCGTGTAGAATCTGCTAGTATGCATTCCCCCTCTTGATGACTGGGGCAGGGCCCTGCCCCCGGATCGCCTTCGATAGGGAGAGTCGACAGCAAGTGTAGGGGCCAGGTTTGTGTCTCTGGCAAGTGGGAGGTCTTCATGCTCGTGTTTCTGATCCACGTCCGCGATCCGCAGTTTTACGCTCTCCCGGCAAAGACTCGTGCCAAGAACGGCCGTGTCCGGGTGATGGGCTTCCCGCCCATCGGGATCATGTTGCTCTCGGCGGTGCTCAAACGCGCGGGCCACGAATGCGTCATGTTCGACCAGGCCAATCCGGACACGCCGAACGAGGTCATCCTCGAAGAAATCCGCAAACAACAGCCGGCCCTGGTCGGCTTAAGCTTCCTGAGCACGACCAGCTACCCGTATGCCAAGATCCTGGCTCGCCAGATCCGCGCCGCCAATGCGCAGGTGCGGCTCGCGTTCGGCGGGGTCTTCGCCACCCTCAACGCCCAATTGGTCAAGCTTCAGTGCCCGGAAGTGGACTTCATCTGCCGCGGTGATGGTGAGCAACTGATTCTCGACCTGGTGGACCGCATGGACGATCCCGCCGACGTGGCAAGTCTGACATGGATGAAGGATGGACGGGTGATGCACAACCAGAACCGGCCGGTGGACCGGCACCTGGACCAGTGGCCGTTCCCCGACCGGGAAAGCCTGGCGTTGGACTTCGTCGAAGCCATGCCGCTGGATGTACCGGCGGTCTTGTCCATGGAGCGGTTCACCACCATGCAGACGTCCCGCGGGTGTCCCTGGCCCTGCGTGTTCTGTGATATCCCGATCTTCAACGAGGGGAAATGGCGTGCCCGCAGTGCCCAGCACGTCGTGGACGAGTTCAATTATTTGCGGAATCTCGGCTACGGGGCGGTGGCCTTCGTCGACGATCACTTCCTGTTGCAGCCGAAGCGGATCGAGGCGATCTGCAAAGGCATCAACGACACCGGGGTCACGATCCATTGGGGATGCGAAGGGCGCGTGGACTCGGTGGCCCAGCATCTCTTCCCGGCCATGGCCAAGGCCAACTGCCGCACGCTGATGTTCGGCATCGAGAGCGGGAGCCAGAAGGTGCTCGACCGGCTGCAGAAGGACCAGACGCTGGCGGATGTGGAGAACGCGGTGAAGAACGCCAAAGAAGCGGGCATCGAAATCGTCCACGGGTTCTTTGTGGTCGGGAATCCGGACGAGACGGTCGAGGATATGGAGGCGACCTTTGACTTCGCCGCGAAGCTCCCCCTGGATACCTTCGGCTTCAACCGGCTCTGTGTCTATCGCGGGACCCCTCTGTGGCAGGAATATGTGAAGCGGGGGCTCGTGAGTGAGCAGGAGGATTGGTACAAGTATTTCAAGTGTTCGGCGATCGATCCCTCCTGCCTGCCCGGCGAGGTGATCAATGCCGTGCGCCAGGCCGGGCTACGGCGGCTCTTCCTCTACAAATTGACCCGCTATCCGGTACAAACCTTCCGGCTGCTCCGCCGGTTCCTCCGCTTCATGCCGGTGCGCGATGTGGCGTACCTCATTGCCAAGCCGTTCCTCGGAAACAAGCGTGGGGCGACGAAGGCCGAAGTCCTGTCCCGCGCCGTCGAGCATGGCGCAATCAAGGACGCAGCGGCAGACCTGACGCAGATTGCCGATGAGCTGCTGGAGCACGTGATGCAGGAATCGAAAGCCGAGCGCCTCCGCATTCAAGAAGAAGCCGAGCGTTCCCGGGAGCTGCCCATGGTCTCGTCCCGGTAACAATAGGAGCCCGGGCCGGCCGACCCTGCCCTGCTCAGACGCTTCGACTCGAACCGCACTAAGCCTCCCATCTGCCCGGCTGCGGAACTCGTTCTGATCAATATCGGACGGGCCCGCAGACTGCTGGACGCTAATCCCCGCGGCGACTTCCTGCCGGCGAGACGTCGATCAAGAGCGCGACCACGATGCCCAGGATGGGCCAGAGCGTCCACTGCCCGCCAAACCAGTGCTGGACGGCGGCAAACCAAAGGAGCGTGGTGGGCAGGAAGATGAAGCCGAGGATCAGCCACAGGAGGGAGTCGAAGATCCCGGAGAACCAACTGCTAAAGAAGAAAAGGAGCGCCACCACCAAGCGTGGCGTGAAGAGCGCGAGGAGGATGATCAGGAACGGCATCGGTTCTACCTCTCACTCGTGCAAAGCTACTTTCCTGAGAAAGTGATGTCAACCATGTAACTTCTTCCCGCTCCAGGATGTAATTACCTCCCTCGCATTCCTTCCCCCCTGTCGGAGCGTCAGAGAGTATCAATCTGGAAACCGCCAGAACCGTCAATGTTGTTAGCCAGTTATAGAACCCTGAGTCAAATGGAATAATTCCTGCGATACCAAGTCCTGTGCAACTCTCCCGCCAGAGGGGAGGGGGCGCCGAGATGATGAGATGAGGGACCTTTGTCGCGAGGAGGTATCCCATGACACAGCTCATGGCTGACTTTCTGAAGCCCATGCCTCACAGGCCGTGGGTCAAGGCGATTTCGTTGGTGCTGCTTTTGTCCTTCGCGAGCCTGGCGCTGGTGCCGGCCGCCCTGGGAGAAACGACCCGACAGGACGGGACGCCGGCCGGGGCTGGCTTACAGGCTGCGAGTTGGCTGGTGACGATCCCTTACGGTGCAGTGAAGGTTGGGGTCGCGCTTGTCGGCGCCGTTTTCGGTGGGATGACGTACGCGATGACCGGTGGGGACTTGGAAGCCGCGCAGTCTGTCTGGACCACGACCATGTACGGGACATACGTCATTACGCCTGAACATCTCAAAGGCCAGAAGCCGGTCCACTTCATTGGGGAATTGGAGGAGGAAGAGGACGAGGCGAAGGCATAAGCACCTCTATATAGCTCCACACCTGGTCCGTTACCGCAGAAGGAGCGACATATGAGAAGGATGCTAATGACACCTGTCTTCACGCAGACGATGATCTGGACGTTGGTGATCATCACCCTGGTGATGGGATGGTGCCCACCGGAGGCCATGGCCATGTTGGCTCCTGCCCTGTCGACCGGGCCCGAGTCGGCCTCAGATTCGATTCGGGCAGCGGATCTCCAGAAGGTCCAAGCTCTGTTGGAGTCCAAGGTCGTCCGGCAGCGGTTGGAGGACTTCGGGCTGACCTCGCAGGAGATCAACGCCAGGCTGATCAGACTCTCGGATGACCAGGTGCATCAAATGGCCACCCAGATTGATGCCCTTACTCCCGGTGGGAACGGCCTGGGGATCATCGTGGCGCTCTTGGTGATCGCCATCCTCGCCGTCATCCTGGTGTACCTACTGGGCCACCGGATTGTCGTCACCAAGAACGGCGAGGAAAAGTGAAACGCGGGGAGGCTTTTGTGGGCAGACTGGAGACGATAGGATTGGGACGCATGGGTCCTCTGCTATGCATCGGGATATGGGGACTACTGCTGTTCGGCTGTGCAGAGGTGCCGGTCAAGGGATCGTCCGAGATCCGAGTGGCCGACTCCATCGACCACGGCGCGCACATGGTAGTTCCCTTCTTTCCTGACGACACAGACCAATGCGGTCCCGCGACCCTTGCCAGTGTCCTGACTTACTGGGGAATCCCGAGCAACCCGGAAGCCCTGAGAGACGAAATATACCTGCCTCGGCTCGGGGGTACTCTACCAATCGATTTACTCCTGACTGCGCAGGCGCATGGGTTGAGGGCCGAGTTTTATAGCAGCAGTCTCGACAACATAAGAGCTGAGTTAAAAGCCGGGCATCCCCTGGTGGCATTTCTGAACCTGGGATACACAGTCTTTCCACGAGGCCATTACGTGGTCATCACGGGTTTTGATGACGAACGTCAGGGGGTGTACGTCCACTCTGGGCTGGGACGAGATGTGTTTCTACCCTATGCGCAGTTCCTCCGGAGTTGGGAGAAGATGGGTCGGTGGACATTGTTGGTCTTGCCGGGGGCCGCCCACGGGAGGACTCACACATGACCGTATGGTGGCGGTCGCTGGGATGGGCGCTGCTGCTGTCGGTCCTGCTGGCAGGGTTTCAAGCCTGTTCGGGCTTGCCGCGGATCGTGGTACTGCATGATCCGCTGACTCCGGCGGAACACGTGACGCTGGGGACTGCTTACGAGGGGCAGGGGCGCACGGACCTGGCGGCGCAGGAATATCACGCGGCCCTGAGGCAGGAGCATGGGTATGCGCCCGCCCTTGTCGGGCTTGGGAACCTCGCATTTGCCGGCGGGGCGCTGGAGGAGGCGGAGCCCTACTATCGTCAGGCGTTGGCAACTGCTCCAGAGAACCCTGGTGCAAATAACAATCTGGCGATGCTTTATTTAGCCCGGGGCGAGAGCTTGGACGAGGCTGAACGGCTGGCCCGCCAGGCTCTGGCGCAGAGGGGTCAGCTCCGGCCCTATGTGCTGGATACCCTGGCCCACATCTATGTGCTGCAGGGACGGTACAAGGAGGCAAAGGCGGTTCTGGAAGAAGCCGAGGCGGTGGCCCCGTCGGAAAACAGGGTCCTTCATGGACGGCTGGTCCAGTTGCGGGAACAGCTGGCTGGTGTCTACTAAAGACGTTCAGCTTGGAGGTGCACCCATGTTCTCTTCGTGGAATTTTGATGAGTGGATCGCCAGCGTGGGGGTTGCCCTGTTGATATTCGGCATTGTTGCGGCCCTTAGTACGCTGATCGGTTACGTCACCATTGCGGTCTGGGGAACAGCAAGGAAAGCAGCGGGAGGGACCGGCTTCAGGAAAGCCAAGCGGGATAAGGAGCCAGGGGGTCGCAGGGCCGCTTGAACGGCGCTCCAGGTCCCTGCGGAGAAAAAGGCGCAGGCGTACCTGCGAGGCGTCAGAAGAAGGCGAGGTCGCCGGGTCCCGGTTTGCGGCCGAGCGCCTCCACAGTCAAGAAGAATGCCGGAAGGGATGTCACCTCCCGCCGGCCCTACTTGGGAAACACGGTAGGCGAGGCGACGTGTTGCCACCCTTCCCCATTCAGCGTGCGAAGAAACTCCACAATATCGTGTTTCTCCTGGTCCGTCAGCTCCAGCGGGATGATCAGTTCGTCCTGGTGAGGATTCTTGACGCCTGCTTGATTATAGAAGTTCACCACTTCTTCGAGCGTTTTGAAGCGTCCGTCATGCATGTAGGGCGCGGTCCTGGCAATCTCTCGTAGCGTCGGAGTTTTGAACGCGCCGATATCCACCGGAGTTTTTGTGACCATGTACCGACCGAGGTCGACTGTGTTGGTATCCCAGCCGATGCCGAGGTTGTGGAACTTCTCGTCGGTAAAATTGAAGCCGGAATGACACTTGGTGCAGCGCGCTTTCTCCCGGAACAACCCCAATCCTCTCCGAGCCTCCGGCGAAATCGCCTTCTCTTCCTGACCCATATCGAAACGGTCTGCCGGGCTGTTGCCGGAAAGAATCGTCCGTTGGAAGCTGGCGATCGCTTTCCCCACATCGGCGATCGTGATGTCTGTGCCGAAGACCTGCTTGAAGAGTTTTCGATAGCCCTGGATCTTCTTCATCTTGGCGATCATCTCGTCGTGGTTCGCAAAGCCATGTTCGATCGGGTTGATGAACGGCCCAATCGACTGCTCTTCCAAGGTCGCAGCCCGCCCATCCCAGAACTGAGCCTTGCTAAACACCCGGTTGATAGACGCCGGTGCGCTGCGGCCTCCTTTCTGCCCCCGGATACCGGTCGCGACTTTTTGACCATCCGTGAAGCCGAAGCGCGACAGATGGCAATTGGCACAGGCCACGGTGTTGTCTTTCGATAAGCGCTTGTCGAAGAACAGGAGTCGCCCCAGTTCGATCTTCTCCCGTGTCAGGGGATTGTCCTCCGGGATCACGACGGCGCTCTCCTCCAGACCGAACGGAATCTTGAGCTTGTAGTCTCCTGTCGCGGGGGTCCCGGCGAAAAGAGCCCCGGCAAAGACGGCAACGCTCATCGCTCCCAAGAACCCTGTGAAGCCGATGAGGGTCTTCCGAGATGAAATTGCAGGCCTTCCATCTGACATTTCTTGTCCTCCTCTCTTTCAGTCTTATCGATGCGACACGGGCGACCTGCCACGTTATGCGACGACCGGCCCGCATTGTATCTTGCATCTTACTGCGGGGAGCAACCCCCGTCTACGGCAAAACACGCGCCAGTGTTTCCGCCTGAGCCCAATGGTTCACCGTAGGGCATTTCTATCTTTGGGCCGGTAGGGCAATGCGGGAGCAGGCCGGGTCCAGCGGCATCGCCCAGAATCGGAAAAGAGTCGCATGTCTTTCGGAAGGATACTCCTCGAGGCCGATCTGAATCTCCTCCCGTCGGAAGTCCATCCGATACGTGCCGAATAGGCGGTCCCAGAAGGAAAAGACCGATCCAAAGTTCCGGTGGTGGTCGATCGGACGCCGAGAATGATGAATCCAGTGCATCTGCGGGCTCACAAGGAAAGGACGGAGTCCTCGTTCGACCGCATTCGGGAGTTGGACGTTGCTGTGGTTGAACAGGCCGATTGTCTGGTAGACGAACTCGTAGGCAACCAGTCCAAGCCACGACACGCCGATAAGAGGAATACTGGCAGCTCTGACTGCGACGAATGCGAGCATCTCACCGAAATGGATCCGTAGCGCGGTCGTGGCGTCGATATCGAGATCGCTGTGATGGGCGCGATGAAATCGCCAGAGGAATGGGACTCGATGGTAGGCTCGGTGTGTCCCATAGGACACGAGATCGATCAGGACGACCGAGGCCGCCACGTTGCCCAGGAACCCCATCCCCATGTAGTTGAGCAGCCCCCACCCCTCCGTGCCGGCGCGCTGGGTCCACACCGCCAACAGTCCGCCGAACAGCGCGTTCACCGCCACCGCATTGCTGCCGGCAATGGTCAGATTGGTTGACAGGTGGAGCCACCGGCTTTGCACCAAGGCTCGAAGCGGGACCACGTATTCCAATATCAGAAGAAGCCCCAAGCCCAGGATGGGTATCCACAAAACCTCTGAGGCTATGACGGAATGGTCATCCATCTATTCCCTACCAAACACAGCAAGTAGGGGAAGGGAACCCTCACCCCGCTTGTCTCTGTGAGATTCGTAAGATCTGTCAGATGGACTAGCGCGACTTGTACCAATGCCATGTGGCGAGACCGGCGAGGCCTGAGCCCAGGAGCAACCAAGTGGCTGGTTCAGGCACGATAGCCGCGTCGACGGCAGCGAGGGCAGGCTCAATACCCCAGAGCCCCAAAGTGGAAGTGAGTAGCATGGCGAGCACGAAGAATTTGCGCATAACAACCTCCCGGTGTTTTAGACGCCCGCGATTGTGGCGGCAAGTTTAAGCTAGGGTTCAGTACTTTAGCAATACCCAAACTGGACCGTGGGCACGGCCCCCGGGGATCTTCATCGTGACCGGCAGACCGGACCAAGCTCCGAATTGCCGTCCGACACCTTCATCTGGTTCGTGCGAGTTCATCCGTGATTTGGGTCAGCACCCAATTTTCGATTTGGCCATTGGATACTTCCGCCTCGTATGTGCCGCGCTTGCACATCGCCGCAACATAGAAACAGAAGCGAAACCGTGGGAGGGCCAGCACCGCTCTTGAGACAGTGACCGTGGTTCGACGCTCGGAAATCGCAACCACCCGTATCTGGTACTCATCCTTCCACCCCGCTAACCTCGTCGCGCCCGACCTGCGAAGGGTCGCATGGTCGCCTGTTTCGGAAGTGACATCCTGCATCACCTCCTGGTCGTCCGTGATTTGAATCTTTCCAGTTTCCTCATCAATGGTGGTTGCGGCCTTCTCAACCCTCTTCTCCAGACGCCCCGCAATCACTTTCGCTGCCCGCCATACGTCCGCATAGCGGGCGTCAAAGTGCTCACTCACCTGTGACGGGTGGACGCGATTTATCCATGCGCTTGCGAATGTATCAATTTGAATCCCGGAAGGAAAATGTTCGACCCGCTCGAACCGGATAGTGCTCGAACAGGCTGCTAGTAGGCTCAACCAGGCCAGCACAAAGAGGGGGGCTCTTGCCTTGCTCTCGATACGCATCCGGATACGTCACTGTCAAAACTAAATCTGTCCCGGATCCTTAATCATCAATCCGGCCCGGGGTTCCCCTATACTAACGGAATTGACCAGTTGGCGTGGCCGGTGTTGTCGGAGGTTATGCCCAGGCAGGCAACGGAGGATGGCGGCAGAGCGCGTGCCGCGTGCGACAACGTCGCGCCGTCGCGTCGCTACTGAAGATCTCCTCCTCAGTTGACGGGACGTAGGTTGCTGTCTAAAATGTCCTCAGTATGGGGACTTTCCACGTGAAGTTCACGATCCGAAATCCTATGCAGCGAGACCGCATGGTGGTGCTTGAGGGCCTGGTAGACACCGGCGCCCACTTCACCCAGGTGCGCAGATCTACTCTGGAACAGATCGGCATAACGCCGTTCGGCACACGTCGAGTTCAGCATGCGGACGGCACGGTAGTGGCCAAGCCCGTTGCTTCTGCCGAGATTCTGATCGGTGAGGATGTGACGCCGACAGTCGTGCTCTGTGGGGAGGCGAGCGATCTTATCCTGGTCGGAGCTCTCGCCCTGGAAGGTCTCAATCTCGGTGTTGACCCTTTGCGCAAAACTCTCATCCCCCTCATCGCCCCCCAGGCCTAGCGACGCAATCATCAATCCGACCCGGCTCCCATAAACTCCGTCCCACTCTTGTTTTGCCCTAAAAGGTCTGATATTCATATAAAGGTTAGAATAATAATGTGTTGACTTACATTGTTATGGAAAGTAAGATATCTAAACATTGTGGGAGGTATACACGTTATGGAGACGGCCTACGTCACGAGCAAGGGGCAGATCGTTGTTCCTGCAAAGCTTCGCCGGCGATACGGGATCAAACAGGGCACCAAGGTGTGCTTCATCGAACGCGGAAATGAAATTCTTTTCCAGCCGGTTACCAAAGAATACATCCGCAGCGTGTGCGGCATGCTCAAGAGCGAGGCTTCGGTAACGCAGGAGTTGCTCAAAGAACGGGCCAGGGACAAGGAACGAGAGGAGGCCAAGCTTGAAAAGCTCGGTGCTCGATAGCTATGCGGTCCTGGCCTTCCTGTTCCAAGAAAAAGGGTCCGAGAAGGTAGCGGAGCTTCTTGAGAAGGCAGCGGAAGCAGACAAGACTCTCTTCATTGTTGCTCCCAACTGGGCTGAGGTCCGTTACATGGTGGAGCGGAAGGTAGGGGCGGGCAAGTGGGCTGAAGTGCGCCATAAGCTCTTAGGCCTTCCCATCGAAATTGTTCCGGCCGACCAGGGTTTGGCCGAGCTGGCCGGAGAGATCAAAGCGTCAAACAAGATGTCTCTGGCCGACTGCTTCGCAGCCGCGCTTGCCAAACAGAGGAAGCTTGAAATCTATACAGGCGATCCGGAGTTCAAAGCAGTGGAGAAGGAAGTAAAGATTGTCTGGATTTAGGCGGTACGATAACAAATCCGTCCCGGCTCCTGAGTCAATCCCATTCTTAGTTGAAATTCCGAAGCGGCCTCCAGCGTGGGGCGTGCCTGATGCCGTTCACACTGAGGGTCATCGGGCGTGCGGCTGGAAAAACG
>Ga0187893_10008198_pt1 | contig 16616 bp, 13 predicted proteins | sample MA1701074metaG_FD_139574 | JGI IMG/M metagenome (GOLD analysis project Ga0187893, IMG submission 139574) | White microbial mat communities from a basaltic lava cave in the Kipuka Kanohina Cave System on the Island of Hawaii, USA - MA170107-4 metaG ...
CCCTCCCCGGCGAAAGAGGAAGAAGAAGAATCAGAAGTAGAAGAACTCATGCTTCAAGACCCCGCGCCCTCTACAGTAATTACGAAGGGGGTCAGCGTCTCAGCTACGTTGGCACAGAGGGCGCTTTCGCGATCTTCTTGCGCGGGTTGTCGGCCGGCCAGAAACACGAAGAGAATCCCAAACCCGAGGACCATCCCGCCCACGATCCAGGGGTCCTTGCGCCTGCCCCGCTTGGCTTCTGTCCTCTTGGCTTCAATTCTCCGGACCGCTCTTCTCAACCTGGCGGCGTCACGAGCTTGCTGATCGGGGCTTGTCATATCGGGTTACCCACCAATCCAGTGGAGTCTACTTGGTTGCGCGCAACGTGGGAGCACGCGGACCACAGCCACGGGCCCGATGGGCAGACCGAGAAGAGGTCCCGGTTGCGAGGCGATGGGAAGTGGATAACCCACGGACTTTCAAGCCGTGGGTTAGTCGCCGCAGAGCATCTCGCTCCGAACGCACCGCCCCCAAGGCCGAGTGTTTCGGCGCGACTTCCCGCTCCCCGTGCAGTTAGCCCCGGAAATGCGCATCACGATGCGCATCAGGCCCGTTTTCGGGGTCCCCGGGGCCAACCTTGCCGTTGACGTAACCCCGCCCCCCTGCTAAGGTTGCGTCAGCGCGGGGCCGTAGCTCAATCGGTAAGAGCAGCGGACTCATAATCCGTGGGTTACAGGTTCGAGTCCTGTCGGCCCCACGCTCTTTCCAGTTCGGGGAGGGGGGCGCCCGAGGTTGCGGGCGGGCGCACTGCCGGGGGCTTCTCGCCTCCACCGGTCCGCGGACACGCCTCTCCCGTCACGCCTCCCCCGGCCGCCGCCACCCGCACGCACGGCTCCCCGACCATGCGCAGGTCGCACGCAAGCATTGCGCGATCACATGACGGGTCCGCGCGGCGGACCGACGGCGCCCGTTCCGCCGCTCCCCTCGCGGGCGCGGTCCCGCTCGCGCTTCAGCACGAACTTTCGGTACTGGTTGGGGTAGTGCTCCCGCGTCGCGGCCTCGGAGTGGGCGACGCCGGTCGCGTCGAGACCCGGGAGGACGTTTTCCTGGTCCACGATCAGGGCCGCCAACGTGCGGGTCGCGGAGCGCATGTCACCCTCCGCCACTCCGAACACGTCGAGCACCCAGCGGGCGCCTGCCCTGCTCGGGCGCTGGATCTCGCCGACGACGCCAGGGAACGCGACATTGAATTTCGCGAACGCCCTCACGAGCGCCCGCTCCTCATCCTCTCCCGTCGCCTGCGCCATCGTCGGCCGACCTCCGCCCTACGCGCACCACCCACCCTACCCCAATGTCCCGCGCACTGCGCAAGCCCCCCTCCGGCCTTGGTGCCCCCGCCCCGCGACGCCCGTCACGCCCCCAAGGGCCTTCAGGGCCCATAGCCCGCGCAGCGGGCGACGGGCCCCCCCCTCGCGCTCCCCCCGCTTCGGCGCGCCTCGGGCCCCTTCCCCTCCCTTCCCTCCCCCCCTACCATGGGCCGCCGGAACCGCACATGATCCGCGTCCACCGCTGCTTCAAGGGCTCCCTCGACGTGCACGAGGGTGTCGGCGGCGTTCCCATCGCGAATGCGCCGGAGCCGGCGTGGGTCGAGGTGATGGCGCCGTCGCCGGAGGAGGTCGAGGCGCTGCGCAGCGTCCTTGGGCTGCACGAACTCGCGCTCGAGGACGCGCTCGCGATCGGACACCCGCCGAAGCTCGAGGACTTCGGCACCTACCTCTTCTTCATCGCGCACACGCCGGAGGGCGACGAGGCGGGCGACACGCGGAAGATCGCGATCTTCCTGTCGAAGTCGTGGATCGTCACGATCCTGCGCGTGCCGCTGCCGGTCTCGGACGTCGTGCGCGCGCGCGTCATGCGCGACCCGGCGTACTACCTCGGCAGCACCGCCTTCCTCGCGCACGCGCTGCTCGACCAGATGACCGACGGTTTCAGCAGGCTCATCGACAACCTCGGCGACCGCGTCGAGGTGCTCGAGCACGACGCGGTCAAGAGGCCCGACCCCGACCTGATGAGCTCCATCCTCGACCTGCGCGACGACCTGTCGCGCCTCGCGCGCATCGTGCGCGGCCAGCGCGACGTCTTCCACGCGCTCGAGCGCAGCGGCCACATCGTGCTGCCGAAGCGCATCCTCCCCTACCTGCGCGACCTCTACGACCACATCCTGCGCGTCTACGACCAGCTCGACTCGGTGCGCGACGGCCTGCTGTCGGCGCGCGACGCCTACCTCGCGTCGATGAACAACAAGCTCAGCGACGTGATGCGCATGCTGACCGTCATCAGCACGATCATGATGCCGCTCACGCTGATCACGGGCATCTACGGGATGAACTTCGCGGCGATGCCCGCCCTCGACCATCCGAGGGGATTCTGGGGGGTGCTGGGGGGCATGGGCGTTCTCGCGGTCGCGATGCTCTGGTTCTTCCGGCGCCGCCGTTGGTTGTGAAGCCCCCCGGGCGCGGTTAACCTTGGCTGCCGCCCCCCATGGACCGCAACGCGCCGCATCCCGCCCCCTTGCTCTGCATCGGCTGGCGCGAGTGGGTCGCGCTGCCGGGGATCGGCGTCGAGCGCGTGAAGGCGAAGGTCGACACCGGCGCGCTGACCTCCGCGCTGCACGCCTTCGACATCCGCCGCTTCCGACGCGGCAACAAGCGCGTCGTGAAGTTCAAGGTGCACCCGCTGCAGCGCAGCGCCGGCCGCATGATCCAGGTCGTCGCGCCCCTCGTCGATCGCCGCCGCGTGAAGAGCAGCAGCGGCCACGAGACGCTGCGCGCGGTCATCCGCACGCAGGTGCTGATCCTCGGCCGACTCTGGGAGATCGACCTGACGCTGGTCTCGCGCCTCGACATGGGCTTCCGGATGCTGCTCGGGCGGCAGGCGCTGCGCGGGCGCTTCCTCGTCGATTCCGACTGCTCCTTCGTCGGCGGCGAGATCGCGCTCCCGAGGAAGGCGAGGCGGCCGAAGCCGGCCCGGCAGCCGGGCAGGACACTCTGATGCGAATCGTCATCCTCTCGCGCAAGGCTTCCCTCTACTCGACGCGCCGGCTCAAGGAGGCGGGGCAGCAGCGCGGCCACGAGATGCGCGTGATCGACTACCTGCGCTGCTACATGAACATCACGTCGCACCGGCCGGAGGTGATCTACCAGGGCCACGCCCTCGAGGGGGTCGACGCGGTCATCCCGCGCATCGGCGCGTCGAACACCTTCTACGGCACCGCCGTCGTCCGGCAGTTCGAGATGATGGAGGTCTTCCCGGCGAACACCTCGCAGGCGATCTCGCGCTCCCGCGACAAGCTCCGCTGCCTGCAACTGCTCTCGCGCAAGGGCATCGGCCTGCCGGTCACCGGCTTCGCGCACAGCACGAAGGACGTCGCCGGCCTCATCAAGCTCGTCGGCGGCGCGCCGCTCGTCGTCAAGCTGCTCGAGGGCACGCAGGGGATCGGCGTCGTGCTCGCGGAGACGCAGCAGGCCGCCGAGTCGGTCATCGAGGCCTTCCGCGGGCTCGAGGCCAACATCCTCGTGCAGGAGTTCATCGCCGAGGCGAAGGGCACCGACATCCGCGCGTTCGTGCTCGGCGAGAAGGTGGTCGCGGCGATGAAGCGCACCGCCGGCGCCGGCGAGTTCCGCAGCAACCTGCACCGCGGCGGCACCGCCGAGACCGTCAAGCTCACCCCCGAGGAGCGCAGCACCGCCGTCCGCGCCGCGAAGGCGATGGGGCTCCGCCTCGCCGGCGTCGACATGCTGCGCAGCAACCACGGCCCGGTCGTGATGGAGGTCAACAGCTCCCCCGGCCTCGAGGGCATCGAGAAGTCCTCCCGCGTCGACGTCGCAAGCCGCATCATCGAGTACATCGAGGTCAACGCCGCCCCCGGAAGGACCCATGACCGGATCGAGTCGTAGGCTGCTGCTGCTGCTCTGCTGCGCGCTGCCGGCGCTCGCGCAGGAGCCGTGGACCGAGCGGCAGGTCGAGACGATGATCGCCGAGGCGCAGCGCGCGCTGGCGAAGGCGCCCGAGGAGGCGCCGCTGCTGCGCCGCGTCGACCTGCTGAAGGAGATCCTCGGCACGATGCAGGACCGGGGGCGCTTCCTCGACGTGCAGCAGATTCGCGACCGGAAGGCCGCCGCCGAGGCCGCCCTCGAGGCGCTGCGCGCGCTGCCCCCGAGCCCCCCGAAGATCGCCGCGAAGGAGGACGTGGCCCCGTTCGAGGCGGCGGCCGCCGAGGCCGACGCGCAGTTCGCGAGCGCGCAGAAGGCGCTCGACGAGGCGCTCGCCCGGCAGAAGCTGTTGCAGGCCGAGGCGGCCGCGCTTCCCGCGCGCGTCGCGGAGAGCAGGCGGCAGAACGGCGAGGAGGCGGGCGACCTCGGCGACCTCGAGGTGCGCGCCGCGCAGCAGCGCACGGACTTCTGCCGCGACGCGCTCGAGCGGCTCAAGGAGCGGCTGCCGATGCACCAGGCGGAGCGCGACCTCGCGCGGCTGCGCGCCGACCGCGCGCAGGCCGACCTCGCGAAGGCGCGCGAGGAGTGGGCGGTGCAGAGCGAGCGGCTCGCCACCGAGGAGAAGAGCCGCGCGGCGGAGCAGGAGCGCGAAGCGGCCCGCGCGAGCGACCCGATCGAGCGCTTCCGCCAGCAGAAGGCCGCCGAGCTGACGCGCGTGCAGGCGGAGACGAGCCGCGACGACGCGTATCTCGCGCTGCTCGAGCAGCGCATCGCGGCGCAGCAGAAGGCCAACGAGGCGCTCGAGACCGAGCGCGGGCGCCTCACCGCGCGCTTCTCGAGCGCGGGCACCTACTCGGAGCGGCTCGCGTCGCTGCTGCTCGGCTCGCTCGAGCGGTTCCGGCTCTCGCGCGACGTGCTCGTGCGGCGCACGCTCCCCGCGCTCTACCGCGAGATGGGCGCCTACCAGAACGCGCGCGCGGAGACGCAGGGCGCGCTCTTCGAGCTCGACAGCGCGGCGGAGGAGAACCTCGCGTGGCTTGCGCTGCTGCGCAGCGCGGGGCCCGGGCGCGAGGAGGAGGCGCGGCAGGCGTTCAACGGCGTCATGGAGGGGGAGCGGGGGCTGCTCGCGCGGCTGCGCGCGCGCGGGGAGCTCCTCGACCGGATCGAGGGCGGCCTCGTCGCCCTCGAGTCGGAGATGACGCGCCGCCTGCAGGCGCTCGACTCGGCGCTCGCGTTCGTGCTCGCGAACATCCTCTGGGTGAAGTCGGAGCCGACCGTCGGCGCCGCCGTCGTCGCGGGCACGATGGAGGAGCTGGGACGGCTCGCGCTCTTCTACACGAAGAAGGAGGTGCGGCGCGAGATCATGGCCTCCTACGAGGAGGCGCCGGCGCCCTTCGTCGGCGTGATCGGCGGCATCGCCCTCGCGCTGGTCGCGGGGGTGTTCGCCGCGCGGCGGCTCTCGAAGGTGCGCGCGTGGTCGAACTACCGCGGCGGCCCCTTCTGGGTGGCGGTCCAGAAGATCCTCGTCGCGCTGCTGCTCGCGCTGCTCGTGCCGCTGCTGCTGCACGTGATCCGCCTGCTCGTCGGCCTCGTCACGCTGCCCGACGTCGTCGCGCAGCCGCTGCTCCGCTTCCTCGGCCTCTTCGCGTGGATCTGGTTCGCGCGGCGGTTCTGCTGGCGGCTGCTGCGCGCCGAGGACGGCATCGCGGTCGCGGACCTCGGCGTCGCGCCGGAGGTCGCGGTACAGCTCTGGCGCGCGGTGCGCCACCTGACGACCGCCGCCTTCTTCTTCCTGATCCCGTCGGAGATCCTCTCCGCGGAGCCCTTCTCGTTCGTGCACCTGACGCGGCTGCTCTACCCCTGCTACCTCGGCGGCGTCGCCGTCGCGCTGGTGCCCGTCGTGCTGCGGCGCGGCGCGCTCGTGCAGGCGCTGACCGGCGGGCGCGGCTTCGGCTACCTGCTGTGGGGCGCCGTCGGCTCGCTGCTCGCGATCGGGCTCGCCGCGATCGTCGCGATGGACCTCCTCGGCTTCCGCTACGGCGCGCGCCAGCTCTCCGGCAACGCGATCCGGACGATCGCCGCCGGCGTGCTGCTCGCGGGGCTGAACCGCCTGCTGCGCCGCCTCGTCGAGAAGGTGGCGCGCCGGGTGCGGAGCCGCGCCGTCGCGGAGGAGGGCTACGCGGCGGCGTGGGAGCAGTCGCAGACGGTGATGAACCAGCTCAGCCGCGTCGTCGCGGCCGCGGTGCTCTTCGTCGCCTTCGTCGTCATCATGAAGGCGTGGGAGCTCGACCGCCCGCTGCGCGCCTTCTTCGAGGCGGCGCAGCTCCTCGACCTCGGCGACGGCGCCTTCCTCTCGCTGTGGGACCTGCTGACCGCCGCCGCGTGGATCGGCGGCGCCCACTTCCTGCTCGCCAACATCAGCGGCGTCTACGAGTTCCTCGTCTTCCCGCTGATCGGCGGCGCGAGCGACCGCGGCGTGCGCTTCGTGATGCTCGCGCTGTCGCGCTACGCGATCCTGCTCGTCGCCTACAGCGCCGCGCTGCTGGCGCTGCACTTCAGCTTCAGCAGCGTCGGCTGGCTGCTGGCCGCCGCGTCGGTCGGCATCGGCTTCGGCCTGCAAGAGATCATCGCCAACTTCGTCAGCGGCCTCATCCTGCTCATCGAGCAGCCGGTGCGCGTCGGCGACATCATCTCCGTCGGCGACACCGGCGGCACCGTCGAGAAGATCAACATCCGCGCCACGGTGGTGACGAACTGGAACCGGCAGCAGATCATCGTGCCGAACAAGAACTTCATCACGCAGGAGCTGACGAACTGGACGCGCAACGACGACCTGATCCGCCGCGTGATCTCGGTGGGCGTCGCCTACGGCTCCGACGTGCCGAAGGTGCTGCGGATCCTGAAGGAGATCGCGGAGGGCCATCCCCAGGTCGTCAAGGACCCGCCCCCGCGCATCTGGTTCGAGGCCTTCGGCGCCTCCAGCCTCGACTTCGAGGTCTGGTGCTTCATCCGCATCAGCGAGGGCAAGCAGGCGATGACCGAGATCCGCACCGAGATCGCGCGCCGCTTCGCCGCGGAGGGGATCGAGATCCCCTTCCCGCAGCGCGACCTGCACATCCGCACGATGCCCGACGACGCGATGCTCGGCGGCATGCTCGAGCGCCGCGCCGGGCGCCGCGACTAGGGGGGAACCATGCTCGACGCGATCCGTTTCGCCGGCGGACTCCTGCTGCTCCTCGGGGGCGGCGAGGCGCTCGTGCGCGGCGCCTCCGCGCTCGCGCTGCGCCTCGGCGTCGCGCCGGTGCTGATCGGCATGACCGTCGTCGCGTTCGGCACGAGCACGCCGGAACTCGCCGTCAGCGTCATCGCCGCGCGCGCGGGCAGCGGCGACATCGCGGTCGGCAACATCGTCGGCAGCAACATCGCCAACATCGGCCTGCTGCTCGGCCTCACCGGGCTCGTGTGGAGGATCGGCGTCGCGCGCTCGATCGTCACGCGCGAGATCCCGATGATGCTCGTCGCGCTCTGCGCCCTCTCGGTCCTCGCGACCGACGGCGCCGACCGGCGTCTCGTCCGCACCGACGGCATCCTGCTGCTGCTCTTCTTCTCGATGTTTGTCTACTACTCGATCGCGGACGCGCGGCGCCAGCGCGCGGCGGAGCAGGCCGCCGGGGGCGAGGGGAGGGGGCCCGGGGGAGGGGCGGCGGCGCTGCTCGCGCTCGCGGGCATCGCCGGCGTCGTCGCGGGGGGCCACTTCCTCGTCGAGGGCGCCATCGGGCTCGGCCGCACCTTCGGCGTCTCCGAGGCGGTGATCGGCCTCACCGCCGTCGCCGTCGGCACGAGCCTCCCGGAGCTGGTGACGACGCTGATCGCCGCGCGCAAGGGTCACGCCGACATCGCCGTCGGCAACATCGTCGGCAGCAACATCTTCAACGCGCTCTTCATCGGCGGCGTCAGCGCATCGATCGCGCCGATGCGCCTCCCCGACCACGGCGAGACGGACCTCGCCGTCATGGTCGCCTTCTCCCTGCTGCTGCTCCCCCTCGCGCTGCTGGGCCGCCACAGCCTCGGCCGCCCCCAGGCGCTCCTCCTCCTCGCCGTTTACGGCGCCTACGTCTACACCCTCACCCTCCGGGACAACGGGGTCTGACCCCTTTGTCCCGCTCGGGACAACGGGGTCAGACCCCTTTCGTTCGGTCCCGCTTCGGACGCGCCATTGCGGCGAGGATGCGGTCGATCAGCATGCTCGCGAGCTGTCCCGCGCTCACGCGCCGCTCCGCGGTGCTGACCTGGTCGGCGAGCCGCACCAGAAGCTCCCAGTCCTCGCCGCGGAACGGGATCAGCCGCTGCACGTCCCACGCGGGATCGGTGGGGCGGCCTCCGGCGGAGCGCAGGCGCCGCGCCACGTCCTCCCGGAGCTGCAGCAGATCCAGGGGCCCCCCGCTCGGAAGGCCCGGGATCGAAACGACGCGGCTCGCGCCGAGCAGCGAGGCGAAGCGGGATGCGGGAGACTCACTCTTCTTGTTCTTCTTCATCGTCGAACTCCGTGATGCCGTAGTACTCCCCCCCGATGACGACGCCGACCTCCCCCTGCCGCCCCTCCCTGCCGAGCCGGTGGAGAAAGGTCCTCGGCTCTCCCATGGCCTCGTCGTCCAGGGCCCCCGGATCCACGTATGACGTGACCAGTACGGTGTCATCGAAAACCAGCAGACCGCCCCGTTCGTCATCCCTCCAAACTCCGCGTCCGGGAGGGAAGGCGGTGGCTCCACGGAACAGGGTCCTGAACACCCGCAGCGCCTCCTCGCTCCACGAGCCTTGGTCGATGGCGACACCGCCGCGATCCACGGAGGGCACAAACAGGGTCACTTGGACCGTGCCCGCAGGCGGTCCGGCGCCCAGCTGCTCGCGGGGTTGTGCCACCTCCCCACGGTAGCCTTTGTATATGGAAAGTCAATCCCGGGCTTCCCCCGTTCCGAGGGGCAGGAAGGGGGCGCGGGCCCCCTGGTCAGCCTCTTGCGCCGGGACCCGCCGCCGGCGGGTGGTCCGCGGACGGAGGGCGCGCCCGCCGCTTTCGGATATGCTCGGGGTGTCCCCCGCGCCCCCCGTATATCCCACGCCATGAGCCCGACACGACCGGCCCACCTCCTCCCGCTGCTCTGCCTCATCGCGCCGCCGCTCCTCGCGCTGCCCCCGGAAAAGGACGAGGCGGTGCTCGCCGCCGTGAAGGGGGTGCAGGAGGCGCTCGCGAAGGGGGATGCCGACGCGCTCCGGGTCGCCGCGGAGAAGGGGCAGAAGCTGCGCGACACCCGCGACGACAAGCAGCTCCAGCCGCTCGTGAAGGCGCTGTCGAAGGGGATCGACCACAAGCAGCGGCCCTGCGTGGTCGCCTGCATCGAGGCGCTCGGCGCGCTGCGCTGCGCGGAGTCGACGGCCGCGTTCGCGCCGCTGCTCGCGCCGCCGCCGAAGCTCTCGGAGGAGGACGCGGCGCTGCACGCCGCCGCGCTGCGCGCCGCGGGGAGGATCCGCGACGAGAAGAGCAAGGGGGCGCTGCTGCGGGCGGTCGAGCACCCGGTCCCCGCCATCGCGATCGCGGGCGCCGAGGGGCTCAGCGGCTACAAGGGGCAGGAGCAGAAGCCGCGCATGGCGCTCGCCCGGGACGCGATCGCGCTGCTCGCGCTCGTCGAGAAGCGCGCCGCCGCCGCGCCCACCGACGAGGCCCGCGAGGCGCTGCAGCCGCTCCACGCCGCGCTGAACGCCTCGATCTGCGAACTGACCCGCAACCCCGCCCCGACGAAGCACGCGGAGTGGGTCGCCTGGCTCAAGGCCGAGGCGAAGGCCCCGAGATAGCGCGCGCGCCTACGTGAACCGGATCGCGATCGCGAGCCCGATCAGCAGGTCGTTGTCCTCGATGCCCGCCGGCGGGTTGCTGTCGAACTTGTCGATGATCGAGAAGCGCAGGTCCACCTTGTCGCTGACCGGCGTCGTGAAGACCGACTCCGACGCGAGCCGGAACTCGCCGGTGTCGCCGAGGCTCGGGTAGATCGTCACGAGCTGCGTGAAGAGCAGCTGCTTCGTGATCTGCCACTTGAACCCGACCGCCGCCTGCGCGATCCCCTCGGTCTCGGGCCCCGCGCGGAACTCCTCGTGCAGCACGCCGCCGCCGGCCTCGGCGGTCAGCTCGAAGTTCTCCCTCTTGACGAGCAGCCGCTTGTAGCCGAACACGAGCTGCAGCCGGTAGTTCAGCGCCTCCTGGTCGTCGTGCTCGACGAGGATCTCCTCGAAGAGCCACGACCGCTCGCTCAGCGCGCGCTCGAGACGCTGCGTCAGGATGTGCTCGTTGGCCGACTCGACGCCGCTCGACCGCCCGTACACGGACCGCTCCTTCAGGAAGAGCTTCCACGGGTCCCACGGCCGCTCCGCGTCGATGCCGACCGTCAGCGTCTGCGTGTCGCTGTTGCCGCTCGTGACCGTCGCCCCGAGCGCCCCGGTGATCTTCCACCTCTCCGCGGGCGGCGGCGCATCCTCGACGGCCTTGATGTAGCCCTCCACCGCGTCGCGCAGCGTCTCGGCGCCCGCGACCGGGACCATCGCGGCCGCGAGCGCGGCCGCCGCCAGGAAACGAAAGACGAACATGTCTGCTCCTCCGTGGTGGGGCGCGGGAGATAAAGACGGCCGCCGCGCGTGGCCGGTCAGGGTGCCCTGGAGCTAGGGGAAAAGGGGACTGAAGAGGGCTACGCCTTGGTTCCGGCTGCTACGGCGACCGAGTTTTGATTCTCTGCGCGGAGTGCGCCGAGCCCACCTTCAGGCCCGCGCCGTCCGCTCCCTAGACCCCATGAGGCTAGCGGAGCAGGCGGGGGGGGTCAAGCCTCCGCCGGAGGGCGAGAGGGGGGGGGCCGGGGGGGGGCCTCGGAGAGGGCGCGGAGGATCGCCTCCCGCACCTCCGCCATGGCCCGCGGCCGGTCGCCGTCGCCGATCAGCAGCGGGCCCTCCTCCGGATCCTCCGGCAGGCGGCCGTGCGACCCCTTGACGCGGGAGGTGTCGAGGGGCGTCACGCGCAGCAGCGAGCGGAGCCCGAGCCTGCGCTTCGCGATCATCCACGCGAGCGAGAGGCCGCCCACCGCGGGGTCCCGGATCAGCTCGCAGGGGTCGTAGCCGGGCTTTCGGTGGATGTCCACGGTGCGCGCGAAGTCGGGCGCCCTTGCGTCGTCGAGCCAGTAGGGGTAGGAGAACCAGCGCCCCTTCGGCGCGAGCAGCACGAGTTCGCCCGAGCGCGGATGGTCGAGTCCCGAGGCGCGCTTGTCGAGCAGCTCGCCGTGCCCCTCGAAGACGCGGCGCACGGCGGCGATGTCGCGCGGGTCGCGCACATAGACGTGCGCGATCTGGTGGTCGCAGACCGCGAACGCGCGCGACCGGTGCGGGTCGAGCAGTTCGCCGACGTAGTTGTCGATCACCCCAAGCAGCCCCGCCTCGCGCAGCAGGCGGTTGGGCGCGACGGCCCCCGCGACCCCCTCGATTCCGTATTCCGAGACGACGAGCGCCCTCCTCCCGGGCGCCGCGTCCAGGATGCGGCCCGCCTCGGCGTCGACGAGACGCACCTGCTCCGGGATGCGCGGATCGTCGGGGCCGAACCGTTGCAGGTCGTAGTCGAGGTGCGGCAGGTAGACGAGGCAGAGCTCGGGGTCCTCGCGTTGCAGCAGGTCGATGGCCGCCGACGCGATCCAGCGCGTCGATTCGATGCCGGCGAGCGGGCCCCAGAAGCGGAAGAGCGGGAAGGGGCCGTGGCGGCGCTGGGCGTCGACGCCGAGTTCGGGAGGGTCGCTGTAGACGTCGGGGATCTTGCGTCCGTCGGCCGGGTAGGCCGGGCGCGGCGTCATCGTCCAGCGCGCGGTCGACGCCATGTTGAACCACCAGAAGAGCACCGCGGCGCTCTCGCCGCGCCCTTCCCAGAGGAGCGGCGCCTCGACGAGCCGGCGCGACTGGCGCCAGAAGAGGATTTCGTTCAGCTCGCGGAAGAACCAGCCGTTGCCGACGATGCCGTGCCGCGCGGGCGGGAGCCCGGTCAGCATCGTCGCCTGGCTCGTGCAGGTGACCGCCGGCAGCGGCGGCGTCAGCGCCGCCGCGGGCCCGAGCGCCGAGATCCGCGGCGCGAACCGCAGCAGCCGGGGGGTGAGCCCCACGACGTCGAGCACGAGCGTCTTCGCCACCGGGAGAAGGGTAACGGACGGCTTGGGAAGAGAGGCGAAAGAACGTATTCTGTGGATCTCGACCCACGGAGGCCCCATGTACGGACGAATCCAGGAGATCCTCGGGGATCAGGCGCCGTCGCTGCTCGGCCACGCCTGCCGCACCATCCCGCGCGACCGGCTGCACCTGCCCGGGCCCGACTACCTCGACCGGGTCTTCGCGCTGACCGACCGGAAGCCGTCGGTGATGCGCAACCTCGGCGCGCTGGTGAACCACGGGCGGCTCGCCGGCACCGGCTACCTGTCGATCCTGCCGGTGGACCAGGGGATCGAGCACTCCGGCGGCGCGTCGTTCGCGCCCAACCCGGCCTACTTCGACCCGGCCGCGATCTGCGACCTCGCGATCGAAGGCGGCTGCAACGGCGTCGCGACGACGATGGGCACGCTCGCCTCCGTCGCGCGCCGCTACGCGCACCGCATCCCGATGATGCTGAAGATCAACCACAACGACCTGACGGTCTACCCGACGAGCTACGACCAGACGATGTTCGCGTCGGTCGGGCAGGCCTTCGACATGGGCTGCGGCGGGGTCGGCGCGACGGTCTACTGGGGCTCCGCGGAGTCCGCTCGCCAGCTCCAGGAGGTGGGCCGGGCGTTCGAGCGCGCCCACGAGCTCGGCATGTACACGGTCCTTTGGTGTTACGTGAGGAACAGCGCGTTCAAGGTGGAGGGCAAGGACTACGCCGACGCCGCCGACCTGACCGGCCAGGCGAATCATCTCGGTGTCACGATCGGCGCCGACATCATCAAGCAGAAGCTGCCGACGCACAACGGCGGCTACAACGCGATCAAGGGGCTCGGCAAGACGCACAAGAGGGTCTACTCCGACCTCACCACCGACCACCCGATCGACCTCTGCCGCTACCAGGTCGCGAACTGCTACATGGGCCGCATCGGCCTCATCAACAGCGGCGGCGCGAGCGGCACCAACGACCTGCAGGACGCGACCGCGACCGCCGTCATCAACAAGCGCGCCGGCGGCTGCGGCCTGATCTCGGGCCGCAAGGCCTTCCAGAAGCCGATGGCCGACGGCGTGAAGCTGCTGCACACGATCCAGGACGTCTACCTTTGCAAAGAAATCACTATTGCATAGTTGCGTTGGCGGCGGCCGCCTGCGCGTCGGTGCCGAAGGAGGCGCCGGAGATCGAAGGCGCGCCGGCGCGTCTGCTGGAGAGTTCCATCGCGGGGGGGGCCGGGGGGGCGGCGACATCCGCCGTCTACCGCTGCCTCTTCGTGCGCAACGACAGCGGCGAGACCGCCGCGCTCTTCGTCGACGGCCGCCACGTCGGCTGGGTAGGCCCGCGGAGCGCCGCCGGGTTCTACGTCGGGCGCAGCGCTGGCGCCAAGACGCGACTGACCGCCACCTGCCGGGCCGGCCACTGGTCCGCGCTCGTCGAGGGCCCCGCCTGGGAGGTCACCTGGCGGTTGAAAGGGGTCTGACCCCTTTGTCCCGCTGCGGGCGATCAGTCCCCGAGCCCCCAGAGCTGCCACGCCGCCCAGTACTTCGGATCCTTCCACTTCTCCTGCGCCCGCACGAACTCCTGCGCCTCCTGCAGCGCTCGCGCCGCGGGGCGGTCCTTCCAGAGCTCGTAGAACCTGACCATGAGCGCGCGAGTGGCGTCGTCGTCGGCCTTCCAGAGGGAGACGATCACGCTGGAGGCGCCGGCGAAGAGGAGCGCCCGCGTGAAGCCGAAGAGGCCTTCCCCTGCCCGAGAGGCGCCTTGTCCGGTTTCGCAGGCGGAAAGGACGACCAGATCGGCGGGGAGGGGCAGTTGGAGGAGGTCTCGCACCGTGAGCTTGCCGTCGTCGCTCCCCGAGGGGGCGAGCAGCAGGCTGCCGAACAGAGGCTTGTCGCGGTCCGCGGTCGCATGGCAGGCGAGATGGATCGCCCGCCAGCGCGGCTGGGACGCCAGTGCCGCGAACAGGCCGGGCTTCGTCGCGCGCTCGCCGAGGAGGGTCGCGTCGCCGATCGCCTGCGCCTCGTCGCCGCTGGCGGGAAGGGGCGTGAGCGTGCCCGGGGCGTACTGCGGATTGCCAAGCGCGAGGATGCGCTCGCCGCGCGATCCCCTAGACCCCCTGAGCATCGACCAGACCGTGGCGGAAGGCACATAGCAGAGCTCCCGTCCCTGGAACTCGCGGCACCAGGGATGGAGGGTGAGGGCGACCGGCGGGCTCAGCAGGACGCGCCGGATCGAGGGAACGAGGTCGAGCGCGGCGACGAGCAGGTCCGGCCGGCTCTCCTCGCGCGGCGGCACTGCGACGAGGCGAGCGGAGTCTCGCGTGAGGACCAGCGCGACGTGGCCGGTGCGCGTCTCGCCGAAGAGCACCATCGCCTCGTCCGCGCCCAGTTGCGGTTGCAAGTCTCCGAGCGCGACGGGCTCCGGGCAATAGAGACCGGCACCCACGCGGCCTTCGCGCTGGATGCGCGCGGTGACCCCCTCGATCGCCGTCCGCGCGGCGTCGATCGCCTTGCGCCAGTGTTGCATCTCGGCCCGGCGGCCCGCCGCCGCAGCCTCGTCGAAGGCTCGCCGCGCGTGAGCCTCCCGCTCGATCGCCTCCGTTTCGAGGCGGCGCAGCGGCTCGGGGAGGACCGCCTGGCGCAGCAGCTTGCGTCCGCCGAGGCCGACCAGAAGCGATCGCGCGCGGCTGCTCTCGAGGAAGAAGAGCGCGTCTTCCGCGCTCCCGGCCCGCTGCGCCGCCGCGAGGCCGAGCCGGTAGAGGCCGAGGTGCTCTTCGCGCGCCCGCGCCGCCTCCTCCTCGGCGAGGCGATCGAAGCGCAGGCCGAGGAGGCGGGCGGCTTCCCGCAGGCGCTCGACGGCCAGCGGGGCTCGCCCCAGCTCGAGTGTGTCGTTGCCCACCTGGATCAGCGCGAGGTAGCGTGCCTCGCTCAGCGGCGACGACCGCTCGAGCGCGCGCAAGGCGAGAGGAAGGGACTCCTCGAAGCGGCGCTTGACCCTGGGGAAGCACGCCAGATTCAGCAGCGGATAGGCGGCACCGGTCGAGTCGTCGCCTGCCTCGTAGATCTCGAGCGCCGCCTCGAACTCCGCCCGCGCCTCATCCTCGCGGCCGACTTGGTTCAGGATCGTGCCAAGTGTGTTGCGCGCGGAGGCCTCCTCCGGGGGGTAGTTGATGGCTCGCACTGACTTTACCGCCTCCCTGGCGGAGGACTCCGCCGCGTCGGCAGCGCCCAAGTCCGCCTGGATCAGCGCGAGGTTGCGCAATGCCGCCGGCAGCGAGAGCGCGCCTCGGTTGCTGCTGCGGTAGATAGAGACGACGCGCTGCTGCGCGGCCAGCGCGCGCGACTTCTCGCCGACTTCCGACAGCGTCACGGCCAACAGGTTGAGCGCCATTGCAAGGTCATGTTCGTCGTCGGAGTGCTCGGCGAATCCCGCCGCGCGCTCGATTGCATCGAGCGCCGAGCCCATATCGAGTTGCGCGAGGTGCGCATTCCCGACGGACATCCATGCCTGCGCACGCGTGGCCGCGGTCGTCGCCGCGGCGACCGCACGACGCGCCGTGGCGACCGCCGCCTGACTGTCGCCGCACATGAGATGGGCTTTCGCCACCAGTTGCAGCATCGCTACGAGGTCACTGATGCGAACGTCCTCGAGCAGGCGCATCGTCCGAGGGTCGATCTTGGTGCTCGGATCCAGGGTCTTGTTCGTCGTTTCGTAGCACCACGTCAGGAGATCGCTCCTCTCGCAGGCGTCCGCAGCCGCGAGAAGGCCGGGAAGAGCAGGGGCGGCGCGTCCCAGCGACAAGAGAAGCGTCGCAACATCGCTGCGCGCACTCACTTCCCGCAGCGAATCGCCAAGCCGGCTCGCCAAGGAGAGAGTGCGCTCCGCTAGCGCGGCGGCTTCGTCGACGTGACCCCCGAACCGAAGCGAGCATCCGAGGCTTGCCAGGGCGGCGACTTCGCTCGCGAGGTCGCCCGCGGCCCGAGCCTGCTCGGCCTGCAACCCTGCGACCTGCGCGGCCGTGTCGTAGTCGCCCAGGTTGCTGGCCGCGGCCTTCTTCGCATCGAGGACGAGCGCCCGGCGGGGAGCAGGCAGAAGCGGCAACGCCCGGTCGCAGGCCGCAAGGCACTCCTTCCACCGCGATGCGATCGCCCAAGCCCCGACGACTCCCTCGAGTACGTCCAGGACGGCGGCCTCGTCGCCAACGACGGTCGCGAGATCGCCGACCCGGTCCCAGGCGGCGACCGCCTCGTCCGCACTCGTGGGCGTTTGCAGGCTGATCGCCGCGGACTTGAGCGATGCCAGAGCCTGCGCCACGTGGCCGCTAGCCTCGATTTCCACGGACGCCGGTTGCGCTAACGGAGGGTAGGCCCGGGCGCCCTCCCCCCGCGTGTCCGAATCGGAGCGCCGGCTACGCTCCCGAGCCGCCGCGCCCGTTTCCCGTC
>Ga0187893_10008199_pt1 | contig 16616 bp, 10 predicted proteins | sample MA1701074metaG_FD_139574 | JGI IMG/M metagenome (GOLD analysis project Ga0187893, IMG submission 139574) | White microbial mat communities from a basaltic lava cave in the Kipuka Kanohina Cave System on the Island of Hawaii, USA - MA170107-4 metaG ...
CGTTCTTCGGGTGGATCATCCGCCCGCGCATGGGGACGGCCGATTTGAGCACTTCTTCCACCAGGCCGACGGGTTCCAGGGCGCGGAGTCCGCGATAGGAAAGGGCGAGATTGATGGAGCGCCCGCCCCGGGCCTCGGTCGCGCGGAGGTCGTCGCGCATTTCGTAAACTTCGACGGCGTACCCGCCTTTTCCGAGGTAACAGGCGAGCAGCGAACCGGCAAGTCCGCCGCCGACGATGACAAACTTCGTGTTTTCGCGGGCGAAGGACATCGATTATGCAAAATTCCGATTGTTTGAAGAAACGCAAATGCACAATTCGCTGTGCGTCGTCGGGCACCGCTCCCTTTCCCTGCGATCTCGGTCGGCGCTCGAACTTGGGCTTCGGGCTCCCGCCTTGGTCGCCCGCCGGGTCGCGGCTCTGTAGGAACGGCGTCGCTTCGCCGTCAATTCTCCGCACGATTCGAACCCCAGGCCTCGTCGAGTCGGAAATGCCGATCGGATGATCGAGTCAAACCAATTGAGAGAGGATTTGTGCGAATCGCCAGACATCGTGGAAAGAATTGTACAAGGGGACGGGGGCGACGCGAATGACGTTGGGTTCGCGGAAGTCGCAGATGACGCCGTTTTTGTGCAGGGCGGCCAGAAGCTCCTTTGCGCCTTGATGAACGAGGAGCGAAAGCTGACAACCCCGCTGAGCAGGATCTCGCGGCGTGATGATCTCGAAGCGTTTCGAGCCGATCCGAATCAGAAGCGTTTCCAGATAGCCGGTGAGCTTGATCGACTTTTCGCGGAGGGCATCCATGCCCACTTCGTGGAAAATGTCGTACGAGGCGAGGACCGGGGCGAGCGAGAAAATCGGCGGGTTGCTGACTTGCCAGCCGTCCGCACCGGGTTTGGGAATGAACTCCGGTTCCAACTGCATCCGAAATCGCGTGGCGGGATCGTTGCCCCACCAACCGGCGAGGCGAGGGATGGACGTATCGTTGCCGTGCCGCTCATGAACGAAACACCCGCCGACTGCACCGGGTCCGCTGTTAAGGTATTTGTAGTTGCACCAGACGGCGAAATCGACGTTCCAGTCGTGGAGTCTAATGGGAACGTTTCCGGCGGCGTGAGCGAGGTCAAACCCGGTGAGGGTGCCGACGCGATGGGCGGATTCGGTGATCCGGGCCATGTCGAATAGTTGTCCCGTGACGAAGTTTACGCCGCTCATTAGGACCAGGGCGAGACGGTCGCCTTCGCGGGCGATTGCGGTCTCGATGTCCTCGTGCCGAAGGGTGTGCTCCCCCGGACGCGGTCGAATGACCACCAACGATTCGGCGGGATCGAATCCGCGGAATTTCAGGTGCGTTTTTACCGCGTAGGTGTCGGAAGGGAATTCGGGATCTTCCATAAGGATCCGGAAACGACTTGTTGTGGGGCGATAGAAGCTCACGAGCAAGAGTTGCAGATTGACGGTCAGACTGTTCATGACGACGACTTCGCCCGGTATCGCCCCGACGAGACGCGCCCCAGAATTGCGCAGGCGCTCGTGGTAGGAGTACCAAGGACGCCGACCTTCGAAGTGCCCGTCGACGCCGAGACTGGCCCAATCATCAAGCTCTTCGTCTAACAATGCCTTTGCGGTTCTTGGCTGGAGTCCGAGGGAGTTGCCGGCGAAGTACAAGCAAGGGGCGCCGTCGCAAGCGTTGGGTATATGGAATCGGTCGCGCAGCTTGGTCAGGGGGTCCGCGTTGTCCAACCGAAGGGCTTCGGTCTGATCCGCAACGGCGCTGGGGGATTTCGTGGGATTCGGGGCGTTATCCGACATTTTCGCATCATACCGCCCTCGTTCGCATCACGCCCGAAAACGCGAGGGGCCACCGCGGGTTCCCTCCGAATCCGGCTAGAGGTTTCCTGAGTTCTATTGCAATTCACAAGGGTTCGATCGTCCAAAAATCAAAGCAATGGCAGTCATAATTCACAGGTCTTATGAGAAGAAAAAGTAGGAGGAAGTAAGAATTCGAAGTTTTTAGTTGACGCCCACAATTGCCGTATGTACCGTATAGGAAACATGGGGTATTTAGACAAGCTTTCTTGATAGCGAGCACGGAGCGCTCGGGCAGAGGGAAACGTCATGGCTGATGATCGAATCAAGACGGTTTTCACGACAGGCGAAGTCGCGGACATCTGCAAGATTAGTCAACAAACGGTCATTCGCTGTTTTGATAACGGACGCTTGGCCGGTTTTCGGGTTCCGGGCTCGAAGTTTCGCCGGATTCCCAGGGAATCCCTGATTGCGTTCATGAAAAGCAATCAGATTCCCATGGATAACCTGGACAGCGGAAAACGGCGAGTTCTCGTTGTGGACGATGATGAAGCCATCATCGATATGTTCACGGAACTGCTGCAGCGCGACGGGCGATTCGAGGTGAAGTCGGCGACGACGGGTTACGACGCGGGGATTCTGACCGAGCAGTTTCGTCCGGATATTATTTTTCTGGACTACAAGTTACCGGACATCAACGGGACGGTGGTTTGCCGGACGCTGCGGTCCAACCCGAATTTCCAGCACATTCAAATCGTGATCATCAGCGGCGTCGCGGATCCCGAGGAGATCACGGAGCTGCGAGCGGCCGGGGCGAACGACTTCATCCGCAAGCCGTTCGATATTAACGCGGTCATTCATCGAATCGTCGAGATGATGAAAGTGGCCTAGCCCCAAGCCGATGAACGATGGAGTCCCGCCCGGTTTTCGGCCGGGACCGAACTCGCCTGACCCCTTTGTATCGCCGAACGAAAACCGTCATCGCCCCGGGTCCGGACAGATCCGCCGGCCCGACCGGTCGGAACGATCATGAAAGCCGTCGTCGGTGAGCCCGCCAGTCGCACCCTTCCCTCGCGCGAGCGCGTCGAGCTGATCCTTGCGCAGCTTGAGAAACTTCCTCCACTCCCGGCCATTGTCACGCGGCTGCTGACGGTGACGGCGTCGGACGATTCTTCTGCCAAGGACGTGGTGCAGTTGATCCGACTCGACGCCGCGCTGACGGCCGGAATTCTGCGGTTGGTCCGGCGGGCGGACCTTGGAGTGGGAACGCGGGCGGTCAGCGTCGAGCGGGCGGTGACGCTTCTGGGGTTCAAGGCGGTGCGCAATGCGGTGCTCGCGGGGCAATTCTTTGAGATGTTCCTATCGAATGACGACGCGGAATCCTCGCCCCATCGCCGTCCGCTTTGGATGCATTGCCTGGCGACAGCCTGCGCGGCGGAGTTGATCGCGGCCCGCGTGGACGGGGTGGAAGATCCCGACGTTGCCTTCGTGTGCGGACTTCTGCACGACATTGGAAAAATCGCCCTCCTGCACGTTCTGCCCAAGAGCTACGCCAAGGTGGTGGAGAGGATGGACAAGGAGTCCCTTCACGCCTGCGACGCGGAGCGTGAACTTTTTGGGATTGACCACACGACGGCGGGGCGGCACGTCGCGTCTCGTTGGGGACTGTCGGACGATTTGGTGGAATGCATCTGGCTGCACCATCACGCGCCGGACGATTATCCGTCATTCGTGACTTCGCCGAAGCTTGTCGGAATCGTGCACCTGGCGGACCAACTGGTACGACGGGCGAAAATTGGACTGTCCGGCGCTCCGGGGTTGCTCGACGTGGACGGGGCGGCGGCGGCGCTGGAGCTGACGGACACCGACCTTTCGGACGTAATGGAATTACTGCCAGAGGCTCTGTCACCGCTATGCGAAATGTTCGGTTTGGACGAAGAGGATGCCGCCGGTCCGTCGCTGGATTCGCTCCGGCAGGCGAACCAGGAGCTGAGCCGGCTTCAAGCGCAATTGGCGGACGAGAATCGAATTCTGCTCGTTCGATCGGAAGGACTTCAGTCGGCGATCGGATTCGTGCGCCGGTTGACGCCGTTTGACCGCGTGGGCGACGTGTGCGCCGCCGCGTCCAGAACGGCTTGCGAATGGTTGCGCGGCACTCGCGCGGTGGTCTTCGCGTACCGGGATAAAGACCTTTGCATTCATTGCGGCGGATGGGAGGCGGGAGAAAACCGCGCCATCACTTCGCTGTTGGACCGCCGCGAATCGGCGGATTCCGCCTCGCTCGTGCAATGGGCCGACACCCTGCCCCTGGAAACGTGGGTGGCAGCGTCGGCGGGGAGCGACGCTGTGTGGAACGCGGGCGAACCCGGAGGCGTGGACACGGAGACGCGGTGGGCGTGGTTGTTCCGATCGGCGACGATAAGCGGCGGCATTCTGGCGACGGCGTCGGCGGGACGCATTCAAGAAGTTCAATCCGCGGGCGCGCAGCGGGAATCGTGGATGACCGTGGTTCCGGTGATTCTCGCCACTTCCTGGGCGCGGGGCGAGGCACAGGCGGGACAGGAAGAATTGCTGGACATGAACCGGCGGATGCGGGGCGCGCAGCGGGAAAACGTGCGAACGCGGTCGATGGCGATGATCGCTTCGATGGCGGCGGGGGCGGCGCACGAAATGAACAACCCCTTGGCGGTGATTTCCGGTCGGGCGCAGATGGAGCTCGCCACGGAGGAGAGCCCGGAATTGCGCCGGGTGCTGGAGATCATCATCGAACAAACGCAGCGGGCGTCGGGGATCGTTCAGGAGCTCATGGGATTCGCGAAACCCGACCCGCCTTTGCCCATACTGCAACCGGTGTCGCGGGTGCTGGAGGCCGTTTGCCAGCACTGGCGCAGGGTTTCGGGTTGGGCAGAGGATCGCATCTGTTTTGCGTCCGACGATCGTGAAGCGACCTTGTTCGCCGACGCCAGCCAGGTCATGGAATCGTTGAACGCGGTGCTGGCAAATGCGATTGAAGCCTGCCGACCGGATACGGGACATATCCGAATCAACTCGGTTTTCAAGGCGTCCGATGAGACGGTTCGGTTCACGGTGGAAGACAACGGGGCCGGCATGGCACCGGACGTGTGCGAGAAAGCACTGGATCCCCTTTATTCGAACCGACCCGCGGGGCGCGGGCGCGGATTGGGACTTTCGCGGGCGTACCGCTACGCGGAAATCAACGGCGGACGCCTATGGATCGAATCCAAGGAAGGCGAAGGAACAAAGGTGCATATCGAGCTCCCCTCGCGCCCGCCAAGCGAATCGTAGCTCAAACCCGAATTGGGGACGGGGCGGGTTCTTTCCTTCATACATCGGTCGCGGCGCCGGAGGCCGCGGCATGAGCCACTCGATGCCTAATCGCCCCGCGAAAATTCTCCTGGCAGAGCCGGACCCTGAGAGTCTGGATGTACTGGTCGCCGCCTTGACGCGGCGGTTTAATCCTCAAATCACTTGCGTGTCCGATCTGGTGGGGTGCCTGGATGCCGACACCGTGGAGCCGCACGATTTGATCCTTGCGGAATGGCGTCCCCGTGAGGCGGACGAAATTGACTGGCTGTCGCCCCTGGCGGCGCTGAATCCGAGGCCGATTCTGTTGTTATCGGAGCCGGTGACGCGCGAGGACGTGATCGAGGCGTTTCGCGGCGGCGCAAGAGACCTGTTCATCAAACCCATTCAGGTGTCGGAATTGCTGGACGCGGTGGACCGCTGGCTTCAGAAAAGCGTGATCGTCCGCCGTCAGGCCGTCAAGTATCGAAGAATGCGCGATCTGGTCCGGCGAGTCATTCGAGAGCGCCGGGAATTGCAGAGGCGCACGGACCTCGTCTGCCGCGATCTGGTTGACGCCCACCGCCGGCTTGTTCATAAGGTCTTGACACCCAACGCCGGGTAACGCGACTCCGCTTTCCTCTCCGACCGTAATAGACCTCTTGCGAAAGTATTATGGTGTGCAGGTCGGCCAATCTTGCGGCGGATAGGGGTACGCCAGTCCCTTGAAAGCGTCGACGCAAGCGCTGATGTCCAGAATGCTGACGTCGGCGGCGGGATCCGGCTGGGCCGACTGCAACTGGGCGCGAACCTTTGAAATGGCGCCTTCCACGCTCTTGAACTTGTCCACAATCGCGGAGATGTCGGCAAAGTCCGGCTGCGTCGTATCGGATGGAGGAACAAAGGGCGGGACCACATCGCCCCAGCGAGACATGCTCAACGAAATAGGCGACGATACGGCCACGCATACATTTTCGTTGCCCGCACAGCCCGCCGCGAACGCCGCGATTTCGTAGATGGAACTTGGAGTGACTTCAAACCCGGTCACGTGCATCGGGCCGACCGACGCCCAGTCGTGATAGAAGGGTTGGCATTGCAATAGCGCCCCGACGAAATTTCCAGCGCCGGGACTGTCCGAGGCTTCGGGGAAGGATTGCGGCGGACCGACCCATCGCGTTTCAACTTCGACCAAAGAATAGTCAAACGGTGGGCAGCAGGGTGCGTTCGGCGGCGCGGGGTGCTGAAGGGAAACAAGGGTGACTCGTAAGGCTGTCTCGCTTGAACCCGCGGCCGGGCTTGGTGGAACCGAAAAGGAAAGAAATCGATTTCGATCCGATTCACCACTTAGGGGTTGAGGTGACGGAGGGATAGGATCGCATCCGCCGACGGGATTGGGCGTCAAAACAAGGTTCAGTTGTGCTTCGCCCGTCGCCGTGCCGTGACCGCCGACGCGAAGCAGGTAACATTTCCCTCCCAGCACAGGCCCGGTCAGGGAGGACAAGCCGACAGGGCCTCCGCAGAGGTCATCCGCGCAATCGACGGGATCGTCCAAGGGCCCGGGACACGAACAGGCATCTTCGCCGCCATAGAGGGCGATGATGGTGTCGAAGCCGGGATTGGAAGCACAAGTCTGCGCGGTCCAGTCACCGTCGCAATCGGGGACAAAGGTGAACCAGAGGTCCGCGCCCATGGTCTGCGGGCCGAGTTCACACGAAACCGACGGCGGACCATCGCCCGTCGCGCAGCGATTGTCGAAGGTCAAGGATTGCACCAGGTCCGCGGGTAGCGGCTCGCTCTGGGCACAATCATCATTGGGTTCGATCACCGGAGGCACGCAGCTTCCGGCGCCGCCACAAACGGTCCCCAGGCCGCTGAATTCGGCGGTCGGGACGCAAAGATCGGGTGTCACTATTTGGCACCCGTTGCAGTCGCAGCAGGCGCCTTCGCACTCGTCGGGCGTCAGGTCGATGTCATCGTCCGCGGAGTATCCGGAGGAGACATCGCATATGTCGGGGCGTTGATTGTCGTTGCAGTCGGGCGCGAGGCCGCAACCGAGCACGTCGCAGCGTGATCCGGGCGCTCCGCACGAGACGTCGCAGGCGTCCTCGACGCCGTTTCCGTCGCAATCGGCGGGGATGCGCAGGTAGTACACGTCCTGTCCGCCGTTGTAGGTCGCGGCGTAGGCGAGGTCGGCCCCATCGACGTCCGAAATCATATGGAAATAGTCGCCCATCTTGTTTTGAATTGGCCAACCATCATGACTATCAAAAATGGGTCCGAGTGCGAGATTGCGCGACCAGTTGTCGCCGCTGTCCCAAGAGGTACTGTAGAAAAGCTGGGAGAAATTATCCGCGGAACCATTGCGGGTATCGAGCCAGATTACGTCGATGCGTCCATTGGGTGCGACGGAAATCGTGCCGAACCATTGAAACTCATTGCCCGATGCAGGGTCGTCATTGATTCGAATCGGCTCGGTCCAGTTCACACCGTTGTCGTCACTTCGAATGAAGTTCACGTCGAGAGGATCGGTCCCCGGCGGATTGACGGAGGCAAGAATGAATACCCGGCCGAACTGGCTTGGATCGGCGGCAATCCAGACTTGCCCCAGGAGTCCCGCGGGGTTCGGCGTCAGGCTGAACGAGGTCGTTCCCCCGAGGTCAATCGCCGACGAAGCGTCAAAAAAAGGCGTGACGCCGGGGTTCTTGGCGTTGGTGGATCGACCAAAGACGTGAGACGACTGACCCAGGTTGCTGCCCGCGAGGTACAGAGTGCCGTCAGGACCGGTGTCCATCGTGCCCCATTTCATGGTGGGGGCGGCGATGGGGGATTGGAAGGATAATCCGCCGTCGATGGAGCGGGTGAAATCATTCGGGGGACAGCAGGTAAACTGGACGTTCCAGATTTGATACAGATTTCCCGCGCCCAGACCCGAAGCGCGATCGTCGGCGATCATCCATTGTTTGTCGCCGCCGAAGGCGTCCACCGGCCCGAGCCACGTCATCCCGCCGTCCAGCGAGCGAAAGACTTCCACCGAATCGAGGGCGCTGAGGCTGGAATAATAGAAGATGCCGTTGCCATCCGATGCCAGCACGGGATCGCTTCGAAACTGGTTGTTTTGCAGGACGCCCGGAAACGTCCACGTGGCACCGCCGTCGGTCGTGAAGGCGTAACCACCTTCGCGGAAGTCACTGGCAATGGAATCGAATTGCCTCCAGCCAACGGCCATTCGGTGGTGATCCGTCGGATCTACGGCGATCGACGGCTCGTTGGCGGCATCGCCGAGAATGTCCTGGCCGAGGGCGTCAACGTTGACCTGAACGCTGGTGAATCCCAGAAACGTAACGGCCGTGGCCCGCCGCCGGATTTGCGCCGACAACACGTGATTCGCAACGGGTGGATGGTTCTCTTTTTCTAGGGCGACTGGAGAAACTTCATGTTCGGAATCGTCGCCGAGTTCGACGTAGTCTATCTCCGTCAATGACGATGGAGGTGATGGTGCGTCTGACTCTGGAGGCGACACCGCTCGAACGAGAATCGAGGCGGGTGCGATCACGAAGCACAGGCCTGCACCGAGGAAAGCAATTGATCGGATTCGTCGCGGCGGCTTTGGCATTCTGGTACCCCCCAAGGTAGGACCGGCGAGACATTATAGCCAAGTGGACGTCGAAATGAAATAGGCGAACGAGTCTTTATTTTCTGAAAGGTCGACGCGGGGCCGATGCGGCGCGGTTCGCCCTTAGCGATGCTGAGAACGCCGCACAACCGGGCGACACTCTCAAGTTTCCCGCGACGCGGACCCGATAGACTGGACACACCGGCGGTGCCCGTATCAGGGCGTCAACACAGGAAAAGGTGCGCCTCATGGCCGACGTTCTCGATCAAACCGAAGTCGACGCCCTGCTCGCTGCCGTGGAAGGCGGAGGTGTGGAAACCGCCGCGGCGCCGCGAACCGCGACCGCCGCCCGCGATGCCAAGGATGTCCAAGTCTACGACTTTAAGCGTCCGGAGCGAGTCAGCAAAGAGCAGATGCGGGCCCTGGAGGGCATACATGAGAGCTTCGCCCGAAACTTCGGGGCGTTCCTTTCGGGATTCCTTCGCACGATCGTCGAGATCCGCGTCGCCACGGCCGAACAACTGACTTACAGCGAGTTCATCCACTCCCTGCCCAATCCCACGAATTTCAATCTGCTCACGTGCGAACCGCTGGAAGGACAGATGTGCCTGGAGATCAGCCCGCTCATCATTTACCCGGTGATCGACCGCCTCCTCGGCGGGTCCAACGCCGAATTGTTCATCCCCCAGCGGCCGCTCACTTTGATCGAGCAGCGCCTCGTGGGGCGCATTACCGATCGGGCCCTGGGGGCGATAACGGAATCTTGGGCCGAGCTTCTCGAAGTCAAGTTCAAAATCGCCGAGGTGGAGAGCAACCCACACCTCGTGCAGATCGTCGCCCCGAACGAAGTCGTGGTCGTTCTCGGATTCGAAATCAAGATGGGCGGACGCGCCGGGACGATGAGCCTGTGCATCCCGTTCAACGTGATCGAACCGGTCATGGGCAAGCTGTTGACCCAGGGCTGGCTCGCGTATCAGCGCCGAACCGCCGCCGATGACCGGTCCGGCGAAATCGGTCAATCCATCGGTGCCACGCAAATCGATGTCATCGCTTATCTCGCCGAGACCACCATGACGGTCAAGGATTTGCTCACCCTTCAACCCGGCGACATCCTGCAAACCTCCAAGCCCGTTTCCGGCGAAATCGTCGTACAGGTGGAGGGCAAAAACAAATTCGCTGGGACCATCGGCCGGCACCGCGACAACCTCGCCGTCCGTGTCTCCCGCCTCGCTCAGACCGAGGAAACCCTCTAATCACGGTGTTGTTTTTGTTCTCCTCGCGAAACCCCGGACCCTGGCCACGTCGTTACCCGGCTGTGTTGTCCCCCCGCGAACTCTTGCGGTAGGATTCAAACGATGATAGGCCGTCTTGCCACGATTCTCGCTTGCGTTTTGTCGCTCGCCGCAGCGTTCATTTCGTATGAGCTGCTCGTCACGCACGTCACGGGTTCATCCGGGGCGGCGTGGTTTGACGCGGGATGTTCGGACTCCGTCGCGGAGGGCGGGGCGAACTGCAAGGCCGTGCTGGCTAGCCCTTACAGTTACTTTCCGCCGAAGATGGAAGGGGAAGCGCTCGGCCGACCTCATCTTCCGGTCGCGTTTTTGGGACTCGTGTATTACTCCGCGCTGGTGACCTGGTTCCTCGGCGTTGGACGACCGAGCTACGGCCGTCGATTCCTACACCTGATCCCCTTGCTCTGGATCGCGCTCGGCCTCGCGGGCTCGGCCTATTTCATGAACGTCATGTTCCGCGTGCTGACGGAATGGTGTCCGTGGTGCGTGGCTACGCATGGGTTGAATGTCTTGATCGCCATGGCGGCGCTATGCATGTGGCCACGGCGATCCAAACTTGAAATCTCGATTTCCGCGTCGTCTCGGTCGGATTCGAGCTCATCCGCGGTATCAGCGTCTCACGTGACGCCAACGCCTTTTGCCATTCCTCGTCCCCATCCGACGGGGCGCGTTTTGTTCCTGACAATTACGATGATCGTGGTCATTGGCTATGCCGAACTCAATCTGCTTGGGCTCAAGACGTGGAAGTCGAAAGCCTTGGCGGTCGACACCCAGTTCAGTACGTGCGTTGCGACGGTCAAGCGATTCCAAGCCGACGCGGAAAAGCTCTTCAAAAACTGGCAGCTTGCGACGCAGCGGGATATCACTCGCGGTTCGGACGACCCGGTTCGGTCCTATGCAAAGGATGACGCGCCGACGCCGCTGGACGTAGTGGTCTTCAGCGATTTCGAGTGTCCGTCTTGCGGACGCTTCGCCGGTTTCTTCGAGAAATCGGTGCCGCCGCTTTTCGACGGTCGCGTGAAACTGTCGTTCAAGAACTATCCGATCGACCAGAAGTGCAACACCCGGGCATCTCAAACGTTGCACAAATATGCCTGTGCCGCGGCGATTTACGCGGACGCCGTCCGCCGAGTTGGGGGAAATGACGCGTTTTGGAAATTGCACGATTTCCTTTTTGAGAATCAGGACGACCTGAAACACGGACGGGTGACGCCGGACCGCATCGCCTCAGCAGCTGGTCTCGATCCAAGCGCACTCGCCGAAGCGATGCAGTCGCCGGAGACTGCGCGAGCGCGGATCGCCGAGGACGTTGAACTCGCCGCCCGTTGCGAAATCCGTGCGACGCCATCTGTCTTCGTCGAGGGCCGGTTCGTCGACGGGCTGGCCGTCAATGAGATCGCTTTTTGGGACAAGCTGGCGGATCACTACTTTCAGCGCGTCGGCGTTTCGCGCCCGGCCTCAACGAAGCCCGCGTCGCCGTAGTCATCGCTCGCTCAGCCGTCATGCGGACGGCGGCGGGGCCGCGTGTCGTGTCGATTTGTGCCTGCGGCGCGTAAAGGGAATCCGCAGACTGTACACGCCCGAATCCAAATTGCTTTCCACGGGGTAACCGCATTTGTGAAAGATGCGGAGCATGCCCTGATTGCGCATGAGCACTTCGGCGGTGAATCCGGCGATGCCCCGCGTGTGGGCGAAATCCACGAGGGCATTCATCAGGGCCGTACCGATGCCCTGGCCCTGTCGATCGTCGCGGACAAGATAGGCGGTTTCCGCGAAATTCGTCGCGGGCGCGGTACGGTAATGGGCGATGGCGAACATCGCGGACTCCGGCGAGTCATTCTCCATCGCCACAAGGGCCATATCCGATTCGTAATCCACGCGAAGCAACTCCTGGAGCTTTTCGTGCGGCATGGCCTTGAGCATCTGGAAAAAACGGTAATGAATCGAGTCCTCGGACAGTTGATAGAAAAGCTCGCGCACGCGCGGTTCGTCGGTCAACTTCAGGGGTCTCAGAAAAGCCCGCGATCCGTCCTTCAGGTCGAACCATCGCTCGCATTCGAAGGGATACATAGGGGCCCGAAAAGGCTGCTCGATCTGATCCGCGTAAACGAGTTTTCGCGATTTGGCCTCGGCAAGCAGCCAGGGGCGGAATTTCGGATGGGCGATTTCGATGAGTGCCATCGCCCGTTCCCGGATCGTCTTGCCGTGCAGATACGCCGCTCCGAATTCGGTAACCACATAGTGTACGTCGCCCCGGCTGGTCACCACGCCCGCGCCTTGCTTCAAATAGGGCACGATCCGCGAGATCGTTTCATTCTCCGCCGTGGAGGGAAGGGCGATGATCGGCTTGCCGCCTTTGGATCGCGCCGCGCCGCGCGTGAAATCCACCTGCCCGCCGATTCCGCTGTAAAAGAGGGCCCCCAGCGAATCCGCGCACACTTGTCCCGTCAAATCCACTTCGATCGCGGAATTGATGGAAATCATCTTATCGTTTCGGGCGATGATGAACGGATCGTTTACGTACTCCGTCGGGTGAAACTCCACCAGCGGATTGTTGTCGATGAAATCGTAAAGCTTGCGCGAACCCATGACGAAACTGGCCACGATCTTTCCTCGGTGCAAAGTCTTCTCGCTGTTCGTCACCACGCCTTTTTCGACGAGGGGGATCAATCCGTCGCTGAACATTTCCGTGTGGATGCCGAGGTTTTTGAACTCGGACAAGTAGGGCAGAACGGCGTCTGGGATCGTTCCGATGCCCAGTTGCAGCGTGGCCCCATCGACGACGAGTCGGGCGATGTTCCGGGCGATGCCCCTCGCCAGTTCATCCGGTTCGCCGTGGGCGGCCTCGAGGATCGGCTCGTCGCTGGGCACCAGGAGATCGATGTCCCGGACATGGACGAAACAGTCGCCCAAGGCCCGGGGCATTTGGGAATTCACTTCAGCCACGAGAATCTTGGCGCATTCCGCGGCGGGTTTGACCACGTCGGTGGAGACGCCGAAGCTGCAATAGCCGTGCTCGTCGGGCGGACTCACCGCGATCATGGCCACGTCGATGACGACGCGCCCGGAGCGGAAGAGCTGCGCGATTTCCGAAAGAAAAATGGATGTGTAGTCGGCCCGGCCTTCGGCCACCGACTGACGGACATTGGGTCCGATGAAATACGCATTGTGGCGGAAGCGATCGCCGAAACGCGGCTCGGTATAGGTCGCCACGCCCAGCGTCAGAATGTGGACGATTTCTGTGTCGCTAAGGTCCGAACGCGACGAGAGCTCTTTGACGAGAAGTTGAGGCTCGCCCGCGCCGGAGCCGATGAAGACGCGATGACCGTGGCGAACGAGCGCCGCCGCGCCCTCGGCCGTTCCCATCTTTTCCGCATAGCGTTGCCGCCAGTTCTCGGTCATGGTTGCGCCGATCCGCATCTTGTCAAACGAAGGCGGCGGCGTCAACGAAAGTAAAAAACATGGACGTCAGACGATGACGAGCATTCGATGAATACGCTCCCCGCCCAGCGCAAGCGTGTAGGAAAATGTTTTGAAGTCTCGCCCACGGCGGCGCGAAAACCGGGCAACGTCCGCCTCTTCTTCGGCGCTAAGCCGCGCGGACTTGTAGGCGACGAGGGAACCGCCGGGCGCGACGTGTTTCGCCGCATTGTCCAGCCATTTTCCCAGCTTGGCGACCGCCCGCCCCACGACCAGCGGGACTCTCCCGCCGCCCTCCCAATGGGCGGAGTGACCGTGCACAACGCGGAGATTCTGCACGGCTAACCTTGACGCCGTCGCGGCTAGAAAATCGACCTTTTTCCTCGTCGCTTCAAGAGCCGTGATTTGCGTTTCGGGAAGCATCACGGCAAGTGGAAACGACGGAAACCCGGCCCCAGTTCCGATGTCGAGCAGTCGATCCACCGTCAGACCGCTCAACCGCAACCACGGAATCAGGGCCAGCGAATCGGCATAATGCTTCACCGCCGCCTCGACTGGATCCGTGATCCGCGTGAGGTTCATCACGCGGTTGGCTTCGACCATCGACTCGAAATGCCCCCGAAGAAATTCCGATTGCCCCGCGGAAATTGCGACCTTCCACGACGCGAGCGAGTCGCAAAGGGCCTTGGAAAAACCGGCGCCGGCTGATTCCATCCCACCATTCTGACGAACGTAGGTTCGCCAATCCAGCACACAGCGTTGCGTGAAATGCCCGCCGGTTGGTGCGATACGGGGTGAGCAAAGGGAATTTCGACCCTAATCGGGTGCCGCGATCCCCAGTCGCTCCGCTTCGCGGCGGATCGAGGGAACGCCCAGCACGTCACGAAGGATCGCGTTGGAGAGTCGCCGCCAGATGTCGTCAGGTATGTCGGGACCGATCGATGCGTCGGTGTCGTCGGCGTCGGTCAGATAGAACAATACCTCGGCGATGCCGTGGGCCGGGTAGCTCGGTCCGCTCGCCCAACCGTCGCCGTCCCGGTCGATGTAGGGGTCGGACGCGAACACGCTGAGCAAGTCCTCCGGCGGAGCGTTCAACCCCAGCGCCTCGTTCATCCGCTCGATGACGTAGTTGGCGATGAACGCATGGCCCGTATAGCCCGGATGCACGCCGTCCAGCGAAAACGATCCGCCGCGGACCCATTTGCGTGAAATGACGTGCCCGCCCACGACGACCATGGACTTTCCGGTCAGGACGTCATTAAGGTACTTACCGACCTCCACTAGATGTACGTGCGGACCGCGAGAAGTTGCCTGCGTGCGAATGACCTTGTTGAAACCGTCGATGCGCTCGGCGATGTACGCCTGCTCAGCCTCGGACAGCACCATGTCGTCGCGCTGGAGACCGCCCAGTTCCAACACCTCGTTCACCTCGGCGACGGTTCGTCCGGTGTGCAGCATGGTGTACATCATGCCGAAAGTCAGCAGCGAAACACGATCTCCGCGAAGCGGGTCCGTGATTGGCTCGCCCACGGGGGCGACGCGCTGGAAAGTGGGCGGAACGGAATAACCCGGATCGATCTGTCGCAGGTAAAACTCCAGATCCTCTGAATCCACCAGGTACCCCACGGAGCTGTAATACGGCAGCGTCAGCAGGAAAAGGTCCATCCGACCGGAGGAAAGAGCCTGGTCCGTCTCCGCCTCCATTCGATCAAGAATGCGGGCGTACTGTGCGGAAAAATCGTCGAGTTCGGTCATGTTGCGCTCGAGGGACGTCTGTGTGTAGGCGTCGAACGACACCAGCCCGGTTTCCCGCGCCACGCGCAGCAGCAAGCGCAAAGCGGGTGTAATGTCGGACTCGATCTGATCCGCGGGCACGGGCAGGAACATGGGGTTTTCCCCGCCCGATCCCAGCGCGGCCGTGCTGGTATCATTGTTGCCGATCCATAGCGCGACCGCCGAGTGATTCCCTTCGCCCGCCTGGGCGTACTCATTCACCAGCCAAATGGCGGAATCCAACGCCGTCGCATCCCGTCGCGTTTTCAGGTTGATGGGGTATAGCACCTTGTCATAGGCGGATTCGAGTCGCCGAGGTAGGCGGGCATCGCAGTAGTATGCCTCCGTCTCGAAGTTTTCTGCCGCACCCACGCGCTTGAAATACTCAATGCCCTCGATCGAAAATGAATCCGCCCCGTCCACGCCGAGGTTCGTGGGAATCTCAAACGGCAACACGCGATCACCGGAATCGTCGTCGAACAGCGGTTGCGAAAAAATCAGGGAAACCTCCGAGGCCAGCAAATCGGCGACCCTTTGAAAATAGGCGTTGAATGTGTTGGTGGAATTGTTCGTCGCGTCCAGCGTACCGTGCGTAAGGCTGTCGCCAATGCCCACGAGCAGCAACCTTGGTTCTCCGCCGTTTCCCCGCGCGAGCGACACCGCCGTCGGCGCGCCTCTCGGCACGATCTCCTTTTTCAAGGTCCAGTTCGACGTCCGGTCGGAGGGATTCGCACGCCCGGGTTCCACCGCGTCCGCTGATCGAATCGACCCTTTAGGCAAGAGAAATACCAACATGAGCGCGCCGACAATTGCGCCCGAACTGTTCCGGTCGTATGACATGAATTGGATCCCTGAGAACTCCTCATCCCTTCGCGGCAATTTTGTCCTAAAGGGCCGCCGACTATGGAATGGCGCTTCCTTCCGCTTCCAGAAAAACGATGATACCAAATTCGCGGGGACGGGGTCAATTCTCCGAGACGTCCCATCCGATCGGAAACTTGCGAAAATCGGCGTCGTTCCGTACACTCCCGTCGTGATTCTACCTTGAATGCTTGCCGGAAGGCGGCCTGCGCGGGAAATTCCTCATCGGGTCGAGGGGGTCCATTAAAAAATACGTTTAATAGGAGGAGGAAGAAGATGAAATCGATTGAAGTGTTGCCGGAGGGTGCATCGGCGGGGGCGCGGCGATCCCGGTCGCTCCCCGTTCTCATCGTTCTGACCGCCTCAGCCCTGATCCCTTTTCCGCGGGCGGACGCCGGCGCGAACTGCGGCGAAAATTTCTGCGACGGTGACTTCGTTTGCCAGTTGGCGGGGATCAAGAACACCGCCTTGGGCGACGCGAAACTGTCTTACTCAAACGATTGCATCCTCATGGTCGACGGCATCGGCGACCGCGGCGAGGACGGC
>Ga0187893_10008200_pt1 | contig 16615 bp, 14 predicted proteins | sample MA1701074metaG_FD_139574 | JGI IMG/M metagenome (GOLD analysis project Ga0187893, IMG submission 139574) | White microbial mat communities from a basaltic lava cave in the Kipuka Kanohina Cave System on the Island of Hawaii, USA - MA170107-4 metaG ...
CCTTCCGGAACCGGCTGAAATCCTTTTTGTTCTTCGGGAATGCGCTGCGTGCGCAGCAGCAGAAAATGTTTTCCTTCCGATAAAATATTTTTTATGGATTGATTATAATTTTCCGTGTATGTTCCGATGGTGATATAAGGCAGGATGCTGTAAATAGTGATTAAATCAAAACCTTCAATTGTTTGCAGCTCCTGCAATGCAATGAGCTTCCCGTTTTTTTCAATATGCTTCAACAGATTGTTCACCTGAATTTCGGTGAGCAAACCAAGCTGCATCAGCTCTTCCTTACCAACCCGGTTTATGTTCAGCGGGTTTTCGGAATAATATTTCAGGTTGTCGGCAATTTCGGTGAAATCAATGTCTTCACCGGCAGTTTGCACAAGGTTTTCGATGCGCTCTTCTATTTTCTGCTCTTCATTGGAAACGGGTGGCAGCGGGGGGACTTCCTGAGCTGAACAAAAATTTAAGGACAATAAACAGCAAAGGGCAATCTGCAAACCAGTTTTCAATTTTCTTTCCAAGCCCTGCATTACATTTTATTTCAATTGATAAGTCAGCGAAACATTCGGGGTGTAACCCAATTGCTGATGATAAGAAGCAGCCATATCAAACCGGAAAGATTCAAATTCCAGCCCGATGCCGAATGAAGTCAACACCGGATTGGTGGCAATTCCCGCCCGCAGGTACAGGATTTTTACAATGTGGTAGTCAATCCCTGCTTTGAAAATATTTTTCTCATCCAGATTTTTTTCCGATTCAATGCTGAGAAGAATTTTATCGGACGGTTGGTAAGCAAATCCGGCTTTGAGCACTGCCGGAATCCGTTCATCGTTATAATCAGCCAGCTTTGCGCGGATGGGATTAAAGATATGTGCTCCGAGGAAAAAATTCGGAAGCAACTCAGCGCGCACCCCTGCTTCAAACGTAAAATTGCTTCGGGAACCATAACCTTCCGAAATGCTTGTTCCGAGATAATCGAGCTGTACAGCGGCAGAAATTTTATCACCGAACTTCCGGGCATAAGCCAGTCCGGCTTTTTTTTCGTTGTATAGATTATATCCGTAATAGCTGAGCGATAATGCAAACACCCCGCTGTTTTCAACCGGCAATGCAACAGCGGCTCCGCGCGTGCTCAGCTCATTAAGCAAAAAGGGGGTTTGATTAAAAATTCCCGCGCTTAATTTTTCAATGTATGCCAGCCCCGCCTGGTTATGAAATGCCTGCCATAAGCCGATATCAGCCACCGCAGCGCCACCCAAGCCGGCAGCTTTTCCCCCGGCAGTGATTGTTTCATTTCCTGCATAATTATTGCTGAATGAAAAAACAAAAATCAAAAGCCATGGAATTCTTTTCATTTCGGAAAAATAGATATTTTATTATTGCCGGAAAAAGCCGTTTGGGATAATCAACAGGATTATTGTTAAAACTAAAATAAATCCTTTTCGTACAGTGAAAAATCAGGTTTACTTTGCAGGAAATCTTTTAACCCCATTTTTAATAGTTCATCATGAAAAAAATGTTAATCACCGGTGGAGCAGGATTCATCGGCTCGGCTGTCATCAGCCATTTTCAGAAAAAGAATTTTGAAATATCCGTGCTTGATAACTTATCCTTCGGAAACCGGAATTTTATTGAAATTCCCGAGAAAAATTTTTTCAATGCCGATATTCTCGACCGGAAAAAAGTTTTTGAAATATTTGAAAAAACAAAACCGGAAATCGTGCTTCACCTCGCAGCCATTCATTTTATACCCTACTGCAACAAGCATCCTTTCGAATCGTCCAACATCAACATACAGGGAACCATCCATGTGCTTGACGCAGCCGCAAAAACAAAACCGGAGAAAGTTCTCTTTGCTTCCACGGCTGCTGTTTATCCGATTTGCGATGAAGCGCTCAATGAAAATCACGAAGTGGGACCAATGGATATTTACGGTATTGCAAAGCTGGCTTGCGAACATTTGTGCCACGAATTTTACCTTCAAAATAAAATTACAACCATCATTTGCCGGTTCTTCAATGCATTCGGTCCGAACGAAACCAACCCGCACCTGATTCCCGAAATTCAACGGCAGGTGAATGAAGGATTGCGGAAAATAAAGCTCGGCAATCTCACACCCAAGCGCGATTTCATTCATACGTTTGACATGGCATCAGCGGTGGAGGTGCTGATTGAAAAAGTAAAATCAGGAATTGATACTTTCAATCTCGGAAGGGGAATTGAGTATTCCATTACCGAAATTGTGGAAGCGTTCGAAAGGCAGATTAGCGAAAAAATTGAAATTGAAGTAGACCCGGAGCGCGTCCGAAAAGTGGAGCGCATGCACCTTCTTGCCGATGTAAGCAAATTGAAATCGCTGGGATGGAATCCTAAAATCAGCATTGACGAAGGCATACGGACGCTGGTAAATGTAAATACCAAAGCATAACCGGCTTAGGCCGCAATGGAAATCCCGAAAATAAAATTAGTGTTTTGCACGGATGGAATTTTTCCTCATGCCATCGGAGGCATGGAACGACATTCGCGGTTGCTGGTGGAAGAACTGGCAAAAAATCCACAACTGGAAATTACGGTTATCCACCCTCACACAGGAAAACGCATATTCGAAAATCAGAATTCGGTTCAAGAAGTAGTAATTTCTATCAAGCGGGGAAAATACCTGATATCCTATGTGGTGAATGCATTCAGATATTCGCGCAAAGTATATGAACATCTTAAAAGCCATCCTGATGCGGTTATTTACTCTCAGGGTATGGCTGTCTGGCATGGGATAAAAAAAATCTCAAACAGGGTTATTCTTAATCCGCATGGATTGGAGCCGTACCAGGTACTTACCATTAAAGAAAAAATTATAACGCTTCCATACAAACTAATTCATGATTATCTTTTTCGTCATGCCGGAAAAATTATTTCGCTGGGGGGAAGACTTACTAATGTTTTGATCAGCCGGTGCAATATTCCGGATTACAAAATTGCGGTTATTCCGAATGCAGTGAATCTTCCGAAAGAAAAGGTCCAACGCAGGTTTGATTCGGTGCAGCTTCAGCTTTTGTTTGTGGGAAGGTTTGCATTTAACAAGGGAATTCAGTTTCTCGCTGAAGCCGCTCATGAGCTGAACTTGCAGGGATATAAGGACCGGCTCCGGTTCATATTTGCAGGAAAGGGTCCAATGTTTGATGAGCTGAACAACCGGTACAAAGCTGAAAATATCTTGTTTTACGGAGGAGCCAGTGATGAAATGCTGAAACAGCTATACACGGAAAGTGGCTTGTTCATTCTCCCTACGTTGTTTGAAGGAATGCCTACTGTGGTGCTCGAAGCAATGAGCTATGGTTTGCCTGTGATGGTTACCGACACGGGAGCAACGCGCGAAATGGTGGATGAAACAAATGGGTATATCATTGAAAAGAAAAGCATAGCATCCATTAAAAATGCCATTCTTAAATTTGTTGAATTATCACCGGAACAAAAAAAAGGAATGTCGGATGCTTCCTTCCTGAAAGTGAGAGAAAACTTTACCTGGAGCATTGTGGCTCAAAAGCACATCCGGTTATTTAACAGTATAATTGAATCAGCATGATTGAATATTTGAAAAAGCACATTCAATATTTCGCCATGGTGGTTGGCTGGGTAATTACAGGAATTTACCTTTCTCCGCTTCATCTTGCTGTAATCCCTCTGAGCTTGCTTTTGCTCAAGTGGCGGAATTTGTATCCTGAAATGATCATCGGATTTTTTGTCATTGTAATTCTTGCCGATAGTCTGGGCGAGTCTATGAGCTGGGCAAGAGGAATTAAGGACATTTATCTTGTAATGATGGCTGTGCTGTTTTTATTCAATCTGAAGGAATTCCGGTACAGAAATAATTTGTGGTATGCATTTATCCCGTTTTTTGTTCTTGCAGTGATTCTGATCTTTCGCAGCCCTGATCTTAAAACCTGCAGCTTAAAAACATTTTCATTTATCATTGTCTATTCCATATTGCCCTTCTATTATTTTAAAGCGATCAATGAAGACAAGGACAGGTTTTTCAAAGGATTCGTCTTGGCAATAAGCATTCTGCTGTTTTACGGATTAATCATGATCGTTTTGTTTCCGGATTCAGCATACATCAGCGGCCGGTACAAAGGGGTTATGGGTAATCCCAATGGATTGGGAATTTTGTGTACTGTTTTTTTTGCTTTGTTCACCATCATCATTTCCGACAGGAAGAATTTGTTTTCAAAACCTGAAATAATCGCGGTTTATGCATTGATCATAATTTCTGTATTGTTGAGCGCATCTCGAAATTCATTGATCTCCATCTTGATTTTTTACTGCTTTTCACGCTTTTTTAAAGTTTCATATTTTCTTGGGTTCGTTTTGATCATTATCATAGGAATCACGTATCAGTTAGTCATCACCAATCTTCCGCAGATACTCGCTGCGATGGGATTGCAGCAATATTTGAGGGTTGAAAATCTTGAAGACGGATCGGGGCGGCTTATTGCCTGGAAATTCGCCATGCAGCAAATCCAGCAGAATTTTATGATTGGCAAAGGAATCAACTACGAAATATGGATTTTCGATCAGCACAAGATGTATCTATACCGATTCGGTCCCATCGGCAATTCACACAACAGTTGGCTTGCCATGTGGCTCAACACCGGATTGGTGGGACTGGTTATGTATGCAAGTGCATTTATATACCGGTTTGTAAAAGTTGCCGGCAGCTCCCCCTATGTATTACCGCTGATGTATTGCGTATTGTTTTCAGCTACTTTCGAAGCATGGCTTGTAGGGTCATTGAATCCATATACTCCCATGCTGCTTCTTATGTGGTCCTATTTTGAGGTAGCTTCAGCAACAGAAAAAGCTCCGGAAAAGGAATTGGTAAGCCATCCGGTAAACCAGCCCCAGCTTGCATGAAAAAGAAAGCGCTTTTTCTGGCACATGCACTGTCGGGATATTTTCTTGCCTGCCTGAAAAAATTTGCCGGAGAATATGATGTTGAGGTGCATGTAATAAAATATCCGGTTGCTGAAATAGCTCCCTTCAAATTCGAAATGCAATCAGAAAATATTTTTTTCTATGAACGGAAAAATTATGACAGGAAATCACTGGACCAACTGGTGAATATCATTCATCCTGAAATTATTTTCTGCAGCGGCTGGGCGGATAAAGATTACCTGCATATCTGCCAAGCTGCTCTGAAAGCGGTGAGAGTAGTTTTGCTTTTCGATAATCCCTGGCGGGCCACTTTGAAACAGAATATAATGGTTTTTACCGGAAAACATTTTTTGAAAAAACATTTCTCTTCCTGCTGGGTTTCGGGATTTCCGCAGCGGATATATGCTCTGAAATTAGGATTTTCAGATCATGAAATCTGTGAAGGTTGCTATTCCTGCGATTTCGATTTTTTTTATGGCGAGTATTTAAAAAACCGAGCTGCAAAATCAAAATCGTTTCCACGGAAATTATTATTTGTCGGACGATATGCAGCCCTGAAAGGCGTGGAAGAACTGTGGGATGCATTTATTAAATTTTCCGGGAAATCTAACAACGATTGGGAACTTTGGTGCATCGGCAAGGGGGACTTGAAAAGCAAAATGCCTTCGCATCCGCGCATAAAAGATTTCGGATTTGTGCAGCCGGAAGAAATCGGCAGGTATATTCAGCAAACCGGAATTTTTATTTTACCTGCCCATTACGAGCACTGGGGTGTTGTGGTTCATGAGTTTGCTTCGGCTGGATTCCCGCTGATTTGCAGCAGCACTACCAGTGCAGCAACTGCATTCTTAAAAGCCGGATACAATGGATGGATTCATGCACCGCGTAATGCGGAATCCATTTACGGAACGCTTGACGAAATATCCGGATATTCGGATCGTGAATTATTTGAAATGAGTGAAAAAAGTACGAATCTTGCCCGGCAGATTACTCCTGTGGTATGGAGTAAAACTGCATCGAGTTATCTCAATGACGAATTGCTTCCTGTATTCCGGTTCGATAAGGAAAGTGTTTCGTTACAAACACATGAAATCACTGAAAAATAAGCATGACCGTTTCAGATCAGAAAATAAAAACAGATTTATCAAAATTCAATAATGAATGGTTTCATCCGGGCAGTAAGATCAAACGTGTGTTATGGCATTTGACAAGCAGCATCTTTTTTATCAATCCGCTATTCACTCCGGTTTTTGTAAAAGTATTTTTGCTCCGTTTGTTCGGTGCTCAGATAGGAAAAGGGATTGTGCTGAAACCGAGGGTAACCATCAAGTTTCCGTGGAACCTTGTTATTGGAGATTTTGCCTGGATTGGTGAAAAAGCGTGGATTGACAATCTGGCGAAAGTGGTTATCGGAAACAACTGTTGCATCTCGCAGGGCGCAATGCTGCTTACGGGAAATCATAATTACAAAAAATCTACTTTTGATCTTATGATTGGAGCCATCACTCTTGAGGATGGGGTCTGGATTGGGTCCCATGCCATCGTTTGTCCCGGCATCACTTGCCGGTCACATGCCGTGTTAAGCGTCAACTCGGTTGCAACATTCGATCTCGAACCTTATTCCATTTACCGCGGAAATCCTGCTGTTAAAGTGAAAGACAGGGAGGTTTCAGAATAACAATTCAATTTTTTTTTTAACCTTTGAAAATTATTTCCGTAAAAGGAATAGTTTTTGTTACCTAATTAACTTAGCATAACCAAACTTTTCGAAGTGAAGATCAGCATTATTACCATAACCTACAACAGCCAGCATACGGTGGAGGACACCATTCAGTCAGTAACCAGCCAGGATTACGATGATATTGAATACATCATTGTAGATGGCATGTCCAAAGACAGCACATTAAAAATTGTGGACAAGTACCGGCATCGCATAGCAAAAGTAATTTCGGAAAAAGACAACGGATTATACGATGCTCTCAACAAAGGAATAAAAGCGGCTACAGGAGATGTAGTGGGCTTGCTTCATTCCGATGATATGTATTCCGATAAAAGTGTTATTTCAAATATTGCCCGCATTTTCGCCAATTCAGCCAAGCCCGATGCTGTTTATGCCGATCTTGTATTTGTAAGCCGTAGTGATACTGAAAAAGTTATGCGGATCTGGAAATCGGGAGAATACCGCGAAGGTGCTTTTCTTAAAGGTTGGATGCCGCCCCACCCTACTTTTTTTGTTAAACGAAATTGCTATGAACGGTTCGGATATTTCAATACCAATTTAAAATTATCGGCAGATTATGAGCTGATGCTTCGCTTCATTCATAAAAATCATATCCGGATTTCCTATTTGCCGCAAACCATAGTAAAAATGCGCATGGGTGGTACCAGCAATGTGAGCTTTTTTGTGAAGCTGAAAGCCAACCTCGAGGATAAAATTGCGTGGCGTCTCAATGGAATCAAGCCCGGTGCATTAACCGTTTTAAAAAAGCCCTTTTCCAAAATAGGGCAGTTTCTTCGCTTCGGATAGTCAGTCAATCACCGACTCAATCACTGCAGGATAGCTCTCAAGCTCTATTTTCCTGATTTTTTTACTCAGCGAAACCGGGGTTTCACCCGCTTCCAGATTTATTTTCTGCTGAAAAATTATTTCTCCTTCATCATAGCGGTTGTTTACATAATGAATGGTTATACCTGATTTTTTCTTTCCTGACCTGCAAACCGATTCATGCACTTTCATTCCGTACATTCCTTTACCCCCAAACTCGGGAAGCAATGCCGGATGAATGTTGACGATTCTTTTTTCGAATGCCCGGATTATCACTTCCGGAACCAAACTCAGAAATCCGGCAAGGACAATCCAGGTAATTTTAAATTGATCAAGGCATTGTATTAATGGCTCACCGCTCCGGAAATCCGCTTTGCTGAATATAACTGATTTCACTCGCAGCTTCCGGGCTTTTTCAATCACCCCTGCTTCGGGATTATCCGTAATCACGCAAACAATTTTAATTACCGGATGATGTTCAAAGTACCGGATCAGATTTTCGGCATTTGTTCCTTCGCCTGATGCGAATACTGCAACTCTCTTTTCCTGTAACATACCGTGCAAAAATATTCATCGGGACTTTGGGATGCAGCGGTTGAATAATTCAAATTGCTCCCTTTTTCAAGAAAAAAACCATCGCCACTTAATGTGCAGATTGAGCTTTTGATTATAATATTTTGATTTTGTTACTTTGCGCCACATTTTTTCAATCTGAACCCATCTTATCCGTATGGTATTTCAGCCGTAACCTTGATTAATAATTTTTAGAATACCTTTGAACTACAAATTTTAAACTTTAAACCTTTTAAATATGTCCGACATTTCATCAAAAGTAAAAGCAATCATTGTTGACAAACTGGGCGTTGATTCAAAAGACGTAAATGATAATGCCAGCTTTACCAATGATTTGGGTGCCGATTCGCTCGATACAGTGGAGCTGATCATGGAATTTGAAAAAGAATTCAACATTGCCATTCCCGATGATCAGGCAGAAAAAATAAGCACGGTAGGACAGGCAATTGCTTACATTCAGGCAAACAGCAAATAATTTTTTTTCATAATTTTTATTAATGCTCAGGAGGGTAGTAGTTACAGGACTTGGTGCGCTTACTCCTTTAGGAAATTCGGTTGATGAATTCTGGCGGAATCTTGTCAATGGCGTAAGTGGTGCCGGACCCATTACCCGGTTTAATGCATCCAAATTCAAAACACAATTTGCCTGCGAAGTCCGCAACTTTGACCCGGCTCAGTACATCGAAAAAAAAGACGCCCGCAAAATGGATCAGTTCAGCCATTATGCGATTGCCGTTTCTGTACAGGCGGTTAAAGATGCCGCGTTGGAAAACAACAACTCGGTTGACCCCGATCGTGTTGGAGTCATCTGGGGTTCCGGGGTTGGTGGCATTAAAACTTTTCAGGACGAAGTAACCGGTTTTGCCAGAAGTGAAGGTACTCCCAGGTTTAATCCGTTTTATATTCCTAAAATTATAATTGATATAGCCCCGGGGCATATTTCCATGCGCTTCGGATTCAGAGGTCCTAATTTTTCAACCGTTTCCGCCTGCGCTTCTTCTACTAATGCACTGATTGATTCCTTTAATTATATCCGGCTCGGAATGGCTGATGTGATTGTTTCGGGAGGCAGCGAAGCTCCGGTCAATGAATCGGGAGTAGGCGGTTTTAATGCCCTTCATGCACTGAGCACCCGCAATGATGATCCCGCAACTGCTTCACGACCCTACGACAAAAACCGCGATGGTTTTGTTATTGGGGAAGGCGGTGCCTGCCTTGTTCTCGAAGACCTTGAACATGCACAGAAAAGAGGCGCTAAAATTTATGCCGAAGTCATCGGCTGTGGTTTGAGCGCTGATGCCTATCACTTGACCGCTCCGCATCCTGAAGGTTTTGGAGCTTACAATGTGATGATTAATGCATTGAAGGATGCCAAACTTAAACCCGAAGAAGTTGACTACATTAATACACACGGCACTTCAACACCCATTGGCGACCCTCAGGAGCTAAAAGCCATTCAGAAAGCATTTGGTGATCATGCCTATAAAATGAACATCAGCTCCACCAAATCAATGACCGGTCACCTGCTTGGCGGTGCAGGCGCTATAGAAGCCCTTGCCTCTGTTCTCGCTATCAGAAACGATGTAGTGCCGCCTACCATCAACCACTTTACCGATGACGATGAAGTGGATCCACGGCTGAACCTTACCTTTAACAAAGCACAAAAAAGAAAAATCAATATTTCGCTGAGCAATACCTTCGGATTCGGAGGGCATAATGCTACAGTGATCTTCCGCAAGTTCCCCAACTGATATTGTGTTTTGAAGGCAATAAAATTTCTTTTTTCGAAAGACAAAGCTCTTTCGGCAGCGATAAAAAATCTCACGGGATTTTACCCGCGAAATCATTCCGTTTATAAGCTGGCGCTCAGTCATCGTTCCGTTGCCCGCGATCTGGGCAAAGGCGTTAAGCTGTCAAACGAACGGCTCGAATACCTGGGCGATGCAGTGCTGGGCGCTGTTGTTGCCGATATGCTCTTCAAACGTTTTCCATACCGCGATGAGGGCTTTCTTACCGAGATGCGCTCCCGTATTGTCAGCCGCGAAAACCTCAAAAACATCGCCCTCAAGCTCGGTCTTGATAAATTGGTTCAAAAAGATGCAGGTGCCGGTTCCTTCCGCTCTATGTATGGCGATGCCTTTGAAGCCCTCATTGGCGCCATTTACATTGACAAAGGATACAACACCACCCACAAATTTATCATCAGCCGAATCATTGACATCCACCTCGATCTCCACAGTCTTGAAGCCATCGAGCTTAATTTCAAAAGCAAAATCCTGAACTGGGCGCAGAAAGAAAAACATAATGTGATTTTCGAAACTATTGAAGAAAACAGCAATTCGCGGCTGATTAAAGTCCGCCTTCTCGTTGACGAAAAAGAAATCAGCACCGGACAGGATTTTTCAAAGAAAAAAGCCGAACAGATTGCTGCTGAATCCGCCTGTGCTGAATTGGGTATTTGATTTTCCTTGTCGAAGTTTCATCCCGAAAAAATCAGCATATCCATTTAACGCTGTTGATTTTCATAAAATCCAACAAAGTGTAGCTTTGTCCTTCTACTAATTGATTCATTTCTGAACTACATATTTTTCATAGCAAAACGCCTCGTCTCCGGTAGTACCGGCATGCGTATATTTTCCAGGCCTGCCGTTCTTATTTCCCTCATCAGCGTATCGCTTGGCATGGCGGTAATGGTGCTTTCGGTAATGGTCATGAATGGATTTAAAAATGAAATTACCGGAAAAGTTACTGATTTTGCATCCCACATTCGCATCTCCAATTTCGACAACAACCAATCCCCCGAAGAGCAACCCATCCTTATCAATCCCGATTATTATGATTCTATAAAAAAAAATCCCCTCGTAAAAAGCGTTCATATCTATGCTTCCAAACCCGGCATCATTAAAACAAAAGATGCCATCCAGGGAATTATTCTCAAAGGCACTGCCCTCGATTTTGACTGGAATAACTTCCGCACCAAAATAACAGAAGGCAGCACTCCCCATTATTCATCCCCTCAAAACCTCTACTCCATTTTGATCAGCCGCAAGCTCGCCTCCCTGCTGCATCTGAAACTGAACCAGCAAATTGCAGTCTATTTCGTTCAGCAGCCCCCCCGCGTCCGCAAATTCACCATTACCGGTATTTACGACACCGGCATGGAAGAATTCGACCGCACCTTCGTCTTTTGCAATATTGATGTAATCCGAAAACTCAATGACTGGACTCCTCAACAGGCGGGCGGATATGAAATCTCACTTCGCCATTTCAAAAATCTCGATGCTGCTGCCGCTCTATTCTATCACCAATCCCGCTTCAACCTAAAAGTTGAAAGCATCCGCGACTTATTTCCCCAAATCTTCAACTGGCTTGAGCTCATTAATATCAATGTGGCCATCATCATCATCCTCATGATAGCTATTGCCGGTGCCAACATCATCTCCTGCCTTTTAATCATCATCCTCGAAAACACCCTCCTTATCGGTATTCTCCAATCTCTTGGTGCTATCAATCTCCACATCCAAAAAATCTTTCTCTGCGTCTCTGTTTTCATCTCTGCCGCTGGTATTTTCCTCGGCAACATCCTTGCCTTTTCCATCGCCATCATCCAGAAATCCACCGGCTGCTTCCGCCTCCCCGAAGAATCCTATTACCTTTCCCTTGTCCCCATCCATTTTTCCCTCCCCCAAATCCTCCTTCTCAATGCCGCCACCCTCGCTGCCTGCATCCTCTTCACCATGCTTCCCGTTCTCATCATTTCCCGTATCAATCCTGCAAGCGTTTTGAGATTCGATTGAAGATTTTATTTAGGTAAGGATAATTGAAATAAAATGCTCATTTCATTTCTCCTTTTTCATTAATCACAAATTCCACTTTAGCTTTTATTCCTTTTGCATTTTCAATTTCAATAACATACCTCCCCGGCAACATGTAATACTTCCCGTTCCCCGCTTTTTCTGCTTTCTTTCCTGCTACGCCTTCCTTCGAAGCCTGTTTCAGATAAGCATTGTAGGAATCTACTGCGGAGGAATCAACCGACAGGTCATAATTCACATAATTTAACCCGGCTTCGCTTGTGTCGTTCGTCTGGTGCAGCACATGTCCTGAATCTGTTTTGATACGAATGAAAGTGAAGGAAGAATTTTTAAGATAAAATGCAATTTCTTTTTCCGGCTCGCGGGCTTCCTGCCACGAAGCATTTTTCCTTCCCCAGTTTTTATTCCAGGTTGCAGGTGACGGCTGAAACACATAAATCTCCTTTTGTAAAATGGAATCCGTCAACTGTTGAAGTTCTTTTACGCCCGCAACATAAACACTGCGCCCATGTGTGCCTACCACTAATTCGTTTTCGCGCGGATGAATTACCAGGTCATGCACTGCCACAGCCGGGAGGTTATTATTTAAAAGCATAAAATTTTTCCCGCGGTCAATGGAAACATAACATCCGTTATCGCTGCCTGCATAAAGAATATTTCTGTTCACCGGGTCTTCGCGAACCACATTCAGCGGTTCATCCGGCAACCCCTGGCCGGTGCGCTCCCATGTTTGTCCATAATTTTTTGAAACAAATAATAGGGATAAAAAATTATCCCAGTGATAACCATTCAGGCAGGCATAAACAGTTGCTGTGTCAAACGCAGAAGCAATAACTCTTTTCACCCAATAATCCTGCGGCAGCTTATCCGAAATTTTTTTCCAGTTGTATCCTGCATCGTGCGAAACATACATCAGTCCGTCATCGGTGCCGAAATAAAGCAGCCCGAATTTCAATGGCGATTCATGAATGGAAGTAATGGTTCCGAATGCCACATCCCCTTTCCGTCCCCCCTTTGTCATATCGCCCGTAAGGGTAACAAAATCATTTCCCTTCTTCATCGAACGGTGGAATTTGTTCGAACCCATGTACAGAATATCCTGGTTGTGCTTCGACAGCCAGATGGGCGCTTGCCAGTTGAACCGCAGCGGGCGCTCACCCAGTTTGTGCTTGGGACGGGTGAGCTTTGTTTCACCGGTTGTTTTATCCACCCTGTAATACCAGCCGAACTGAAAGCCGGTGTAAACCGTATTGTTATCGCGCATGTCCACCATCACCTGCATTCCATCGCCCCACAAAAGTGACTTCCAGGGATACTTTCCGCTTTCATGCCATCCGGTGCTTGCCTTGTAGGTTGAAGGACCCGTCCAAACTCCGTTATCCTGCAACCCGCCATAAATATTATAGGGCTTGTCCATATCCACCTGAACGGAATAAAATTGTCCGACTGCCGGAGTGTTTGCTTTGAAATAAGATTTGCCGTCATCATAAGTAATATTCAATCCGCCATCATTACCAATAATAATGTGCCCGTCCTTTGCAGGATTAATCCAGAAAGCATGGTAATCGCCATGCATATTATCGGCATCAACGGATTTGAAAGTTTTTCCTCCATCATCGGACTTCAATACCGGAACACCGGCAATAAAAATCTTATTTGAATCAATTGGAGAAACCGCTATCTGCCCGAAATAATATCCATACGTATTATAAACATAATCGAGAAAATCTGAATTGGTTTTTTTCCAGGACCCGCCTGCATCATCCGACCTGTAAACTTCTGCCCCGATAACATCTGTATCGAATAACTGCGAATTGGCATCTTCAAGATATTCAACCAGTGTGACGGGCTTAATGCTGTCCGTACGAATCATGTTTTTCACTCTCCTTACTGAATACTCTTCATCAAAATCATTTTCTTTCAAAAAATTTCCGATTAATGAATCGCTCTGCAACAGAAAAATTTCTTTTGTCATTTTCCGCAACGTGTCTTGGGTAAGAACAAATTCCTTTTTTTCCTCTTTCTTTTTTTCGCGCCTGAACTGATTGTCGAGCACGGCATAAAGAATGTCAGGGTTTTTAGGATAAATGCACAGTCCGATTCGTCCCACCCCATCGCCCTGCGGAAACCCGCTTTGCTTAACAGAAATCAGTTTCCATGAATCGCCCCCATCCGCGCTTTTGTAAATCCCGCTTTTGATTCCGCTTTCCGTAAGATCCCACGCCCTGCGCTGCCGGTGCCATGCTGCTGCATAAAGTATCTGCGGATCCAGAGGATTCAGCACCAAATCAATCGCTCCGGTATTGTCATCAATATATAAGGTGTGCTTCCATGTTTTCCCCCCATCGGTGGTTTTATAAATTCCCCGTTCCTGATTGGGGGAATACAAATGTCCGGTTATTGCCACCCAAAGTATTTGCGGATTTTCCGGATGTAGAATGATGCGCCCTGTATGATGGCTTTCTCCAAGACCTTTATGTTCCCATGTTTTACCCTTATCTGTGCTTTTATAAATGCCGGTGCCGGAATAAGACGAGCGGCTCGAATTGTTTTCGCCCGTACCTGCCCAGATGATTTCACCATGCTTCCAGTCCACGGCAATATCGCCAAGGGTCATGGCTGCTTCATTATCAAAAACCGGCTCAAACGACTGCCCGTTGTTATGAGTAACCCACAACCCGCCCGAAGCATAAGCTACATAAAAATGAGCAGGGTCAGCCGGATTGACATCCACATCAACCACCCTGCCGCTCATGATGGATGGTCCCACCGAACGGAACTTAATATTTTTAACGAGCGAATTTTTTTCAAGTGCTTTCCTCTTTTCAAACCCCTGCCATCGCTTTTCAAAAGCAGACGGCTGTATGGGATTCTTAAAAACGCTTTGTGCTGAAAGGATGACAGGTGAAAAAAGAAATATCAATAATGGTTTGAATGAGTGCATTGGGAATAAATTTTATCCGGGGTAAATGTACTAATCCATTTCATTTTCCCTTCCTCCTGACTTTGAATGGATTAAAAAAATATTTCATTCCGAAAACAAATTCATACATGTATTTGTAATTGAAAAAACTTTAATATGTTGTATCTTTGCAATGCCTAAATCAAAAAATCCGGTTAACTTATGAAGAAAACAAGAGTATTGTTCATTTCTCAGGAAATATTCCCTTATGTGGATGGCGGAGAGATGGGAAAAATATCGCGCTTTTTACCGCAGGGAATACAGGAGCGGGGAAGAGAAATCAGAACTTTTATGCCGCGTTTCGGCAGTGTAAACGAAAGAAGGAATCAACTGCACGAAGTCATCCGGCTTTCTGGTATGAACCTCATCATCAACGACAGTGACCATCCTTTGATTATCAAGGTAGCTTCGATACAGGCAGCCCGCATGCAGGTTTACTTCATTGACAATGAAGAGTATTTTCAACGCAAGGCAGTTTTCAGAGATGCAAAGGAAAAGTTCTTTAAGGATAACGATGACAGAGCCATATTTTTTAGCCGCGGGGTGCTCGAAACGGTGAAAAAGCTCGGTTGGAATCCCGATATCATTCACTGCCACGGCTGGATGACCAGCTTGATTCCGCTGTATGTGAAAACCAGCTATAAGGACGACCCGATGTTCCGCAATTCGAAAGTGATTTATTCACTTTATGATGATACATTCACCGAGAAATTCAATGACGATTATTCAAAGAAGCTGATGATGGAAGGCATCACCCCTGCTGATGTGAAGGAATTGAAAGTACCTACTTATGACAACATTACCATAAGCGCCATTTCAAAATCGGATGCCGTCATTATGGGTACGATGGACGTCAGCCCGCTGGTGAGGAATTATTTAAGAAAAGCCAATAAGCCCGTGCTCGAATATCAGACGCCTGAGAATTATGTAGAGGCATACAATGCCTTTTATGATGAGCTGGTGGAAATGGAAGATTCGGTGCTGGCGTAATTCAGTACAATTACTTTTCAGAAATCCCTTTTTATTTTTTATTGATTGATGAAACAATCGCTCCGGTATTTTCTATTGATGTCAGCGATTGCAGTAGCGTTTATTTCCTGCAAAGACCCTGATTTGGTTGGCTTAAATGTTTTGCCGGAAGAAGACCTTGGTGCATTGCTTTTCACAGATACATTATCGCTTTCCACAGTAACAGTTCGCGAGGATTCGCTTACTACCCGTTCTGATTTTAGTGCGCATCTGCTTGGAAGCATTGATGATAATTTGTTTGGGAAAACGGCTGCATCGCTGTATGCACAACTTAATCTTACATCATTCAATCCGAACTTCGGAAGCAATCCGGTTTGCGATTCCGTGGTTCTTTCATTTGTAATCAGCGGTTATTATGGTGATACTCTGAACTCAACCCACCAGCTCACCATTTATGAACTGGATGAGGGTCTGATAAAAGACAGTTCGCGTTATACCAGTCAAAAGCCCATGCTTGTTTCAGGAGCTATTTCAACTTATACTATAAATGAAGTGCGGCCCAATGACAGCATTACGATAAACGGTATCAAAGCCCCACAGGTTTTAATCCGGATGGATGCATCGTTCGGAAATAAAATTCTGACTGCGCCTTCATCCACATTTGCAAGCGCTGAAAGTTTTAATAATTTTATTAAAGGACTTTATGTTGAAGATATGCTGACAGCAGGAAACGGATGCATCATGTATTTTAATCTGAGCGATGCACTTAGTTCCACTTTTCCGAGCCGCATGATTGTTTATTATCATAATGATAACGATACC
>Ga0187893_10008201_pt1 | contig 16613 bp, 8 predicted proteins | sample MA1701074metaG_FD_139574 | JGI IMG/M metagenome (GOLD analysis project Ga0187893, IMG submission 139574) | White microbial mat communities from a basaltic lava cave in the Kipuka Kanohina Cave System on the Island of Hawaii, USA - MA170107-4 metaG ...
ACTGCCCACAACGAAACGCGAAGCGTCAGCGAGCGTCCGCCCACTGCCCACAACGAAACGCGAAGCGTCAGCGAGCGTCCGCCCACTGCCCACAACGAAACGCGAAGCGTCAGCGAGCGTCCGGTTCCGGCTGCACCTTCCCCCGCCGCCAAGCCCCTCCGCTTCAAGAACGTCGAAATGAAAATCCCCGACTCCTGGAAACCCCAGACCCCCGCCAACCCCATGCGCGTCGCACAAATCGAGTGGCCCGCCGCCCCGGCCCACCCGGAACCCCCGCAACTTATCGTCTTCTGGTTCGGCCCCAACGAGGGCGGCACCGTCGACGCCAACCTCCAGCGCTGGCGCGGCCAGTTCGAGCAGCCCGGCGATGGCGAGACCTCTCGCTTCCGCACCGATCTCGCCTCCGTCACCCTCCTCGACAAAGCCGGCACTTTCAAACAGCAGCCGAGCATGATGTCCCCCGAATACACCCCCCGCCCCAATTGGCGCATGCTCGCAGCCGTCGTCGAGATCGAAGGCGGCCCCTTCTTCTTCCGCGCCGTCGGACCCGACGCCTCCGTCACCGCCCAGCGCGACGCCCTCCACGCCGCCCTCCGCTCCATGCGTCCGCAGTAGCGCCAGGCGTACCGCCGGCCGTCGTCCCCGACCCCCCCGTTTTGCCGCCGCGCCCCCGCATTCCGCCGCGCCGCATGCGGCCCGCTTCAGTTTGTGCCACCGGCTATCAGCCGGTGCGATTCGCGCACCGCCGACACTTCCCCGGCATCTCGTCATCCCCGCGAAAGCGGGAATCCAGCGAATTCATCCAGGATCATCTCCGCCGTCGTCCGCCTCTTCCGCGGCCGATACAATCTGCCCGATGGACATCGCCCGCATCCGCAACTTCTCCATCATCGCCCACATCGACCACGGCAAGAGCACGCTGGCCGACCGCCTCCTCCTCCGTTGCGGCGCCGTCTCCCAGCGCGAGATGCGCGACCAGTTTCTCGACGACATGGACCTCGAGCGCGAGATGGGCATCACCATCAAGGCCAACCGCGCCACCCTCTCCTACCTCTATCCCGCGCCCGGCGCTTCCTCCGTCGACGAGCCGCCGGGTTCATCCCGGCGGTCGCCCCCCGGCCCCTACATGCTCAACCTCATCGACACCCCCGGTCACGTCGACTTTCACTACGAAGTCAGCCGTGCCCTCGCCGCCTGCGAAGCCGTCCTACTCCTCGTCGACGCCTCCCAGGGCATCGAGGCCCAGACCCTCGCCAACGCCTACAAGGCCATCGAGGCGAATCTCACTATTCTTCCCGTCATCAACAAGATCGACCTCCCCGCCGCCCGCCCCCACGACATCGCCATGGAACTCGAAAACGTCCTCGCCCTGCCCGCCGAGGACGCCCTCCTCGTCTCCGCCAAGACCGGCGACGGCATCGACGCCCTCCTCGACGCCATCGTCCAACGCTGCCCCCCGCCCCGCGGAGACCCCGCCGCGCCCCTCCGCGCCCTCATCTACGACGCCAAGGTCGACCCCCACCGCGGCGTCATCTGCCACCTCCGCGTCTTCGACGGCGTCGTTCGACGCGGCGACCGCATCGACCTCATGGGCGCAGGCCGCTCCTACCACGCTACCGACGTCGGCAAGTTCCTCCCGCGCGTCACCAGCACCGACGCCCTCCAGGCCGGCGAGGTCGGCTACCTCTTCGCCGGCATCAAGACCATCCACGACGTCAACATCGGCGACACCGTCACCCACTCCGACCGCCCCTGCGCCGCCCCGCTCCCCGGATACCAGCCCCCGCAGCAGATGGTCTTCTGCGACTTCTACCCCGGCCCCGGCACCACCAGCCCACAACTCCGCGACGCCCTCGAAAGACTCTGGCTCAACGACAGCAGTTTCACCTTCCAGCCCACCGCCAGCGTCGCCCTCGGAACCGGATTCCGCTGCGGCTTCCTCGGCCTGCTCCACATGAAGATCATTCAGGAGCGCCTTGAACGCGAAAGCGAGGTCGACGTCGTCCAGACCGCCCCGACGGTCGGCTACGAGGTGCTCTTTAAGGACCACCGCGTCGCCCGCATCGACTCCCCCGCCGACATGCCCCCGCCCGATCACTTCCTCGAAATCCGCGAGCCGATGATCGACGCCGAGGTCGTCGTCCCCGCCCGCTTCATCGGCGGCATCATGCAACTCTGCGAGGAACGCCGCGGCGCCTATCGAAAGACCGAGTACCTCTCCCCCGAACGCGTCGTCCTCCACTACGAGTTCCCCATGGCCGAGGTCATCTACGATTTCTACGACCGCCTCAAGAGCATCACCAGCGGCTACGGCACCCTCAACTACGCCCTCAGCGGCTTCCGCCCCGCCGACCTCGTCAAACTCGACATCCTCGTCAACGCCCGCCCCGTCGACGCCCTCTCCGTCATCGTCCACCGTAGCAAGGCCGAGTACCGCGGCCGCCGCCTCATCGCCCGCCTGCGAAAGGAGATCGCCCGACACCAGTTCGAAATCCCCCTCCAGGCCGCCGTCGGCAGCAAAATCATCGCCCGCGAGACCATCAAGGCCGTCCGCAAGGACGTGACCGCCAAGTGCTACGGCGGCGACGTGACCCGCAAGCGCAAACTGCTCGAAAAACAGAAGGAGGGAAAGAAAAGGATGAAACAGGTAGGAAATGTCTCGATCCCGCAGGAGGCCTTCATGGCCGTCCTCGACCCGGGAGAGTGAGCGCCGCGCCGCTTACTTCTTTTCGCCGCCCGCCTGAGCGTCTTATTTCGCCCGCCTTTTCGCCTTATCGCACGCCATTTCGCCGGCCTTTACGCCCGCCATTTCGCCGGCCTCTTCGCCCGCCATTTCGCCGGCCGCCTTGGCGGCCGCTTTTCTCAACAATCCCCGTAGCCCGACTATCTGCGAAGTGCTCTATTTCGCCGCCCCGCTCGCGGCCCGCTCTTCCCCCGACCCGCCCCGCCTCATCCCTCCACCGGCGGCACCGAGTCCGCCAGCGTGCCATAGGCGTTGGAAACCTTGGTCCCGATCGACGTCAACGTAGCCACGCACACGAGAATGATGAGCGCCACCAGGACCGCGTACTCCACCACCGTCGCGGCCTCCTCCTCCCGGGCCAGTCGTATAATCCGCCCGCCGCCGTTCATCATTGCCCCACGTCGTCCGCGGCCGCGCCTGCGGCCGCATTCAACCTTACGATACGGCGCGCCCCCCGCCAAACCCCCGCGCACCGCAATACCATCATCGGCTCGCGGGCGCTTTCTCCCCAGACTTCCCTTGATCCGATCTCCGTTATCGGAGGGCCGGCCTCCAACCGCCGGTTTCCGGTCTCACGCTGGGGATTTCGGCTCCGATTTCATCCCGGACTTCAACGATCCGTCGTCGCAGCCCCGCCCGCGACGCTTACGGGATCAATAACCCGACCAGCGCCTGGATGTCCTCTCCGTCCGTTCTCCCGTTCCCGTCCACGTCCACGCGGCAGGCCGTGTCCTCGTCCAGACTCGGACTCAACAGCGCCGCGGCCATCGCCGGCGCGTCGTTCTGGTTGATCGTCCCGTTATTGTCCACGTCCCCGCGCAGACACGGGATCACGTGCAATATCGCAAACGCCGATCGGCCGCCCGCGTCGATCACCGTCACGAAGTAATAACTCTTCGTCGCCGGCTGTCCCGCCGGAACCACGATCGTCCCGCCCAGGTGCCCGTTCGGCTCCACGGCGAGACTGTCGGCATAGACCGCGTCGTCCAGGTACAGCGTCGCCGTACTGCTCGCCGTCAGGTCCGTCGCGAAATACCCCACCGTATCCCCCGCGGACGCCACCGACGGACTCACCGTCAGGTCCGCCTGCCCCTCCTCGTAATCGTCCACGAACGTCGACTCGATGCGGTCCGTCTCCCTTCCCACCGGCGACGGGCTGTGCGACGACAGCACCATCGGGATCGGGTTCGTCGGTCCGCTTCCCCGCAGTCCCGGAACCCACGAATCATCCACCACCACCTGCACGTTCGTCACCCAGTTCGGCGGCATGTCCGTGTCGTCGAACCGCGGCTCATCGACAAACGTCGCCGGCCCCAGCGGCACGCTCGTGAACTTGACATAGTCCTCCAGCCACGCCTGGCTGTTGATCTCCCCGCCCCCCGTCATCATCTCGATCCGTACCCCCACTTCCACCCCGCGCGCACCGTAGCGGCTCACGCCCGTTTCCCGGTCGTTATCCGTGTCGAAGTACCACGCGTACTCCCACTGCGTCGACGCGTTTCGGTCGATCACCTGCTCCGTCGCGAACGCCAACTTGACCGCGCCCGTGCCGTGCAGCCGGTACGCCTCCATCGAGTACAGCCCCGCCCCGCTCGGCACCGGTTCCGCCGGCGCCTCCATCGGGCCGATCGCCACCCCCCGGAATACCGTGTTTGGCTGGGCCATCGCGACGTTCAGGAACGGCGACCCCGGCCCGAAATCCCGAACATGCACGAGCCGGTTCGGCGGCCCTTCCGCGGTCGTCGCGAAAAACGTCGCTTCGCCCTGCTGGTCGTACAGCACCGTCAGCCCGCGGAGCCCGTTCACGTTCAGCCCGTTGTTCAGCGTGTATTGCAGCGTCCACACCCCGCCCACGTTCATCCACTTCTGAAGCCCCCCGCCGTTCGCCACCGACCGGTCGTCCGCCACGTACAGCGTGTGCGCATTGGTGAACACATAGTCGTACACGCTCTGCGGACTCGCCGGGTTCGGGTCGAACCCCGGCAGCAACTGCACCGGCTGCCCGCCCGTCGTCGGAAGCCCCTGGCCCACCGTGTTCACGCCCCGAAACGCCCCCGACATCGTCGACACGAACAACTGCGGCGATCCCGTCAGCATCTCAGAGATCCCGACCACTCGCGTGTTCGTCACCAGGGCGCTCAGTTGCGTCGACATCGAACTGCCCCCCGGCACGTACCGCACGCCCCCCGTCGACGCCGGTGATCCCGTCCCCCCCGTCCAGAACGCCTCCCCGTCCACCGTCACCGCGCTGCGGATGTTCCCCGTGTTGTACGCGTCGATCGCCGTCGTCGTGTCCACGTTTCCGTCCGCGTCCACCAGTCCGACCACCCGGTTCACCCCCGCCGAGTTCGTCCCCGACACGTTCGGCGTCCCAACCGCCGCGTTGTACCCGGCCAGCACCACGTATCGCCCGTCGTCCGAGCGGCTCAGGTATCCTTCTGAAGTTGCCGTCCCGCTCATCGTCAGTGCCCGGTTCCCGGACCCCGCCGGCAAGATCGGCAGCGGAATGCTCGGCCCCGCCACGAACGTGTTCAGAGAATACGTCCTCAGCATCACCGGGTGCGCCGCGTTCGACAGCGCCGGACCCCCGTCGCCCACTTGGCACACGCACAGGCAGCGGCAGTGGTCCTTCCGACGGTCCTGCTGCCCGCCCGACCCGTGCGGCTGCGAGGCCGTCGGCGTGCTCGCGGCCGCCTGCGTCACCGTCCGCCCCAGTTCTTTGGCCTTCCGGCGGATCTCCTCCGCCTGCTGCGTCGTCATCTGCGTGCCCGTCCGGACGTTTGACCCAGCCATGAAGTTTTGCGACTGCGCCGGATGTCCCCCCCCGTCGGCATACTTCGTCCCCGCCGGCCCGCTGGTCACGACGTGTCCCGGCCCCAGCGTCAGGATATGCCCGCACTCGTGCGCGATCGTCTCACCCGTCTGCTGCGTCGTCGCCCGCTTCTGGACCACCGCCGTCCGCTGATTGTGGATGCTCCAGCCCGGCGTCGCCGTTCCCTCCCACGGCACCGACGTCACCGTGATCTTGATCCCCTTCCCCGCGCCGACGACGTTGTCGAGTTCCGTCCCGCCCGCCGCGTGCGCCGCGTCGCCCTCCGCCGTCGTATAACTCGAGTTCCCGTCCGCGTTCCCCGCCGCCACCGGCGCGCTGGTCGGGTTCGAGTTCACCTTCTTCACAACCAGTTTCACGTCCGCCTGCTTTAAAACCTTGTTTGCGTGTTCGATCGCGTCGAGGATCTCCTGCGTCGTCGCCACCGGCCCCCCCGGCCCGCTCGTGATGTTCACGACGACATCGATCTCCGTATACTCCGTCGTCCCGCTCGCCGACCCCGCCCCGATCAGCGCCGACGCCACCACCAGCCCGAGGATCCACAACAGTCGTGACATGTGCATCTCTCCTGTATCGGCGCGCTCAGCGCGCACTCACGCCCCCCAAAGGCCCCTCCTTGCCTCATTCCGATCCACGATATCATATTTGCGCCCCTCGCGCCTAGTCGGCTGCTCAGGGGACGCTCCCCTCGCGCCTATCCACTTCCTGTTCAGAAAGTTACGCACTTGCCCTGCGACGCTTCGCTCCGATCCCACTTTGTTCCCGGGCGCCCCCACGCTGGTCCTGCCCCTTCTCTCCCCGCGCGAATCAAGACGCCCTCCCAGCCCCCGCCCTTTACAATCGCCCGACGCCGGCACGACCCGCCCGGGACACAACCATGCCCCGACCCTTCTTCTGGAAACTTTTCCTCGGCCACGCCCTCCTCACCGCCGCGGTCGTCATCGTCTCCGTGTTCCTCATCGCCCGCGAAGTCGAGCGGAATCACCTCCGCGACCTCACCGATCAACTCCTCCGCAAGGCCGAACTCGTCGCCGAGGCCGTCGCTCCGCGCCTCCACCGCGATGACCCGCTCCAGGACGAAATCCGTCGCCTGTCCCGACACGACCCCGACCTCCGCGTCACATTCATCGCCCCCGATGGCAGGGTCCTCGCCGACTCCCACGCCGACCCGGCAACCATGGAATCCCATGCCGACCGCCCCGAGTTCCGCGACGCCCTCTCCGCCGGCCGCGGCGAGTCCACCCGCTACTCCCACACAATCCACCGCGACCTCAAGTACCTCGCCCTCCGTCTCGGCCCCGCACAGGACCCGCGCGCCGTCGTCCGCGTCGCACTCCCCATTGTGGGCATCGCCGCCCACGCCGAGGCAACCCGCCGACTCGCCGGCATGATCGCCGGCACGACCCTCCTGGCCGCCCTCGCCCTGGCGCTCGGACTCGCCCGCATCTGGAGCAACCCCCTCCGCCGCATTGCCGACACCGCCCGCTCACTCTCCCGCGGCGATCTCCGCGCCCGCGCCGACCCGCGCGGCTCGGATGAACTGGCCGATCTCGCCCGCGCCCTCAACCAGATGCGCGACGCGCTCGCCGCTCAACTCCTCACCATCGACCGCCAGCGCCAGAACCTCGAAGCCCTGATCCGCGCCCTCACCGAAGGCGTCATCGCCGCCGGGCCCGACGGCCGCATCGTCCTCGCCAACCCGGCCGCCGTCCGGCTCCTCCGCGCCCTCGCTCCCGCACCGCCCCCCGCCGCCCGCAACGAGACGCGCACCATCCGCGACCGAAGCAACAACGAGACGCGAAGCGTCAGCGAGCGAAGCAACAACGAGACGCGCACCATCCGCGACCGAAGCAACAACGAGACGCGAAGCGTCAGCGAGCGAAGCAACAACGAGACGCGAAGCGTCAGCGAGCGAAGCAACAACGAGACGCGCACCATCCGCGACCGAAGCAACAACGAGACGCGAAGCGTCAGCGAGCGTCGCCACGACGCCGTTTCGCCGCATGTCGAAGGCGAGCGCTTTTCAACCGACAAACGAGAATCCCCGCCACGACCAGACCCCCCAACCCTGCCCGACCTCCTCGTCGGGCGCGCCGTCGATGATTGCATCACCCACCCCGACCTCGCCCGACTCCTCGCCCCGACCCCCGTCGGCCCTGACGCTGAACCGACCGCGCCCCGCGAAATCCGCATTCAGTCCGACACGCCCGCCGGCGTCGTCTCCGTCCTCGCCCGCGTCTCCCAGTTGCACCCCTCCGCCCCCGGCGACGCCCCCGCTCCCGCCCGCGTCGTCGTCCTCACCGACGTCACCGAACTCGCCCGCACCCTCCAGATGCGATCCGACTTCGTCGCCAACGCCTCACACGAACTCCGCACGCCTCTCGCCGCCATCCGCGCCTCCGTCGAAACCCTGCTTCAGATGGACCGTGCACCCGACGCCGCGCGCGGCTTCCTCGCCGTCATCGACCGCCACTCCGCTCGTCTCGAATCCCTCGTCCGCGAGATGCTCGACCTGTCCCGGCTGGAATCCCCCCACGCCCGCTTCCCCGCTCAGCCCCTGCACCTCCCGGACCTCCTCGTCGATCTCCGCGCCCGCTTCGCCCATGCCCTCGAAACCAGGCGCCTCGACTGGTCCGCAGAATGCCCCCCGCAGTGCCATCGACTCGTCGCCAACCCCTTTCTCCTCGATCTCGTCCTCGACAACCTTGTCGACAACGCGATCAAGTTCACCGACGCAGGCAGGGTCTCCGTCCTTTGCCGCGGTGCCGGCAACGGCGACATCGAAATCGCCGTCCGAGACGACGGCTGCGGCATCCCCCCCGAAGAACAGTCGCGCGTCTTCGAACGCTTCTTCCAGGTCCGCCGCGCCCGCTCCGACGCCCCGACCCACACCCGCGGCGCGGGCCTCGGCCTCTCCATCGCCCGCCACGCCGCCTCGCTCCTGAACGCCCGCCTCTCCCTCGACAGCGCCCCCGCCCGCGGCACCACCGTCACCCTCCGTCTCCCCCAGAACGGCTGACCATCGCCCCGGCCCGGCTCACGCCCCGCGCCCCCTGAATCTCACGTTTCAAATCTGAACTCGACAATTACCAATTGAAGTTTGCCGATCTCCCGCCCCCTTCCCGATTCCCCGTTCCCCGTTCCCTGTTCCCCGTCCCCTCTTCCCCGCTCCCTCCCCCTCACGCCATGGCCATCGCCGCCTCCGCGTACCGCTCCTGGATCGCCATGAATTCCGGCTCGTTTTGCGCAAATACCTCCACCACCGCCGGGTCAAACTGCCCCTCCGAATGCCGCAGAATGATGCTCCGCGCCAACTCGTGCGAATACACCTGCTTATACACCCGCTTCGACGTCAGCGCGTCGTACACGTCCGCCAGCGCCACGATCCGCCCGCACAACGGTATCTCCTCCCCTTCCAGGCCCCGCGGGTATCCCGTCCCGTCCCACCGCTCGTGGTGCGTCAGCGCGATGTCCCGCCCCATGTGCAGGAAGTGCACCCCGGGAAACTGCCGCACCGCCGCCTCCAGCGTCTGCGCCCCGATCGTCGTGTGCGTCTTCATGATCTCCCACTCCCGCTCGTTCAGCCGCGCCGGCTTCAGCAGCACGAAGTCCGGGATGCCCACCTTCCCGATGTCGTGCAGCGGACTCGTCAGGAAGATCAGCCGCACAAACTCCGCGTCGATCTCGCCGTCGTACGCGCCCTTCTCGCGCAGCAGCCGCGCGATCAGCCGCGAGTACGCCCGCACCCGGTCCAGGTGCGCCCCCGTCTCCGGGTCGCGCGACTCCGCCAGCCGCGCCAGCGCGAAGATCGCCACGTCCCGTGTCTCCAGCGACAGCACCCGCTCCGCCACTCGCACCCGCACCCGCAACTCGTCCGCGTTGAACGGCTTCGTCAGGAAATCATCCGCCCCCGCCGTCAACGCCTCCACCACGTCGTTGTTCCGCTGCCGCCCCGTCAGCAGGATGATGTACACGTACCCCGGCCACTCCTCCGCCCGGATGCGCCGGCACAACTCCAGCCCGTCGATCCCCGGCATCATCCAGTCCGAGATCACCAGCCGATGCAGCCCCTCCCGCACCTGCTCCAGCGCCTCCAGTCCGTCGCGCGCCTCTTCCGCCTCATGGCCCGCAGCGCGAAGCGTCCGCGTCAGCGCCGCCAGCGAAATCTCGTCGTCGTCGACGCACAGGATTCTCATGACGTCTGCTCCGCGCCGGCGGCCTGCCCGCTGTTCCTGCGATTCAACAAACCTTCCACCCGGTACTCTAGGCACCGCTCCACCTCGCGTCGCAGCGTCGCAACCGTCTCCGCCGCTCGCGCCAGGTCCCCCTCGCTCGCCAGCAACTCGATCTCCGCCGCCACCGCCCGGATCGCGTCCGCCGCCAGGCACGCCGCCGCACCCTTCAGCCCGTGCGCCGCGCGCTCCACCGCCTGCGCGTCCTTCGCCGAAAGCCCCCGCGACACCTGCTCCACGTCCCCCGCCGCGCGACGCTGAAACTTTGTCAGCATCTCCGCCGCCACCTCCGCGTCCCCGCCCCACTGCGCCAGCAGCGCCGCCTCGTCGATCGGCGCCGCCGCCCCCGGGCCGCGGGCCTCAGCCCGCGCCCCACTATCCGTTGCCCCTAACGCCTCGTCCCTGTTTTGCAGATCCATGTTCCCGACTCCCGACTCACGACCCCCTGCTCCCAACGCGCCGCGCGCCGCACACTGCGGCCCCTTCGTCTTCCCGCCCGCTCCGGTTCGAGTTGCCCCGGTCGCCTCCAGTTTCTCCGCCACCGCCTCCACGACCTTCAGCAGCCGCTCCGGGTTCAGCGGCTTCGTCAGGTAATCATCCATCCCCGCCTCCAGGCACTTCTCCCGGTCTCCCTTGATCGCGTTCGCCGTGAACGCCACGATGTGCGCCCGCCGCCGCCCGCTTTCCGCGGCTTCCGCCGTGCGAATCTCGCGCGTCACCGCGAACCCGTCCATCTCCGGCATCTGGCAGTCCATCAGGATCAGGTCGAACTCCGCCGCGCGGGCCGCCTCCAGCGCCTCGCGCCCGTTCGTCGCCACCTCGCACCGATGCCCCGCACGCGACAGGATCCGCACCGCCACTTCCCGGCTGATCTCGTGGTCCTCCGCCAGCAGGATGCGCGGTGCGCGCCCGCCGCTCCGCCGCGGGCTCCGCCGAGTCCACAGCGGTCGCTCCTCGGCCGATGGGGCCGGCTCCCCACCCGCGCTCGAACCCGCCACCGCCTCCGAGAGACATTCGAGAAGCCGCGACTGCTGCACCGGCTTCGTCGCCGTCACCGTGATGCCCGCCGCCTTCAGCGCCGCCGGCGCCGGCTGCCTCTCCGCCGGAATCAGCAGCACGAGGATCGTCTTCCGGATTGACTCCTCGCTCCGGATCGCCTGCGCCAGGGACAGCCCGTCTTTCCCCGCCAACTCCAGGTCGATCACCGCCATTCCGTACGGCTGCCGCCGCGCCGCAGCCCGGCGCAACAGCGACAGCGCCGTCGCAGCATCCGGCGCGGCGTCGTGCGATAGTTCCCACGCTGTCAACTGCTCGCTCAACATGCTCCGGCACGTCGCGTTGTCGTCCACCACCAGCACCCGCGTGTTCCGCAGATTGTCCAGCACCGCCTGCGCGTCCGGCTCCTCGCCCGCCTGTCGCGCCAGCCGCACCGTGAACCAGAACCGCGACCCGTGCCCCTCCTCGCTCTCCACTCCCATCTTCCCCCCCATCAACTCCACGATCCGCTTGCAGATCACCAGCCCCAGCCCCGTCCCCCCGTATCGCCGCGTCGTCGACGCGTCGGCTTGCGTGAAGGGCTCGAACAGCCGTTCGATCCGCCCCCGCGGGATGCCGATCCCCGTGTCGTCGACCGTGAACCGCGCCACGACCTGTTCGTCCGACTGCGACTCCAGCGTGCCGCGGACCACCACCTGTCCGCGCTCCGTGAACTTGACCGCATTCCCGATCAGGTTCGAAAACACCTGTTGCAGCCGGCCCGCGTCGCCCCGCACCCGCGACGGCACCCGCGGGTGAATGCTCGCCGCCAGTTCCAGCCCCTTGGCCTCCGCCCGCGACGCAAACGTCGCCACGACGCTCTCCAGCGCATACCGGACGTCGAAATCCGACTCTTCCAGTTCTAATTTCCCCGCCTCGATCTTCGAGAAATCAAGGATGTCGCTGATCAGCGACAGCAGCGCATCCCCCGACGACTTCGCCAGCCACACGTATCGCCGCTGCTCCGCCGTCAACTCCGTCCCCAGCAGCAGCGCGTTCATCCCGATCACCCCGTTCAAAGGCGTCCGCAACTCGTGGCTCATCATCGCCAGAAACTCGCTCTTCGCCTGGCTCGCCGCTTCCGCCGCCTCCTTCGCTTCCCGCAGCGCCCGTTCCGTCTCCTTCCGCTCCGTGATGTCGCGCAGGTACCCCGCGAACACCGTCCGCCCGTCCTCCCTGCGGACCGGCGCGATCGCTAACTCCACCGGAAACTCCGCCCCGTCCCCTCGCAGCGCCGTAATCTCGATCCGTTTCCCGAGCAACGGCCCTTCCCCGGTCTTCCGGTAATGCGCCAGCCCCCGCTCGTGCGCCTCCCGGTACTGCGCCGGGATGATCGTCGCCGACAACGGCCGGCCCAGCGCTTCCACCCGCGAAATCCCGAAGATCCGCTCCGATGCCGGGTTGAATTCGAGGATCGCGCCCTCGTCGTCGATCAGGATGATCGCGTCCAGCGCCGCCCGCAGAATCGCCGCGTTTTCCGACGCGCTTCGACGCAATGAAGAGAGCGTCCGCCGCCTTTCCTCGTCCGTCCGGTACAGCGCCTGCGCGATCCAGAACACCGCCAGCACGATGAATACAATGTTGCCGATCGTCCCGATGCACACCCCGAATTCCGTCTCGTACCATCCCTGTCGCTGTCCCAGCAGCCGAAGCCACCCGATCGTCGTCGGCAGTGCGACGGCCGCGGGCAGCAGTCGCCGGCACACCATCCCCGCCGGCCCCCCGCTCGTGACGATCCGCATCGCCCCGCCCTGCGGTCGCGCGTGCAGGACTGCCACCGCCAGCACGACAAACCCGGCCGCCGTGTTGAACGCCATCGGGGTGTACACCCCGACCCCGTACAGCGTCGACACGCCGTACCCGTAGCCCAAGATGGCCATCAGCCCGATCATTCCGAACCCGAACGCGAAATACTCCGAAGGTCGCCGCCCCCGGCCCGTCTCCACGTCCAGCAGCAGCAGCGACAGCGACGCCAGGACGAAGGACAGGGCGGTGTTCGGCGCCATCCGGTTCGGCCGGCCCTGCTCCGCGTCTTCGATTCGCGTCGCGAACAACAGCCGGTCCGTTCCCAATCCGATCCCCGCGATGTATTCAAACAGTCGGTCGAGTCCGATCAGCAGCACCACCCCGATCGCCGCGAACGACGCATACCGCCGCCAGTCCTGCGGTCCGCCTTGCAGTCGCCAGCGCAGCGTCATCCCGCTCAGCATGAATGCCGCGGCGGTCGCCGGGTTTATCGCAACCCAGCTGGGAACGAGTCGCTTCAACGCCTCGACGTCCAGTGCCCACCCCGCCAGCACCATCACGCCCAGCACGACGACGGCTAGCGCCATCCCCTCCGCGAATCCCCGGCATCGATCCGGATTCAGACCGTAACCGTCCACCTTGATTCGATCTTCGCCGTGCCGGTTCATTGCGTAAGAGACCCCGTGCGCGCGCTTATGGGGCCGCGATTCATGCGGTCCTGGCGGACCCGCGCCTAATGTTGATCGGCCCGTCCGATCCCGGGGTTGACGCTCGCGCCGGTCGAATACGTCTCGTTGTTCCCCCCGCTCTGCGATTACGGGACGTTTCCCCACAACGAGACGCGAAGCGTCAGCCAGCGTTCCCGTCCCGCCGCCCCAACGAGACGCGAAGCGTCAGCGAGCGTTCCCGTCCCGCCGCCCACAACGAGACGCGAAGCGTCAGCGAGCGTTCCCGTCCCGCCGCCCCAACGAGACGCGAAGCGTCAGCGAGCGTTCCCGTCCCGCCGTGTCGCCGCGAGCCCGGTCCGTCCCATCTCGCCGAGACCGGTCCGCCGACTCGTTTCGCCACGCGCAAAAAACCCGTCATTCCCCCCAAAGCGCGAATCCAGCCCGCCCCTCCCCCCGCCGCCCCAACGAGACGCGAAGCGTCAGCGAGCGTTCCCGTCCCGCCGTTTCGCCGCGAGCCCGGTCCGTCCCATCTCGCCGAGACCGGTCCGCCGACTCGTTTCGCCACGCGCAAAAAACCCGTCATTCCCCCCAAAGCGGGAATCCAGTCCTCTGCCCCTCCGCCCGCTTGACACCCCCCGCGCCGCTCCTACCCTGACCCGCGGCCCCCCGGAGCGACCATGCCTCCCCTGCTCGCCGCCAACCCCCTCGAAAACTTCAGCGCCCTCACCCTCGCCTGCCTCCTCGCCTGGATCCTCTCCGTCTGCCTCCACGAATTCGCCCACGCGCTCGTCGCCTTCCTCGGCGGAGACCGCTCCGTCGCGCAGCGCGGCTACCTCTCGCTCGATCCCACCCGTTACATCGACCCCGTTATGACCCTCCTCATCCCCGCCGTCGTCCTCCTCCTCGGCGGTCTGCCCCTGCCCGGCGGCGCCGTCCTGATCGATCGCTCCCGCCTCCGCAGCCGCCGCTGGGAAACCGCCGTCTCCGCCGCCGGACCCGCCGCCAACCTGCTCCTCTGTCTGTTGATCGTGATCGTGATGCACCCGCGCCTCGGCCTCGTCGACCACGACGCCGCAGATCAGCCCAACTGGGTCCTCTTCCTCGGCGCGATGGGCCTGCTTCAGTTCTACGCCGTCCTGCTGAACCTCCTTCCTATTCCCCCGCTCGACGGCTTCGGCCTCATCGAGCACCGCCTCGACCCCGAGACCCGCTGGCGCATGCGCCAGCCCCGCACCGGCATGATGTGCCTCGCCATCCTCTTCTTCATCCTCTGGGCCGTCCCGGGCGCCGGCGGCCTGATCCTCCGCGCCTTTGCCGTCTTCACCGAGTACTTCGGCGTCCCGCCCGGCGTATTCCTTGACGGCTACCTGGCGGCCTTTTACGGCGAGCGCTGAGCCGCTACGCTGGCACGCGGGGACGGACGGATTCGCCGATGCGCATTCTCTCCGGCGTGCAACCTTCGGGCCGCCTCCACCTCGGCAACTACTTCGGCGCGATGAAGCAGCATATCGAGGCCCAGAACGAGCATGAATCGTTCATCTTCATCGCCAATTACCACGCCCTCACCACCGTCCAGGACGCCGCCCGCCTCGAGGCCCTCACACGCGACGTCGCCCTCGACTACCTCGCCCTCGGCCTCGACCCCGGCCGCGCCTGCCTCTTCCGCCAGTCCGACGTCCCCGGGGTCGCCGAACTCGCCTGGATCCTTTCCACCGTCACCGGCATAGGCCTCCTCGAACGCGCCCACTCCTACAAGGACAAAGTCTCAAAAGGCCTCTCCCCGACCGTCGGCCTTTTCACCTACCCCCTCCTCATGGCCGCCGACATCCTGATCTACCGCTCCGATCTCGTCCCCGTCGGCCGAGACCAGGTCCAGCACATTGAGATGGCCCAGGACATGGCCGGATACTTCAACAACACCTACGGCCGCCCCGTCTTCGTCCGCCCCGAGGCCCGGCTCAACGAGGCCGCCGTCGTCCCCGGAATCGACGGCCAGAAGATGAGCAAGAGTTACGGCAACACCATCGACATCTTCGACGACCCGAAGGCCGCGCGCAAACGCATCATGTCCATCAAGACCGACAGCACCCCCGTCGACGCCCCCAAGGACCCCGACCAGTGCACCGTCATGGCCCTGCTGCGGCTGCTCGCCGCGCCCGACGAAGCGGCCGAGTGGGAAGCCCGCTACCGCCGCCCGGGCATGGGCTACGGCGAGGCCAAATCCCGCGTCGCCGACCTGTTCGAACAGCGCTTCGGCCCCGCCCGCGACCGCCGCGCCGCGCTCGTCCGGGACCCGGCCCGCGTGGAAGCCCTCCTGGCCGCCGCCGGCCGCCGCGCCCGCGAAGTCGCCGCTCAAGTCATGCGCGACGTCCGCGCCGCCTGCGGCATCGTCACCTCGTCGTGACCCGGTCGCCGGCCGCTTCTCCGATTGTTGACGATCGAACGGACAACAACGCGCCCGGCGACCACTTCAAGCCCACGGATGCCCATCCGCGGGCCTCCGCTCACTGTCCTTGCCCGCTCAGGCGTGAATCAACTCCGCTTCCGCCATCAGAATTCTGAAATCTGCAACCCGGAATGCCTCATTTCCTTTCCTCCGTCCGCTCCGGCAGGAACCGCGCACCCGGCCGCCAACGAAAATCTTTTTTTGTCCTCCCAACCCGCGCCCCGGCCGGGACTACCCGCCCGTCCGCGCGCCCACCGGCCGATTTCCATTTGCCCCCGCCGACCCCCGTCCTATGTTTGTTGCAGCGGCGCAGCGTCCGCTGTTGCTTGCTCGTGAGAGATTCCGATCTCGCACGGCTCGACCGCGCCGCAGAAAAAAGGAGCCGCCATGCGCGCCGTACACGATCCCGATTCGCTCCCCCTCGCCGATGCGCCCACTGGTGCGAGATTCCCATCTCGCACCCCCTCCGCCGCACCGCACATGAAAGGAGCCGCCATGCACGACCCACACGATCCCGAATCGCTCCCCGTCGCCGATGCCCTCGCCGCCCTCGACGCCGACCTCGTCGCCACCCTCCGCGAAACACTTCCTGACAAGTTCCGCGACGCCGGCCCGAGCGAACTCGCCCGCCTCCTCACCGCCTACGCCGCCTTCCGGCGCTCACCCGTCGCCCGCCAACCACTCGCCGACCGCCAACCCCCCGCCGACCGCCAACAACTCGCCATTCCCGCGAATCCTGTCCCCGACCTCGATCGGGGCGCGGCAATCCAGCCCGCACCGCCGCTTCCCGTCCACAACGAGACGCGAAGAGTCAGCGAGCGTCCCCGCCACGCCGTGTCGCCCCGGGCCGAGTCTGGTCTCGTTTCGCCGCGCGCCGAGCGCATGCGTGCTTCGTCTGCCGAAACACCCCCGC
>Ga0187893_10008202_pt1 | contig 16611 bp, 14 predicted proteins | sample MA1701074metaG_FD_139574 | JGI IMG/M metagenome (GOLD analysis project Ga0187893, IMG submission 139574) | White microbial mat communities from a basaltic lava cave in the Kipuka Kanohina Cave System on the Island of Hawaii, USA - MA170107-4 metaG ...
CCGAGCGTTGCCGCCGAGGCGCTGCCGATCGCTTCCGGCGCGGGTACTGTGGCATTAAGGGGTGGCGCGTCGACGGGTGGCACATCCGCGGAAATGTCGGCTGCGGGCGCCGGCGGAGTCGGATCGGTGCCCGCGGACGCCTTGGTGGAGACAGGCCTGCCCGCCGGAGCCTCGGCGGCGGCGGGTGTGTGCGCGCGTGCCGCCTCCTGCATGCGCGCGAGCTGGACCTGCATGACCGCGAACTCGTTTGCGCGCTGTTCGGCTTCCGCCCGCACCTGCGCCACTTCGGCGGCGATGCGCGCGTCGGCCTCCTCTTGGGCTTGCCCGACCCTGCGCACGATCGTGGCCTCGGCGAGTGCCCGGGCGTCCAGTTCCGCCCGACGCCGAATCTCTTCGAGGTCGGATTCGGCTGCCGCCCGTGCGTGCTCCGCATCCTCGTGTGCGCGCGCGAGCTCGGCCTGCAGCCGGGCCTCCGCTTCGGCACGGACGCGTGCGATTTCCACCTCGCGCACCTGCGCCACTTCGGCGGCGATGCGTGCGTCGGCCTCCTCTTGGGCGCGCCCGGCCCGGCGCATGATCGTGGCCTCGGCGAGTGCCCGGGCGTCCAGTTCCGCCCGACGCCGAATCTCTTCGAGGTCGGATTCGGCTGCCGCCCGCGCGTCCTCCGCTTCCTCCTGCGCGCGCGCGAGCTCGGCCTGCAGCCGGACCTCGGCATCGGCACGGACGCTGGCGATTTCCACCTCGCGCGCCGCGCGCGCGTCCTCCATCTCGGCGCGTGCCTGCGCCAGCTCTCGTTCCAGACGGGCGTCCGCCTCGGCGCGCACCCGCGCGACCTCGGCATCGAGCGCGTGCGCTGCGGCCGCTTCGGCGGCTGCCCGCGCGTCGCACGCCGCGGCCTCACGCGCGGCGTCCAGCTCGATTTGCGCCTGCTCCTGCGCGCGGCGCGCCGCGGCCGCCTCCTCTTGGGCGCGCGCCAGCTCCGCCGCCAGGTGCGCCTCGGATTCTTGCCGGATGCGTGCGACTTCGGCTTCGAGCGCACGCGCCGCGGCTTCTTCGGCGGCCGCGCGAGCCTGCTGAGCGGCGGCATCGAGCTCGGAGGCCATGTCCTGCCGCGCCTGCTCCTGCGCGCGGCGCGCCGCGGCCGCCTCCTCGTGGGCGCGCGCCAGCTCCGCCGCCAGACGCGCCTCGGACTCCTGCTGGATCCGCGCCACTTCGGTTTCGAGTCCCCGCGCCGCGTCGTGCTCGGAGGCGATCCGCGCGTCCTCCACCGCCGCCGTGCGGGCGGCGTCCGCTTCTGCGAGCTGCCGGTCGAGCCGCTGCGCCGCCTCGTTGCGCACGCGCGCGAGCGCCTCGGCCAGCGTCTGATCCGATTCGTTGCGGATCCTCGCCAGTTCCGCGGCCTGCGCGTCGCGTGCTTCGATGGCGACAGCCGCGCGCGCCTCCTCCACGGCCGCGCGCCGCTCCGCCACGGCTTCCTCGCGCAGGCGGGTGAGCTCGGCGGCGCGCTGCTCGTTGGTCTCGCGCCGGACGCGTTCGAGTTCCTCGGCGAGCCGCGCGTCCGCGCGCGCCTGCACCAGCGCCAGATGCGCCTCGTGCACCTTCGGATCGATCCCTGAGTCGTCCGGCAGCGCATTGAGATCGATAAAAATGGACCGGTCGTCGGGCGGGGGAGGTGCGCCCGCTGGTTCTTCCACGACGCGGCTGCCCCCAGTGTCGCTGGCCTGGCTGGTTCTGCCAGACGTGGTGTCCGGCGTCGGCCGGGCTGATGCGGGACTGGAGACAGGTGCGCTTGGCGATGGCGCGAGCGCCTCGGAGCGGACCGGGGGAGGCGTAGCGGGCTGTGCGCGTGCTGGATCAGGCGGCTGAATGCGGACCTCAGGTGCGCGTGGCTGGGCCCGCTGTTCCGCCACACGGACGAGGCCGGTGGCCACTGCCGCCGCAAAGAGTTCGGCATCGCTGGCGCGTGGTTGCGCGGCCGAGCCCTTTCGGCGGGACGGCGCCGCGGCCGTTGCCAGCGGAGGAATTGCGAGCGTCTCCGGGAAGTCGGAGATGAGAGAGAAGGTGTCTTTGATCTCCTGCGCCTTCGGTCCGAGCGAGGCGCCCAGGAGCACGAGGTCCGGCACTCGTCGTTTCATCATCGTCGTGGCGGCGTACGCCGACGTCACGACGATCAGCTCGATATCCTTCTGGCCTCCGAGCGTGCGGCGCAGCACGTCGGCCTGTTTGGCGTCGGGTTCGACCGCAAGGACAAGATTCATGGCAAGGAATCCACAGGCTCGCACAAGCCCAGGTATCGGATTTATCGACGCGAGACGAGGCGCGCCGTAGTCCGTGTCGGCTTTTCGGCACCCCGGTCCCATGACCCCCGGCCTGATATCCTGTGAGGCGAATGTATGGAAACTGAGCGATTTCCCGTCGAGAAATCCGACGAAGAATGGCGGCGGGCGCTGTCGCCGCAGCAGTACGCCGTGCTGCGGCGCCACGGAACGGAGCCGCCCGGCACCTGCGCGCTGCTCGATGAGCACCGCGCCGGTACCTTCAGCTGCGCCGGATGCGGGCAGCCCCTGTTCGTCGCCGACCGCAAGTTCGAGAGCGGCACGGGCTGGCCCAGTTTTTTTGCGCCGCTCGAGGGAGCGATTGGCACCACGTCCGATCGCAGCTTCGGCATGGTCCGCACGGAGGTGCACTGCAGCCGGTGCGGCGGTCATCTCGGGCACCTCTTCGAGGACGGCCCGCCGCCGACCGGCCTGCGCTACTGCATCAACGGCATCGCGCTGAACTTCGAACCCGCCCCCCCCGCCTGATATCATCCAGAATCATGCAAGCAGGGTTCATCGGCTGGCGCGGAATGGTCGGCTCCGTCCTCGTGCAGCGCATGCGCGAGGAGCGCGATTTCGATCTCATCGACCCGATCTTCTTCTCGACGTCGCAGACCGGCGCCGCCGCGCCGGCGATCGGCAGGACGGCGCCTCCGGTGAAGGACGCCCGCGACGTGACCGCGCTCGCCGCCTGCGACGTCCTCGTCTCGTGCCAGGGCGGCGATTACACGACCGAGATCTACCCTCGCTTGCGCGCCGCCGGGTGGCGCGGCTACTGGATCGACGCGGCGTCGACGCGGCGGATGCAGGACGACTCCGTCATCGTGCTCGATCCGGTGAACCGCGACGTGATCGATCGCGCGCTCGAGGCCGGCGTCAGGGATTTCATCGGCGGCAACTGCACCGTCAGCCTGATGGTGATGGCGATGGCGGGGCTCTTCCGGGCCGGCCTCGTCGAGTGGGTCGGTGCGATGACCTATCAGGCCGCCTCTGGCGCCGGCGCGAAGCAGATGCGCGAGCTCGTCGCGCAGATGGGCGTGCTGCACGGCGCGGTTGCGTCGCGCCTCGCCGACCCCTCGTCCACGATCCTCGAGATCGATCGCGGCGTCACCGACGCGCTGCGCGGCAGCGCGCTGCCCGTGTCGGAGCTCGACTATCCGCTCGCCGGTAGCCTTCTGCCGTGGATCGACAAGGACCTCGGCAACGGGCAGAGCCGGGAAGAGTGGAAGGCGATGGCCGAGGCGAACAAGATCCTCGGTCGGTCCGCGCCGATCCCCGTCGACGGCATCTGCGTGCGCGTGGGCGCGATGCGGTGCCACAGCCAGGCGCTCACAGTGAAGCTGACGCGCGACGTGCCGCTCGCCGAGATCGAGACGCTGCTCGCCGCCGCGCACGAATGGGTGCGCGTGGTGCCGAACCAGAAGGAGGCGACGCTGCGCGAGCTGACGCCGGCCGCGGTCTCCGGCACCTTGCGCGTGCCGGTCGGGCGCCTGCGCAAACTCTCGATCGGTCCCGAGTACCTGGCGGCGTTCACCGTCGGCGATCAGCTCCTGTGGGGCGCCGCCGAGCCGCTGCGCCGCGTGCTGCGCATCATCCTCGGAGTGGCCGAAACGACGCGTCGCCCGACGGCCGCGACCGTGGCCTGAACTCCTGCTAACGTAGGACGGGCCTTGACGGCCCGCCTCGGCGCGGCGGAAAGCCCTGCCCAGCCTGCATATGGTCGTCCAGAAATTCGGCGGCACGTCGGTCGCTGATCCCGATGCCGTCCGACGTCTTATCGAGATCGCCCGCGGCGCGCGCGCTCGCGACGGGCGCGGCCCCGTGGTCGTCGTCTCCGCGCTCAGTGGCGTCACCGACGCCCTGCTCACGATTGCCGCCGAGGCTGGCGCCTCGCGCACGGACGCCGCGCTGGCGCACGCTGCACGGTTGCGCGAGCGGCACGTCGCCCTGGCGCGCGCCCTGGCGTCCGATGGCGAGTTGGCGCCGCTGTGCGTCGACCTCAACGCCCACTTCGACGAGCTGGATGCGGTCGTCCGCGCGCTCGGCGTGCTGCGCGAGGTGTCGCTGCGCACGCTCGACGTCATAGCCGCGATGGGGGAGCTGCTCAGCTCGCGCATCGTGGCGGCGGCGCTCGCCCATGCAGGACTTCCCGGCGAATGGGTCGATGCCCGTCGCGCCATCGTCACCAACGACGATCACACGCGGGCCGCGCCGCTCATGCGCGAGACGACGGCCGCGCTGCGGGCGGTCGCGACGTTGCTCATCGAGGCCGGGCGCGTGCCGGTGCTCGGCGGCTTCATCGGCGCCACCGCCGACGGCCACACGACGACGCTCGGTCGCGGCGGATCCGACTATTCGGCGGCCATCGTGGGAGCGGGCATCGGCGCGGGCGAGATTCAGATCTGGACTGATGTCGACGGCATGCTGACGGCGGATCCACGCATCATTCCGCAGCCGCGGCTCGTCCCGCGGCTGTCGTATGCCGAGGCGGCCGAGCTCGCATATTTTGGCGCGAAGGTCCTGCATCCGAGTACGATCCACCCGGCCGTGGAACGCAACATTCCGGTCCGCATCCTCAACTCCCGCAAACCGGACGGCCCCGGCACGCTGATTACCGCCGAGCCGAGCCCGGACGGCGACGAGCTGACGGCCATGGCGGCCAAGCGCGATCTCACCGTCGTCGACATCACGTCGAGCCGCATGCTCATGGCGTACGGCTTCTTGCGGCGTGTGTTCGAAGTCTTCGAGCGATTCCGGACCGCCGTTGACGTGGTGACGACGTCCGAGGTGAGTGTGTCGGTGACGGTGGACGACCGGCGGCACCTCGAGTCGATCGTCGAGGCGCTCTCGGAGTTCGCCCAGGTCTCGATCGAAGGCGAGATGGCGCTCCTCTGCGCCGTGGGCGAGCGGCTGCGCGCCGAGCCGGCGATTGCGGCACGCGTGGTGCGCGTGCTCGAGGAGGTGCCGCTCCGGATGATCTCGCAGGCCGCTTCGCGCCGGAACATCACGGTGATCCTGCGCCAGGCCGATCTGCCACACGCCATGCACCGCCTGCACGAGGAGTTCTTCGCATGACGCGCGGCCCGTCAGGCACGCCAGGCACTGAAGGCACCCCAGGCACCCTGCGCGTGCTGCTCGTCGGCTACGGCAAGATGGGACGGATGGTGGAGGAGCTGGCGCCGAGCCAGGGGTGCGAGGTCGTGGGCACGATCGATGTCGGCATGGACAACTGGTCCGTACCCGCCGACGTGGCCGTCGATTTTTCGACCGCGGACGCGCTTCGCGCGAACTTCCCGCGTTATGTCGAGCACAAACTGTCGGTGGTAATCGGGACAACCGGCTGGGCCGATCACGCTCCAGAGCTCCGCGGACAGGCGGAGCGAGCCGGCCTGGGCATCGTCGCGGCGGGGAATTTTTCGATCGGCGTCAACCTCTTTCAACTGGTCGTCGCCGAGGCTGCCCGCCTCATGCAGTCGCACGAGCAATTCGGTGCCTGGATTCATGAAGCCCATCACGCCACCAAGCGCGACGCGCCGTCCGGCACGGCGCTCATGCTCCGAGACGCCATGACCCAGGCGGGATATCGCCGCCCGATCGATATGTCGTCCACGCGGGCGGGCACGATTCCGGGCGTGCATACGGTTGGCTTCGACGCGGCATCCGACACCATCGAGCTGACGCACACGGCGCGCGATCGGCGCGGGTTCGCGGCCGGCGCGCTCCTGGCCGCACGCTGGATCCGTGGGCGCCACGGCTGGTTCACAATGAGAGATGTGCTGGGAGGCGGATCAATGCCCAATGCATAATGCCCAATGCCCACGGGAGCATCTTTGGCATTGAGCATCGGGCATTGAGCCTTGTTGAGAGGTCATCATGCGCACGCCATTTACCGGCGCCGGAACCGCGCTCGTTACTCCCTTCCGCAAAGACGGTGCGATCGATGAGCCCGCGGTGCGCCGCCTGGTGCGCCGGCAGATCGAAGGGGGCATCCACTTCGTCTCGCCGTGCGGGACGACGGGCGAGGCGCCGACGCTCGGTCACAGCGAGAAGCTGCGCGTCTGCGAGCTGGTGGCCGACGAGACGGCGCACCGCGTGCCGGTGCTGGCGGGCGCCGGCGGGTACGACACGCGCGAGGTCATCGCGCTCGTCCGCGAGCTGGAGCAGCTGGGCGTCGACGGGATCCTGTCGGTCACGCCGTTCTACAACAAGCCGACCCAGGAGGGGCTCTATCACCACTACCACGCGATCGCCGACAGCACCTCGCTCCCGATCGTCCTGTATAACGTGCCCGGCCGCACCGGCGTGAACCTCGAGGTGCAGACGGTCGTCCGGCTGTCCGCGCTCCCGAACATCGTCGGCGTCAAGGAAGCCTCGGGGAACCTCGTGCAGATGAGCGAGATCGTCCGCGGCTGCCGCGACGACTTCCTGCTGCTGAGCGGCGACGATCCGATCGCGGTGGCCGTGATGGCCATCGGCGGGCGCGGGCTGATCTCGGTGGCCAGTAACGCCCTCCCAGGGGAGATGGCGCAGGTGATCGAGCTCGCAGAAAAGGGCGACTTCGTCGCGGCGCGCCGGCTCCACCACTGGCTGCTGCCGTTCCTCCAGGTGAACTTCGTCGAGGCGAATCCCATTCCCATCAAGGCCGCGATGGCCGCGATGGGCCTCCTCGACGAGGCGTATCGCTTGCCGCTCGTCCCGCCGAGCGCCGCCGCACGCGACAAGGTCATGAAGGTGCTGCAGGAGCTGAAGCTGCTCGGATCGGCCGCGCGGGTGTGAGTGGACTGGATCTCATTCCTCTCACGCGCGCGCTCATCGACATCGATTCCACGACGGGCCGGGAGCACGAGGCGGGGGAGTGGCTCGCGCAGTTTCTCCACGGGCTCGGGTACCATGTCGAGCGGCAGCCGCTCGCGGACGGACGGTTCAATATCTACGCGCACCTGGATCAGTTGCCGCGGCTCGTCTTCTCCACACATTTCGATTGCGTCCCGCCGTTCGTCGCCAGCCGCGAGGAGCGCGGGCTCCTGTTCGGCCGCGGCGCGTGCGACGCGAAAGGCATCCTCGTAGCCGAGGTCGCGGCGGCCGAGCGCTTGCGGGCTGCCGGCGCGACGGCGATCGCATTGCTGTTCGTCGCCGGAGAGGAACGCGGAAGCGACGGCGCGCGGGCGGCGAACGAGCGGGCCCCCGCCGGCGTGCGGTACCTGATCAACGGGGAGCCGACCGACAACCGTCTCGGCGCGGCCACTCGCGGCGTCCTGCGCGTCCGCCTCCACGCCGACGGCCGCGCCGCCCACTCGGCGTATCCGGAGCTCGGCGTGTCGGCGATCGACAAGCTCCTCGACGCGCTCATGGTGATCCGCGGCGTGCCGCTTCCAGAGGATCCGCAGCTTGGTCAGACGCACTACACGGTGGGCCTGATCGAAGGCGGCGTCGCGCCCAACGTCGTCGCGCCGCGGGCGTCGGCGGAGCTGCTGTTCCGGCTGGTGGGCGACGCGGCGCCCGTTCGTGCCGCGTTGACGGTCGTGGAGGGCCTGGTGTCGATCGAGGACGTCCTCGACGTCCCCGCGATGCGGCTGCATACCGTGCCCGGCTTCGAGACCGCCGTGTTTCCCTACACCACCGACGTGCCGCTGCTTGGCCGCTGGGGGACGCCGCTGCTGCTTGGCCCCGGGTCGATTCATGTGGCGCATACCGACGAGGAGCATGTGGCCGTCGATGAGCTGCGCGCGGCGGTCGAGTTGTACGAAACGCTGGCCACACGACTGTTATACTGACCGTCTGGTGAGCCGCACCGCGGCCCGGACCCTGTGCGACTTCAGCCTGCGAACCGCGTCAGGGCCGGAAGGCAGCAGCGCTAAGTAGACCCTGAGGTGTGCCGCAGGTGCACCGGGTCGCGGTGGGACTCACCAATCACAACTCAAGACGCAACACTCACAACGCACAACGCACGACGCACAGCACAACCCGAGACAGACGTTGGCTTACCAGGTCCTGGCCCGCAAATGGCGTCCGCAGCGGTTCGACGAAGTCATCGGCCAGGAGCCGGTGACGCGGACGCTGCGGAACGCGATTGCGAGCGGCCGGCTCGCGCACGCGTTCGTCTTCGCCGGCCCGCGCGGCTGCGGCAAGACGACCACGGCGCGGATTCTGGCCAAGGCGCTCAACTGCGTGACGGGGCCGATTGCGGACCCCTGCGGCGTCTGCGACGCGTGCGTGGAGATCGCGCAGGGGCGCGACATCGACGTCCTCGAGATCGACGCGGCGAGCCATACCGGCATCGACAACATTCGCGAGGTCGTGATCGCCGGTCTGTCGATCACGCCCGTGCGCGATCGGTACAAAGTGTTCATCATCGACGAGGTGCATCAGCTGTCCACGCCGTCGTTCAACGCGCTGCTGAAGTCGATCGAGGAACCGCCCGCGCACGTCGTCTTCATGATGGCCACGACGGAGCTGCACCGGATTCCGGACACGATTCTGTCCCGGTCGCAGGTGTTCGAGTTCCGGACGATTTCGGCGAAAGCGATTGCCGCCCAGCTGTCGAAGATTGCCGATGCCGAGAAGATCGAGGTCTCGGAGGCGGCGCTGGCGCTCATTGCCCGGGCGGCCGAAGGAAGCATGCGCGATGCGCAGAGCGCGCTCGATCAGGTGATCGCCTTCGCCGGCGATCGGATGACGGTCGACGAGGTCTCTACGGTACTCGGGCTGGTCGGGCGCGACCTGCTGTTCGAGATCGTCGAGGCGGTGGCGACCGAGGACGCCCCGCGCGCCTTCGCGCTCACCGATCGCGCGTCCGAATTGGGCCACGATCTCAGGCTCGTCGTGCGCGAGCTGGGTCGCCTGGTGCGCGACATGATGCTGCTGGCGGTGGATCCCGCCCGCGCCGGCGACGGCCAACTGGCGGAAGGGGAGCTCGACCGGCTGACGGCGCTCGGCCGGCAGTTCTCGCGCGAGGATCTGTTGCGCGCGTTCGACCTGCTGGCGACTGCCGAGCAGGAGATTCGCGCCGCCTCGCAGCCGCGCTATCACTTCGAGATGGTGCTGCTGCGGTGGATGCACCTGCGCAAGCTGGTGCCGCTCACCGATCTGCTCGAGCAGCTCGGGAAAACTCCAACTCCCAACGCCAAACTTGTAACGCCCACACCTCGAAACCCGACCGCCGCGCCGTCGCACTCGCACCCTCGCACCGTCGCACCAACGGTCGCACCCTCGGACTCTCGCACCCTCGGACGCACCCTCGCACCCTCGTCCGATCGCACCATCGCACCTGCTGCAGTGTCCGGTTCGCTCAAGGACAAGTTTCTGAATGAGATCCGTGCCGGCAAGGGCTTCTTCTACAACACCGTTGTCGCCCAGGCGCAGCGCATCGACGTGACCGAGGAGACGATTACATTCACGTTCCTGCCGACGCATCGCGCGCTGCGCGAGCAGTTCGATCAGGCGCGGCCGTGGCTCGAGATGGCGGCCGAGCGAGTGAGTGGCAGGAAGATCAAGGTGACCGCCGTGCAGGCGCCCGCCTCGTCCGACGCGTCTGCGGCTCCTGCGGCGGAGACTGAGGCGCCGGCAGTCGGGAAGCGCGATCTCAAGGCCGAGGCGCTCGCGTCGTCCGCCGTGCAGGCGATGCTCGAGGTCTTTCCCGCCGAGATCCGCGATGTGGAGGAAATGTGAAAGCCCAATGAACATTCAGTCCATGATGAAGCAGGCGCAGGAGATGCAGGAGCGCCTCAAGAAGCAGATGGCCGACATCCGTGTCGAGGCAACCGCCGGCGGCGGCATGGTCACGGTCGTCATGAGCGGCACCAAGGACATCCAGTCGATCCGCATCGATCCCGACGTCGTCTCGAGAGACGAAATCGAGATGCTGCAGGATCTCATCATCGCGGCAGTGAACGATGCCAGCCGCAAAGTCGACGAGCAGCTCGGTCAGACGATGAGCGGACTGATGGGCGGGTTGAAGATCCCGGGCCTCTGACAACCGATCACTCACACCCGTACCACCGCGCTGCATGTCCCTCCCCGAGCCACTCGCACGCCTGATCGAACAGCTGCAGAAGCTTCCCGGTATCGGCGCGAAGGGCGCGCAGCGGCTCGCCTTTCACATCCTGCGGAATCCGCGGGACGACGCCGAGCAGTTGTGCGGCGCGATCCGCGACGTGAAGGAGCAGGTGACCTACTGCTCCGTGTGCAACAACATCACCGCGGCCGATCCGTGTGTGTTCTGTGCCGGCGCGTCGCGCGACCGCCGCGTGATCTGCGTCGTCGAGGAGCCGCAGAACGTGATGGTGGTGGAGAAGACGCGCGAGTTCAGGGGTCTCTATCACGTGCTGATGGGGACGCTCTCGCCGCTGCACGGCGTGGGCCCAGACGATCTGAAGATCAAGGGGCTGCTCGATCGCGTCGGCGCCGGCGGCGTCGAGGAAGTGATCCTCGCCACCAGTCCGACGGTGGAAGGGGAGGCGACGGCGCTCTATCTCGCACGGCTGCTCAAGCCGCTCGGCGCACGCGTGACGCGGATTGCCATGGGCATCCCGGTCGGCTCTGATTTAGAGTATGCGGACGAAGTGACGATGACGCGCGCCATGGAAGGGCGCCGCGATCTCTAGCACGCAGAATCGGTCGCTTGTTGATGCTCCCCGCCACCTATCAGTTCCCTGCAGCCATCGTCCTGCTCGTCGGCGGCGTCGTGGCGTGCTTCTTCGGCTACCGCCTGTTCCGCATCGTGCTGGCGATCTTCGGGTTCATTCTCGGCGCGCTCGCCGCGAGCTCGATTTTCGGCGTCAGCGACACCGGGCCGATGATCATCGCGGCGGTCGTGGGCGGTCTGGTCGGCGCCGGGATTCTGATTGCGGCGTACTTCGTGGGCGTGGCGCTGATTGGCGCCGGGCTGGGCGCGGCGGCAGCGAACATGTTTTTCGCGACGAGCGATCGCGATCCGCATTTTCTCGCCATCGTCTTTCTGTCGATCGCGGGCGCGACCGCCGCGATGTACCTGCAGCGCTACTTCATCATCGTCGGGACCGGCTTTGGCGGCGCCTGGACGATGATCGTCGGCGCGATGGCGGCGCTGGGGGATCACGCGGCGCTCCAAGCCGCAGCGAGCGGCAACGTCTGGGTGGCGTATCCGATGAACCCCGCGCCGGGGCAGCGCTGGGTGCCGATTGCCTGGCTGGCGCTCGGGGTGATCGGCACCGGCGTCCAGCTCGGCATCACCGGCGGCGAGCGGGGCCGGGTCGGCCGGCGCCGGCGGAAGTGATCGTCCGGACATGATCGTACGTAGTGTCCGGCTTCAGCCGGACCCCGGTCGTCGATCGGAATCGCGCGTCGTGTCCGGCTTCAGCCGGACCCCTGTTGCCGATCGCTTGCCGAATCAGTAAGATCCAGAGGTTCGAGCGTCGCCCGCGGGCCCGCCTGTATTCCTCAGTAGCTCAATGGCAGAGCATCCGGCTGTTAACCGGAGGGTTGCTGGTTCGAGTCCAGCCTGAGGAGCCACTTTTCGCAAACTTTTCCATTCCGCGGGGACAATTCGGGGACAATCCGTCGGACCACATGGTTGATTCACTGTCCTGAGACAGCCCGAAGCTGCCGGCCCCAACTTCACCCGCTTGTTCTGAATCAACAGCATCTCGCCGCGCCGGCAGCACAGCTCCAGCGCACCGATGATGCGGTCGTGCAGCAGCTCGCCGGTGTACATGTGAGCTGCGGTGTTCATCCGAAGGAGCGCGGTGTCGAGCAGCCGCTTCTCCTCTTCGCGTGAGACCCGACGGTCTCGTACCGTTTCGGCTTTCTTGTTCATGCGAACGCCGAACCGGTGGAAGGGCGATCTGGTGAACAGCGGGGGAGTCTGCGCCATCCCCCAGTTCATCGCGGCGCGAAGCCGTTCGAGCACGCGGTGAATCGAGGCGGTCTCGACGTCCTCCGCCCACTCGGAGTCGGTCTTGAACCGGTTTATTTCGTCCGCCTCCTCGAGCGCCGCCAGCGGGAAATTCCCGAAGTGCTCCTTCAGGACTCCGATCTGGCTGCGCACCGTGCCAATGCTCCGCAGTGCGGCAGGCTTTACGCACCGTTCGAAGTACGCATCGAGGAACGCCGATACGTTCTCGAGGTCCGTGCTCTCGTTCCGCGGCTGAGTGGGCGGCCGCTGCGGGTCGAATCCCGCTTTGACCTCGCCGATGAACCGGCGCTCCCAGTCGCGCGCTTCCTCCATCGATTGGATTGGGCGCTGCCTGCCTGGCTCCATTCGCGGGATCGCGTAATCGTTGACGGGCATCCGATATCGATGGCCCCGCCACGACACATCGAACCGCAGATGTTCGAGGCAGCGTCGTCCGTTCTTGCAGTTCCGTTCCGTGCATCGTCGTCTGATGCTCATGGGTCATCCTCCTGCATGCTGGTCATCCTCCTTTCTGGCTACGAGGCCAATGAGACTCTCGTTGGTGCTCCGCGACGAATCCAGTCCAGGACATCGCGCGGCTGAAAGCGACGGCCTCTGACGCCGAAGCCTATCGACGTCAGGAGTCCGCGCAGATACGCTCGCCTGACCGTTTCCTCGTGACAGCCGACGAACCTGGCGACTTCGAACACCGTCAAGAGACGATTCGGCAGCTCACCGTACGGAGCGGACGGTTCCTGGATGCGCACCTCCCCATCCGGCGAAGTATGCATCGGGTCGATTGCTGGATGGCGCTTCATACAAAACCTCCCGAACATTCGAGCCAACGTTGTGACATTGAGTGGCGGGATACACTCGGCGGCCCCGAGGAACGCCGTTAAGATGTTCCGCCAGACGCGCGGAGGCCGAGGCCATCTGCGCCTACGATGTCGTCGCGGGCCTCTAAGGAACGCCGTCAGGTCGGCCCGCCGAAGCGGGCCGACAAGCCAGCGCTGGTTCGTCGCGTCGCACAGCGACGCGACATCCGGCTGATGCAGATAGAGCCGCCGATCGACGCTGGTCGTCTATGCGAGAGGAGCGCGCCCGGGGATGTACGCGAGCGCGGGTGCCAGTTTCTACGACCAGAGGGCCATCACGCCGCCTGTTGTGCAGGCGGCGCCGGACCCTGTGGGTTGTGTCCGACCTCGGTGGCTGCTGATCGGCGGAGGGCGATCTGGCGCTCCGTTGCGTCAGCTTCGGACCGTCGCCGCATGTAATCCTTTCGGTCGGGCCTGGGCCCGGACCGATGGGCGGCTGACGCCGATAACACACCGACCGGACTAACGGTGCTTACGTCCGCTGGCCTCTGGGCGATTGCGGCGTAAGACGCCTCCAACTCTGGCGAGTGGAGGGATGTGGCGACCCATCGCCACGACACGATGCTACGACGCTACGCGAAATCCGCCATCGTCGTCAAGCGCAAACCGACATCAAACCGACATCGACGTACCCAGCGTTGGCATCAAAACGATCGGATCTGGCACTCCAAGTCAGACATGATCTCATGCCGTGATTCTCCTCCGTCGCCACGTGTTCGCTCGTCGCTGCTTGGTGCAATTGAATCGCCGATTGAACCAATGTCGGCCCACGAGATAGTCTGCCGCGAGGTTAAGCGACGGCGGACGAGAAGACATTGAGGACGATAGACCATATGCAGGCCTGGTCTGGTGCTGCGCCGTCAGCGACTACGCTGCGCCGTAGCAACCAGATTCCAGGAGCGAAGCGATGACACACGCAACGGCACTTGACGGAGTACGGGGAGAGGCGGGAGTGACGCTCGTGATGGCGATGGATCTCGGTCGCGGATCGTGGCGACTGGGATTCACGATCGGCGCGGGTCCACGTCCGAGAATTCGGATGCTCCGCGGCGATCAATGGCATCGCCTCGGCGACGAGATCGCCGCGGCGAAGGCTCGGTTCGGCCTACCGTCGGACGCGCGCGTGGCGAGCTGCTACGAAGCGGGACCGGACGGCTTCTGGGTCCATCGCTATCTCACCACCTTGGGCGTGGAGAGTCTGGTGGTGGACCCCTCGAGCATCGAGGTGAATCGCCGCGGCCGCCAGGCCAAAACCGATCGCCTCGACGTCGAACGCCTGCTCGCATTGTTGCTGCGCTACGTGGGTGGTGAACGCACGGCGCTGCGGCTCGTACGAGTGCCCAGCGAGGAAGCCGAGCACCGGCGGCAGCTGCACCGTGAATTCATTACCACGACGCAGGACCGCGTACGCGTACGGAATCGCATTCGCGGCCTGCTCGCGACGCACGGCGTACACGAGGCCGTGCAGTCCAACTTCGGGACACGGCTGCCTCAGCTCAGGCGCTGGGACCACCAGCCGCTCCCGGTCGCGGTGCAACAACGACTCGCGCGCGAGTGGGCGAAGGTCCAGCTCTTAACCACGCATCTCAAGGCGCTGGAAGCGGAGCGCCATGAGGCTGTGCAGACCAGCACGGATCCCATGGCAGCGCAGGTCCGACAGCTCGTGACCCTGCGCGGCATCGGCGAGCACTCCGCGTGGGTGTTTGTCGCCGAGCACTTCGCCTGGCGCCAACTTCGGAATCGACGCGAGATCGGCGCGCTCGTCGGCCTTGTGCCGTTGCCACACAAGAGCGGCACCCTCGATTTCGACCGCGGCATCAGCAAGGCCGGCAGTCGACGGGTCCGAAGTCTCGCGGTGCAAATCGCGTGGATGTGGGTGCGTTATCAACCGCACAGTGCGCTGACGCAGTGGTATCAGGCGCGCTTCGCGGGCGGTGGTCCTCGCGGTCGGAAGATCGGCATCGTCGCCGTCGCTCGCCGACTGCTCATCGACTTGTGGCGGTACCTGGAACACGGCGTCGTCCCTGACGGCGCGATTGTCGTGGCGAGTCGACGACTCGCTCACGCCAGTCGCCCGTAACACGACGAAGGGCATTGCAGACGGACGCGAGCTGTCCGATCGGCACAGAGCTGGGGCGGGCGGCCCGGCGCATTACGAGAGGCGGGTTTCGATGAAACCGTCGTCAAGGAGGGGTCGCCCGCGTCAGAAGGCTGCACCAAGCGCCGCACGGCGCATTTCATGGTGTGGTGATCGACGCATCGACGTGGCACGAATAGAAGGCGGGTCGGCGGGCACAGCCCACGATCTCGCGGCAGCCACCAGCTCACCAGGGCCATCACGTCGACAGACGGAACGCCTCGCTCCGTCACGAGAGCGTACGGGCGTGCTCAACCGGGTCAAGGTTGCGCTCGCACGCTCGCCGCTGACGCGACCTTGACCCGGTTTCCGCGCGCCCGGTCGAGGGCATTTACCGGAGCGAGGACAACAAATCGCTCAGTACGGAGGACGTGTGTACCGACCATCACCGACTGACAGCGTACTTGACTCGAGAGGCCTCATAGAAGGAAGCATTAGCCGGGAAGTTTACCGAAGGCCCGTTACGCGATCCGCCCCCGACCCCTCCCCTGCACAGCCAGTTGGAACCGAACGGTCGAATGGCTCAGCCGTATCGATGCGCTTCGGCGCGCCGCGTAAGTGCACACGAGGGCAGCTCAATCCGGGAGACGGTCTCTAGAAAACACGGGGCCGCCAGGGGGCTCACGCTCCCTGACCCCCAATTTAATCACCAAATCGCTCAACTGACCGGAGCATCAATACGCGGCGGCATTCATGCCACCGCGCACACACCAGACGAAGCGGTCGGCGCCGCCCGTGTGCACGGTGCCAGAGCTGAAGCTCACGAACCACGCGACCGTGGGATCAGCGGCATCCGTCGTCGCCGACCAATATTCGGCCGACCGGATGTTGATAAACGGATGGCCGGGAGCAAGATCCGGATTTCCGCCTGGGTTGTTTGGATCCACCAGGCTCGCCAGTTCGGCGAACGACGCCAGGCGCCACCCTTTCCGACCTCCGACGGATGTGTTTGCACAGTGAGAGGTGGCCAAGGTCCAGCTCCGTATGTCGTTAACATCGACAATCCCATCGTTGTTCGTATCGCCCGGCGACCGCTCCCACACCAGCCCCGTCTCGCGATCCAACACCGCCGCGCTGCCCATGTTCGAGAGAACAATGAACCGGGGACACGTGGCGAGCGTGGTACAGGCCAGCGTCTGGTCCCACGCGGGCGTAGCGTAGTACGGCCCGTTCGCCGTCGTCTGCGCCGCCGCGGGACGTGCCACGAGCACCAGCGTGGCGAGGGCAAGGAGTCCTGATGCGTAGAACAGTCTGTGTCGCATGAACATGTCCTCCGTCGAAGTGAGAGCTAACTAGCCAAGGGCGCTGCCCTTGATATCCGTGTGAAAAGCGCGAGACCAGTGAAGGGCAGCGCCCTTGGCTAGTTCGCGCTGTCTGCTGTGCCGCGCGCCGCGCGGCGGACCGTTATCC